>Ga0335082_10000290_pt1 | contig 51046 bp, 45 predicted proteins | sample Lox_Sample_41_FD_206718 | JGI IMG/M metagenome (GOLD analysis project Ga0335082, IMG submission 206718) | Soil microbial communities from Loxahatchee National Wildlife Refuge, Florida, United States - Lox_Sample_4.1 | ecosystem: Environmental > Terrestrial > Soil > Wetlands | place: USA... | reverse complement strand
CGATCTCGCTGAATTCCGGCGCTTCATGGACCGGCCGGGGTTTCGAGTAGATCTCGTCGCCGGTGCAGGGGATGCTCCCGGTCCGTCATGCGCGGGCTCATCGGCGACATGGGGACGATGCCCCTGCGGGACCTGGTGGCCTATCTCGGCAACCGCCGCGCCACCGGCATCCTCCAGTACGAGCACGCCGACGAGAAGCGCCAGGTGGTGGTGCGCGACGGGGCGGTGGTCAACGCCAGCTCCAACCAGCCGCGCGACTACCTCGCCCAGTTCCTGATCAACATGGGGCAGATGAGCGAGGACCAGTACATGGCCGCCTACCGGGCGCAGCAGGACACTCGCGTCTTCCTCGGGCAGGCGGTGGTGGCCATGGGCCTGGCCACCCAGGAGGCGGTGCACAACGCGCTGCAGCTCAAGTTCCGCGAGGCGCTGCTCTCCGCCTTCGCCTGGGAAGAGGGCACCTTCACCTTCACCCCCGGCGGAGGCCCGGCCCCGCTGGCCGGCCTGGAGGTGAGCGTCCCCCTCCTGGAAATCTACCGCGAGGCCGACGTGCGTGAGCAGGCGTGGAAGGCCATCCGCGCCGTCTTCTCCAGCGGGCAGGCCCACCTCGTGCTGCACCGCGAGAACCTGCCCGATCCTCCCGAGCCGGGGAGCCTGGACGACCGGCTGACGCGGATGATCGCCGACGGCGCCACCATCGACGACCTGGTGCTGGGGCTCCACTCCACCGACTTCTTCCTCTACCAGCGCCTCTACGCCCTGCACCGGCTGGGCGCGGTGACCGTCGCCCCCCAGGAGGAGCCCACCGTCCCCACCGAGGTGCCCCAGGTGCTGGGGGCCGAGGAGGGTGCGGAGGAGATCCTCCGGGCGGCCCAGGCGTTCTTCGCCGCCGGCAACGTCGCCGATGCGGCCGCGCTGGCCCGCCGCGCCTACGAGCTCGCGCCGGCGGCCGGGACGGCGAACTTCCTTCGCCAGGCGGAGGCCTCCCACGCCGAGCAGCTGCGGGGCGATCTGGGTGGGGCGCGGGTGCCCTCACTCCGCGTCGACGTCGAGGTGCTGCGCCGGCTGCCCCTCACCGCGCCGGAGCGCTACCTCCTTTCGCGCGTCGACGGGCGGCGGACGGTGGAGGCGATCATCCAGGTCTCTCCCATCCACGAGCTGGACGCGCTTCGCTGCTTCAAGGCCTTCCTCGACCAGGGGCTGGTGGAGATCGTCCGGGGCTGAGCTCGGTTCAGCGGCGGGCGTGCCGGACCGGCTCCTGGGCCAGGACGAGCCGGATCGCCTCGCGGGCCAGCCAGGGAGCGCGCACTCGCCAGCGGGCCTCGTTGACCACCACCGCCGCGACGGCCACCCGCGGCGCATCGCGCGGGGCGAAGCCCACGAACCAGGTGTAGTCCCGGAAGGGGAGCGGGGGCTTGTCGGCCAGGGAGCCGGTCTTGCCCACCGCCGTCCGGAGCGAGGGCCCGCGGAAGTAGCGACGCGCCGTCCCGTGGTCGACCGTCTCCTCCATCATCCGCACCAGCGCCGAGGCCTGCGCCTCGCTCAGCACCCGCTCCGGGGGGCCGCTCCGCTGGTCGAGCTGGTCCTCGAAGAGCACCGGCGGGAGCCACAGCCCGCCGTTGGCCGCCACCGAGGCGAGCATCGCCCCGTGCAGAGGAGAGAGGTAGACGTCGCCGAAGCCGGCTCCGGTGGAGGCCAGCCCGAGCGCATCCTCCGGAACGGTGGCCAGCGACACGTCGGTGGGCACCGGGAAGTCGAAGGGCCGGTTGAAGTGGAGGGCCTCGGCCGCGGCCCGGAGCTCGTCGGCGGTGAGGTGGCGGTGGGTGAGCTTGGCGAAGACGGCGTTGGCGCTCCGACCCATCGCCTCGGCCAGCGAGAGGCAGACCCGGTCGGCCCTGGAGTCGGCCAGGAGCCGTGCCTGGATGTGCCGCTTGCCGCCGTGGGCACACCCCACGTCGTCCGGACCGAGGCCGACGTCGAGCAACGCGGTGGCGGTGACCAGCTTGAAGACCGAGGCCGCGGGGAAGATGGCCTTGGTGGGAAGCCCGCGGAGCGCGGGGTCGGCATGGGAGTGCTCGGCCATGGCCAGGACCCGTCCGGTCGTGGGCTCGAGGACGACCAGCGCCGCATAGGGGGGCTGGTAGGTCTCCAGCATTCGGGTGAGGGCGGTCTGGAGCGCGGGCTCGACGGTGAGCACGCGGCGGCCCTCGGGTCCGAGGAGGCAGAGGCGCCCGGCGTCGTCGGGGCGGGCCAGGGCGAGGAGGTCGTCCTCCGCGCGCAGCGGCTGGGCCGCGGCGATGGGAGGGGGGAGGCGGCGGTCGCCCGCCCCCGGCGCCGGCCGCGTCTCCGGGGCGGCCTCGGCCGGGACGGCGGGCTCCTGGGCGCTCGCCTCCTCGGCCCGGGCACGGGTCGCCTCGGGAAAGCCGAGCCGGTCCAGGTCCTCGTCGACGAGGGCGCCAGCCCAGGCGGGTGCGCCGAGGGAGAGCACCAGGGCGAGGGCGGGGAGCGGGCGGGCGCGGTTGACCAAGGTCCGTGGGCTCGGGAGACGGATCCTACCAGCGCCCCGGACGCAATGGCCACGTTTGCGCCGCGTCTGGTGTGCTAGGCCCCGGAGCGGAGCGCCCTGCCTCCGCCCGAGGCCCCCTTCCCTCTCTCTTCATGCAGACGGTCACCGACAGTCTCATCGTCTTCGCCGCGGAGCTCCGCCGGGCGCTGCGCAGCCCGCGCGTGCTGCTGGTGCTTTTCCTCTACCTGGCCCTGGCGGCGTTGACGGTGCTCGCCGCCGGCTTCATCGCCCAGAAGCTCCAGACCCAGCTCACTTCCCAGGGGCAGCCCACGGAGGCCATGCTCTCGCCCAAGGCCGGCTTCCTGGCCGCGTTTTTCCGCTCGGACCGGGTGCTGATCGAGTCGCTCATCGACGTTCCGGCAGCGGTGCTGGTGGTCTTCGTCCTCGGCCGGTTCTTCCTCTCCGCCTACGTCGCCCTCCTCGGCTTCGACTCGGTGAGCGCGGAGCTGCAGACGCGGTCGCTGCGCTACCTGGGGATCCGGACCAGCCGGTCGGCGCTGGCGCTGGGGAAGGGGCTGGCGCTCGCTGCCGTGGTGCTGCTCCTGGTCACCCTGGTCCACCTCGGCTCCTTCGGCTACGCGCTGGCCACCGTTCCCGAGTTCTCCTTCGGCGAGGCGGCACGCCTCTTCCCCCGCCTGTGGGGCAACACCGTGCTCATCGGGCTGGCCATGGCGGGGCTCACCACCCTCTGCTCGACGCTGAGCCGCTCGCCGGCGCTGGCCCTGACCCTGAACCTGACGGCGCTCTTCGCCCTCTGGGTGGCGGGGCTGGTCTCGGACGGCGCGCGGATGGTCCGGTCCCTGCCCGGCCAGGACGGCGGCCCCTCGTGGCAGGAGCGCCTCGGGCTCCTCGTCCCCTCCACCTGGTCGACGGAGGCGCTCTACCCCGACCCGGGCCGCGCCCTCCCGGCCGCCCTGATCCTCCTCGGCTTCGCCGCGCTCTTCATGACCGGAGCGGTGGCGGCGCTCCGCGCGAGGGACCTGTGAGCGACCCGGCGCTCGTTCTCGAGGCGGTGAGCAAGCACTTCGGCGACCGGCGTGCGCTCGACGAGGTGACGCTCTCCGTCCCCGCCGGGACGGTGTGGGGGCTGATCGGCCCCAACGGGGCGGGCAAGTCCACCACCTTCAACCTGCTCTGCGGCTACCTGCGCCCCACCGCCGGGACGGTGCGCGTGCTGGGGCTGGACCCGAGGCGGCCGGGGGCGCTCAAGGGACGGGTGGGCGTTCTCCCCCAGGACGCCGTCCTTCCGTCCTACCTGGCCGTGGGCCCCCTGCTCACCTACCTGGCCCGGCTCTCCGGCCTGGAGCGGCCCGAGCGCGCGGCGCGCGTGGCGCTGGAGCAGGTTGCCCTCTCGGAGGCGTGGGACGTTCCACCGCCCTCGCTCTCCCACGGCATGGCCCGGCGGGTGTCCATCGCCCAGGCGCTGATGGGCGACCCGCCGGTGGTCCTCCTCGACGAGCCCACCGCCGGGCTCGACCCGCGCATCGCCGCCGAGGTGCGGGGGCTGATGCAGAGGATGCGCGGCCGGGCCACCCTGCTCGTCTCCAGCCACAACCTTCCGGAGCTGGAGGCCCTCTGCGACGGGGCGGCCATCCTCGACCGGGGGAAGCTGGTGCAGGCGGGGACGATGGGCGAGCTCACCGCCCGCGGCGCCGAGTTCCGCATCCAGGTGGCGAAGGGAGACGTGCCCCTGGAAACCATCCGCGCCCTCCCCGGCGTCGCCCAGGCGTCGCTGCGCTCGGACGGCCTGCTCAGCGTGACGGTGGAGACCGGCGCCGGAACCCCGGAGGCCATCCTCAACGCCACCTTGCGGCTCTTGCTCGACGCCGGGGTCGAGGTGACGGGCGTGGCGCAGGGTCAGTCCCTGGAGACGCGCGTCCTGGCCGTCACCTGATCCCGCCGGAGGGGCGTCAGTCCGGGAAGAAGAGCGGCTCGCGCTGCTGCACGAAGGCTTTGATCTGGCTCACCACCGCCGGATCCACCTCGGTGAAGCGCACCCCGACGCCCGGGAAGACGTCCGGCGTCCGGTCATTCACCTCGCGCGTCCAGCGCACCTCACCCTTGACGGTGAGCCGCCGGCCGGCGGGCAGGGTGAAGCTCACGTCCACCGGGGTGCCGGCGGGCAGTACGTTGACCGTGGCCACGAACAGCCCGCCCTCGGAGATGTTAGTGCTGAAGCCGGTGAAGAAGTTCGAGTCGCTGACCAGGTCGACCTGCGTCTGCATCGCCACCCGGGCCGCCACCCGCTTCAGGGCCAGCTTGCCGATGGCCGATGCGCCCGCCGGGCCCACCGAGGCGGGACGCTCGGCGGTGCGGGCCGGCGGAGCCTGCGCGTGGTCCTCCGCCGCCTCGGGGGGCGGCGGGGGAGGCGTGGGCGGGGCCGCGGCGGCCGACGCCCGGGCCTGGGCGGCGCGCGCCTCGGCCGCACGCGCGCGGGCCCCGGCCAGCGTCTGGGCATCCGCGGCCAGCCCGCGAGAGCGCTCGACGAGCACCTCGCCGCAGGCGCGCAGCGCGGTGCGGATGGATTCGGCGGCCTTGCGCCGGGCCTCGAGCGCCTGCAGGCGCGCGGCCAGCGCCCGCTCGACGTGAGCGGCCACCGACGGAACGGGCGTGGGCTCGCGCAGCCGGAGGACGAGCTGGGCGACCTCGGGCTGCTCCTCGAGCTCGCTCGCCTCCGCCTCGAGCGCTCGCGAGCGCTCGCCGACGGCGATCGACTCCTGGGCTAGGCGCTCGGCCTCGACGGCGAGCTGGCCCTCGGCGGTTCGCATCGCCTCCTCGGCGCGGGTGAGCTCGGCCTCGCGGTCCGGCGCCGCGGCGCTCGGGCTGGGGGCGGCTTTGGTCACGGCATCATCTCGGACGAAGAAGGCCATCGTGCTCGGCGTCTATTTCAACCCCGATGCCACCAAAATCTGCCCGAAACTCGGTACGTTAGGGACCGTCACCCCGGGTCAAAACCACCCGTTGGTCCGCCTCCCGGGGCGACCTCGACCCAGGCCTCGACCAGCCCCTCGGCGCAGCTCAGGGTGAGGAGCCGGTGGCCGGTGGCCCGGCAGAAGGCGGGCAGGTCGGCGAGCAGCGCGGCATCGGTGCCGAGCAGGTGCACGCGCGTGCCGGGCGGCCGGGCGCGCAGGGCCTCGGCGAGCCTCACCACGGGGAGCGGACAGGCGAGCCCGCGTGCGTCGACGGTGGTCTCGTGCGTGTCGGGGTGCGAGGGCGTGAGTGGCTCTCCACGGGTGAGGCCGCGCGGCTTGCGAGGCGTCGGGGGCGTCTGTTAACAGGGCGCGCGCGCTCTGGGGAGCCCCTCGCCCCAGGGTGGGTGCCCTCCCTGGAGCTTCCTGACACATGAAATTCAGCGCCCTGGTTTCCCTCCTCGTGGGATTCGCCCTCGGAATCGTCATCGGACGCGCCATCTCCACGTCCGCTCCGGCCAAGCCCGAGGCACGGACCGCCCAGGCCCCCGCCCAGCCGGCGCGTCCGCCGCCCAAGGCCGATGCCACCGTGTGGCGCATTCCGGTGGAGGGATCGCCCATCGCCGGGCCGGCCGATGCCCCGGTGACGCTGGTGGAGTTCACCGACTACCAGTGCCCGTACTGCTCCCGCGCGCACGGCACCATCCAGCAGCTGCAGAAGGACTACGGCCCACGGCTTCGCGTGGTGATGAAGGAGTTCCCCCTGAGCATGCACCCTCAGGCCCGGGGCGCGGCCATGGCCGCCCTGGCCGCCGGAGCCCAGGGCAAGTACTGGCCGATGCACGACAAGCTCTTCGCCAACCAGCGGGCGCTCGACCCCGCGGCGCTGAGCGCCTACGCGCAGGAGGTGGGCCTGGACGCCGGGCGCTTCACCGCTGCCCTGAACAGCCCGGAGAGCGCCGCGATCATCGACCGGGACATGGAGCTCGGCGCCGGTGTGGGCGTCACCGGGACCCCGGCCATCTTCATCAACGGGCGGCGCCTCCCCGGCGGCGCGGTGCCCATCGAGAACTTCAAGGCGCTCATCGACGAGGAGATGGCCAAGGCGGAGGCGATGATCCGCTCCGGCGTCCCGGCGGCCCAGGTCTACGCACGGATCATGGAGAAGGGCCAGGAGCCCGGGACGGCCAAGGTGGTCAAGGTGGAGGCTCCGGCCGACGCGCCGGCCTTCGGGCCGGCCTACCCCAAGGTGACCATCGTCGAGTGGAGCGACTTCCAGTGCCCGTACTGCAGCCGCGCCGTGCCTACCGTGGAGAGGCTGCGCGAGCTGTTCGGCAAGGACGTCCGGGTGGTGTTCCGGAACTTCCCGCTCTCCAGCATCCACCCCAACGCCCGCATCGCCGCCCAGGCGGCCATGGCCGCGCACGCCCAAGGGAAGTTCTGGCCGATGCACGACAAGCTCTTCGCCAACCAGTCCGCCCTGGACCGCGACTCGCTGGCGCGCACCGCGGAGCAGATCGGTCTGGACATGAAGCGCTTCCGCGTGGACTTCGACTCCGCGGCGGTCGACGCGCGCATCGAGGCCGACGTAGCGGCGGCCAGCGCGGCCGGGGTCCGGGCCACGCCGTCGTTCTTCATCAACGGCCGTCTCTTCGAGGGCGCTCCTTCGCTCGATCAGTTCCGCGCCGAGATCGACAAGGAGATCGCTAAGGCGGACAAGCTGCTCGCCCAGGGCGTCAAGCCGGAGAACCTCTACAGCCGGCTCATCGCCGACGCGCAGGCGCCCCGCAAGTAGCGCCGGCTACCAGACGCCGCGCAAGAGCGGGATGCCCACCCCGGAGAAGGGGCTTCCGCGCACCGCCGCCCCGGGGCGTACCAGCGGCTCGGGCATGGGGAGCCCGGCCAGGAGCCCGACCTCCGGGCTGAAGCTGAGGAGCGCGCCGGGGGGCGGCCCCATGGTCATCCGGAAGCGCGGCTGCTTGGTGAGGTTGATCACCGTCATCGTCGCCAGCGGCACCACCCCCACCGTGCCGGCGAGGAGGATCCACTCCGCGGCGCTGCCGTTGCTCTGGTTGACCCAGTAGCTGATGCCGAGCACCGCCCCCTCCATGCCCAGGCCGGTGAGCATCGCCGGCCAGGCCTCGCTCACGTAGTAGCGGCTGCCGTTGGCGATGCCGAGCTGCGTCTCGGCCACCGCCAGCGGCACGGCGCCGAAGATGACGATGGTGAGGATCGTCTGGACGGTGGGGTCGATGTAGAAGGTGCTGCAGTAGTACTGGGCGGTCCCGGAGCACGTGCTGGTCGGCTGGAGGATGAGGAAGTACGGCAGCAGCGAGATGCCCGCGGCGGTCAGCGCGCCGAACAGCGTCTCGGTGACCATCAGGCCCACCTCCGGGCCGGGAGGCGGAAGCCGGCTCTGCTGCCCGTAGGGAATGCCGTAGGGCGAGCCGTAGCCCGGGTACATCCCCGGCGGCGGGGCGCCGTAGGGCATGGGCGGATAGGGCGTCCCGGCGGGAGGGATGGCCGCCCCTCCGGGAGGCGTGCCCGGGGGCGCGCCGGTGGGTGCGTCGGGGGCCGGCTCGATGAGCGGCGGCGGCGTGAGCTCACCGCCGGTCGCCGGCGGCGCGCCCGCCGTCTGGCCCAGCGCGAGCGCCGGGACGAGGAGGAACATCAGGGCGGCACTGCCTCGCATGGAGCAAACCTCAGCTGGACGCGCGGTGGCTCCCCGGGGGCCGACCACCCTCCACCTGCGCATCGTCGTCGTCACTCGTCCCCTAGCCTACCGCGATGGCGTCGATCTCCACGCGCGCCCCCCGCGGAAGCGCGGCCACCTGGACGGTGGTCCGAGCCGGCGGAGGCCCCGCGAAGTACCGACCGTAGACGGCATTGACCGCCGCGAATTCACTCAAGTCCGTGAGGTAGATGGTACAGCGAACCACGTCCTTGAACTCCAGGGAGGCCGCCCGGAGCACCGCCCCCAGGTTCTCCATCACCCGTTCCGCCTGGGCGGCCGCTTCCCCGCCGAGGAGGTCTCCCGTGCGGGGGTCGAGCGCAATCTGGCCGGAGAGGAAGACCAGCCGCCCCGCCGGGACAGAGACCCCTTGCGAGTACGGGCCGATGGCATGGGGGGCGAGCTCCGTCTGGATCGGGGTGTGGGGCATGGGGGGCGGCCTTCCTAGACGCGCTCCACCGAGTACACGCCGTGGAGCCGCTCGATGGTGCGCATCACGTCGTTGAGCTGCTTCAGGTCGGAGATGGTGACCTCGAAGGTGTTCACCGCCCGCTCGTCGCCGGTGGCCCGGCAGTTGGCCTGGCTGATGTTCACCCCCTTCTGCCGGAAGACGCCGGACATGTCGGCGAGCAGGCCGGGCCGGTCCACGGTGAGGACGCGAAGGGTGACCGGGCGCTTGAAGTCCCCGTGGACGTCCCAGGCCACGTCCACCCGGCGTTCGGGGTCGGTGGCCAGGGCCCGCTCGCAGCCCACGGTGTGCACGGTGACGCCGCGACCCCGGGTGATGAAGCCGACGATGGGGTCGCCCGGGACGGGGTTGCAGCACCGCCCGAAGCGGACCAGGACGTCGTCCACCCCGCCGATCTGCACCCCGGTCCGGTGCCGGGGCGCGACCAGCTTGCGGGCGATCTCCGTCACCCGGCCCAGCCCCGAGGAGGCAGGGGGGGCCGGTTGCGCCGCCGCCTCCGGGCCGTTGACCACCGCCGGCCGATCGCTCTCCGCCAGCCGCTCCGGAGGGAGCAGCTTCTGGAGGAGCTGCTGGGGGGCGAGCTTGCCGTAGCCCACGGCCACGAGGAGGTCGTCCTCCACGCGGTAGCCGAGCTCGGCGGCCGGCTGCTTGATCTCCCCCGACTTGAGGAGCTTGTTCAGGTTCAGCCCGAAGCGGCGCAGCTCGCGCTCGAGGAGCTCGCGCCCCAGCACCAGGCTCTTCTCCCGCTGCTGCTGCTTGATGAAGGCCCGGATCTTCTGCTGGGCGCGGCTGGTCTTGACGAAGGTGAGCCAGTCCTTGGAGGGATGGGCCCCGGGGTTGGTGAGCACCTCCACCGTGTCGCCGTTCTTCAGCTTGTAGCGGAGGGGGACGATCTTCCCGTTCACCTTCGCCCCCACGCACCGGCTCCCCACGTCGGAGTGGATGGAGAAGGCGAAGTCCACCGGGGTGGCGCCGCGGGGCAGGCTCTTCACGTCCCCCTTGGGGGTGAAGCAGAAGACCTCGTCGGTGAACAGGTCGACCTTGACCGTGTCCAGGAACTCCTTGGGGTCCTTGAGGTCCTGCTGCCACTCCATCAGCTGGCGCAGCCAGGCGAACTTCTCGTCGTCGCCGGAGACCAGGCTCTTCCCCTCCTTGTAGGCCCAGTGCGCAGCGATGCCCTCCTCGGCGATGGTGTGCATCTCCTCGGTGCGGATCTGCACCTCCACCCGCTCGCCCAGCGGGCCCACCACGGTGGTGTGGAGGGACTGGTACATGTTCGGCTTGGGGATGGCGATGAAGTCCTTGAACCTCCCCGGGACCGGCTTCCACAGCTGGTGGATCATCCCCAGCGCCTCGTAGCAGTTGGGCACGGTGGGCAGGATGATCCGGAAGGCGATGATGTCCGGGATCTGCTCCACGTCCACGCCGGTGGCGCGGACCTTCTTGTAGATGCTGTAGAGGTGCTTGAAGCGCCCCTGCACCCGGCCGATCAGCCCGCGCTCCTTGAGTTTGGATTCCAGGAGAGCGCAGGTCTCGTCGACGTAGCGCTCGCGCTCCTGCCGCCGGCGGTCCATCTTCGCCGTGATGTCCGCGTACTCGGTGGGGCGCAGGTAGCGGAAGGCGAGGTCCTCCAGCTCCACCTTGATCCAGCTGATGCCCAGCCGGTTGGCCAGCGGGGCGTAGATGTCCAGCGTCTCGCGGGCGATGCGCTGCTGCTTGTCCTCGGACATGTGGTCCAGGGTGCGCATGTTGTGCGTCCGGTCCGCGAGCTTGACCAGGATGACCCGGATGTCCTGGGCCATGGCGATGATCATCTTCCGGAAGTTCTCCGCCTGGCGCTCCTCCTGGCTCAGGGTGGCGCTGGCGGAGAACTTGCTCAGCTTGGTGACCCCGTCGACGAGCTGGGCCACCTCCTTGCCGAAGAGCTCCTCCAGCTCCTCGGGGGTGGCCAGGGTGTCCTCGATGGTGTCGTGGAGCAGGCCGGTGACGATGCTCGCCTCGTCGAGCTTGAGCTGGGCGAGGATTCCCGCCACCTCCAGGGGGTGGACGAGGTAGGGCTCGCCGGACCGCCGGAGTTGCCCCTGGTGGACCTTGGCCGAATACACGTAGGCCTTCTTGATGATGTCCAGGTCCGGGTCCGGGTGGTATCCGCGGACCCGCTCAAGGATGTCGTTCAGTCGAAGCATCCGGGGGTATTCCATCGTAACTTTACGAAATCAGGCCTTCAACGCGCCGCCCCGACTCTGCCTGATGGGCTAGATTCCGGCCGCCCGGCCCCCTTTCGAATGTCGCGCTTCCTCGCGAGCAGCCTCGGCGTCGTCTGCCCCACCTGTGACGTGCTCGGCCCACCCGGCTCCCAGAGGTGCGAGGCGTGCGGGACGCCTTTCGTCCCGGGCGCCGCCGCGGCCCCGGAGGCCCCGGCGCCGCCTCCCAGCCCCCAGCCGGCGGTCCAGGCCAGCACCGGCTCGGGGACCTTCGCCCCCGGCCCCCAGCGTGCTCCCCAGCCGACGGCCCCGGTGGCCAGCCGCTTCATCCTCGGAGTCGTCTCCGGGCCGGCCCGCGGCCAGCGGTTCCGCCTGATGGCCAACGGCTGCAGCGTGGGGAGAACCAAGGGCGCCATCCTCTTCCCCGACGACGTACACGTCTCCCCCCAGCACGCCGCCTTCCGCATCCGGGAGGGGCAGCTCACCGTGAAGGACGAATCGAGCGCCTCGGGCGTCTTCGTCTCCATGCACGGCCAGGAGACGCTGCCGGCGGGAGGCATCTTCGTCGTCGGACAGCGCATGTTCCGGTTCCTCGGGGTGCTCCAGCCGCCCGCCGGCGGGACGGGCAGCCCTCGCCCCTACGGCGCGCCGCTGCCGCTCCAGGGCCACCTCTGGGGGCTGGAGGAGGTCCTGAACGGGAAGCGGCCGGGCCGGGCGGTGGCCACCGCTCAGCCGCTGCTCACCATCGGGCTCGCCGGCTGCGACGTGAACTTCCCCGGAGAGCCGGGCTTCGCCCCCCGCCACTGCGAGGTGACGGCCACCGGGCAGGGGGCGCTCCTGCGCGACCTCTCCGGGGGGCTGGGCACCTACGTCCGCCTCGGCGCACAGGAGCGCATCCTCCAGGCCGGCGACCGGGTGCGCATCGGCGACCAGACGCTGCTCGTCGAGGTGTCCTGACGCCCGGGGGAGCTTCAGCGGCCGGAGACGAGGTCCGGGTAGGCCAGGCCGATCTGGCTCTGCGCGCGCGAGCCCGGCGCGTCGCGGAGGTGGCGAGCGAAGAAGCCGCGGGCCTCCTCGGCCCCGGCCGGGCCGCGGAGCCGTGCCAGCGTCCCGAGCTTGAGCGAGAGCTCGGGCGTCGGATCGGCCTCGAAGGCCTCCAGGTACTTCGCCCGGGCGAGGGCCAGGTCTCCCGCCTGGTAGAGGTTGTCCCCGTCCCGGGCCAGCTCGGCGGAGCGCTTGGCGTCGCGGCGCTCGGGCGGGACCTCGAGGCGGTAGATGGGAGCCGGCCCGCTCGACGCCGCCGGGGCCGGCCGGTCCCGAAGGGCGAGCAAGGCGAAGAGCGCCAGCGCGGCGGCCACCATGCCCGCCGCGGCCGCCACCCACACCCCGAGCCGCCGGGGCTTCGCCCGGGGGGAGACGAGCGTCCGCGCGGAGGCGAGGGCGTCCGGCGTGCGGGCCCGCTCGGCGGTGGCTCCGAGCGGGTTGGCCACCCGCGCGGTGCGGGCGGAGTGTGACGATTCGGCGGCGGGCAGGGTCTGCAGGGCGTCGAGGAACTCCTCGGCGGTCTGGGGCCTGGCCGCCGGGTCCTTGCTCAGGGCGCGCAGGATGAGCCGCTCCAGCTCCGGCGAGCAGCCTCCGGGACGCACCTTGGACGGCGCCGGGGGCGGCTCGCTGAGATGCTTGGTGGCGTAGCCCACCGCGGTGTCCGCCTCGAACGGGAGCCGGCGGGTGACGAGCTGGAAGAGGAGGACGCCCACCGAGTAGAGGTCGCTCCGCGCGTCGAGCGGCGCGCCCTTGGCCTGCTCCGGGGACATGTATTCCGGCGTCCCGCACACGAAGCCGGCGCGGGTGAGCGCCGGGCCGGCCTCGGCGGTGTCGACGATCTTGGCGATCCCGAAGTCGAGCACCTTGACCACGTCGCTCTCCCCGCCCCGGCGTGGCTCGACCATCACGTTTTCCGGCTTGAGGTCGCGGTGGATGACGCCGGCGCCGTGGGCGTCGGCCAGCGCGGAGAGCACCTGGGAGACGATGCGGATGATGCGCGGCTCGCTGAGCGGCCATTCGTGGGCGAGGAGGTGGTGGAGGTCGTGCCCGTCCACGAACTCCATGGCGATGAACAGCTCGCCGTCCTCGGCCACGCCGAAGTCGAGGATGTTGATGGAGTTGGGGTGGTTGAGGCGGCTGGCCGCGCGGGCCTCCCTCTGGAAGCGGGCCACGGTGCGGGCGTCGGAGAGCAGCTCCTGGTGGAGAACCTTGAGCACCACCTTCTTGTCGAGGACGAGCTGGCGGGCGCGGTAGACGCGGCCCATTCCCCCTTCGCCGATGCACCGCTCCACGCTGTACTTGCGGGCCACCACCTTGCCCACCAGGGGATCGGCGTCGCCGGTGCTGCGCGGAAGCGCGGTGCCACAGGCGGGGCAGAATTGTGCGGACTGTCCGATGTCCGCTGAGCACGAGGGGCAGGTCACGGCGGCGGGTGATCGGACGGTGACACGCCGCGCGGTCCGGCCGCAAGGCCCGGCGCCGGCGCCGTTTGCTAGAGTCCGGTCCCACACACGATGATCACCTGCCCCCGCTGCGGCGTCTCCAACCCACCCGAGAGCAGCACCTGCGCCGGATGCGGCTCGCCGCTCAACGCGCCGCGCGGTTCCCGGCTCCGGGTCGCCTTCCGCGTGGTCCGGGCGGACGGGGGCGCGGAGTCGGTGGTTCCGATGCGGGGCGACGTGATGACCGCCGGTTCGGCGGGAGACCTGGCTCTTTCCGATGACCCCTACGTGGCGCCGGTCCAGGTGCGCTTCTTCTACTCGGGGGGACGGCTGGCGGTGGAGGACGCGGGCGGGGGAAACGGGGTCTTCGCCCGGCTCAAGGCGGAGCGGGAGCTCCCGGTGGGCGGGGAGCTGCGGCTCGGGCGGCAGCGACTCCTCCTCGAGGCGGTCTCACCGGCGCGTCCGGGCGAGGACGGAACGGTGGCCTGGGGCTCTCCGGATCCCGGCTACCGGCTGCGCATCGTGCAGCTGCTCGACGGCGGCATCCGCGGAGCGGCCTTCCCGCTCCGCGAGGGGGACAACCTCCTCGGCCGGGAGATGGGCGACATCGTCTTCCCCACCGACGGCTTCGTCTCCGGCCGCCACGCGGTGCTCAAGGCCCGCGGGGATCGGCTGGTGGTGCGGGACGTGGGCAGCTCGAACGGGACCTTCCTCCGGCTGACGAGCGCGGTGTTCGTCGACAGCGGGGACCAGTTCCTCGTCGGGCGGGAGCTGGTGCGGGTCGAGGTCCAGGCGGCCTGATCAGCCGTAGGACTTCTCTTTCTTCTCCTGTTCTTCCTTGCAGCGGATGCAGAGCGTGGTCACCGGCCGGGCCTCGAGGCGCTTGGGGCTGATCGGCTCCTCGCAGCGCTCGCAGATCCCGAACGTCCCGTCCTCGATGCGCAAGAGGGCCCGCTCGATCTTCTTGAGGAGGAACTTCTCCCGGTCGCGGAGGCGGAAGACCATCGACTGCGCGTACTCGCTGCTGGCGAGATCGATCTCGTCGGGGAGGTCGTCGGTATCGAAGTTCGATTCCTCGAGTCGCGTCTTCTTCGCGCTGGCGAGCAGGGCCTGCTTGCTGTCCTCGAGCATCTTCCTGTAGCGCTTGAGATCTTTCTGGTTCAAAGCAGCGTCCTCACGACGGTCCCGGGCGGCCCCGGAAGGGGTCACCGCCCCGAAAAAGGGCGCGGAGTCTTATTCGGCGGATTTCTGAAGTCAAGGTAACCTCAGCCACGTTTCATGTCCGACGGCGAAAAGGCACGGAGCGAGTCCGCGCGGTTCGACCGCGAGTTCCTCCGCGGAGCGCTCACTCTGGCAGCGAAAGGTGAAGTCGACCATTTCCTCTACATCTGCGACTCCCCCATCCCTGCCGAGGACCTCCGCCGGCGGAAGGTGAGGCACAAGCTGGTGTATGCCGTCACCGCCGAGCCCATCGCGCTCGAGCTCCAGGCCCGCCGCAACCGCGCCCTGGTCATCCCCGCTTACGACTACAGCCGGGTTGAACGGGTCAAGGTAGCGCTGGTGTCCGCCCTGGCCCAGGGCGCCTTCAAGGAAGGAGACCTCGTCCTGTGCATGACCGGCCGGGTCGGGCGTCCGCCTGACACGCTGATGCAGATGCACATCGGTGGGTCGCTCGACGACCGGGTGGCCATCGAGGGGGTCAAGCTCGGCGAGGGGTTCGACAGCCAGGTGGTGGACGCCCTCATCCAGCTCGCCCTGCAGATCGGCCAGGAGGGCTACGAGGGCCACCCCATCGGGACGATCATCACCATCGGCGACCACAACAGCGTCCTGGAGAAGAGCCGGCAGATTACCCTCAACCCCTTCCAGGGCCTGGGGGAATCGGAGCGCAACGTCCTCGACCCCAAGATCCGCGAGGCGATCAAGAACTTCTCCGTCCTCGACGGGGCCTTCGTCATCCGCGAGGACGGGGTGGTCCTCAGCGCTGGCCGCTACCTCTCTGCCAGCGACGAGGAGGTCCCCGTCCCGCTCGGGCTGGGAGCGCGGCACGCCGCGGCCGCGGGCATCACCGCCACCACCGAGTGCCTGGCGCTGGTGGTGAGCCAGACCTCGGGCGCGGTCCGGCTCTTCAAGGGCGGGGAGATCCTCCTCGAGCTGCACCAGAGCGCCCGGCGGACCTGAGGGGCGGTCTCCCCTAGCCCCGGAAACGAAAACGGCGGCCGAGGGTTGCTCGGCCGCCGCGCGCGACGCGGGTCTGGACGACCACCAGGAGGGGCCCTAGTTGGTCCGGAACTCCGCGTCGACGACGTCCTCCTTCTTCGGAGGCGTCTCCGGGCCGGGAGCGGCACCGGGGGCTCCGGGCGCTCCGGGCGCTTGCGCTCCGGCGCCGGAGGCACGGTACATCTCCTCGGCGACCTTGTGGCTGACCTGCTCCAGGGCGCTCATCGCGCTCTGGATGGCCGCCTTGTCCGTCCCGTCGCGGACGGCGTTCAGCGCCTTGATGCCCTCCTCCAGCTTGGAGGCGCTCTCCGCGGAGAGCTTGTCCTTGTTCTCCTTGACCAGCTTCTCCATCTGGTAGACCAGGTTCTCGGCGCGGTTCTTGAGCTCCACCGTCTCGCGCCGGTCCTTGTCCGCCGCCTCGTTGGCCCGGGCATCGGAGACCATCTTCTCCACCTCGGACTTGTTCAGCCCCGAGGAGTGGGTGATGGTGATGCTCTGCTCCTTGCCGGTGGCCTTGTCCTTGGCCGAGGCGTTGAGGATGCCGTTGGCGTCGATGTCGAAGGTCACCTCGACCTGCGGCACGCCGCGCGGCGCGGGCGGGATGCCGGTGAGCTGGAAGCGTCCCAGCGTCCGGTTGTCCGCAGCCATCTCCCGCTCACCCTGCACCACGTGGATCTCCACCTGGGTCTGTCCGTCGGCCGCGGTGGAGAAGGTCTCCGCCTTCTTGGTGGGGATGGTGGTGTTGCGCTCGATGAGCCGGGTCATCACCCCGCCCAGCGTCTCCACGCCCAGCGAGAGCGGGGTCACGTCGAGGAGGAGGATGTCCTTCACCTCGCCGGTGAGCACGCCGCCCTGCACCGCGGCGCCCACCGCCACCACCTCGTCCGGATTCACCGACCGGTTCGGCTCCTTGCCGAAGAGGCGCTTCACCGCCTCGGCCACCTTGGGGATGCGGGTGGAGCCGCCGACGAGGACCACCTCGTGGAGGTCCTTGGCCTCCAGGCCCGAGTCCTTCAGGCACTTGCGGCAGGGCTCCAGGCTCCGCTCGACGATGGCCTCGATCATCGACTCGAACTTGGCGCGGGTGAGCTTGACGTTGAGGTGCTTCGGCCCGTTCTGGTCGGCGGTGAGGAAGGGCAGATTGATGTCCGTCTCCATGGTGCTGGAGAGCTCGATCTTCGCCTTCTCCGCCGCCTCCTTGAGGCGCTGGAGGACCATCTTGTCCTTGGACACGTCGATGCCGGTGTCCTTCTTGAACTCGCCGATCAGCCAATCCATGATCAGCTGGTCGATGTTGTCGCCACCGAGGTGGGTGTCGCCGTTGGTGGCCAGCACCTCGACCACGTTCTCCCCCACCTCGAGGATGGAGATGTCGAAGGTGCCACCGCCGAAGTCGTAGACGGCGATCTTCTCGTCCTTCTTCTTGTCCAGGCCGTAGGCCAGGGCCGCGGCGGTGGGCTCGTTGATGATGCGCTTGACGGTCAGGCCGGCAATCTCTCCGGCGTCCTTGGTCGCCTGCCGCTGGGCGTCGTTGAAGTAGGCGGGGACGGTGATCACCGCGTCGGTGACCTTCTCACCGAGGTAGTTCTCCGCGGCGCGCTTCAGCTTGAGGAGCACCTGGGCGGAGATCTCCGGTGGGCTGTACTGCTTGCCGTCGATGTCCACGCGGGCATCGCCGTTGGGTCCGCGGACCACCTTGTAGGGGACGAGCTTCGCCTCCTCGGTGACCTCTTCGAACCGGCGCCCCATGAAGCGCTTGATGGAATAGACGGTGCGCTCCGGGTTGGTGATCGCCTGGCGCTTCGCCACCTGACCGACCAGCCGCTCCCCGTCCTTGGTGAAGGCCACCACCGAGGGAGTGAGCCGGCTCCCCTCCTCGTTGGTGAGCACCTTGGGTTCGCGACCTTCCATGATCGCCACCACGCTGTTGGTGGTGCCCAGGTCGATGCCGATGATCTTCGCCACGAATGAAACCTCCCGAAAGGACTTCCGGTTTGACGCCGGGCAACCTAACCACCGCACCCCGGGTGTCAAACCGCTCCCAGGGAAGGGGCCGGTGCCACGCCGGGTTCGCACCCGGCCGTCACCTGCCCTTCTCACCGGACCGGGGAGGCATCCCTTCGGCCTCGCCAAGGAGTCGAATTCGTTACCGTCTCGTGACGCGGTAACGGTTGAAACGGTGGCCAGGATTCTGCAGTCAAGCCATGGACTTGCCGCAGCGCGGCAGGTGCTCACACTCCCCGTGGACCCCTCCCCCGCCCAGGTCGTCTCGCTCGCCGCGCGCCGCCCTCGAGCCGTTCCGAGCCCGGCGCGCGTCGCCGTGCTCCTCAACGCCCATGCGCGCAAGGTGACTCCGCGCGTTCTGCGGGCGCTCTCGCACGTCGTCCCGCGCGGAGACCTCTACGTCTCGCGCTCGCCGTTCGACGCCCGGCGCATCGCCCACACCGTCCTCGACGAGGGCTACCACACCGTCTTCTTCGGCGGCGGGGACGGGACCTTCATGGGCTTCGCCGACGAGGTGCTCAACCACGCCGCCCGCCGGCGGGTGGTGCAGCTCCCCCACTTCGGGGTGCTCAAGCTGGGAACCGGCAACGGGCTGGCCACGCTGGTGAACGCCTCCTCCGTCCGCGGCGGCGGCATCGTCGACGACGTGCTCCGCGCCCGGGCCGGCGAGGTGCCCGGCTACCGTCCGCTGGAGCTGCTCTCCGCCGAGGGCCGGCGCGCGCCGTTCGCCGGGCTGGGCGTCGACGCCCGCCTGCTCAACGACTACGTCTGGCTCCGGGAGCACGTCCGCCGAGGCTGGCTCGGCCGCCTGCTCACCGGCTCGCGCGGCTACGCCGCCTCGGTGCTCCTGCGCACCCTCCCCCAGGCGCTGGTCCAGGACCTGGCGGTGGGGTGCGAGATTCGCAACCGGGGCCCGGCACCGGCCTACCGGCTCGGGCCGGACGGGCAGCCGCTGGCCGCCTTCGAGCCGGGCGAGGTCCTCTACCGCGGCCCGGCCATGATCGCCGCGGCGGGAACCATCCCCTTCTATGGCTACGGGCTCCGGGTCTTCCCCTTCGCCGGGCTCCGCCCCGGGACGATGCACCTCCGGGTGGGCGTGTTCCGTCCTCTCTCGGTGCTCGCCAACCTCTCCGGGTTGTGGCGTGGGCAGTGGTTCCCCAACGGGGTGCAGGACTTCGTCGCCGCGGGCGTCGACATCCGCGTCGAGCGGCCGATGCCCTTCCAGCTCGGCGGCGATGCGCTCGGCGAGCGCAGCGAGCTCACGCTGGAGGTCGCTCCGGAGCGCGTCAGCCTGGTCGACTTCTCCACGCGCCCCGCCCTCCCGGCCTGAGCGCCGGACGCCCTAGCCGCGGTCGCGCGTCGCCGGGGGCCGCTCGCTCGGCTCGGCGCGCCGGCCGGCGACCAGGACGAAGCTCACCCCGGAGGGCCCGACCTGCACCAGTGCCGTCTCCTCGTCGGGGGAGCCGGGCCGGGCGCCGTAGAGGTCGACGATCTGCGCCTCGCTGAGCGCCTCGGCCAGCTCGGGCTCGTACCCGGAGCGGTTCAGCTCGGCCAGCTCAGCCTGCGGCGAGCGCAAGGGCCCCCCCAGGGCCCGCTCCCAGGCGGCCAGGTCTCGCTCGGCGGTCCCCACCCGCGCGGCCACCACCGCCGCCAGATGCCCCCGCGAGGGAAGGAGAGCCGGCCGGAGGAGCCGGGCCAGCGGCCCCACCCCCGGCACCCGCGCCCCGGCGATGGCCAGGTCGAAGGCGTCGGCGGGCAGCGAGGGAGCCACCGCGTCGATGGACATCGGGGTGAGGAGCCCGCGCACCCCGGCGGCCTCGGCCTCGGCGCGGACCCGGTCCAGCACCTCGCGCGAGGCGTCGGCCACGGTGATGCGGCAGCCCAGCTCGGCGGCCAGGAGCACCGCCGCGCTCCGCCCCGCCACGCCGAACTCGAGCACCCGGGCGCGTCCCCCGAGGTCCAGCCGCCGCGCCAGCCTTCCCAGCACCGCCCCGGTGGTGAACGGCGCGCGCGAGCCGGCCGGGGCTTCGGGTGGAGGCGGCGGAGTCGCGGGCGGGGCCATCCGGCGTCCTTCCCTCACAGGTAGTACAGGATGCGCCGGTCCTTGTGCAGCGCCTGGTAGACCCGCGCCCGCTGCTCCTCGGAGAGGAGCACCACCGTCACCGAGACGGAGAGGTAGCGCGCTCCGCGGGAGGGGAGCTCGCTCATCGAGTCCTGGGAGATCTCCTGGGCCAGCACCCGGTGAAAGAGCTGGCGCACGTACTCCCGGAATCCATGCTCCTGCTTTCCCATGACCTTGAAGGTGTAGGGCGTGGGGTAGTCGATCAGCGCTCGCGCGTCGCCTTCCATGGCCACAACCAGCGACTAGAGCAAATTCGCCGCCAGCTCCGCCAGGGCGCTCCGCTCGCCCTTGGTCATGGTGATGTGCCCGGCGATGCGCTCCGTCTGGAAGCGGTTGACGACGTGGACCAGCCCGTTGCTGGTGGCATCGACGTACGGGTTGTCGATCTGGAAGGGGTCGCCGGTGAGGACGATCTTCGTCCCGTCCCCGACACGGGTGATGATCGTCTTCACCTCGTGGGGGGTGAGGTTCTGTGCCTCGTCGACGATGATGAACTGGTTGGGAATGCTCCGCCCCCGGATGTAGGTGAGCGGCTCGATCTCCAGGATGCCCAGGTCGAGGAGCTCGTGGTACCCGCGCCCGGCCTTCTTGTCCGCCCGGCTGAGGTTCATCAGGAACTCGACGTTGTCGAAGATGGGCTGCATCCACGGATTGAGCTTCTGCTCCACGTCGCCCGGGAGGTAGCCGATGTCCCGCCCGAGCGGGAAGATGGGACGGGAGACGAGGAGCTTCTGGAAGGCGGCCTCCTCGGTCGTCTTGTGGAGCCCGGCCGCGATGGCCAGGAGCGTCTTGCCCGTCCCCGCCTTGCCGACGATGGTCACCAGCTTCACCTCGTCGTTGAGGAGCAAGTCCAGGGTGTAGCTCTGCTCCATGTTGCGGGGCCGGATGCCCCACACTCCCTCCTTCACCACCCGGACCAATGGCACGAGCCGGTTCTTGGCCGGGCTCATCCGTGCCATGGCGGTGTGCGAGGGGTTGGTCTCGTCCTTGAGGAGGACGAACTCGTTGGGAGCCAGCGACTGCTCCTCCGGGACGGCCACCTCCGCCCCGGCCCGGTACATCTGGTCCACCGCCTCCCGCGGCACGAGGAGCTCGCGGTGACCGGTGTAGAGCTCGCTGATCTCCACCCGCTGGGTGTCGTAGTCCTGCGCCTCGAGCCCGATGGCGTCGGCCCGGATGCGCAACGAGGTGTCCTTGGTGATGAACACCGCCTTGAGCTCCGGCTCGCGCTCCTTGATGTCCAGGGCGACGGAGAGGATGCGGTTGTCCATCAGCTGCGCGTCGCCGATGTGCGGCGGCAGGTCGCGATGGCTGACCACCACCCGCAAGGTGCCCCCGTCCGGGAGCGGGACTCCCTCGGCCAGCGAGCCTTCGGCGCGAAGCGCATCCAGGTAGCGAGCCACCATCCGTGCGTTGCGGCCCAGCTCGCTCAGGTCGCGCTTGAACTTGTCGACCTCCTCGATGACGTAGATGGGGATGACGACGTTGTTGTCTTCGAAGGTGAAGAGGGAGCGCGGATCGTGGAGGAGGACGTTGGTGTCGAGGATGAAGTTTTTTCTCATCGTGGGGTGCCGGAAGCCTCGGTGGACGGCGGGTGCAACACAGCCACGCTGCGCCAGGACGGAGCGCCTCACATCCCCCTTCTGTCCTCACTGACTATAGTCGCCGTCTCCGACTCGCCGGGAGCCGGATTCCGGCCCCGCCGCGGCCCCAGCCGCGCCCGGAGCGACGCCGGTGGCTCACCGCGGGGCATCAGCTTCCACGGGAACCGGGCACGCAGGCAGGGGATGTCGAGCGTGTGACGCTCGGCCCGGCCGCGCAGCCGGGCGAGCAGCCAGCGCTGCCGGGCGAAGTGCCCCGCCACCCGGTGGCTGAGCGCGGCGGCCATGGGATCCGGGGCGAAGCCCACCGGCTCGCCCTCGCGGCGCACGCAGCCCAGCTCCAGCGCCCAGGAGAGCAGCCACAGCGGGCGGAGCGCCGGCTCGGCGCGCAGCGACTCGAAGCGCCCCTGCGCCCGCCCGTCCACGAAGCGGAAGTAGCCGGCGTAGATCCAGGCGGCGTGGAAGGTGGAGGGGCGAAGCACGAGCGCCTCCGCCCCCACGCGCTTGGCGAGGAGGATGAGCAGCTGGAGGACCTCCCCGGACAGCGAGAGCCCGGGCCGCTGCTGCTCGGGGAGCGGCGGCCGCGACCAGTCGAACCTCGCGCCCGGATGCTGGAGGAGGAGCGACTCGAGGTAGAGCACCGAGGTCCTGCCCAGGGACTCCGGGAAGCCCGCCTCCGCGCCGGACGTCTCCCGCAGCTCCACGTCGACGCAGGGGCGCGCCGGGTAGGCTCGTCCGACGAGCCGGATGCGCGGGCGGAAGGAGTCCGAGAGATCCAGCTGGACGTCGATCTTCCCCAGGCCCCGCGCCTCGAGCCGCCGCAGCGTGCCGTAGGCCCGGAGGGCCTTCTCCAGGCCGCCGCGGGTGTACACGCCGAAGGCCAGCCCGGTCCGGCCCTCGCGGCGGTCGAGCAGGAGCTCCACCTCGGGGTCATCCGAGGTGAGGACGCCCGGGTCGAGGCGCCGGTAGACGCGCCACAGCCTGGGCTGCACTCGGGTGGTCTCGGCCATGGGCCTCCGGGGTCATTCGTACCGGATCTCGACGATGGTCACCTCGACTTCGCCGCGAGGTCGCATCACCGTCACCGAGGCGCCGAGCCGCTTTCCGAGGAGCGCCCGGCCGACGGGGGATTCCACGCTGATCCGCCCTCCCCGCGCATCCGTCTCGTCTGCCCCGACCAGCTGGTAGGTGGTGCGCTTGCCGTCCTCGTCCTCGAGCACCAGGGTGGCCCCGAAGTAGACGCTGGCCCGGTCCGTCTGCTCGCGCGGGTCGACCACGGTGGAGGTGTCCAGGCGCCGCTGGAGGTAATGAAGGCGCCGGTCGATCTCCCGGAGCCTCTTCTTGCCGTAGATGTACTCCGCGTTCTCGCTCCGGTCGCCCTGGGCGGCGGCGGCGCTGACCTCGGCGGTGACCCGCGGGCGCTCCACCTTGAGCAGCTGGCGCAGCTCGGCGTGGAGCCGCTCGGCTCCGGCGCGGGTGATGTAGCGGCGGCCGGGTCGAGTCCCCTCGTCCTCGTCCGGGGGTTCGGGCTCTTCCTCGGGTGCCACGCGATGGATCTCCCACGCGATTCTGACGGCGAGCCCGTCACCGGGCGCCTCGCCGAGGTTGGGACTTGCGGCCCCGCCGGACTTGGGAGATGACCCCCTTTCAAGCGAGTCGCTAGCTCAGCTGGTAGAGCACCGGCCTTTTAAGCCGAGGGTCGGGGGTTCGATCCCCCCGCGACTCATCGTCGAGCAGGTGGGTCCCCGTCGTCTAGAGGCCCAGGACGCTGGCCTTTCAAGCCGGTAACACGGGTTCGAATCCCGTCGGGGACACTCGCAAGCCGTCGTACGTTCGCATCCGTCTCCGCTCCCGGAGTCGTGGCCGTTGGGCGGCCGTCACCTGCTGCGGGGAGGCCAGCTCGAGCGATCGCGCATCGCCGAGCGGCTATGCTGGGGCGATGGGGGACGGGCAGCACGAGACGGACGTGCTCAGCGATACGGGCCTGAGCCCGCATCCCCCACGAACTGTCACTCGGTACCGCGAGGGGGACGTTCTGCTCGGCCGCTTCAGGCTGGTCCGCCCGGTCGGACACGGGGGGATGGGGGAGGTGTACGAGGTCCGGGACCTGCGGCTCCACGCCCGGGTGGCGATGAAGACGGTTCGCGAGCGGGACGACCCTGGGTTGATCGAACGGCTCCGCAGGGAGGTTCAGCTGGCGAGGGCGGTGACCCACCCCAACGTCTGCCGCGTGTTCGACCTCCATGAGGGCGCCGGGCCGGACGGAGCCCCCCTGGTCTTCGTCACCATGGAGTTCCTGGACGGAGAGACGCTCTCCGGGCGCATCCATTCCGCGCCACTGCCACCCCAGGACGCGCTCCCCCTCCTCGCGCAGATGGCGGAGGGGCTCGCAGCCATCCATGCGCAGGGACTCGTTCACCGGGACTTCAAGCCCGGAAACGTGATGCTCGTCCCCGACCATGGCGCCCTGCGAGCGGTGGTCACCGACTTCGGGATCGCCCACTCGGCCTCCGGGAGCCTGCAGACCGGTTGGGAGGCAACCGCAGAAGGGGTGGTGCTCGGAAGCCCCGCGTACATGGCGCCCGAGCAGCGCCGCGGCCAGGAGACGACTCCCCGGACGGATGTCCACGCGCTGGCGCTCGTCGCCTGTGAAATGGTCACCGGGAGCCTCCCTGGCCATGGGGACGGACTCGGCGGCGTGCCCGCCCGGTGGCGCGCCCCGCTTCGGCACGCGCTCGACGTGGAGCCCGAGCGACGCCCGGCGGACCCGCGCGAGCTCGTGGCGCTCCTGGGGTCGGTCCCGAGATGGCGATCTCGGCGCTGGGTGGCCCTGCTGCTCGCGCTGGTGGCGTTGGGTGGCTCCGGACTGCTCGCCCGGCGACTCGGGGTGAGGCACCTCGGGGGCGCCGCCGAGCACCGGTCGATCGCCGTGCTCTCGCTCGACAACCTGGGAGGCGCGCCGGAGGACGATTACTTCGGCCAGGGGCTCGCCGAGGACATCCTGACCCAGCTCAGCAAGATCCGCGGCCTGCACGTCATCTCCAGGGCCTCCACCAAGCCGTTCAAGGGTACCAAGACTTCGCTCCGGGAGATCGCCGACAAGCTGGGCGTTCAGACCGTGCTCGGGGGCAGCGTGCGCCGGGTCGGAGACAGGCTGCGAATCAGCGCCCAGCTGGTCGACGGGGCGAGCGAAGAGCAACTCTGGGCCGAGACTTACGACCGGGATACTCGCAACGTCCTCGACGTGCAGAGCGACGTGGCGTCGAAGGTCGCAGCGGCGCTGGCGGTACGCCTCACCCATGCCGAGCAGGCGAAGCTCCGGCGAGGCGAAACCACCAACCCCGAGGCCTATGACGCGTACCTTCGGGGGCTCTCGAAGGCCGACAGCGCGTCGAACGCCGCGGACCTGGAGGCGGCGGCTGCGGACTTCGAGCGCGCAGTCGCCCTCGACCCGAACTACGCCACTGCGCACGCCCGCCTGGGTCAGACCTATCTCGAACTCGGGCTCTACTACGACGCGAGCAACCGAGCCTGGCTCCCGAAGGCGCGGGCCGAGCTCGACCGGGCCTTGCAGATCGAGCCGGAGCTTGCGCTCCCCCACGCCGCCCGCGCTCGGTTGCTTTTCAGCTGGAACGGTGGATGGAACGCGGACGCTGCATTCGCTGAGCTCGAGCGCGCTCGGGCGCTGGACCCGGATGCTGCTCACGCCAATATGGAGTTCCTGATGAGGCACCTCGGACTCGAGCGGGCGGTTCAAGAGGCTGAGGCCGTACATCAGCTCGATCCGGCCAGTGTCCGGGGGCGGAACGAAGTCCGCCTGGCACTCAACTGGACCGGCCGCTGGAGCGAGTCCATTGCCCGGGCGTCGGAGCTCGGCCTCGAACGCGATTGGGATGCGTTGCTCCGCCTTGGCCAGGTTGCGGAAGTGCGCAAGGGGTACGAGACTTTCGACGCAGAGCACGGCGGCCAGCTTCCTGACTCAGGGAACGAAATCTTCCGGATTTTGGTCCGGGCGGTGGCAGGGGAGCGGGAGGAGCCCGCGTTCCATGCACGCCTCTACGCGAATGGGCGGCCCCTCGTCGCGGGAGAGATTGCCCACCATCAGATGTACACCCTCGCCTGCGCGGAGGCCCAGCTCGGTCACGCCGTCCAGGCGGTGACGTGGCTGCGGAAGGCGGCTGCGTCCGGATTCCCGAACTATCTCCTGTTCCAGCGAGACCCGCTGCTCGACCCGATCCGCTCGGACCCTGGCTTCCAGCAGCTCCTGGCCGAGCTGAAGCCGAACTGGGAGAGATGGACAGCGACCTACCGCTGAAGCGACAGCTGCCAGCCGAAGGTCAGCGGGCGAGCGTGGACAGCGCCCGCAGCGCGTCGGTGGTGGTGAAGATTCCGAGCACGCGCTCTCCGCGCACCACCACCGCCGATCCCGCTCGCCGCTCGGCCATCCGCGCCGCCACCTGGGCCAGCGGCTCCTCGGGGGTCACCGCCAGCACGTCCGCAGACATCGCCTCCTCCACCGGGAGGGCGTCGGCGTTCAGGCCCCGGATGCCGGCGACGATGGCCAGGTCGCGCTCGGAGACCATTCCCACCAGCTGGCCGCCGTCGAGCACGGGAAGGTGCCGCACGCCGTGCTCCTCCATCGCCACGCGCGCCTCGGCCACCGATGCGCCGGAGCGGATGGAGTGCACGGTGGGCGTCATGAACTTCTCGATGGCGAAAGACATCGTTGACTCCTCTCCGCACACGTTTCGCGCAGCGCGTCGCAAGAATGCAAGAGCTGCGGTGCTTTCGCACGCTTCGGCGAGCATTCACGCGAAGTTGAGCCCGTGGAACGAGCGATGCAACTCGTGGGCCGCGGCGGACATGCCGTCCGCCGGAGGATCAACATCATGAACCTGCCGATTCAGAAGACCGTCACCCCTTCGCCGCTCGTCCCGACGAGCTGGGACCCGCTCCGGCACCTGCGCACCATGCTCGGCTGGGACCCGTTCGCCGAGATGACCCCTTATGTCCTCGAGCCGATCCCCACCGCCTTCACCCCGGCCTTCGACGTGAAGGAGACCAACGACGCCTTCATCTTCCGGGCCGACGTCCCCGGGCTGAAGGAGGCCGATCTGGAGATCAAGCTTCTCGGCGACCGCCTGACCATCGGCGGCAAGAGGGAGATCGAGAAGAGGGACGTGCATGACACCTACTACGCCTACGAGCGCTCCTTCGGAGGCTTCACCCGGACCTTCACGCTCCCGGCCGAAGTCGACGTGAACGCCTGCAAGGCCGAGCTGACCGCCGGCGTGCTCACCGTCATGCTGCCCAAGAGGCCCGAGGCGCTGGCGAAGCAGATCGTGGTCAAGGCCGAACGGCCCGAGGTGAAGGTCAAGGCGTGATGAGGTAGCTCCGAGGCGACCCCCTCTTTCAAGAGCTCCGATCGACCGGTGAGCTCGGGGGTCGCTTGGGGTCTCCGGCCGGCGAGGTGGGCTAGAGTTCGTCGCACTCGCCTCTCGTCGGCCGACCCCTTGCGCCGCGTCCTCCTTCCCCTCCTGACCACCCTCCTGGCGTGCGCCGGGGACCCGCCCCCGCCTGCCCCGGTGCGTCCGGCCGGCGCGCTCGCCCCGACGCCCGAGGCGGTGGTGGCCATGGGCGCCGGGGCGGCGACGCCGCTCCTCCAGGCGCTGGCCCGGGCCTACGGGGCCCGGTCCCCCACCCTCCCGGTCCGGGTGGAGCGGAGCGTGGGCACGAGCGGCGGGGTAGCCGCGGCCGTCGATGGAGCGATGGACCTGGGCCTGGTGGGCCGTGCGCTCCGCCCCGGCGAGGCCCCCGAGCTCGAGCAGCTTCCCATCGCCCTGGACGCAGTGGTGGTCGCCGCCTCTCCGGACGTCGAGCGGCAGGGGCTGTCACGTGCCGAATTGCGCTCGCTCTACGCAGGGGAAGACGTCCGGGGGCTGGTGCTCCTTCTCCGCGAGTCCGGTGAGAGCGGCAGCGAGTGCCTGGAGGCCGCCTTCCCCGAGCTCCTCGCGCTTCACCGCGCGGCGACGGCCTCCGGAAAGTTCCGCACCGTCGACTACGACGACGCCATGGTCCACGCCCTGCTCACCCTCCCGCGGACAGCGGGCGTCTTCAGCCTCGGGGAGATCCACGGCTGGCGGCTTCCGCTCCGTCCGCTCGCCCTCGACGGCATCGTTCCGTCCGTGGCCGCGGTGGAGGCCGGGAGCTGGCCGGCGGTCCGGACGCTCCGCGTCGTCTTCCGCCCCGAGCGCCGCGCCCGCCTGGCCCCCTTCCTCGCCTTCCTCGCCTCTCCCGAGGCAAGGGCCGTCACCCGCTCGGCCGGCTACGCTCCGCTCCCCGAGGCAGGGCGGTGATTCCGGTCGATCTCACCCGTCCCTTCGCCCGCCGGCTCGTTCCGCTGGTGGTGGTGAGCTCGGGGCTGTTCGCCGCCGCCGTGCCGGCCGCCTACCACCTCGAGGGACGGCGGGAGCTGGCCGCCGGGGCGCGGATCTCGGCAGCACAGGTGGCGCACCTGGTGGAGGAGGCGATCCGCGCCCAGCCGCTCCTCTGGCGCTACGACACCGCCCGGCTCTCCGAGCACCTCCTGGCCGACGGCCTCGGCAATCTGCCCGGGCTGGAGGTCCACGACGCCGCCGGGAGGCGGGTGGCGGTGGGCCACGAGGCGGCCGAGCCGGTGGTGTGGGGCCGCGCCGACGTGGTCATCGACGGTCACCGGGTGGCCTCGGTGTGGGCGGCGGACGAGCTCGCTCCGCTCTGGCAGAGCACCTGGGTGGTGGCCGCCTTCGGCGCGCTCCTCGCCGTCGTCCTCGGCTCGGTGCTCTGCCTCTACCCGGTGCGCACCGTGGCCCGCGCCGAGGCGCGCATCGCCGCCCTCCTCGCCGAGCGACGGGTGGCCCTCCAGGAGGAGGAGCGGCGCCGCATCGCTCGCGAGCTGCATGACGGAGCGGGACAGGCGCTCACCGCGGCGCGCCTCCAGCTGCTCGCCCTGCGCCGCGAGGGGCTGGCAGCGCCGGCGGCGGCGCGGGTGGAGCGCCACCTGGACGAGGCGCTGGAGGAGGTTCGCCGCTCCACCTCGGCGCTCCTCCCCGCTCCGCTGGACGCTCTGGGGCTGGTCGGCGCGCTGGAGCAGCACTGCGCCAGCTACGCCGAGGCCACCGGCGTGGCCATCGCCCTCGACGCCCCTTCTGCCTTCCCCGAGCTGGCGCCGGCGCTCCAGACCGCGGTGTACCGCATCGCCCAGGAGGCGCTGCACAACACCGTCCAGCACGCGGCGGCCTCCCGGGCGGTGGTCCGCCTCCAGGCCGACGAGCGCTCGGTGGAGCTGGAGGTGGACGACGACGGGAGGGGCTTCGGCGAGGCGGCCACCTGCCAGTCCATCCGCGACCGGGTGGAGGACCTGGGCGGAGCGGTGGTGTGGCCGGAGCCGGGGAGCGCACGGCTGCGCGTCACCCTGCCGCTCGGCGGGGGCCAGGGATGATCCGCCTCGTCGTCGCCGACGACCACGAGGTGGTGCGCGCCGGCGTGCGGGCGGTGCTCTCCGCCGAGACGGACATCCTGGTGGTCGGGGAAGCCGCCGACGCGTCCCAGGCCGTGGCCCGGACGGTGGGGCTCGATCCGGACGTGCTCCTCCTCGACCTCGGCCTCCCCGGCGACGGCATGACCGCCCTGCGGGAGGTGGCCGCCCGGGCGCCCCGGACGCGCGTGCTGGTGCTCTCCATGCACGGGGACGGCGAGCACGTCCGGGCCGCGCTGGAGACCGGGGCCACCGGCTACGTGGTCAAGGGCGCCGGGGTGGAGGCGCTGGTCTCGGCGCTCCGGGCGATGGCCACCGGCGCCCGCTTTCTCGATCCGAACGCGGAGCGGGCGCTGCGCGCTCCGCCCGATCCGACCTGGGAACGGCTCACCCCGCGCGAGCGGCTCGTGCTGCGCCGGGTGGCGGAGGGCCGAACGAATCGCGAGATTGCTGCCGAGCTGGCGCTCTCTCCGAAGACGGTGGACACCCACCGCACGAACCTCATGCGCAAGCTCGGAGTCCGCGATGCGCAGGGCGTGACTCGCTTCGCCATGCGCCGGGGCCTCCTCCCCGAGGAGTGAGGCAGCCTCCCGTCCGGAAGTCGCCGGATTGGCGGAGTCTTCCGGACCGTGCGAGGAATCGGGCGTGCACCCTCGCCAGCCCCGGGAGCCAGCACTGCACGCCCTCTCCTCCCGCACCGTCCTCGTCCTCTCCGCATTCGCCCTTCCGGCCCTCGCCCAGGAGGCGGGTGGCTACTCCGCCGGCCCGGGTCTGACCCCGCCCGACTACCGGACCGAGGTGATCAGCTACCGCCCCTCGCCCCCCGACACCCAGGTGCGCGAGTTCACCGTCAGCCGCTTCTGGCGCATCGACCCCGGCCGCTACGCGGTGGAGCTCTGGCTCCAGACCGATTACGAGAAGCACGGCGCCGGCTCGGACAGCACCCTCAAGGCCGAGCTGGAGATCGGCCTCTCCTCCCACATCCAGCTCGACCTGTACCTGAACTTCGGCTGGGCGACGGGAGTGTCGTTCGACTACCAGGGAACGGCCATCGAGATGCGGTACTCCATCGCCTCGGTCTACAACGCCATCTCCTGGAACCCGGTCCTCTACTTCGAGTTCATCACCAACAAGAACGCGCAGGACCGGGCCGAGTTCCGCCTCCTCGCCGGGGGAGACCTCCCCTGGGGCGGGCTGTGGGCGGCGAACTTCTTCGCCGAGAGCAACATCGACTACTTCAACGAGCCCTACTCCAACGGCGCCGATGCGGAGATCGGCGTGACCGCCTCGGCCAACTTTCCGGTGGTGCGCGACTGGCTCCGCCTCGGCGCCGAGCTCCGCACCGGGGTGGACCAGCACGGCACGCCCACCTTCTACGGCGTCTTGCAGATCGGCCCGGAGCTGCTGCTCACCTACCGGCCGGCCAACCTCAAGCTCACCGCCAGCGCGCTCTTCGGCGTGTGCAGCAAAGATCCGCTCGTCCGCCTCTACCTCATCGCTGGATGGCTGTGGTGAGCGCTCCTGGGGGGTTGACCGCGGCCGGGGCGACGCCCATCTTGCAAGGGCGCCATGCTCGACCCTCCGGCCACGCCCCGCCTGCCCTCCCCCGACCCGGTCCAGGAATCCTCCGAGGAATCTTTTCCGGCCAGCGACCCGCCCGCCTGGACCGGCGCCACCGCCGCCAACCATCAGCCTCCTGCGCCTGCCCGCCCAGCGGCCCCCCGGCCGGGACCTCCGGCGCGCAGGGCACCCGCTGTGCGGCGAGGTGGGCGCCGGACGAAGAAGCGGCGTTGACCGGCCGACAGGGCAGGCAGCTTCCTTGGGCTGTCGCGGGACGGCGGTAGACTCCCAGGCTGCCATGAAATTCACCCCCCTCGACATCCGGCAGAAGCGCTTCGAGACCGCCTTCCGCGGCTTCGGCCGCCGGGACGTCCAGGCCTTCCTGGAGCTCTTGGCCTCGGAGTTCGAGGAGGTGGTGAAGGAGAACATCGCCCTCAAGGAGGAGCTGAAGCGGATCCAGGGGCAGCTCGAGCATCACCTGGAAAAGGAGCGCACCCTCCAGCAGACGATGGTCACCGCGCAGAAGGTGTCCGACGACCTGAAGGGCGTGGCCAAGAAGGAGGCGGACATCATCCTCGCCGAGGCCGAGCACCAGGCGGAGAAGATCGTCCACGCCGCGCACCAGCGGCTGGTGCAGGTCATCGAGGACATCAACGAGCTGCGCCGCCAGCGCACCCAGTTCGAGGCCCACCTCAAGGCGGTCATCGACGCCCACCAGAAGCTGCTCGAGGCGTTCCAGAGCCCGGGCTTCGGCGCCGAGGAGCCGCGCATCGAGGACAACATCAGCTTCCTCGCCCCGAAGAAGGCCGGAGGGTCGGAGGGCTGACCGCGGCCGCTCTCCCGGGGTGCCTGCGCACCGTGGAGGGCGGCGTCGAGCTCTCGGTCCATGTCCGGCCGCGGGCCGCGCGCTCGGAGGTGCTCGGCGTGCGCGAGCGACCCGGGGCACCGGGGGGCGCCGCCCTCGAGGTCCGCGTGGCCGCCCCGCCCGTGGAGGGCGCCGCCAACGACGAGCTTCTCACCACCCTGTCCCGGGTGCTCGGCGTCCCGCGGCGCGACGTGCAGCTCGTCCACGGCTCGTCCGGGCGGACGAAGACGGTGCGCATCGAACGGCTGGCCGCGCCCGAGGTGCTGGCGCGGCTCCAGCGCTAGGGCGCCGGCGACCTAGGCGGCCAGGCCGACCGGGAGCCGGAACTCGAAGCGCGTCCCGCGGCCGGGCGTGCTGTCGCAGCGCACGGTGCCCCCGTGCTCGTCGGCGATGCGCTTGACGATGGACAGGCCGAGCCCGGTTCCCTCCGCCCGCCCCGAGCTGAAGGACTCGAACAGCCGGTTGGCGATCTCCGGCGGGATGCCCGGGCCGTCGTCCTCGAAGCGGAGGACCAGGTCGTCGTCCTCGCGGTCGATGCTGAAGAGGAAGTTCCCTCCTTCGGGCATGGCCTCCACCGCGTTGCGGGCGATGTTGAACACCACCCGCTTCATCTTGCTCTCGTCGAAGCGCGCCGGGCCGGTGTAGCGCGGGATGACCTGGAGGTGGACCGGCGACTTGCGGAATTCCTGGCGCAGGTACTCCTCGATCTCGGTGGCGAACTTCTGGAGGTAGACCTTGCGCAGGAAGAGCTCGCGCTCGCCCCGGGCGAAGGCCAGCGTCTCGCGCATCATCCCCTGGAGGTGTTCGAACTGCTTGTCCACCACCGAGAGGTAAGCCTTGCGCTGGTGCTCGTCGGGCTCGCCGCACATCAGCTCGGTGTACCCGCTGATCACGGTGAGCGGGGTGCGGAAGTCGTGCACCACCCCAGAGAGCATCTGCCCGATGGCCGCCAGCCGCGCGCGGCGTTCACCCTCCTCGCGGGTGCGCCGCAGCTGGATGGCGCGCCCGGCCTGGCCGGCGAGGAGGGTGGCCAGCCGCTCGTCGGTCTCGGTGAATCCACCGGGCTTGTTGAGGAGCTCCAGCGCCCCCACCACCTGGTCCCCGGTGCGGATGGGGACACAGAGCACGGCCTCGGTCTTCACTCCCAGCCGGCGAGAGATGCTCTCGTCGTAGTGGGGGCTGGCCTGGGCGAGGGTCACCCGCACCGCCTGCCCGGTGAGGGCGACGTGGCCGGCGATGCCCTGCCCGGGGCGCAGCTTCACCGACTTGAGCGACTCGGCCCGCTCGCCGGTGACGCTCTTGAAGTACAGCGCCCCGGCGTCCTGCTCGGCGAGGAGGATGGAGGCGGCGGTGGCCCCCAGGGTGGCGGTGGCCTTGGCCAGGATGCCGTCCAGGAGGTCGCTCTGCTTCTCCGCCGAGCTGACCGACTTCTCCACCTCGAAGAGGAGGTCCAGGTCCTTGATCGCCTCGGAGAGCTCGGACTTCGCCTTGCGCAGCTCCTCGTTCTGCGCCCGCAGCTCCTCGTAGAGGAGCACGTTGTCGAGCACGGCGGCGATCTGGGTGGCCACCGCCTCCACCAGCGCCAGGTCGTCGGCGGTGAAGGCGTTGACGCGGGTGTGGAGCACCTCCACCACCCCGAGGATGCGGCCGCTGACGTGCTTGAGGGGCACGGCCACCATGCTCCGGGTGCTGAAGCCGGACTGGCGGTCGATGTTGGGGTGGAAGCGGCTGTCGGAGTAGGCGTCGCCGAGGAGCAGGCTCTCACCGGTGGCCACCACGTGGCCGGCGATTCCCGTGCCGAGGGGGAGGCGGATCTCGTCCAGGGTCGAGCCGCGCAGCACCCGGCTCCACAGCTCCTGCTTCTGGGCATCGAGCATGAACAGGGTGGCCGCCTCGGCGCCGAGCAGCGAGCTCAGCCGCTCCACCACCGTGCGCAGGATGGCGTCCACGTCTCGCGCTGAGGCGAGGGTGGTGCCGATCTCCAGCACCGCGCTGAAGCGCTCCGCCTGCCGCAGGACCGCGGACTCGAGCTCCTGGAGCTTGTCGGTCAACCCGCTGAGGAGGCCGGCGGGGGATCCGGGCTCGGCAGGCTTGGAGCGCTCGCCCATCGTCGAGCCGTGTAGTCTAGCGTGTGCAGGCCACACCGTCGCCTTCCTGACAACGGCGGCGACCTAGTGGGCTTCCGCCCAGCTTCGCCCCACCCCGAGCTCCACCCTGAGCGGGACGCGGAGGGTGGCCACGCCGGACATGCAGGACACCACCAGCGCCGAGGACTCCTCGACCTCGGACTCGGCGGCCTCGAAGAGCAGCTCGTCATGGACCTGGAGGAGCATCCGGGTGCGCAGGCCCCGTTCACGGATCGCGGCGTCGACGCGCAGCATGGCCATCTTGATCAGGTCGGCGGCGGTGCCCTGGATGGGCATGTTGATCGCCGCCCGCTCGGCGGCCTGGGCGGTGGCCCGGTTCGCCGAGTGGAGGTCCTCCATCAGCCTCCGCCTCCCGAACAGCGTCTGCACCACTCCGGTTCGCCGCGCCCTGGCCACCGTCTCCTCCAGGTAGCGCTTGATGCCGGCGTAGCGGGCGAAGTACCGCTCGATGATGCCCGAGGCCTCCTCCTGGGGGATGTCCAGGCGAGTGGCCAACCCGTAGGGCGACAGCCCGTAGGCGATGCCGAAGTTCACCATCTTCGCCACCCGGCGCTGGTCGGCGGTCACCGCCGAGGGGTCCACCCCGAACACCTCGGCCGCGGTGCGCACGTGCACGTCCTCGTCGGCTCGGAAGGCCTCGAGCAGGCCCGGGTCCTGGGCGATGTGAGCCAGGATGCGGAGCTCGATCTGGCTGTAGTCGGCGGAGATGAGGCGGAACCCCGGGTCGGCCACGAACGCCTCGCGGATGGAGCGGCCGATCTCGCTCCGCACCGGGATGTTCTGGAGGTTGGGGTCCGAGGAGGAGAGCCGCCCGGTGGCGGTGGCCGCCTGGTGGAAGGTGGTGTGCAGGCGGCCGTCGGGGCCGACCAACGGGCCGAGCGCGTCGAGGTAGGTGGACTTGAGCTTGGAGACCAGCCGGTACTCGAGCAGCACCTTGGGCAAGGGGTGCTTCTCGGCCAGCTTCTCCAGCACCTCGGCGTCGGTGGAGGGTCCGGTCTTCCCCCGCTTGAGCACCGGGAGCTGGAGATGGGTGTAGAGCACCTCGGCCAGCTGGGCGTTGCTGTTGACGTTGAAGGTCCGGCCGGCGAGCCGCTGGATCTCCGCCTCCTGGGCCGCGCACTGCGCGTCCACCTGCCGGGAGATGCGGGCCAGGACCTCCTGGTCCAGCCGCACGCCGTGCCGCTCCATGCGGGTCAGCACCGGAACCAGGGGCAGCTCCAGCGTCCGGGCCAGCTCGGCGAGCTGGGCGGCTTCTACCTCTCGCCACAGCTGTCCGGCCAGGCGGCCGGCCGCCTGGGCGCGGGCCCCCACGGCATCCGCCAGCTCCTCTGGGAAGCGCTCGCCGGGACCGCCCCCGTCTCGCTTGGAGGCGGCCTCCACCCCGGGCAGCTCGATGCGGAGCCGCTCGCGGGCCAGGTCGTCCAGCGCGTGCTCGCGGCGGGAGGGGTTGAGGAGGTAGCTGAGCAGCTCGACGTCGGTGCGGATGCCCTCCAGCTCCAGGCCCACCGTCCCCAGGAGGAGGCCCACCGTCTTGAGGTCGTGCCCGTCCTTGCCCACCGCCCGGTCGGCCAGGAGCGGCCCGATGAGCTCGACCAAGGCCGAGAGCGGGAGGTTTCCGGCCGGATGGGCGAGGGGGAGGTAGTAGGAGGCGTCCTCCACGGCCAGGGCCAGCCCCACCAGCCGTCCGGTGGCCGGGCGGCCGGCATGGGCCGCCGCCAGCGCCGCGCCGGAGCGGGCCATCGCCTCGCGGAGGGGGAGCAGCTCTTCGGGGGTGCGCACCACCCGGGTGCTCTTCAGGGCCATGGCCGGCTCCGGGGAGGCCGGCATTTCTTGAAGGAGCTTGTAGAACTCGAGCTCGGTGAACAGGGCGCGGGCCTGCTCCCCGAGGATCGGCCGGCGCGCCAGCCGCGACAGCTCGGTGTCGATGGGCAGGTCGTCCCGGATGGAGACCAGCTGCTTGGCGCGCCGGACGGTGTCCGCGTTCTCCTTCAGCGCCTCGCGGACCTTCGGCTTCTTCACCTCGTCCAGCCGGGTGAGGAGCGTCTCCACGTCGCCGAACTGCTCGATGAGCTCGACCGCGGTCTTGGGGCCGATGCCGGGAACCTTGGGGACGTTGTCGATCGGGTCGCCGACCAGGGCCAGGTAGTCGCGCATCTGCGAGGGAAGCACGCCGAAGCGCTCCCGCGCTTCCTTGGGACCGGTCCAGCGGTCCTGCATCGGGTCGTAGAGCGTCACCCGGTCGTCGACGAGCTGGACGAGGTCCTTGTCCCCGGTGACCACCTGGACCCGGTACCCCTGCTCGCGGGCGGCCTTGACCAGGGTGGCGATGACGTCGTCCGCCTCCCAGCCGGCGTACTCCAGGACGTTGACTTGGAGGGCATCCACCACCCGGCGGATGAGCTCGAACTGGGGGACGAGGTCCGGCGGGGGGCCGGCACGGTTGGCCTTGTACTCCGGGTCGATGGCCTGCCGGCCGGTCCGGCTCTCCTTGTCGAAGCAGAGCGCCAGGTGGGTGGGCTGCAGCTCGCGCAGCGTCTTGAGCAGCATCCGGGTGAAGCCGTACACGGCGTTGGTCGGCACGCCGCGGCTGGTGCTCAGGCTCTGGATGGCGTGGTAGGCGCGGAAGATGAAGCCGGACGCGTCGATGAGCGTCAGCAACGGGGCGGGATCGGCCATGGCGGACCCCGCTTCAGCGGAGGACGAACTTAATCTTCTCGTTGCAGATGTAGTACTCGTCTCCGTCCTCGACCTGCCGGCGCTTGACGCGCTGCTTGTTGAACCAGGTGCCGTTGGAGGAGCCGAGGTCCTCGATGAACCAGGCGGAGTCTTCCTTGACCACCACCGCGTGCTCGCGGCTCACCTTGCCCGAGGGGATGACGAAGTCGCAGTGCTTGCCGCGCCCGATGATGAAGCGCTCCTTGACCACCCGGTCCAGCGTTCCGCTCTCGGTGATGACGTAGAGCTGGCCCCGGGCCTGGTCGCCGTCCTCGTCGGCCGCCGGGGAGGCGGTGGGCAGAGCCTCCTCGGGCGGCGCCTCCATCGGCCCGGTGGCCGGGGTCGCCGCGGCGGTCGGCATCGGGCCGGTGGGCTCCGCCGCCCCTTGCGCCTCCCGCACCTCCGCCGGGCCAGTCACCTCCCCCTTGGAAGCCTCGGGCGCCGCCGACCGGCCGGTCGGCGTCTCGGAACGGTGCCCGGAGTCGAGGAATCCATTGAGCCGGGCGAACATGTAGAGCGCCTGGCAGACCAGCCCGTCGCGCTCCGTCCCCATCTGGCGGGACATCTCGTCGAGGGCCTCCCAGAGATGATCGGGGATGGCGACTTTCCTCGGAGGGTGAAGCGGGCGGTCGCTCATGGTGAACCTTGGGGAAGCGCGAGGCTAGCAGGCCTGGCGCGCCGCGCTCCAGCGGGACTCCGCCGGAAGCCCTAGAAGTGGACGGTGATCGCCCCGGCGTTGGGGTTGTTGGGGATGACCTCGTCGGGGATGAAGTCGATGACCGCGTTTCCCGACGGGTAGGCGACGAGCACCAGGACGTACTCCCCCCGGGCGTCGCGCACTCGGGTCTGGGCCACGCCCCCGGGCAGGTAGAGGGCCTGGAAGCCGAGGCTGGAGGTGTCGATGGGCATCGATGCGCGGAGGAACCCGTCGGCGATGGTGAAGGTGTAGTAGGCGCCCTGGTTGAAATAGAAGACCGAGTCGACGAACGGGAGCTGGAGGATGAGGGGAAACACCACCACCCCGGCGTCCGGACCCGCTCCCGGCGGGATGATCAGGTTGCCCACGAGCTGCACCCCGGCGTCGACGTTGGGATTGTAGAAGCGGGGGTAGGTCTTCCCGATGGCGTCGGTGATGGAATTGGGAACGACGAACGGCGGGGCCCCTCCATCGCCCGGACCGACGGTCATCCGCCCGATGACGCCGCTCAGCGTCCCGGTGACCAGGAACGGCTGGGCGGATGCGTGACCGGTCTGCACCGAGTAGCCGGAGACACCCGGGCAGAGCGTCAGGTCCATCGGGTCGGTGAGGATGGCCACCCCGCCGTCCTCGACGCCGCGTACCGTGACGCAGGCCAGCCCGCTGAACTGGTCCTGGCACTGGAAGGGGGACCCCCCGTCGGGGGAGCTGATGACGCAGTACGTGCCGGAGAGATTCACCGGGAGGAGGTCGTCGCCCACCTGGACGACGCTCGACGCGGCCAGGTTTCCGCCGTCCACCGGCCAGGCGAAGAGCCCGGTCTCGGTGGTGACCGGGAGCCCGGCGACCAGCCCCAGGGTGGGGATGGGCGCCTGGTTGATGATGTTGATCGTGTCGGAGTTGGGGTAGAGCCCGACGCCGATGGTGGTCGGGACGAGCCCGGACGGCCCTCCGTCCACGACCGACGTGCCCACGTTGGGGACGACCAGGCTCACCCCGGGGTCGACGATGCCCACCCCGGCCGTCTCGTTGATGAACCGGAGCCCGAGCGCATCGAAGAAGAAGATCTGCGCCGTGCCGTCGCCGATGCCGGAGACGGTGGCCACCCCGAGCAGCGGCACCAGACCCAGGCCGACCGGCGTGGGGAAGGTGGTCTCCGCAGAGACGGCGACGCCCTGGACGATGCCCTTCCCGAGCCGCAGCGGGAGCATCCGGTTGGTGTCCCCCACCTCGAAGATGCAGGTTTGCCCCCCCCCGGGGACGTCCCTGAGACAGTCCGAGTCATCAAAGGAGAGCAGCCCGTAGTTGGTGTTCACGCCGGCATCGGGGAGCCGGGGGTCCGCGTCCACGGCCAGGATGCCGGTGCAGGTGTCCGCGCCGAAGCACGACGACTCGTCGAGGACCCCGAACAGGCGCGCGCCCTCGTAGGCCAGCACCGGGAGCGGGACGCCGCCGTCGGGCAACAGACCGGCGTCCGTCGTCCCGGTGGTGAGGTAGGCGCGGGCGTGGGTGAGGAGCTGCCGGACGGGAGGCTGGGCCGGCGCGTCGGGGATGAACGGCGGCTCGACGATGAAGGGATCGTCGGGAGGCCCGTTGGGGAAGAAGCGAGCGATGCGAAAGAGCGGGTCGGTGGAGGTCTCGTTGCTGTCGGCCGCGGCAGGGAGCGCCGGGTCGATGATCCGCACCTGCCCGGAGTTGGAGAGCACGAGCGGGTTGTTGGAGGGCGGAACGAGTTCGCGGAGCGCCACCGCCAGCCGCCCGCCCTCCAGGCCGCCCGTCGCGCAGCCGGTGCCGCTGGCGTTGACCGTGGCGCACAGGACGGGGAGCGGCGTGTCGATGGACCCGGTGGGCGGATCGCCGGGAAACCGCTGCATCTGGGTGGGCAGGCTCTGGAGGGCGGAGACCGCCGCGCTGCGGTAGGTGCGCACCGGGCGGGGCGGGCAGAGGTAGAGGCTGCTGCCCCCGGGAGGCGGCGCGGGAGGCGTCAGGCAGCTCGGCACCGCGTAGAGCGCGGTCGGAAACTGCCTGAAGTCGGGGCTGGTGGTCACCGGGTGCTGGATGACGCGCTCCCAGACGGTGGCATCCTGCCCGTCGAAGGTGGCGTAGTAGAGGACGACGTTCTCTTCCGAGGACGTCAGCCGTGCGGTGATGGCGGTGACCGGGCCCGCGCTCTGCTGGAGCAGCCCGTTGGTGAGCTGCTTCAGGCTCTGGGGCACGTTGGCCGCTCCGACCACGGAGATGAACGGGCTGCCCGAGCCGCGCACGAAGAGGAGCATCCCGGTGCGCTCCTGGCCGTCGATGATTCCCCCCGGGAACTCCGGAAGGCTGGTCTGGATCGGCCCGTAGCGAAGGGCGGTGGCCAGCTCCACCGGCTCGTCGACCACCGGGATGGAGAGGGCCTCGAGCGGGTTGGGCGCCGGGACGTAGTCCCGGACCTCGCTCGGATCGGTGACGAAGAGGTTCACCGCCTTGAGGGCGTTGGTCCGCGCCGACGTGACGAAGGCCAGCTGGCCGAACAGGGCGTCGGCCACCCCGCCGTCGTAATACCCGGCGACGCGCACCGTGGCCACGGTATTCGTCCCGTTCAGCCCGCCCGTTCCGGGCTGGGTGGCCTGCCCGCACGCGCCGAGGGCCACCGCACCTCCGACCCAGAGTGTCCGGAGCGCCGGCCTCATTCCGACCCCACGCAGCTCGAATTGTTGGTCTGGATGATGCACCCCTGCTGCAGCCCGAGGGTGGCCACCAGCCGCGCTCCGATGGGGCGGCCGCGGCTTTCCAGCGCCACGTCGATGATCGCCACCCGTCCATCGGCGAAGTTGGAGACGAAGAGCCGTGCGACGTTCTCCTCCGGCCGCTGGTCGACGGCGATGTCGTACGGGGACAGACCCACCCCCTCGACGATGGCGCCCAGCCCACCGATCTCGTCGTCGTAGAAGGCGACCGAGCCGTCCAGCTGGCAGGAGATGGCCACCACGTCCCCGCGGCCCACTCCCCGGTCGATGATCCGGACGGCGTTGGGCCCCCCGGGCAGGGGCACGGAGCGCACCACGGTGAGGGTGGGAGTGGCGGTGTCCGGGCCGTTGACGTCGATGACCAGGAGCGTGTCCGGCTGCAGCGTGGCCAGGTAGATCCGGCTCTCGTCCCGGCGCACGGCCAGCCCCCGCGCCTCCACCACCGCGAACTGGATGGTCAGCTGGGGGAAGCTGGGCAGCAGCGTGACCCGGTCCACGAGCCGGATCAGCACGTCGGGCGCGGTGATGATCGGCTTGGTGCGCCCGGAGACGAACACGTTGCGGCGGCCTACGTAGAGCGAGTCGCCGGAGCCGACGCCGATGGGGACGAAGCTCTGCGGGATGGGGACCACCGGCTCGGGGACCCTCCCGTCCAGATGCACGGCATAGTTCTGCTGGTTCAGCCCGCTGGTGGGCGGCGAATCCCCCGGGCGGAGGTGCGTCACCCACAGCTCTCCGGGGACGAGGCCGTCCTCGACGGACAGCCCGACGCCGTAAGGCTCGGGCGCCGCCGGCAGGCCCGCGCCCCCCTGCGGAAGCTGCTCCAGGGCCAGCGACCTCCCGCTCTCCACGCAGTTCCGTCCGGCCACCGTCGAACCGGCCCGGGGGATGCACTGGAGGTCCTCACCGGTGGAGTCGGTGGAGATGCCCTCGAGCAGGTCGCCCTCGGCACGCGTGGCCACCCAAAGCCGGGGCCGCCCTCCATAGCCGATCGGGTCTCGGAGCATCTGGGCGGCGAAGCTCTGGATCTCGACCACGTCGCCGTCCTGGGTCTGGAGATCGGTGAAGGCGACAGGAGCGGTGAGGTCCCCCGTCGGCGTGGCCGGGGGCGGCAGTCCGGAGACGCCGCCCGGCACGCCGGACTGGGGCGGAGCCTGGACCCGATCCAGGTTCACCGCCAGGAGGTTGCCCTGGTCGTAGCGCCGGTCGTAGTTCCCCGAGGCGACGTAGAGCACCCCGCTCGTCGATCCGGCGTCGGGCAGATAGAAGGACAGGCCGGCCGGGAAGTAGAAGCGGTCGGTGGGCGACGGGTTCGGCGGCGCCTGCTGGGCACAGGCCGCGATCAGGGTCGAGGCCGCGACGAGCAGGGGGCCGACAGGCGGGGCACGGGGTGACAAGGGGGCGCGCATCCTAGGAATCGCCGTCGAGGCACAGCAAGCGGCTTGGGAACGTCCGCGCCGCGGCCGCTCTTCCCATCACCGCGGCTTCCCGCTCGTCTTGAGCCAGTAGTCGGTGAGGATGCGCTGGACGCGGTCCGTGTTCGGAGAGCGGCGGCAGGAGAGGAGGTAGGTCTCGTAGGCCCGGGCACCTTCCGCGCCCCTCCCCAGCTTGGCGTAGGCGCTGCCGAGCGTGAGGTAGGCCCACCCGGTCCGCGGATCGGTGGCCAGCACCTTGGTCAGGAGGGTGACGGCCTGGTTCAGCCCCTGGGGGTCCTTGCCCTCGGTGAGCTTCTGCGCCTGGTCCAGCCAGGGCCGCACCTTCGAGCTCGCCTCCCCCTGGAGGCAGTTGACCGGCGCCACCTTCTTCCCCCCGAAGCGCGGGGTGTAGGGGATGTACGACGAGGGCGGCAGCTCGTCGTCCTCTCGCGTCTGGCTGTCGATCTCCGCTTCCAGGGACACCGCCGGCGCGGAGGAGAGGACGAGCAGGGCGGCGAGCAGGCTCACCGGGAACCCCCGGCGTCGACCTGGATCCGCCCGAAGTCGGCCAGGGGGGCGAACACGCTCGCCACCTGGCGCAGCAGCCGGACCCGGTTCTCCCGCACCGCCGGGTCCTCGGCCAGAACCCGTACCCCGTCGAAGAAGGCGGCCACCGGCCCGCGGAGCCCGGCCGCCGCGGCCAGCGCCCCGCGCACGTCCTCCACCGCCAGCGCGGCCGTCACCTTGGCCTGGGCGCCGCGCGCCTCCTCGTAGAGGGCGCGCTCCACCGGCTCGGTGAGGAGCGCGGCCAAAGGCAGGTCCCCCTTCACGTCGCGGGCCTGCTTCTCCACGATGTTCACCGCCCGCTTCACCGCCTCGGCGAGGGGAAGGAAGTCGGGGCTTCCCACCATCGCCCCCAGGGCCTGGACGCGGGCCTCGGCGCTCCGCAGATCATCGAAGCCGGCGGCGAGGACCGCCTCCACGACGTCAGCTCGGATGCTCTCCGTCCACAGCGCCCGGAGCCGTCCGCGGAAGAACTCGAGCAGCGCGGCGTGCGCCGCGGCGAAGTCGACGCCCGAGGAGAGCTTTCCGGCGAGGAGGCGCAGCGCCTCGTCCACCGACCGGCCGAGGTGCAGACGGTAGCCTCGGCCGAGCACCACCCGGATCACCCCCAGGCAGGCGCGCCGGAGCCCGAAGGGGTCGGCGGAGGCGGTGGGCTGCTTCCCCAGGGCGAAGAGGCCGGCCAGGGTGTCCAGCCGGTCGGCCAGGCCCACCAGAGCGCCCGGGTCCTCGGTGGGAAGGGGATCCGACGGTCCCCGGGGAAGGTACTGCTCGGCGATGGCGGTGGCCACCGCCGGCGGCTCCCCGCTCGCCAGCGCGTACTCGCGGCCCATCACCCCTTGCAGCTCGGGGAACTCGCCCACCATGCCGGTGACCAGGTCGGCCTTGGAGAGCAACGCCGCCCGGTCGACGGTGGGGAGGAGCCGCTCCAGCTTCGCCTCGCGGGCCAGCCAGGCGGCCAGGGCGCGCATGCGCTCCACCTTCTCGGCGTAGGTCCCCAGCTGTCCCTGCCACACCACGCGCTCCAGCCGTGGAACGCGCTCGGCGAGGGGCATCTGCCGGTCCTGGTCGAAGAAGAATCGCCCGTCGGTGAGGCGAGCGGCGAGGACGCGCTCGTAGCCCCGGCGGGAGAGGGCCTCGTCCCGGACCGGGGTGTTGGAGACGGCGACGAAGCGGGGAAGGAGCTTGCCCTTGCCGTCCACCACCGAGAAGTACCGCTGGTGGGTACGCATCTCCTGGACCAGCACCTCCGGGGGCAGGTCGAGGTGGCGCTCCTCGAAGCGTCCCACCACCGGACAGGGGAGCTCCACCAGCTGGGTCACCTCGTCGAGCAGCGCCTCGTCCTCGCGGAGAAGGCCGCCGGCCCGGGCCGCGGCGTCGCGCACCGCCTGGTGGAGCCGGGTGCGCCGTGCGGCGACGCCGGGGACGATGTGGGCCCGCTCCAGCGCCGTGGTGTGGTCACGGGCATGGGCCAGCGGCAGCGGCTCGGGGGCGAGGAAGCGGTGCCCCCGCGTCTCCCGCCCGCTCTTCACGTCCCCGAAGACGAGTGGGAGCACCTCCCCGCCGTGCAGGGCGACCAACCACTGCACCGGACGGGCGAAGACCTGCTCCACGTCTCCCCAGCGCATCGACTTCTTGAAGGTCAGGCCGTGGACCACCCGGGAGAGCGCCGGCGGGAGGAGCTCCCGGGCGGGCTGCCCGCGCTCCTCCACCTCGGCGGCGAGGTACTCGCCCCGGGCCGTCTGGACCCGGCGGAGCTCGCTCACCGCCCTCCCCTTCCCCTCGGCGAACTTCAGGGCGGCCCGGGTGGGGGTGCCGTCCGGGGCGAAGGCGGCCTTCACCGGGGGGCCGAGCACCTCCTTGCGGACGTCGGCGCTCCGGTCGGCCACCGCCTCGGCGAGCACGGCCAGCCGGCGCGGCGTGCCCGAGACGTGGAGCGCCCCGTGGCCGAGCCGCGCCTCGTCCAGCGCCTCGGCCAGGCTTCGCCGGAGCTCCTCCAGCGCGGGAACCACGAAGGAGGCGGGCATCTCCTCCGTCCCCACCTCGAGCAGGAGGTCCTCAGCCACGGCGCTCCACGCCCGCCTGCTTCTGGAACGAGACGCCCTTCCAGAACTCGGAGGCCGGTGTGCCCTCCAGCACCGGGGGCTGCTCGCCCACCGTCCAGCGGGTGCGGGTGAGCGGATAGCCGAGCCGCTCGCGCTCCCGGAGGTAACCCTCCGCGCAGGCACGGGCGTTGTCGCGGACGCGCTTGATGAAGCCCTGGCGCTCGGTGACGGAGATGGCCCCCCGGGCGTCGAGGAGGTTGAAGAGGTGGCTGCACTTCAGGGCCTGGTCGTAGGCGGGGAGCGGCAGGTCCGCCCGGAGAAGGTGCAGGCACTCCTTCTCGTGGGCGTCGAAGAGCACGGTGAGCATGCCCACGTCCGCGGCGCGGAAGGCGTAGGTGCTCATCTCCACCTCGTTGGCGTGGAAAAGCTCCCGGTAACGCACGCCCTTCACCCACTCCACGTCGAAGATGCTGTCCACCCCCTGGAGGTACATGCAGATGCGCTCCAGCCCGTAGGTGAGCTCGGCGGAGACGGGGCGGCACTCGAAGCCGCCGCACTGCTGGAAGTAGGTGAATTGGGTGATCTCCATCCCGTCGCACCACACCTCCCAGCCCAGGCCCCAGGCGCCGAGGGTGGGCGACTCCCAGTCGTCCTCGACGAAGCGGATGTCGTGGGCCAGCGGGTCGATGGAGATGGCGCGCAGTGAGTCGAGGTACAGGGCCTGGACGTCCTTCGGCGACGGCTTGAGCAATACTTGAAGCTGGTGGTGCTGGAAGAGCCGGTTCGGGTTCTCGCCGAAGCGCCCGTCCGCCGGGCGGCGCGAGGGCTGGACGTAGGCCACGTTCCACGGCTCGGGGCCCAGCGCTCGCAGGAAGGTGGCCGGGGCCATCGTCCCCGCGCCGACCTCCAGGTCGTAAGGCTGGCCGATGACGCAGCCCTGGTCGGCCCAGTGCTTCTGCAGCGCGAGGATGAGGTCCTGGAAGTACAAGGGCGTGCGGCCGGGCCAGGCGCCGCCCGAGAGGGCGCCGGCGACCGGGCCGCGGACCTTATGGAGCGGTGACCGGGCGCGTCAAGCCGACTCCGACGTCACGGCCGGAGGTTGGAGATGACGTACGGGAAGAGCGGCGTCCGGTCGCTGCAGGCGTTGCCGGTCGAGCTGTCCCGGTAGCTGACGTTGTAGGCGTTGGTCACCTGGAAGTTGGCGCCGGAGGTGGTCACCGCCACGAACTGCGCCGGCGGGAGCGTCGGCGCCGGGCCCTCGGGCGTCGCGAAACGCGTCTCGCCGTAGATGGCCTTGCAGGTGCCTTCGGCGGAGCGGCAGCCCACCGGCTGCGTGAGCGGCGTGACGGTGAAGGGTGCGCTGTCGGTGCTTTCCAGGATGGGGCCGTTCTGCGCCATGTCCACCACCTGGACCAGCTGGCCGCTCCCGTCGCGGATGACGAACGCTCGATTGCCGCTCCCCGGTGGGGCTTCGATGACGGTGACCGCCACCGCGTCGCCGGGGCGGAACGCCGCCGGCTGGAAGGCGCCCCCCAAGGGGGGGAGGACGAAGGAGAGCGTGCCCTTGAAGGTGGTGTTCCGCACGAAGTTGAGGGCGATGGTCTGTCCGTAGCTGGCGGAGTCGATGGCGCCGGTCCCGGACCAGGTGGTGCTGGCCGTGGTCTGCGCCACGGTGAAGAAGGACGTCGCGGGGGAGAAGTCGGGAGGATTGACCACCACCGCGTAGCCGGCGGTGCCGTAGGCGGGGAAACCGCTGGCCGGGCAGCCGCTGCTGCACGTCCCGGCGAAGCACAGCTGTCCGGAGGGACAGGCGCTCACGCCGGCGTCAGAGTCACAGGGGACGGGGGGAGGCGGCTTGAGCAGCACCGTCCCCTGCTGGGGCTGGAAGGTGGTCTGGGCACAGACCAGCTCGCCCTCGGGAAGCGTGCCCGGGAAGGGCACGCCCGCGTCCACCCCCTCCCCGCCCGGCATGGAGAGCGCGTAGCAGATGCGGGCGGTGAAGGTGTCGTCCGGGAAGTCGTTGGTCCGCTCGAGGCAGGACTGGCCGCCCACCAGGGCGCCGCAGCTCTCCGTCTGCTGGTTGAAGTACACCCCGGTCCAGTCGCGCTGCACGGAGGCGTCCACGGCCAGCGCCTGGACTTGCGGATTCGCCGGCGTGGGGGGCGTGCAGGTGGACCCGGGGCAGCCTCCCGGGCTGCACACCTGGTCGCAGGTCAGGCAGGCGCATCCGGGCGGGAGTGTCTCCAGGAACGCCGGGGTGGTGGAGGTGGCTCCGTTCGGGGCGACAACAATTCCATACGTGGTGTCGGTGGCATCGATGAACAGTGGCGCGGAGGAGCTGTTGGTGAACCGGAAGGTCACCGGGGTGGGCGTGTCCGCGCCGGACTTGTTGCAGCTGCAGGCCGGGAGAGCCGACACCACGAGCAGGAGTGGCAGGGGGAGTCGCATCGGTCGCGGAGCGGGTCGAGAGGTTACCACCACTCACGCGGAAGCTTGCGAGGTGAACACGGCTACGGGATGCTCCGTCCAAGCCCGGTTCATGACGCGCGCCTCCTCGCTCGCCCTCCTGCTTGCCCTCGCGCTCGCCCAGCCAGGGTGCGACAACGCCGGGAGGGAGAACGCGCGCGGGCCGGCCGTCCCGAGGGTCGCCCCCCCCAAGCTCTCCCCCATCGAGCTGCTCCCGCCGGTGGTGAACCGACAGGTGGTGGGCCAGGTGGTCCTGGCCGATCCGCTGGCCCTGGCCTCCTTCCAGACCGACCTCTTCGTCCAGGGGAACGGGGTGGTGGACATCCTCTGGCTCATCGACTCGTCCGGCTCGATGGCCAACGAGAGGCTGGTCCTGGGCCAGAACTTCGCCCGCTTCCTCAGCGAGCTCCAGAACGTGCAGAGCAGCTACCACATCGCCGTGACCTCCCTGAACGCCATCGACGGCGGAAGGCTCAAGGTGAGCAGCCCGACCACGGGCAGCGTGAAGGTGATCACCAACACCACGCCCGATCCGCAGACCGTCTTCGAGGACCTGACCACCTACAACGTGTCGAGGATCCGCTGGGACCAGGGGCTGCGGATGGGCCAGCTCGCCCTCACCCCGCCCAACGCCAGCCCGGGCGGGCCGAACGACGGCTTCCTGAGAGCAGGCGCGGCGCTGGCGGTGATCGTGGTCACCAACGGCGAGGACAAGAGCTACGGGGACCCGGCCTACTACGTCCGCTTCTACCGGGGGGCGGCCGGAGCGGGCAACGAGCGCCTGGTCACGTTCTCCACCATCGGCGGGACGCTGCCCGACGGCTGCGTGCCGGCCACCGATGTCGGCAAGCTCGGCGGCCGCGCTCCGCCGGCGGCGCGCTACGCCGCGGTCTCCTTTCCCACCGGCGGCGTGGTGGGGAGCATCTGCGATGCGAGCTTCGAGGCCACCCTGGTGCGCATCGTCCAGGCGCTGAACACCCTGCGCCGCGTGTTCCAGCTCACCCTCAAGCCGGCCGCGGGCACCCTCTCCGTCCTGGTCGACGGGGTGGCCATCCCCCAGGACGTGGTCAACGGCTGGCAGTACCAGGCGAGCACCAACAGCGTGACCTTCCTCGGCGCCTACATCCCTCCGCCGGGGGCGAAGATCACCATCCTCTACGCCATCGCCAACTGACGTGACCCCACGCGCGCGAATCCTGGTGTTCCTCTCGGCCCTGGCCGCCGCGGCCGCCGTCACCGGCTGCGGGCGGACGGCGCTGAGCGGCATCTGCCCCGAGGGGTACGACCTCGAGTCGGGGGAGTGCGTGTGCGTGACCGACGAGGGCTGCCCGGCTGGATACGTGTGCAACGAGGGCACCTGCGAGTGCCGAAGCGACGGATGCTGCCCGGCCGGCTACAAGTACTCGCAGGACAGCCAGGCCTGCGTGTGCAAGGACACCGCCTGCTGCCCGAAGGAATACGTCTGGAAGGACTCGGCGCAGGAGTGCGACTGCGGGAGCCAGATCTGCTGCCCGGGCGGCTACGTCTTCGACGAGGTGGCCCAGGGCTGCCGCTGCGCCGCCGACCAGTGCTGTCCGGTGGGCTTCACCTACGACGCCGTGGCCAAGCAGTGCACCTGCCACGACGACAGCTGCTGCCCGGTGGACTACCACTGGGACGAGAACCGCAGCTCCTGCGTCTGCGCCAAGGATTCTTGCTGCCCGGCGAACTATGCCTACAACGCCGCGGTCCGGGCCTGCGTGTGCGTGGGCGATGCCTGCTGTCCGGCCGGCTACATCCAAGACGCAGTGGCCAAGCGGTGCGTGTGCGATCCGGCCCAGGCGGCCACCGCCTGCGGCGACCCGGCCCACAGCAAGTGTGACAACCCCGGCTCGGGCGCCTGCAAGTGCCTCGACGACCAGGGCTGCAAGGCGGGCAACTACTGCAACGGGCTCGGCTTCTGCCAGTCGGCGGCGGCCTGCACCTCGAACATCGACTGCCCGGCCGGCTCGTTCTGCGACATCCTCACCAGCACCTGCATCCCCCAGGGGCCGTGCGTGGTGGACGCCGAGTGCCCGTTCGGGGACGTGTGCCTGAACGGCGCCTGCACCAGCGGCTGCTACGTCACCGCCGATTGCCCGATCACCCCGCCCACCCCGCAGCAGTCCAAGCCCTCCTGCCAGGGGGCGAATCTCGGGGTGAGCCCGGCGGTGCTCGGGGGCTGCCAGCCCTATTGCCTGATCAACAACTCCTGCCCGGTGAACCAGTTCTGCAACGCCCCCACCGGGGCGTGCTCCGTGAATCCGGCGGCCACCGACTGCGACACCTGCAACATCAACCAGGACTGCGGGCCGAACGGCAACTGCCTGACCTTCATCAGCGAGGGGCAGCAGCAGAGCTTCTGCGGGACGACCTGCACCACCGACGACCAGTGCCCGAGCGGCTTCAACTGCGGCGGGGTGATCTTCGGCTGCGTCCCGGGGAGTGCCTGCCCGCAGCCGGGCGGGGTCACCGTGCAGTGCTTGCTCTTCACCCCGGTAAACGACGTGCAACAGGGCTTCTGCGCCGGCCCAGACGGCAACCCGTACGTCTACTTCAACGCCTGCGCACCGCTCTCCGGCACCTGCCCGGCCGCGCCGTTCCCCTGACGCCCGGGGCTCAGTCCACGCCCAGCTGCCGGAGGAACTCCACGCCGCGCAGCGGCCGGCCCAGCTGGTGGGCGATGAAGGAATTGAGGAGGCCGCGCGCCGCCGCCCGGACCGGCGCCGGAAGCGGCGTGCGCTCGCCGGACTGGAGCGCGGCCAGGGCCCGGAGGTGGTCCGGCACGACCCGCGCCGCGCCCGGCGCCCGCCCTTGGCATTGCGCGCACACCGCGCCGCCGTGAGCGGGATCGAAGCGGGGCTCGGCGCCCGGGGGGCGGCCGCACAGGCAGCAGGCGTCGAAGCGGGGCATCAGGCCGGCCAGCGCCAGCGCCCGAAGCTCGAAGGCGATCAGCGAGGTCGGGCCGGCAGCGCCCTCCTCCAGCTCGACGAGCCAGCTCCGCGCGGCCTCGAAGAGCTCGGGATGGGGCTCCTCGTCGCGCACCAGCTCCCGGCAGAGCTCGACGGCGTAGAGGGCGCGACCGATGCGCGAAAGGTCGGAGCGGAGCCGGTGGAAGGCGCGCAGCACGTCCACCCCGTCGAGGCGGCGGGTGGACCCGCGGCGCTCGACGAGCTGCGCGCGGAGGAGCGTGCACGGCTCGAGCGCCCCGGCGAAGCGGCGCCGGCTCTTGCGCGCCCCGGCGGCGAAGGCGGTGAGCTTGCCGTGCCCCCGGGTGAAGAGGGTGACCAGGCGGTCGGCGTCGGCGTAGTCCACCGTGCCCAGGACCAGCGCCTCGTCGCTCCAGCGCTCCACGAGCCGACAGGCTACCGCTTCGGCGCCGGCGGCGGCTTGGGAGGACCGCCCAGCTTGGCCAGGAAGCTGACGCAGTCGTCGCGGAGCAGGCCAGGGGTGGACTTCTCCACGCACACCGAGAAGCTCTCCCGGGCCAGCTCGGTGCGACCGAGCTTGGCCCGGCACCGGCCCAGGCGCTGGTGGGCCTCGGCCACCGTGGGGCAGGACTCGGCGAACTGGGCGAAGGCGTCACACGACCTTTCCAGCTGTCCGGTGCCCTCGTAGATCTCGCCCAGCGTCCGCCAGCCCTGGCAGAAGGTCGGAGCGGCGGTCACCGCGGCCCGAACCGAGTCCAGCCCCTTCTGGGTTTCGCCCTTCTTGTAGAGGGCCCAGCCCATGTTGGACTGGGCGAAGTACGGCGTGCGGTAGAGCATGTCGTTGAGGGCCATCTCGTACTGGGCGATGGCCTCGTCGTACCGGAGCTGGTCGAGGTAGACGTTGCCCAGGCCGACGTGCGCCTCGGGATAGGCGGGGCGGAGCTGCAGCGCCCGCTGGTAGTGCTTCTCGGACTCGGAAAACTTCTGGTAGTTGAGGTGGAGCACCAGCGCCAGCCCGTAGTGAGCGTCGGGCATGTTGTCGTTCAGCTCCACCGCCTGGCCGAACTCGCTGTAGGCGGTCTGGTAGTCGCCCTGGTTCAGGGCTCCGACGCCGAGGTCGTTGTGGATCTCCGCTGCCCGCTGGGCCTTCTCGTCCGGGCCGTGCTGGCAGGCCACGGCGAGGAACATGGCGCCGAGCAGCGACCGGCGAAGCATCGAGCGAAGGTGCATCTCGGGTTTGGGTCTCTAGAACGAGGAGAAGAGCCGGGCCAGCCGCGCCACCGGGGTGAGCTGCTGCCGCTCCCCGCTGGCGGCGGTGGGCGTCCCGGTCCGTGCGCGGTACATGGGAAGGGAGCCCAGCACTTCCATCTGACGGTCCGGCGCAAGCGCGCGGTAGTTCAGGTTGTCCATCATGAAGCCCATCGACTCGACGAAGCCGAGGGCGTCGGTCTGCAGGGTCCGGTAGTCCTCGGGGGTCTGGGCCACGCGGTCGGTGAGGTAGACGGCGCAGTCGTGGGACTCGCTCAGCCAGAGGTAGACGGTGACGGTGAAGCCCTGGGTTCCCCTCAGGCAGGCGATGAAGGCCTGGGCCGGACCGGCGCGGCGACCGGGGATGGCGACGTGCGGGGCATTGATGCTCTGAAAGAGCGCCGCGACCTGCTCGCGAGACGCATCCAGGCTGCGCACGCTGTCGTCTTGGGTGAACACCTGAGACCGGGCCCTGGTCCGCTCTGATGCCACGCCCAGGGGACGGCCGCAAGGCGCAAGGCCCTCGCCGGCCCGGGCGAGGTCAGCGCTCGCGCACGGCGAGCGCCCAGTCGCCGATCAGGCCCTCGCCGGTCCGGAAGCGGACGAAGTCTCGCTTCACCCGGCGGGGGTAGAAGCGGAAGGCGTCCAGATCCCGGGCCCGCAGCGCCTGCCGGATGCGGTCCGGTCCGGCGTTGTAGGCCATCAGGGCCAGCTCCACGTCTCCCCCGAAGCGCTCCTGGAGCGAGCGGAGGTAGCGGATGCCCAGGCGCACGCAGAGCGCCGGGTCGGAGGCGACCTCCTCCGGCGACAGGCGCAGTC
>Ga0335082_10000289_pt1 | contig 51215 bp, 51 predicted proteins | sample Lox_Sample_41_FD_206718 | JGI IMG/M metagenome (GOLD analysis project Ga0335082, IMG submission 206718) | Soil microbial communities from Loxahatchee National Wildlife Refuge, Florida, United States - Lox_Sample_4.1 | ecosystem: Environmental > Terrestrial > Soil > Wetlands | place: USA... | reverse complement strand
GGATGAAGCCATTCGCGCGGCCCGCCTGGGGCGCGAAGTCGGCCTCTCCGACTGGGTAAAGCTGGAGGTGATTGGCGACCAGGCGACGCTCTATCCCGACGTGCAGGCCACGCTCGAGGCGACCCGGATATTGGTAAAGGAAGGGTTCACAGTTCTTCCCTACACCTCTGATGACGTTGTCTTTGCCAAACGGTTGCTCGATGCCGGCGCGGCCACCATTATGCCTCTGGGGGCGCCGATTGGGAGTGGGCTGGGGATTCAGAATGCCGCCAACATTCGCATCCTGCGAGAGATGATCACCGGCGTGCCACTGGTCCTGGATGCGGGAGTGGGCACCGCTTCCGATGCCGCCCTGGCCATGGAACTGGGAGCAGACGCGGTGCTGATGAATACGGGAATTGCCAATGCCCAGGACCCGGTGCTGATGGCAGAGGCCATGAAACACGCCGTGCTGGCCGGACGTCAGGCGTATCTTGCGGGACGCATGCCGCGCAGACTCTACGCGACCGCGAGCTCGCCGCTCGAAGGTGTAGTGCGGTAATTGGGCGCAGAAACACTCACGGTGTGATTAACCGCGTGACGGCGCTATGAAAACAGCGACGGGCGCGATCGCTGGAGACCGCAGAGTCCGATTCTGTTCGTCGAGTCCAGCAGTCGATTCTCGACTTTCCTCCTTGACATTCCTGCGCAGTGTCCGGAGAATGCGCTCGCACAGTCTGTGCCCAAATAATCAGGGAGGTTTTCATGTTTAAAATCCGTCTTGTCATTGCTGTGTTAGTGGCAGTGGCCTTACTGCCGGCAAAACTCACGGCCCAACGCGCTTACGGTGACGCCGGCGAATACGTCATCCTGAGTGCGCAATACGGCACCGCCCGCCGGCATGTGGACGTGACCAACCGACTGAAGGAACTGGCCCGCCAGGACCGCACCTTCCGCATGGACAACAGCACCTTTGGCGTGGACCCCGACAAGGGGCAGGACAAGACCCTGCGCATTTACGCCCGGGGGCCGAACGGCCAGGTCCGCATGTTCGAGTATCGCGAAGGCAGCACGGTTGACGGCTCGCAGTTCCGCGGCTGGGGTCGCGGCGACTGGGGCCAGGGCGGCTGGAACGGGAGCTGGGATCCGGGCGGGCGTGAACCCCAACCCGAGATGACAACGGCGCTGCAGAATCTGCGCGAAGCCCAGAGGAACCTGCAACTAGCCTCGCGCGACAAGGGCGGCCATCGGGCGAATGCGGTAAGGCTTGTCGACCAGGCCATCGCGGAGGTCGAAGCCGGCATTGAATACGATAACCGGCACTGATGGACGCGAGACGCGCTTGCCTGTAAGTCATGTTTAGCGGGGCGGTGCCCGGCTGATGAGTCCGGGCCCGCTCCGTTGTTACCCTTGGATGTATCTCAGCGGCTAAAGGGCATCCGTCACCAACTCCGCGAGCATACGCCTGTACACCTCAAGATCATCATCCACGCTCGCGAGACGCCACTCGCGCTCAATCCTGGTGATCGCGCATCGGGCGCAAGGTAGATGAAGCGCTCCCGCTTCTGCGCCAAGGTCATTTGATTTGTGCTTCCGGTTTTTGCCCTTCATCTTTGCTTTATTATCATCAGTTCTAAACCTGGGTAGGCCGCGACCCGTATTCCACCAACGCAAATCATCGGCCGAGAGGTAGCCATGCGCCTGCTGTCCATCTTCGCTCAGTGTTTGCTGACCAGCGCTTTGTTGATGACCCAGGGGCAGCCAACTCCTGATGGGTCGGTCCAGGCTAGGAACAAAGCTGTGGCGATGCGCGTATTTGATGAGATTCTCAACCAGGGAAAGTTCCAGGTGGCGGACGAAATCTACGCGCCGGATTTCCAAAACCACGGACTTCACCGATCGGCGGACCTGAAGACAGACCAGGATGCGGTGCACGCTGAAAAGAAGGCATTTCCAGATCTTCGGGTGAGCGTCCAGGAAATGGTCGCAGAAGGGGACAAGGTGGCTGTGCTATGGACATTTCAAGGAACCCATACCGGCTCCGGTTATAAAGGTCTTCCTGCCACCGGAACAAGGGTGGAGGTTCGTGGCATCACCATTTGGCGGATCGTGGACGGGCGGATCGTCGAGGAGTGGTCCAGCTTCAGTGAAATGGGGTCCTACATCCGAATGTTTGCCCATCTGAAGTGGTGGTTCGTGTTAGCGGGGTTGCTCGTCCTGGCCATAGTGATCGCAACCGAACGTCTGGTTTGGAGGATGGTCAGAAAAATATTCGTCTATCGGCCCCTCAGCGGATAAAGCCACCCTCAAGGCAGGGTAGTGGCTCAGTTTGAAAGGCCCGCATGACGTCATCGGCAACGGGTGGAGCAGGCCTTCAGGCCTGCATAGCGCGACCGTCTCTTGCAGCGGACTTCAGGCCCTGCGGTACCTCAGCGGCGGAAGCCGCATGCTCTGCCTCGCTCTGATTGCAGCGCTAAAGCGCTGCTCCAGCCCAAAATCGCCCTGGCAGACCACCAGAATTTCAAACCGAGCCACTACCCAAGGCAGCCTCTTAATTGCAGCGCTGAAGCACTGCCCCACCCAGAGCGGCAAGATTCCGAAAGCAGTTCCCCTTCCGGATGTGACGGGCAAACCGGCGTGCTCTCCTTTTTGAACAGAGAATCGAAGGAATTCACAGCTTATCCACAGTCCCATAGGGGCTAAATTGCTCCTTGCGTTGGAAAAGGGAAATATCGGTGAAGGGAAAGCAGAAAATTCTAGCCGCAGCTGCGCTGTGGGGTGGATGCGCCTGGTTCGTCAGCATGGATGTGGATTTCCTGGTGACGCACTTGCAAAGCGCTCCGCATTGGCTGTTACAGGGTTTCCGCGCCCTGTTTATGGGAGCCAGTGTGGCCATCGGGTACGTGGTATACCGGAAATACCTTCTTGAAATGCAGACCCGAAGCGAGAAATATGCCGAGATCCGGGCGCAGATTCGCCGGCTGCTGGCGGATTTGCTTACCGTTTCCGATGATGAGTTGATCCACCAGCTGCAGCGCACTATCCAACGCATCGAGCAGTTGCTCAAACGCTACGACCCGGAAGCCGCTCGCGCCAGCGCGGAACCGAAAAAGCCTAAGGTTGCGTAAACCCGGGCCACGGCAGGAGAGTGAAAGAGTCAGAACCGCAAAGCAGTCGCAAGCTCGATATTCGAGGGCGAGCCTCTAACCCTGACCCCTGGAGGTTCTGAAAATGAGAGACACGGTTCGATGCCCCTATTGTGTGTCAGACCTCGAGTTTTTCGCTATGGTCGCGCATGTGGATGGCAGGTACATCTGCGGCAAGTGCGGTCATACTGCGTATCCGGATGATGCGGCGTATTCCTGCCGCTGTACAAAGTGTCATGAGTTGGCGGACGCCAGAATGGCCAGCTAAGAATAAGGACACAGAGGTCACGGAGACCAGCAGGACCCGTTCGCGAGGTCGCTTAGGCCAGGCCACCTTCACGGGCAAGCTTCAGAGCTTCGATGGCGGCGCCTCGGGCTCCGGCCGTGTCACCATTCGGCATCACGTAAACCGGAATCCCCGCCTGTTCTTCGCGCTGCGGCGGCATGGCGGCGCGGATCTGTTCGATAAACCAGTCCTGAAACGGTTTGCCGGTTTCGAGAGCGCCTCCACCCACGATGAATGCGTCGGGGTCGAACGTGTTCACCATTTCATCGAAGAACAGACCTAGGGCATGGGCCTGCACGCGAAAAACTTCCTTACTCAGCGGGTCGCCTTTCTCCGCCAGGCTGCGCACCAGTTTGGCTGCCTGGTGTAGATCCACTTTGGCCAGCTCGTGACCGGGATAACGCGGCATAAAATAGGGCAGGATATTTTTTTCGATGGCGGTGAGCGAGCACAGAGATTCCAGGTCGCCGGTGCGTCCGCAATTGCATTCCGGCTTGATGCCACTGGTTCCGGCGATGCTCTGGTACGGAATCAGCACGTGACCCAGCTCCCCGCCGAAACCGTTCTTACCCTTCACCACATTGCCATCGAGGATGACGCCGCCGCCGTTACCGGTGCCGATGATGCTGGATATGGAAGTCTCGCGGCTGTTGGAGCCGAAGATGGCGTAGTGTCCCCACAGCGCCGCAGCGTTAGCGTCGTTCAGATATGACACCGGCTTGCCCAGCTTGTGGGCCAAGCCCTCACGGATATCGAACCCGGCCCATTTGGCGTGGACAAAGTTGGTTGAGCCCCGGGCACTGAGGAGGCCGGAGGCGCTGGCCGGCCCGGGCGTGTCCAGGCCGACGGCAACCACTTCTTCGAGACTAATGCCAACTTTTTGAGCAGCCATCTTGAGGCCGCCGGCGATCTGCTGCAAACAGATATCCGGCCCCTGCTTGGCTAGCGCGGGATGCTCCAGGAGTCCTTCGATGAGAAACTTCTCCTGCTGGTCGAGCAACGTATAGTTGATGGCGGTCCCACCCAGATCGACTCCGGCCACGACTGGCACAGTTATCTCCTTGCTCTCCAAACACCGGTCCTGCCACAGCTTAGCAGAAGTTTCTGGCGGAGAGTCTCAGCGCCGCGGTCTTGACCATCGGGCTCCAGGCCATGCGGCGGCGCCCACCTACTCGCGCTCCGCCTCCAGACAAGGGCCCGGGCAGAAGCATGGCTGCTGAGGTCGGTAGTTTCACTCGATACTACTTCGGTGGAGTATGTTCAAAAGGTAGCTTGGTGTATCGCGCCTTTTCCACCTCGATCACAAGCGCGACTCTTCCTTCAGGGCCGCGAAAGGGGAATGGCTTGCCTGTGTATTTGTGCGAGATAACGTCCATCTGTTTGAGATCGGGGTCAGGACGGCGCTCGACCACTCGACCGCGAAGCTGTGCCTCTTGATAGGGATCGTGGAAATCGACGATGGAAATCGCGATTCGTTGGTCCCGCCGAGTGTTCTTCGCTTTGAGCGAGCCTTCTCCCGTGCAGATCAGGACGCGGTCCGCCTCGCGGCCTACCCAGACCGGAACGCTTTGCGGTGAACCGTCGGGCATCAGGGTGGCCAGATGGGCGAAGTTCGGGCCATCGAGCAAAGCTCTGATTTCGTTGGAAAGTGGGGTCGCCATGAGAACTCTCCGAGTGTGTGGTGACGAACAAATTTATCACCTTCATGGGAGAAGTTGGATGCGGAAGGAATTCTTGCCGACAAGACGCCCAAGCCCTGATGACGCACTCATGTTGTGCGGGCGGGACGCCCCACGACAGCCCCAAAGACTATGATAGCGCCGCCCGGGGGTGAGGGCATCTTGCCCTCATCCCGGCGGCGGGCGGGACGCCCGCCGGGACGGCCGCACTACTTTACTTCACAACATCTTTACGCTTTCCACATGGATGGAATCGCCTTTGATGTGTCCGGTGACGGCCACGTGATGGCCTTCATGTCCCTTGAGCGCGTCCTGGTTCTCGACGGTCAGGACTTTGTTATCGCCGTCGGTGACGACGACTGCGGAGGCGCCGCCTTCGATACATTTCTTGGTGCAGGCAGCAGCGCCGGCGTTGGCGCCCTTGGCACCGCACTTGGAATCGCTGACCCAGCCTTTGACGGTCTGGGATTTGCCCATGTCATCGGCTGACACTACAGCCACCATTAGGAACAACAAGGAGAGGGCAAAACAGATTGCGAGCAGTTTCTTCATGGCTGAATTCCTCGAGTTTTGGCGGCCGGTAGCCGCGGATTGCAGCAACGCCCCGCTGCGAGCGTGTCTGTGCTACTAGGATTGACGTGGCAAGGTAGCAGTTGGTTACTCATTAATCTGTAATCTGTCCAACTGGAAGTTGAGAGAGTATACCACCGGGGCCGTCTCTGGAGTCACGAAGTCAAGGTTACCCGCCTTCGGCCCGGGCCCGCGCCTGGCGGCGTCCCTTCGCCGGACAGATGACGGCATCTGTGGCTATGCGTTTCGGAACCGGCGCCGCTATTTCTGGGCTGCGTTGGTTGCGGGAATCTGGAGTGGAGGAGGGGCAGGGGCCACGTACACGACTTCCCCGCGGCGGGCGTAGTGCAGCTGCTCGCGAGCCTCTTTTTCGATGGTCTTGGGATCGGTCTGGAGGTCCTTGATCTGTTCCGTGTAATAGCCGTTTTCTTTCTGCAATTGCTCAATTTCATGCCGCAGGTCTTGGTAGTCAGCCCGTTTTTGCCGGTAAACCACCATGCCATTGGCCCCGAACATGACATGAAGAAACAGCCAGACCGTGACCGCAGCCACACCCACGGTGGCCAGGCGACGCCGGGAAGCGTACAGCCAGGCAGAAGCGGGACGCACCTTTTCCCTGATGTGCTGGCCCAGGGCCTCGGCCTGGGGGGCGCGGTCCACCAGTGCGTTCAGCCCCCGCTGGGCCCGCGGCACCACCCGGATTTTTGGTCGCTCTATTCGAAGATCCATTGTTTGGCGGCTGCGCTCAGTTTCTTCAGGTCTTCCTTACTGCGGGCTTCAGAGTAAACCCGGACGACCGGTTCCGTACCCGACAACCGGTAGCAGACCCAGGAGCCGTCCGCGAACAGCAGTTTCAGGCCGTCGGTGCGCACGACCTCAGTGATCTTCCGGCCCATGAGATCGCGAGGCTCTCGCTGCAACTTCCCAGTGAACTTCTCCTTCGCCTCCGCCGTCAAGTGGAAGTTCTCGCGCAGGCTGTAGAAGGAACCAACTTCGGCAAATAGCTGTTGCAATTGCTGCCCCAGAGATTTGCCCCGGCGGGCCACCATTTCGCAGCACAGGAGGCCGGCCAGCACACCATCTTTTTCGGGGACGTGGTGGCGAATGGACAGCCCCGCGCTCTCTTCGCCGCCGATGGCGATCTTGTCTTGTTTGATCAGCTCCCCGATGTATTTGAATCCTACCGGAGTCTCGTGCAATTCGACGCCATGATGTTTGGCGACGGCGTTGACCAGGTTGGTGGTGGCCACCGACTTGGCCACACCGTTTTTCCAGCCCCGGCTCTCGACCAGATAGTCGAAAAGCAGGGCGATGATGTAATTGGGAGTGAAGAAGGTGCCGTCCGCGTCTACGATGCCGAAGCGGTCGGCGTCGCCGTCAGTGGCGATGCCGATGTGCGCCTTGCTGGCCCGCATCTGTTCCCGACATCCGTCGAGCAGGTGGTCGTCGGGTTCGGGGGCGTGGCCGCCAAAAAGGACGTCGCGGCAATCATGTACGGTAGATACGTCCACACCGGCCTCGCGCAGCAAGGAGTCGGAATAGCCTCGCGCGGCGCCCCAAAAAGGATCGAAGACCACCCGCAGGTTGGCTTTCTGGATGGTCTTGAAATCGATGATCTCGCGCAGCCGCGCCAGGTACGCGGCGCGGGGTTCGAGGGCCTGGGCGGTCACGGTCTTCGCTGATGGCTTCGGCTCCCCGCTGTCCGCATCGCTGGCAGCTATTTCGGCTTCGATGCGTTTCGTGACTTCGGGCAGCGCGGGCGCTCCATCGGGTGTGGAGAACTTGATGCCATTGTATTCCGGCGGATTGTGGGAGGCGGTGAAGTTGATAGCGCCGTCCGCCTTTTCCCGAATCACGGCGTAAGAGATGGCCGGAGTGGGAGCCGGTTCAGCAATCAACAGCGGTGTAATGCCGTGGGCGGTGAGAATCCCGTCGGCCATGGAGCAGAAGGTTTCGCCGAGAAAACGCGGATCGCGGCCCACGATGACACGCGCCCCGAACGGTTTCTGCGAAACTACGTAACGGGCGATTCCGGTCACGGCGCGGCGCACGTTGGCGAAGGTGAACTCATCGGCCATGACGGCCCGCCAGCCGGAGGTTCCGAAATGAATTTGTGTAGCCATCTTAATTCTCCCCAACCCGACGGGGTGCTACCCTGTCAGCCGTAAACTGAAGGCTGATTCTATATGACAGACAAGATTCTCGTCTTCACCACCGCCGGTTCCAAAGATGAGGCGCGCAAGATTGGTCGCGCCCTGGTGGAGCGGCTGCTGGCGGCCTGTGTAAGTATCGTTCCCCAGGTGGATTCAATCTACCGCTGGGAAGGGGAGATTGAGGAGGCCGAGGAATTTCTGCTGATCGTCAAGACTACGCGTCCCGCATTTGAGCGGGTGCGGAACGCCATCAATGAGCTTCATTCTTATGATGTGCCGGAGTGCATCAGTGTGGCGATCGATGAGGGCGGCACGGCATATCTGAGTTGGATTGGGCAATCGGTGAAGTGAAAAAAAGCAGACTGGACTCATATGGCAAGATGCTCGGCCGAAGACCCGCGCCTCACTCGCCTAACCGAGATTGCACTCGCGCTGCCCGAGGCCACGCGCCAGATCTGTGGATCGCATGCCCAGTTTCTGGTGCGGAAAAAGACTTTTGCCTACTTCCTCGATAACCATCACGGCGATGGCATCGTCGCGGTCACGGGCAAGGTATTGCCCGGTGACAACAAGGCCTTGTCTGAGGCGCAGCCCCGGAGATTTTACCTGCCTGCATACCTGGCATCGAAAGGCTGGGTCGCGTTGCGCTTGGACGTAGGCAAGGTCGATTGGGATGAAGCGCGCGAACTGCTCTTGGGAAGCTACGCACTAATCGCGCCAAAGCGCTTGGCGGAACTGGTGAGAACCGAACTCTGACCGAGAGATGCTCCGCGGGAATCCTGGGACTTCACATCGCGGACAGGGCCTGGTCGAGATCGTCCACGATATCTTCCACGTTCTCAATTCCTACCGAAATGCGCACCAGGCCGTCGGTGATTCCGATTTCCCGTCTTCCCTTCTCGCCCAGCGCGGCGTGGGTCATGGTGGCGGGATGCGAGATCAGGGTCTCGACGCCACCCAAGGATTCCGCCAGCGAGCACACGCGCACTTTCCTCAGCATCTTTTTTGCGTTGGAGAGGGACCCGGTTTCGAAGGTGATCATCGAGCCGAAGCCGGTCATCTGCCGTTGCGCCAGTTCATATTGCGGATGTTCCTCGAGGCCGGGATAGAAGACTCTTTTTACTTTCCTGTGGCGAGCCAGGTACTCGGCGACGACCCTGCCGCTGCGGTCGTGCTGCTCCATGCGTACCGCCAGGGTCTTCACCCCGCGCAGGACGAGCCAGCACTCGAACGGGGAGAGAATCGCCCCCGCAGCCTTTTGCACGAAGGCCAACTTGTCAGCCTGGTCCCTGGTCGTGCAAACCACCACGCCGCCCAGGCCATCACTGTGCCCATTCAGAAATTTGGTGGTGGAGTGAACTACCATGTCGGCGCCCAGGGCAATGGGCTGCTGGAAGTAGGGCGACATAAAAGTATTGTCCACGACCAGTTCCACCTTCCGGCGGCGGCATACCTGGCTGACGGCTGCGATGTCGCTCAGCGTCATGAGCGGGTTGGTGGGCGTCTCCACATACACCATGCGTGTATTCTTGCGAATCGCGCGTTCGACGTTCTTCGCGTCGGACGTGTCAACGTAGGTAAATTGCATTCCGAAGTTGGCCAGGACCTGGTTAAAAAGCCGAGGCACGCCGCCATAGAGATCGTTACCGCAGACCACGTGATCGCCGGATTTATACATGGTGCAAATGGCATTGATCGCCGCCATCCCGCTGGCGAATGCGCGAGCGGCGCTTCCTCCTTCGAGAGCCGCCAGATTCTCTTCCAGGTGGGTGCGCGTGGGATTGGAAACGCGGGCGTACTCGTAACCCTTGTTCTTGCCCAGCTCCTGCTGTACGTACGTAGATGTTGGATAGATGGGAACTGCGACGGCACCGGTTTCAGGATCGGGCTCTTGACCCTTGTGGATGGCGATGGTGGCAAAACCCGGTTGTTTGTTTTTCATGAGCAGCTTTCAGCTATCAGTTTTTATCAGCTGTCAGTAAACCCCACCTGAGAACCGAGAACTTGAAACTGAGAACTGACGAATTCAATCTGACAGACCCAGAACTCATAGAATTCAACAAATGAATTCAAGACTCATAAAATCAAGCTGATGAATCAGGCTGTCCTCTCAGATTCCGCCTTCGAAGATTTTCTTTGACAGATAACGTTCAGCGGAATCCGGAATCATGGTGACCACTCGTTTGCCCCGGCCCAGCCAGCCGGCTACACGCACTGCCGCCACCACATTGGCTCCGCCGCTCGAACCGGACAGCACACCCTCCCGCGCTGCCAGCGACTTCACCATGGCGAACGCATCCGCATCGGTGACCATCAGTACTTGGTCGCAAACGGAGCGGTCGAAATTTGCAGGGATAAAGCTCGCCCCAATGCCTTCCACTTTGTGCGGGCCCGGCTTGCCCCCACCCAGAATCGAGCCCTGGGTTTCGACCGCATAGGCCAGTACTCCAGGCAGGCGCTCCTTCATGTAGCGTGCTATGCCGGTGAAGGTGCCAGCCGTACCTGCACCAATGACCAGCGCATCGATTCGACCTTCCATCTGCTCGAAGATTTCGGGGGCCGTGGTTTCGTAGTGATAGTCAGGATTGGCGGGATTGTCGAATTGGCCAGCCATGAAAGCGCCCGGCGTGGAAGCTACGCATTCATTAGCCCGCCGGATGGCTCCCAGCATACCCTCGGCGTCCGGGGTGCGGGTCACCTGGGCACCGAGTGCACGCATGATCGCGACCTTTTCCTCGGAAAAGCGCTCCGGGACGAAGAGGGCAACTTTGTAGCCGCGCTGTACTCCGATCAGCGCCAGGCCGATACCGGTATTACCGGCAGTTGCTTCGACAATTGTGCCTCCGGTCCGGAGCTGCCCGTCGGCTTCGGCGCGCAGAATAATCCCACTCGCGGCCCGGTCTTTTACACTGCCGCCGGGATTGAGGTACTCGAGCTTCGCAAAGACGTCTGCGGCATCGTCCGGAACCAACTTCTTCAATTGCAGAATGGGGGTCTCGCCGACGAGCTGGGAAATGTCGTCAGTGACGCGCAGGCGCCTGCCTTCGGTGATTCTTGTCTGCACTCTACAGGGTACGGAACCGGGAGGGGAGCGTCAATGGACTAGATCGCAAATTGGGGACAGGGCTTACCGCTATGAAACCCTTCATCCGAACTGAATATCTGACTGTCGCTGTCACTGATCAAGTTACGCTGCAACTATTGGAGCCTTTTTGTCGAAAGATCAGTTCCCGGTTCTCAGTTTCCGCCACCGGCGGCTTCCTCCTGGCCGGCGTAGTAGCCGCTGCGGGTCCGGACGTTGAGCTTGCCGTGTCCCGGAGCGCGCGCATCGACCCGAATGGTGCGATATCCACCGACGGTCTTGGGGGTCGTGGGCTTGTAACCGATGGTGTACTGACTGCGGATATCACGCGCAACCGTGCTGCTGATGTTGTCCACCTCCTCCAGCGTGCGGGGGAAGAATGCGATGCCTCCAGTGCGCTCGGCAATGGTTTCCAAGGCGCGTTTGGCACGCCTTTGCCGCTCTTCGCCCAGCAGTCCAATAGCGTACACCGTGGGACCATTCTCTTCCTGCAACCTGCGCACAGCCTGTTCGAGGGATTCGCGGCTGGCGTCGTCTTCGCCATCGGTCACGACAAACAGGATTCTCTTCTGCAGCTTGCCATGTTTTTTCAACTCTTCGGCCGAGGCCACGACGGCATCGTAAAGAGCGGTTCCGCCCCGAGTCTCGTATTTCTCCAGGGCGGTCTGCAGCAGGTTGATCTTGTTGGTGAAGGGCTGATCGAGGAAATACTCATCGCTGAAGTTGACCACAAACACTTCGTCATTGGGATTGCTGGCGCGCACCAGGTTGATCGCGGCCTTGACCACGCGGGCGCGCTTTTCCCGCATCGATCCGGAGTTGTCAATCACGATGCCCAAGGAGACGGGGATGTCCTCATGGCGGAAAGACTTGATGACCTGGGGCTTGCCATCTTCGAACACCGTGAAAGCGTTCTGGCCAAGGTCAGTGATGATGCGCTGCTTGTCATCGATAACGGTAGCGTGCAGCACAACCTCCTGAACCTCGGAGTGGAAAACGAAGCCGCCGGGCTCAACACCAGGTTCCTGGCTCTGGGTGGCAGGAGGCGGCGGGGTCTCGGATGCGGCTGGATTGGGGGCCGGCTGAGAGCTGCGGGGCGGAGCCTGGGGCGGGGTCGTGTTCTGGGCCCAAACTGTCAAGCTGAACAAAAAGAATGGGATAAGCCGAAGTCTTACACGACTACTCCGTAGGCGCATAGTAACCCGTCTTGGCATAGACTCGAAGCGGCGGCAAACCTTTAGGGGGAAGCAGCTTCACCTTTATCTTACGCCATTTGCCGTCGTGCCCCGGGTTGTTTGGACGGTATCCAAGCACATATTGGTTGCGCAGCTCGATCCCTATTTTTGTGGCGACGTCCGCCAAATCGTTCGGGTTGTCTATGGTAAAAGCCCGCCCGCCAGTGAGTTCCGTGAGATCGCTCAACAGAGAGGGGCCCAACTGCTCTTCGGGAGTGGCCATGTAGCGGTCATAAATGCCAATGGCATAGATCAACAGGTCCGCTTCCTTCACCACCGACCGGATCTCGCTCTCGGTGTACCGGCTGTGGTTGTCGCCTCCGTCGGAGATGATGAGCAGCGCTTTCTTGGGATATCTCGCCTGCCTCATCTTGCTGACCCCGAGGTAGATGGCGTCGAGCAGCGCGGTACGGCCCTTGGGAATGGTGTACACCAGCTTGCCTTGGATATCTTCGATGGATTGGGTAAAGTCGGAAATCTCCTCCGGCTTGTCGGCGAAGGTAATCATGAAGAATTCATCCTGGGGGTTGGCGGCTTTGAAGAATTCGATCACGGCCTCGCGGGCGCGCTCGATCTTGCTGCTCATGCTGCCGCTCATGTCGAAGATCACACCCAGGGAGACGGGAGCATCTTCACTGGAAAAGTGCCGGATATCCTGCCGGTCTTTGCCTTCAAAGAGGGTGAAATTCTCTTTGTCCAGTCCGGTTACGAGGCGATTCATGGGGTCGGTAATGGTGACCGGCACCAGTACCAGGTCCACATCCACCTTGAGGGGCTTGGTGTGCGTCCGCAGGGAGGGATCCATGATCTGCTTCTCAACCACTGGAGGCTGAATTCTGGGGGTCACGTGCACATCGTCGACCGGGCTCTGGGCCCATAAGGCACAGGGAACCGACGTGAAAACCAGGGTCAGGAACAAAAAGACAGAAACGGTACGAGCCTGCTCTTTGGGCAGCATAGGCCCTCTCAGGGTCCAGGGTAGGGCCAAGCGTGAGCTTCGAGCTTGGATCGATGGGCGGGATGACCCGCGCCCATGAAGGCGGGCCATAATTACCTCATTGACCGCGATATTATCATAGCTTCAAAACGAGTTGTCATGCTTCTGTCACGTTTTCTGGCAAGTCTTGCGATGGCATGAATGCTGCAAAGGTTTTGCCTAGCTTGAATAGTCGTTTTTTCGCCTGCCGCGCGGCGTTAGCCTCGCCAGCCCCCGCGGGGAACAAAGCTCTTGTACAATCTCAGACTCACCTTCCATAGCCATGGCCCACATTGAACCCTTTCGCGCCCTTCGTTATGACCCAACCCGGGTCTCGATTTCTCACGTCGTTACCCAGCCTTACGACAAGATCACGCCCGCGATGCAGGACGCCTACTATGCCGCGAGCCCACAGAACCTGGTGCGTATTATCCTGGGTAAGGAGCACGCCGGCGACCATGCCGGAGACAACCGGTACCTCCGTGCGGCACAATTTTTCCGCGACTGGCGGCGGCAAGGCATCTTCCTGCAGGACACCCTGCCTTCCCTCTACCTCTATGTTCAAAGCTTCACCCTCCCGGGTGGAACAGCTGAACTGGAACGCCGCGGCATCATCGCGCTGGGACGGATCGAAGACTACTCCGCCGGCGTCGTATTCCGCCACGAGCAGACTCTGGCCAAGCCCAAGGCCGACCGCTTGGAACTATTACGGGCCACCCGGGCCCACTTTGGGCAGCTATTCATGCTGTACAGCGATCCCGCAGCGGAAATCGAAGGCCTGCTGGCGCCCAGCGGCCCACCCGATCTTGAAACTCCTGACGAATATGGAGTCTCCCACCGGGTGTGGAAGATCTCTGATCCCGGCCTGGTCAACCTGGTCCAGGGCAAACTGCGGGACAAGAAGCTGATCATCGCTGACGGCCATCACCGCTACGAAACTGCGCTGAACTATCGCAACGAACGCCGGACTGCCGCCCGGCCGTCAGGCACGGTGCCTAGGGAGCGCGCTTCGCTCCAGGATCCCAGGGGTCAAAACATAGGCGCGGCTCCCGGTCCCGCCGCCGCGCCCCACGAGCTGGTCATGATGACTCTGGTCAACATGGACAGTCCCGGCATGGTCATCCTGCCTACCCACCGGGTGGTGCACGGTCTGCCGTCATTTTCCCCGGCCGCCTTCCGGGATGGGGCCAGCGCCTACTTCAGCGTGGAAGAGGTGGATGCGGCGGTGAACGCCGCCCGCGCCACGGTAATTCTGCGCGAAGCCGGACGCATGGGCACGGCCCTGCTCGCCGTCACCTCCGACCGGGTCTTTCTGCTCGACCGGCCAAAGGTGGTGCCCAGCGAAATCTTTGCCGGGTGGTCGCTGCGGCAGCAGGCGCTCGACGTGGTGCAGTTGCACAAGTGCTTGCTCGAGGGTGTGCTGGGGATTTCGGAAGAAGCCATTCGCGAGCAGAAAAATGTGCGCTACATACGCGACGTCGGCGAGGCCATGGCGCAGGTGAGGAGCGGAACCGCCAATGTGGCCTTCCTCATGAATCCCGTCCGCATGGCGCAGGTGCGTGATATTGCTTTTGCCGGTGAAGTCCTGCCTCAGAAATCCACTGATTTTTACCCCAAGCTGCTTACCGGTCTGACCATCTATGCGCTGGAGTAGCCGACCTCGGGACTACGCCGCTCCGGCGGTGGTGGTGGGTATGGCGGTCTTGCTGGCATTGCTGGTTTTCGACGCCGCGGTTTCGGGCTTCTCGGAAGAGAAGCGCCTGTCGGTTTATTCCAGCGCGGCCAGTTACTCCCTGCCGGTCCGGGAGCAGAATGGCGCCGAATACGTTGGCCTGCTCGAAATCCTTGAGCCCCTGGGGTCGGTCAGCGCCCGCACCGACGGCGGCCTCTGGCGACTGAGTTTCAATCGTGTGGACAGCGAATTCACTCCCGGACAAACCCGGGTGCGGGTACAAGGGAAAAGTTTCGATCTACCGGCCAACTTCTGGCTGGAAAACGGGCACGGCCTGGTGCCCCTGAGTTCGCTTCCTGGACTGATGCAGCGCTTTCTGGGAACGTCTGTAAATTTTCACGAAAACGCGCGGCGGCTGTTTATTGGTAATGTGGCGGTCCACTTTACCGCGCAGGTAAACAAGTCGAATCCTCCCACGCTGGTGATGAATTTCACGTCGCCGGTGAATCCCACTATCGCTACCGAGCCGGGGAAACTGCGCATGGTGTTTAACCGGGAGGCGCTGGTCCCTCCCGGATCACAGACCTTGACGTTTGACAGCCCGGTCATCCCTTCGGCCACGTTTCAGGAGAGCAATGGGGCGGCGGAGATCGCGGTGAACGGGCCGGTCCCGCTTTTCGCGACGTTCAGTAATAACGGCCGCACCATCACGATTACGCCCGCCCCCCAATCGGCGCCAAACGCGCAGGCCCGGGTGGCGCCGCCTGCCGTGGCACCGGGCGGCCCACCTCCGCAAGTCGCGCCGGGAGCGCCTGCGGCTTCGCCCGCGCCGGTTTCGAGTCCAGTGCAATATTTCGTGGTCGTGGATGCGAGTCATGGCGGGGACGAGCGCGGCGCGGCACTTAGCGACCAGGTGGCGGAAAAAGATGTCACCCTGGCTTTCGGGTTACGCCTGGGACAGCAACTGCGGGCGCACGGTATTTCGACGCTGCTGCTGCGCGAGGGGGACGCGACCATGAGCCTGGAGCAGCGAGCCAACCTGACCAATACGGCTCATCCCGCGATCTACATTTGCCTGCATGCAACCTCCCAAGGCACCGGAATCCGGCTTTACACTGCCTTGCTTCCGGTTGGCAGCGAGAACCAGGGGCCGTTTCTGGATTGGACCACGGCGCAATCCGGGTTTCATGCCGCCAGCCAGGCCGCGGAATCGAGCCTGGCGGCGGAGTTGGGGAAAAGACAGGTCGCGGTCCGTTCCCTGCTCGCGCCTCTGCGCCCTTTGAACAACATTACGGCGGCTGCGGTTGCCGTCGAGATCGCATCCCCGTCGGGCAAACTTGATGACCTGAATTCCCTGGCTTACCAGCAATTGGTGGCGGAATCGATCACGGCGGGAATCGAAGCGGTGCGCAACCAGCTGGGAGGCGCGCGATGATCCCGCGTCACCTGATTATCGGAGTCGCGGCGATGCTGGCGGTGGCGTTGGCAATGAGCCTCTACGCCTGGCGGATGCGAGGCCGGGCCACGCAGGCCGAAACCCCCGCCGAGTACGCTCACCCGGTGGCAGCGCCGGTGCAAGGACCCACCGAGCAGGTCACCCTTTACGTGGCCTACGACGATCCCGGTGTGCTGCGGGCGCAATCTGCCAGCATTCCGCTGCCGGCGGGACGCCAGGAACGGGCGCAGGAGTTGCTGCGAGCGTTGCTGGCCTTGTATCTGGACAGATCTTCCTCTCATCCGCTCGGGCCGGGCGCCGAAGTCCGTGACGTCTACCTGGTCGATCCCGGGCTGGCTGTGATTGATCTCAATGATGCCTTTGCGGACGGGCACCGTTCGGGTGTTCTGGTGGAAGAACTCACGGTGGCTTCACTGGTGCAGACTCTGGCAACCGGTATCCCCGGAATTAATCGGGTAAAGATCCTGGTCGGTGGGAAGGAGCGCGAGACGCTGGCGGGCCATGCTGATCTGTCGTGTGTCTATGATGTTTCGGCGGTCACGCAGATGGTGGCGGAGTTGCAGAAGTGAGCTTCTGGCTTCCAGGTTCTGGCCTCTGAGCTATCCCGGAGTTCAGAATTCTGCAACAGGATACGACTTCCAAAATGACCAGCCCTGCTTGAATCGCGCTCCAAATATCTTATGGATGCGCTTTCCCGTTGTGACCATTACTGTTACTGACGCCTCGCCGGTTGTCGAATCCGTACAGTTCGCACATGGTGAGGGCGTTCGTTCGGATCAGGTTCATCTGCTCATAGATGTATTGGCGAAGATCAGCTACGTTCAGGACGCGACTGCCGTTGTTCAGGTGCGCATAGACCAGATCTCCTCTGAGGCTCTCGAGCACGGATAGCGCGATTTGTCTTTGGTTAGTGTCGGTTAGTGTCCATGAAAGCTCCACTGCGAACAACATTTTCCACAATTTACAATACTTTCTTGATGCACTTTAATCTGTGCAATTGTGACCACCCGCAGAAATTGCAATTCGCCAGATGCCAATTGCCAAGTGCTAATTGCTGCTCCTCCGACTGCTAGAATCCTTGCATGTTCTATCGTTCCGACAATCGCTCGCCGGACCAGATGCGCCCGGTCAATCTTGTTCCTAATTTCATCAACACGGCCGAGGGATCGGTCCTGATTGAACTCGGCAATACGCGAGTGATTTGCACCGCCTCGGTGGAAGAGACCGTGCCGCAGTTCATGCGTAACCGGGGCAAGGGCTGGATTTCGAGCGAATACAGCATGCTGCCGCGGGCCACGCTGACGCGGACGCCGCGCGAGGTCAACAAAGGGCGTCCCAGCGGACGAACTCATGAGATCCAGCGGCTGATCGGGCGCGCGCTGCGCGCGGTCACTGATCTGGAACGCATGGGCGAGCGCACGATCTGGATTGACTGCGACGTGATCCAGGCCGACGGCGGGACCCGCACCGCGTCCGTGACCGGGGCTTTCGTCGCGCTCGGCCTGGCTCTGGAAAAACTGGTGCAGGCGGGTACCCTGACTTCAGTTCCCTTCCGTGACTATCTGGCGGCAGTAAGCGTCGGAATTGTGGATGGTGAAATTCTGCTCGACCTCTGCTACGAAGAAGACTCCCGCGCCGACGTGGACATGAACTTCGTGATGACCGCGGGCCGCAAGCTGGTCGAAGTACAGGCCACGGCGGAACACCAGGTGTTCGACGAGGAACAACTGGGAAAAATGATTGAACTGGCCAGCCAGGGCGTGCACGCGCTCATCGCCAAGCAGCAGGCGGTGCTGGGAACGCTCACCCTGCGCCAGTAAGCGTGGGGCGGACACTCTTGTCCGCCGCTTTTGACTTTAGCGTTTTATTGAGAAAAACGCCGGGGACGCGAGAACCAGGCTTCCCTCGCCGGCTGTTACATACCCACAATCACTTTGCGGAAGCAATCGGCGCGACGACGTACACGTATTCCAGCATTTCACTCCCGGTGTTAGTGACGTTGTGCCGCGACCGCGGAGGAATGTAAGCCAGCATGCGGGAAGAGATGGCCACCGCTTCCCTGCCCTCGATCTCGGCCTTGCCCTGACCCTGCAGAACCACCAGCGCTTCTTCGTCCTCCTGAGTTGAATGCTCGCCCACCGATTCGCCCGGCTTGAGGCGGACAAATCCACTGCGCATCCCCGTAGTCTGTGGAGCTCCGTGCAGCAGCGGACAATCGCTGCCGGGGCATTCCAGATGAAAAGCGAGGGGCTGATAGGACTGCTGCTGCGATGAAATTGGCGAGACAGAGAAGGCCACCGCGATAACGGCGATTAGTATGCAGAATTTCATGAGACCTCCGAGGATGGTGATTTCCTGTCAGTGCGAAACCTGGGCGCGCTCGGCCAGAAAGTTGTTCTGGCACTCTTTTGCGGCTGAGAGCAACGGCGGGAATTCGGGAGTGTTCCGCAGGGTCGCCAGCAGGGGATCTTTCTGAAGGGCGGTATAGGCGCAGTAGCGTCCCGCGATGGCGCTCTTGAGCAGGCGCATGGCGATGTCCCTCTTGCCGCAGGCAGCCATGAGAGCGGCGTCCCAGTACCGATTCTCGGGGTCGGGATCAGCGAAGAAGCCCGGGGTAGCGGCGCGGACCTCTTTGTCCAGCTGGGCTGGTGACGATGGAGAGAGGCAGGCAACGATGGCTCCCCTGGAGGGGTCGTCGGCAGATATTTTCTCCGCGCTGGCTCGCGCTTCTGGCCGTTTTTCCGCGCGTTCGTAATGGAGAGGCATATTCGACGAGACCCAACCCGAACCGGAATCCAGCTGGAGGAAATCCATGGCCCGATCGGAATTGCCCACCAGATCAAACACAAAAGAGCATGAGCGAAATTGATAGTTCCCGGGATCAAGCGCCACCGCCTTGTCACACTCGGGCGCGGCTTCATCGAGCATGCCGCCGTAGCGCAGGACGTAACTCAGGGCGAAGTGCGCCATGGCATTTTCCGGATGCCGCGCCACCAGGGCTTTCGCGTCCTGATAGGCCTTGCCCAGTTCACCCCTTTCTACGCGGTTGGTGATTAGTATGCCGGCCGCGTTACTGTAGTCGGGATCGAGGGCCAGAGCCCGCTCCTGGGCGGCAGTGGAACGCTGGAACATGGCTTCACCGCCATTCGAGTAATGGGAGTCGTAGTAGTAGCGTTCTCCCAGGGCGCGCCATGCGGGCGCATAAGTGGCGTCGAGCCCGACCGAGCGCTCCAGCATGGCGATGGCTTCTTTATTAGGAGCGGCATCATGGGGCAGGGCGACACTGCGCAAGTAGAGATCGTAGGCTTCTTCGTTTTTGGGACGCGTCCTGGTATCGCCTGCATTGTCGCTGGCGCCCAGGGCCGGCACCAGGCCCTGGCGGACCTTGGCCGCGATCTGTGCCCGCATGGCAAGCATGTCCAGGGCCCCGACGCTCAGCGTGTCACGCCACACTGAACGATTGTTCGCGACATCGACCGCTTCCAGCGTGATCTGCAGTTGGTCGCCTTCCTTCAGGTAATGGCCGGTGACAATGTTCGCCACCCGCATCTCGCGCCCTGCCTGTTCGATATCAAGAGTGGCGGCATTGTATTTGCTGGTGGTGGCGAAAGGACGAATGGACAGCGAGCGCACGTAGCTGAGGGCAGTAGCAATTTCGTCGGGTAAGGCAAGGCGCAGAAAATCGACATCCTTGTCGGAACTCATGTTCTGAAACGGAAGGACGGCGACGGTGGTGGTGTTGGCGGAACCGATCGTCGGGGGAGTGCGATGCTGCTGTTGGAGTTGCCAAAAAACAACCGCGCCGAGCACGACCGCAACGGCGGCAACCAGCAGCGCGATCTTCCCATATGCCGGAGTCTGGCCGGGACCCGCCGCCGGAGAAGCGTGTTCGCTAGCCTTGTGCCGGCCGGAACTTGAGGGTCCAGCCGCGGCCCTAGCTGCTTCGCTTCCATCGGATGCGGGCACCACCGTCCGTCCGCTGTCGGTGTCCCGCCTCAGCCGTTTCAGGTCGCTCGCCATCTCGGAAGCATGCTGGTAGCGCAGGGAGCGATCCTTTTCGAGCGCCTTATCGATGATGTCTTCCAGCTTGGCCGGGACATCGGGATTCAGGCGAACCGCGGGCGTCGGCCCTGAATCCAGGATGGCTTTGAAGATCAGGGCGGAGGTGTCGCCACGAAAGGGCAGAGTGCCGGTGGCCATTTCGTAGAGCACCGAGCCGAAGGAGAACAGATCAGTGCGGGCATCGAGTTCCTTGCCTTTCGCCTGTTCCGGCGACATGTAAGCCACCGTGCCCACCATCGTGCCGGGACTGGTCAGGTGCTGTTCATCGATGGTCCCTGTCATGGTGTTAGCCGAGGCTACCTGGCTGGACGAACCGGTAGCAGGGGCGACCTTGGCCAGGCCAAAATCCAGAATCTTGGCGTGGCCGCGCTTGGTGACGAAGATGTTGGCAGGCTTGATGTCGCGGTGGACGATGCCTTCGCAGTGGGCCGCATCGAGGGCGTCGGCAATCTCAATGGCCAGGGAGAGCAGGGTGTCGTTCTCCAGGGGCCGGCCGGCTATCAAATGCTTCAAAGTCAGACCGTCCAAAAACTCCATCGCAATAAAGCGCTTGCCCTCGTATTCGCCAATTTCGTAAATGGTGCAGATGTTGGGATGGTTGAGGGCAGAGGCGGCGCGGGCCTCGCGGCGGAAGCGCTCCAGCGCTTGCGGGTCCTGGGCGACATCGTCAGGCAGGAATTTGAGCGCAACAAAACGCCCGAGCGATGTGTCTTCGGCTTTGTACACTACGCCCATCCCGCCGCCGCCCAGCTTTTCGATCACCCGGTAGTGGGAGATGGTCTGGCCGATCATGTTCTGACTGATCATTTCTGGCTGACGATGGAGTCCGGCCAATGTTAGGTGGGAACGTCGCGGCAGTCAATGAAGGCTCCGGGATAGCTGGGGCGCCGGGAAAATTCCTGGCGCAGGCGGCAGGTCACTCCTGGCGCCTCACCAGTGCGGCAGGAAGTCCGTTTTGGCCTTACACATGCTCTTCATCTCGGCGTTCGGCAGAAAGTAGTTCCCAAGGATTCATTGCAATATCCGGGAGAGGAGGCTGGTTATGTCTACGAGAGTTGCAGTACCAATTCATGGTTTCGAGTGGCGCATCCTGCTGGGTCCTTCCCACGATTGGCCGGTGTTCGCGGCGGAACCTGACCTGACCTCGCCCCAACTCCCGGCGATGGAACGTTGCGAGTTATGTCGCGAGCCCATAGACAGCAGCAAACCCTTTACTACCAATTCCGCAGGCGAGCAACCCATCCATCTCGCGTGCCAGAACGAAGAAGCAGAGCTTGCCGGCAGCGGACATTGGTCTGGCGGAATATGGGGACGTCGGCTGGCCAACCTGTTTTGCTTTGAAGGCTCCCAACAAGCGCAATTGTCCCCAAAATAGCGGCCTGGATGAATCGACAGCGGCACCTGTCACAATTGGGGCGGGGTTCGGTCGCGGAACCCCGCGTTGTCCTCCTCCTATTTACTTCACCACCCTGGCCACGGATCCCCTGCACTATCGCAACGGTTAACGTCGCTAACCGAACGGTTAGGCAACCGGCCTCCTTAGGGGTCGGAAGTCGTACGATTTCGCTCTGAAGTTCCACTCGGCGTCCTGTTTTCTTTGGCTTTGCAATTAAGAGCCAGCCGTTTGTCGCTGTTTCAATAACGGCCACTCGCGTGCTGTCGGTTTTGTGTCGTGGGGACCCGGAATCACACATTCTCGAGGTGCTGCCATGAAGAAACACAACCCCGCCTGCGAACCTGACCATGTCAAAGCTCTGAACTGGAAGCTGTGGTTGCTGGTTGCCTTGACCGCCGTTTCCCTCCCGATCTCCACCAGGGCCTATGCCCAGGATTGTGCGCAATGTGTGTTCAACGCCGTGCCGGAGAGCTCCGGAATGTCGTCCGAATGGTCAATCAAGAAAGAGGTAAACGAAGTTAGTGTGCTCTTTGTGGCCGCTCAAGGGAGACAGTTCGTCGGCGACCTTACGCGGAGCGACATTACGGTGCGGGACGATGACAAGTCGCCTGAAGCCATTCTGGGTTTTCGAACTGAGAAAGAGCTGCCGCTGCGGGTGGCTCTGTTGATCGACACCAGCGATTCTTTGAACCCGCGTTTCCGCTTCGAGCAGGCCGCCGCCAGCGCATTTCTTCGCCAAACACTGAGCCAGGCCAGCGATGAAGGATTTGTCATGGGATTCAGTGATTATCCGAACCTGATGCAGGATTTTACTCATGACCCGGATCTACTCGCCCAAGGCGTGGAACGATTGAAGATCGGAGGCGGAACAGCGCTGTACGACGCGGTTCATGCCAGTTGTCAACGACTGTTAGGGCACTCCGAGAAAGATGTAGTTGCACGGGTACTGGTCGTGCTGTCCGATGGTCAAAGCAATGCTGGCATTCTGCACCTGGAAGACGCCATCGACGACGCCCAAAGAGCCGGAGTCGCTGTCTATACCATCACTACTGTGACCACGAGTGGCGAGCCCGATCCGGCCGCCGAAGAGGGCAACGGCAATCTTCGCAGGCTGGCTGAACAGACCGGTGGACGCCTGCTCTTTCCCAGGAGTCCCAAGCAGATTGGGAAGGCCTTCGAAAAGATTAGTGAGGAGTTGCGCAGCCGATACGTGATTTCCTACCGGCCTGCGGACTTTAGCACGAATGGGCGTTATCGCAAGATCACCATCGAGGCGCGCCAGGCAGGCAAGAAGTTGCAAGTTCGTGCGCGAAAAGGCTACTACGCGCGCCCCGCATCGTCCGGGGATTACGAGGCTGCCGAGGGGACTCGCAGTGTGCTTTCTGCACTAGTCCCAACCCATTGAGCCGGTACGAGCAGATCAGTGTTCTCAGGCGCGTGTCAGCCTTGGCTTTGGCGAACTTCTACAAAATGGAAAAACCCTTCGCACGCAAGACGCGAAGGCTCTTGGCTCGTCCCCCGCTTGCGGGCGACGCTACCGTGTGTGCTTACTCAGGTTTGTTTTCGGCCGGCGGAGCAGGAGGGCTCATGTCGTGTCCGTGCATCATGCCATGTTCATGCATCACGCCATGTCCCATCGACTGCATGTTCTTTTGCATTCGGTCCATGTGGGTGACCACCGTTTCCCACATATCCACGTTGTTACGCCAGCGTGATAGCTCGTTCGTATCCTTGATGGTCAGAAGGTTAGCCTTCATCTGAGCGAGCGAGGACTTCATTTTCTCGATGTCGGCTCTCATGGCCTCCATCTCCTGTTTATGCATCGCCATCATTTGTTGGTGATGCCCGCCCATCATTGGGTTTCCACTGCCGGGGCCGGGAGGTGCGGGTGCGGGTTTGTCCTGCGCCCACATGGCGGGCGTCAAAGCAAATATCAGGACGAGCAGGAAACTCTGAGTCTTCATTGCAACTCTCCTTTGCGGAAACATCGCACACGGTGAGTATAGACCCGCGGCATCGAGTGGCGTGCAGCCACCGTATCGGGGGTTTCAGTTAGGGCGTCCAGAAACGGACAGTGAATTACGAGAGTGGACAGCCTGTATCTGAGCCTGGACGTAGAGCCTGGTGCTGCTTGAGCACCGGCAAGCCATTTGAGGGATCGCGGCAGGTTGGATGTTGGCAGGTGAATTGCAGGGCGCTCGAGGAGGCGCACTATGGCTCACTTTGAACGGATTCGCGACCTTATTTCCGGCCCGTTTGATGCCGAGGTCATCTGGCAGCGCACCGCAGCGGGATGGCAACTGGTATCGCTCGAGTGGCGGCGCGAGTTGCCCGAGTCGGAATCTCCGAGCCAGGGCGCATTCAACGAGGACATTCCCTATGGGCTGCGCATCTCGGACGATTGCCAACGTCTGGAAGTTGATCCCGTCGAGAACCGGACCCTCATGCTGATGATGGAGCTGTTGGTGCAGGACTTCCCTTATTCGAGTATCGTCAGCGACCTGAATGAAAAGGGCCTTCGCATGCGCGACGGCAGGCCCTGGACCCGGGTAGCAGTCTTCAACATGACGCCCCGCCTCATCGAGGTCGGACCCCGCCTGTTCGAAACCGAAGAGTGGCAGAAGGTGCGCCAGAGGTTTTCGTTTTCGAAAGAGCCAGAGGCCTTTTAGACAGCGCGAGGACAAGCAGCCGCGTTCTTAGCAGTCAGAGACTCGCTTGTGAACTCAAGGATGCAACACTGACACAGCTTTTGTGGGAGGCCCTGACCGGAGACCCGTGGGTTGCGCGCTTCCAGTCAGGGCTTTAGAAGAGATTATTCGTCACCGCCCCTCTGTTCCGCTGGATCAGGGGCTATCTTGCCGAACAGGCCATCATTCTCATCGTTCGGCCCCGCGGTGAAATAGAGCTCGACCGCAGAACCAGAGGGGCCGTTACTGCCAAAGCCCAGAGCCCACAGGCCGTCGACGGTCAGTGCCTGGCCACCTGCGTTGAGTAACGCGCCCTCAAAGTCGCCACTTACGACGTTGAAAGCGTGGATGGTGCCATCGCCAAAGTTGCCGATCAGCAAGCGGTGGCTGAACGAGCAGAAATCGGAGGGCGCCAGCGCGACTCCCCAGGGCGCATTCAGGAACGGACCATGATCGAGGCGCCGAATCAGCCGCCCAAAGGGATCAAAAATGGCGACGAAGCCGAGGCCAGGACCATGTTCCTCATCGTCACTGCCGGGTTCGCGTTTCGCGAAGGTGACCACGATACTTCCACCAATATTCTGGTGCAACTGACTGATCTGCATTTCGAAATGCAGCCTGGGTGCGCTTCTGAGATGCCTTCCCCGAAAGCCTGAATGTAAAAAAAAATCAAAAATAATGCTGTTGGAATTGACAAAGAGCACGGGGCACCAAGAAGTGACTTTGTGAAAAAAACCCGGGAAAACCGTGGACATCCATGAATCGTAGCCCGTGGTAAGGTTCGGGAATGAGGACGCGGCCACGCCTTGTAATTGTAACGGTATTCATTCTGGGCGCGGGCGGATGCGTCCGGCGCGATGGGCGTAATTCCGACTGCAAGTGGCCGGGAGAAACTCTCAAGCACCCAATTAGCGCCCGCCATCTTAGTGCGGACGCTGAGTTCGCGGAAGATCTTGCGATTCGCTATGCCGATGCTCACTTTGGTCTGCGAAGCCCGAACCCGAGCGAGAACTACGGAGCCGAACGGGATGGATGCATGGAGAGATTGTTTGAGGAGATTGGAAAGGAACATGGTGTTCCGGCCGAGGTAGTGTCCGAATCGCTGGGCCGGAACCGTGCGTACACCGATATTGCCGAGGTTCTGCCTTTCGCCCTGCTGTACGGTTTTGCCGTTATCGTGGCTGCCCGCATGATTTTGCGCCGCTACGCACCCGCCGAAGACGGCTGGGCACCTGCAATCGTAATGGCACTGTTCGTTTCCCTAGCGCTCGCGGCAGGAAGCACCATGCTCGGAGAGGTATGGATCTGGTTTGTGGAAAGTCATCGGATCGGCAACCCTCATATGAGTTACCGTGCTGACCGATTGTTTTGGGCCAAGCACCGATTTGAACTGTTTGCTGCCGCGTTGATGATCTTCTGGCTGGCCGTGATCAATGCAGCGCGCCGCATCCGCTTGGAACATTTCAACAGAGGTTGACAGGCGTTTACCCCAACTATCAGCCCCGGCAGAGTGGCCAAGGAGGTGTTGGTGAAATGGCGATGTTGCACCGGCGGCGTAGCTAAATGTGGTGAACATACTGCAAGTGTTGCAGCAGTCGTAAGGCGTTTCTCAGTTCGGAGACACGAACGTCGGGGGGTTCATTCTCAAGTTGTACGCATCGAAGTCGTATCCCTTCGAGTCTCGGGTCTACTATTGGCACCGATGTGAATTCATCCCACGCATTCGGCATCTCTGCCCCATTGAGATGATTCACCAGGAAATCTGTAACTTCGAGAGCGGTCCTTCTGACCGGTGCGTCTGACATTTTAGCAAGATTTTCCCCGCTGGCGGCCTGGCTGTAAAGGCTTCGACTGAAAGACCAGCTAATCCACTCTCGACCGTTGGTGAAATCAGTTAGCACTCAAAATCCCCTCGATGGGGTCAGTGAATGCTATCGCGATGTTACGCCATCCATCCACATGCGGCGTATTTTGGGGGGCTTGGGGGGATTTGATGCCTTCCGGATGAAAATCATTGCACAGTGCCGCGAACTGTCCCGCCGGTTTACACCGGTTGCCGCTTTTGAGCTAAGAAAAAAAGTGATTCGGGAGTAAAATTATTTGCTTCTAACTAGCTCGAAGTCATTCGGGCGAGCGGATCGCGTGGGAGACCTAGATGGGGACCGGTTCTCTCGTTCAGAACGTTTCGAGGCTCGGGACCATTTGCTCGTTGTTTATTCTGGCGCTGAGTACATCGCTTGGCCAGACACCTCCGCAAGTCTCTTTCAACGCGCGACAGGATTTCTTGGTGGGCGGAGACCCGTTTTGTTTTGCCGTGGGGGATTTCAATGGGGACGGGAACAACGACTTGGTTGTTTTCAACACCCAACCAAACAGCATCTCGATTCTGCTGGGGAATCCCGATGGATCATTTAAACCGGCCGTCAATGTTGCCTCTTCGATTTACGCCTTTGAGGTGGCTGTTGCTGACTTTAATGGCGACGGCAAGCTCGATTTGGTCGTAACAGGGGGTACAACCCCATTCGACGTCTGGATTCTGCTGGGCAATGGAGATGGAACCTTCCAGACGCCGAAGACTTTCAGTGTGCCCTTTTTTGGTGCGGGTATCGCAGTAGGGGACTTCAATGGCGATGGAAGGGTTGACGTGGCCATAGTTGGGGTGGCAGACCCGAGAACCCAGGCGGGTGAGGTTTTGATCTTGCTAGGAAATGGAGATGGAACGTTGCAACCCCCTAACTCGTTTTCGGTGGGAACTGACCCTAGATCTGTCGCCGCCGGCGATTTCAACGGGGATGGCAAGACGGATCTTGCTGTTGCAAGTGGCACCCTCTCGATATTGCTTGGGAACGGGGATGGAACTTTCGGTGCTGCTGAGAATCTTGCTGTAGGTTTGTCTAACTCGGTGGTGGTGGGAGACTTCGACGGAGATGGAAAAGCAGACCTGGCAATGGGCGGTAATTCTGGAATCCTTGTTTTGTTGGGAAAGGGAGATGGAAGCTTTCAAAGTCCCAAAACATCCTCAACGGATGCGTCTCTATCTCTGGCAGTCGGCGACTTCAACAGTGACGGCAAGATGGATCTTGCCAGCATTGATGGCAGCCAAGCTTCGGTATCAATTCTCCTCGGAAACGGCGACGGCACCTTGGGTCCCCCTGCGAGCCTCGTTGTGGTGGGATCCGTCCGCGCACTCGCTGTTGCTGATGTCAACCATGATGGGAAGGCTGATGTTTTGACTTTGGCTGACGTGAACGGTAGCAGTTCCGATCCGGGGAGTGTGTCCGTGCTGCTGGGCAATGGAGATGGCACATTCCTGAATACGCCGGCCCCCGTTGGCTCGAATGGACGGGCTCTGGTTGAGGGTGACTTCAATCACGATGGAAAGGCAGATCTGGCGGCGGCATCGGGCAACACTGTTGTCGTTATGCTCGGCACCGGTGAAGGCACATTCCAGAGCGGAGCTGGTTACCCAGTTGGAGGGACCGGAGTAACCGCCGTATTGGTTCTCGTGGGCGATTTCAATCATGATGGAACTATCGACCTGGCCACTATCAGTCAAAACCCCGGAACCGTCTCCATCTTTCTAGGAAACAGTGACGGGACTTTTCAGGCAGCTAATAACGTGACCACTGGGAATGAGCCCCTTTCTTTTGCCGCCGCAGATTTCAACGGTGACGGGAAGTTGGATCTGGCAGTTCTAAACGCGGGCATTAACTGCACTCGAGGTGGCACAAATGACTTGGTTATTTTTTTGGGGAATGGGGATGGGACCTTACAGGTCGGTCTTGTGACCACCCTATCTACTTGTGCCAGCGCTCTTGCGGCGGGCGATTTCGACGGGGATGGCAAAGTCGATCTTATTTTCGGTGATGGCACAGTCTTCCTGGGTAACGGTGATGGATCGTTCCAGTTCCAGACTCAATCAATAGGAGCCGACGACAATTACTTGGCCGTAGGAGACTTCAATCTTGACGGTAAGCTCGACTTCGCAGGCGCTACAGTGAACGGAAACGCCGTAACGGTATTTCTCGGAAATGGAAACGGTACCTTTCAACCGGGGACCTCTTACAATGTGGGTGCCGATCCGGCTTCAGTCACGGTGGCGGACGTTAACGGCGATTCAGTCCCTGATTTGGTGACCGGAAATGGTGTCGGCTCGAATATTTCGTTGCTTCTTGGCAACGGTGACGGAACCTTTGAGCCGGCTCTGAACTTCGGGACACAACCCGCAACCCTAATGGCTGTAGCAGGGGACTTCAATGGAGATGGAAAGGTAGATTTGGCAGCGATAAGCACGAAGGGCACTACAGTCTTGGTCAACGGTAGCGGGGGTGCCAGCTTGGGTCTAGTCGTAGCCCCCGGAGATTCGAGTACGGTGACGGTTTCGGCTGGGCAGACTGCTTCCTACACTCTCGCCATTGGAGGTGGAGGGTTCAGTGGGACGGCTTCCCTTACCTGTACCGGCGCACCCAAAGGCGCTACCTGCTCCGTACCGGCAACCGTGAACGTGAATGCGGCCACGGCTTCGACATTCACGGTCAGCGTAACCACCACCTCTCGGACTCTCGCGGCCGCCCATTCCGATACTTTGTTTTCTCCCGGGTGGTGGGCGATCGCGACGTTTGGTTTCGTACTCCTGCCCAGTGCCGGCCGAAGATGTCGTTCGACGCTCCGGCTGCTACCGCTGGCACTACTTTTGTTGATCTGTTCGTGCGGAGGCAGCAATACATCCAGCAGCCCTCAACCGAACCCAAATGGCACTCCGGCGGGAACCTACACTCTCACGGTAAGTGCAACCTCCGGGTTAACGAATCAATCGATTCCTCTCACCTTGAAAGTGCAATAAACCTACACCTGTATGCGCAGTTCGGGTGTTGTTCGGCGCAGCGTGGGTCGGATGGGTGCGTATCCGTCGCAGCCGTACTTGGGAATAGAGTGCCCGAGACAGCCCGCAAGTGACAACTGTTGTAACCAGGCATTTGCCCTCAGTGAAATCATGGTAGCGCTGTCACGTTCCAACCACACAGCCGGAGTAGTGGAACTTCGCGTTAGCTCATTGCGTACTCCTAGGCATGCGTCTACTGGTCCTTTGCCTGGTCTCGGCGTTTTGTTCGTGCTGCGCGGTCGCGCAATCGAGCTGTCCGTTAATTAACGATTCTGCAGGTGCAGGCCTGCGATCTGACAACCAGACGCCATCACCCAAGGCTCCCCGTATCCCGCTACAGCTCGAAATGCGGGTACCCTTCGAGCCCACGGCATTCCCAAGCGATGGCCGCAATTACCTGATGTATGAGTTGCATCTGACGAACTTCGGGACAGCTCCTCTTGACCTGACCCGGATCGACGTGCTTGACGCGGACGCCGGCGCCGCCCCACCGATTGCCGTCTTTGAGCAGGAGCAGCTTGAAACTATGGTGCAGCCTGTGGGCAGCACAGTCGCCGGGCCGAAAGGAAACCTCACCATTCCCGACGGCCGGACCGCCATCGTTTTTATGTGTATGGCATTCGACCGCGGCTCACATGTACCAAACAGCCTGCTTCATCAGGTTACGACGACCAACGTTATGGCAGAAGGGGCAGTCATCTCCACACATCACACTGCGCTGCATGTGCTGGGGCCGCCGCTGGAAGGAGACAACTGGGTTGCGGACGATGGCCCCAGTAATGACCAGGACAATCATCATCGACGCGGAATTTTTGTTCTCGATGGCCGGGCCGTGATCTCGCGGCGCTACGCGATCGATTGGGAGCAGATCAAGAACGGTGCGACGTTCTCGGGCGATTCGCGGGATGTGCGCTCTTATCTTGCCTATGGGAGGCCCGTGTTGGCCATTGCCGATGCCCGCGTGATCACCGCAAGAGATGGCCTTCCCGACAATGTCCCCGGACACGGCGAGTCGTTCCACCCCGCGGTGCCAATTACGATTGACACCGTTGCGGGAAACACGATCACCCTCGACCTCGGTGGCGGTCAGTTTGCGTACTACATGCACCTGCAACCGGGCAGTCTGCGAGTGGAGGCAGGGGACCGGGTGCGGCAGGGGCAGGTGCTGGCGCGCATCGGCTCTACCGGCGACGCCCGCGAGCCGCATCTGCATTTCGAAGTCACCACTTCACCGAAGCTGGGCTCTGGCGAAGGCGTGCCTTACCTCATCGGCCGGTATCGTTGCCAGAGCGCGAGTGGCGGGTCCATGGAACTACGCGTACACGAGCTGCCGTTGGATCATTATGTCGTCGATTTCGCGGAAACCCACGGTAAAACAAAGTGAGCGGCGGGCTGGCCCACCCTTTGCTCAAGTCGGGCGTATTCTGAGGCTGCCCCACCCTTGCGTTTTTGCAAGGGTGGGAGAGGTTCCGGGGACTTACACCTGCGAGGCTTCTTCAGCCGACATTACGACTGCCCCCGCGATGAGAAGATTCGGCCTGCATTGTTGGTGAAGTCCAATCCCATCCTTCTGACCATCGTTAACGACCCGGGTTGGGCGCACTCTGCTGCCCTTGCGTATGCGGGTGCCTACGAGAAGCTCTGTCGCGGTGATGACGCTGCAGAACACCGCTTTTTGCAGTGTTCGGACGTGGCCCGACGCATAACGTATCTGGATACCGCCGACTCGCTCGCAACTGAGGTGAAACGGTTCGACGGAAGAAACCACGGGTGGGAAAACGGTTTTTGGGATGCGATTCAGCATTCCTCTCAGCCAGAGGAAGCTCTGCGTTTGATGGCCGCCAGAATACAAGAACCGGATTCTGAGGTCTCGACCAGTGTTCTTGAATGGCTGGCAAGTTCGGAGCTACGACTCGAAGCGCCGAGTGCATTTCAGGGTGGCCCGCCAGCAACGTATCACACCCAAGCCCTTGAGAAACTGCGTAAGTATGTCCGGCTGCTCGGAGGCAGCCTTTCCCAAAAAATCCCGAACGTGCTCGGTGAATCTGTAAAGACCTACCGCATCTTTGCCGAGCAGGAATACTGTGAGCCCGAGTCGCTGATTTCAAGGGATGAGCAAAATCAGGCGCTGGCCGGTGTTGGTATTCGGCCGTAAGCTTTTCCATCCACTAACATCACACGACCCTACCCAACCTTCCGCCCAAAACAGGAGTCTTTCAGCACCTTCCTAGTACTACTGTGTTATAAACTGGATACCTTTGGCTGAAAGATTTTCCGGTCTAGCATTGGGTAATGATAAGTTGCGGATCATGAGCGCCAACTCTGTAGCGCCAGGCGCCCAGCAAAAACGCTTCGCGGCTTACTTGGATCGCCTGGCGCATGCCGCGGGCCACTTGGATCGGGTAGTCCCTCTGAAGTCTTATTGCACGGGCTTGCTTCTTCCCGGCGAACGCAAGAGCGTGGAACCGATGGCGGCCCGCCTCTGTCCGGACAATGTGCGCCAGACCCATCAATCGTTGCACCACGTCGTAGCCGATGCTGCCTGGAGTGACGAAGACATGCTGGAAGCAGTGCGGCAGTACGCGCTGCCTGCCATGCAGAAGCAAGGGCCGATCGAAGCCTGGATCGTCGATGACACTGGGTTCGTGAAAAAAGGGACGCATTCGGTAGGAGTGACGCGACAGTACTGTGGACAGGTCGGCAAGCAGGAGAACTGCCGGGTGGCCGTGAGTTTGTCGGTCAGCACGGCGGAAGCGAGTCTGCCCATCGCTTGGCGTCTGTACTTACCGCAAGCGTGGACCGAGGACAAGAAGCGAAGAAAGACCACAGGTATACCGGCGGAAATCTGTTTTCAGACCAAGCCGGAAATTGCTTTGCAGCAAATTCGCATCGCTCTGGATCGAGAGATCCCCGCGGCTCCAGTTCTGACTGACGCCGCTTATGGTAATGACACGGAATTCCGCGATGGTATCACCGAATTAGGATTGCTCTATGTGGTGGGTGTTCAGTCGTCCATGAGTGTGTGGCGACCTGGCCAGCAGCCGTTGCCCAAGAGGAAATGGAAAGGGATCGGACGTCCTACTAAGTTGTTACGCCGGAATGGCGAACATGCCCCGATCTCGGCTCGCGAGCTAGCCATGAGCTTACCTACCTCGCGGTGGAAGAATGTGAGCTGGCGGGAAGGAACTCGCAAACCTCTGCGTTCTCGTTTCGCAGCTCTGCGGATACGTCCCGCTCATCGCGACTACTGGAGCAGCGAGCCTCGGCCCGAGCAATGGCTGCTGATCGAGTGGCCCAAGCAAGAAGCCGAACCCTCGAAGTACTGGTTATCTACCTTACCCGCGGATACCAAACTTCCCGACCTGGTGGGCTTGGCTAAGCAGCGCTGGATCATCGAGCGTGACTACCAAGAACTAAAGCAAGAACTTGGACTGGGCCACTATGAAGGACGAGGCTGGCGCGGCTTTCACCATCACGCCACTCTCTGCATCGCGGCTTATGGGTTTCTGGTAGCCGAGCGGAGCCGTTTTTCCCCCTCCGCTCGCGCCGGTCAAGTGGACTTACCCGTCCCCGAAATGCCGCTCAAGTTCCGCCCTCGGGGTTCGCCCGGTACGCGTGGAGCGGCATAACGCCTGGTCCATTGCGAGGCTTCGACAAACCATCGTACGCGTTCTGCTCCGACAACTCTCGGGTTGTCTTTTTTGTGGATCGCCATTTTATAACACAGTAGTACTAGGGTAAAGCGTTCAGGTAACACCTGCCGCTGGTGAGCTGCGCCGGCGGCGTGGGCGGGGTCAGCCACGGAGGATTGCTGAAATCGAAGAACTCGGTCATGTCCATCTGGTGCGCATCCCGGGCAGTCAGACTGGGAACGCCGAATCTAAGCTCGATCAGCTTGAGAATGGCGGTTAGGTCGGCCGGGGTGTGCGAGACATAGTTCTTCTTTGCAAAGGGAGAAACCACGATCAGCGGGATGCGATAACCGGTGTACACAAAATCGCAGGTCGGTCCCGTCGCGGTGGTGCAGAAATCCCCCGTCACCAGATCTTTGGGCTTGATCCCGTCCGGACTCACGGTTGCCGGAGGCGCAACGTGATCATAAAGGCCTCCGCTCTCGTCGAAGGTGAGGATGAAGGCTGAGTTAGACCACGACGAACTGGCCATAAGAGCGTTGATCAGGGTGGATACGTAGCGGGCCCCGAGCTGAACGTTGATGGGAAATTTGTCGGAATCGGATGGATGCTCATCAAGGCCGGCGTTACTGGCCGGTTCGATGAAAGCGACCTGGGGCAGCGTGCCATTTTTCAGGTCAGTGAAATACTGCGAGATGGGGGCAATCTTGTATGGCCAGGTTTTTGGAATGGTCTGTCCCCAGGCAAAAAATTGAATGTAACTGAGCCTCATCAGGCAGGCGTGGTCGTAAGGGGGTCCGGTGCATGGGCTATGGGCTGGGTTGACGTAGATTCTCCAGCTGATGCCTTTGCTCTGCAACTCCTGGAAGATGGTCGTGGCGGTGAGGTGCTGGCTGTCCCCGCTGTTACTACCCACTTTGTACACCTCTCCCTGCGAGGTTGCAGCATAGAGGTATTCACGGTTAGGGTGGGTTCGCGTCATGACCGGGTGAAACCAGCGGTCCGATGTGGCGAAGTTCGATGCCATGAAGTAGTAGTAGTTCAGGTCCTTGCCGGTGTAGTAGCCCATGGCACGCTTGCCGTCAACGTCAAAGTAGGGCGGCGGAAGAAACCTGGCATCGTGGGCGGCGGTGCGAACGAATCCATTCATCTTGGCGGGATGAAGGCCGAGAGGATCGTTGACGTCCCAGTCGCGATGGGCTTCGTTCCACGATGGGCTGGTGTTCTCGGTGCACTCCGTGAGCAGTTCGAAAGAGGCTACGGCCGGGCTGTTGGCGTTTATCTTGCAATCGCTCGGAGGAGGAAACGCAGGATCGCAACCAGGCACGGCGGGCGGCGGCCCGTAGAGCGGGGCAATGCCCGACGTGGGGTTGAACTGCGGCAAGCCATCGAAGGATTGATCAGGATAGCCGTTTTGCGCCCAGTATTGCCGCAACTCACCGAAGTACTGATCGAAGGAGCGGTTTTCCTGGGCCAGAACGATGATGTGATGGAGACGGCCAAGGCCAGATGCGGCGGTGGATTGCGGCTGCGGAACGGAGGACTGTGCCCACGCGGCCGCAACCAGCAGCACAGAAATAGCTGCCACCAGTAGGGACTTACGATTCCACATTGCAGACATGACATCAAGACTCCCTGAATAGCTTGTTAGGCAAGCGTCAGGCATTCAACCGAACGGTTGCCGGTGAAACGATGTTGTTGTTGGATGTTCGGGATGGGAACGCGGTTGTCAGCAGGTGGATCGCTTTGCCATAACCGTTTGGCAATCGGGCCATTTCAACCCTCACCCTGAATTCCCTGGGTCCTCACTCTTGCCCCTGGCCGAAGCCGAGAACAGGGGCGCGCCCCAGGCGCTGATGGCGAGCAGGGATCCGAAGAGGATGATGGCGTCGAAGCTGGAACGCCCTTCGCGAACGAAATAGACATCTTTCAGGTTCAGCCACAAGGCGAATTCATCGAGGGTCAGCGCCGCGCCCATTCCGTAGAGCAACGACATCACGCTGCTGGCGAGGATGGACGAGGAATCGCTGCCATTGCCCACCTCGCACAGCCAGCCGTACCCCACGAATAACAGGATCAATATCCCGAACACCAGGTGATGGATGTGGCGGCCTTCCATGATGACGTAGTGGAACGGGGGAATGTGGTGCACGATGCAAAACACCATGCCCCGCACCGTGGCGAAGGTCAGAAAGAAACTGACCGAGGCGATAAACAGCCGGCGCCGCGGACGGTCGGCGATGCGCTCGCGCAAATAAGGACCCAGACGAGTGCGGCGAAGCAGGAAGAGCAACACCGCCATCGTCGCCAGCAGAAGAGGCAGCAGAATCCAATCGAGGTGCAAACGCATGCGGCATTAGACCTCGCCGGAGACGTGGAGGGCAAACCAACGGGTCTGCCGCTCGGCGTTGTCAGTCCGGGGCAGGATGTGCCCGGGGAAAGACCATAGCAAATTAGGTTTATCAAATTTCTTCGTCCAGAGCCGGTTGCCGCCTCCATGATTGATTTACAATTGGGGCGATTACACGCACTCGTCGGAGGATTTATGAAACTTACCCCTGGAAAGCTGGCCGGGCTCAGGAACGTATCGAATGATCGGGGGGTCATTGCCGCGGCTGCCATGGACCAGCGCGGCTCGCTGCAGAAATCGCTGGCCAAGGAAAAAGGTGGCGATGTGAGCGACGCCATGATGGAGGAATTCAAATCGTTGGTCACCGAGGTGCTCACGCCCCACGCCAGCGCTATCCTGCTGGATCCGGAGTGGGGACTGCCGGCGTCCAAGCGGCGAGCCAAGAACGCGGGATTGCTGCTGGCTTATGAGAAAACGGGATATGACAAGACCGGTCCCGGGCGCCTGGGCGATCTGCTCGATCTGTGGTCGGCGCGCCGCCTGAAGGAAGCCGGCGCGGACTGTGTGAAGATCCTGCTCTACTACACGCCCTTCGATCCTAAAGACGTCAACGACAAGAAGCACGCCTGGGTAGAGCGGATCGGCGACGAATGTCGCGCCAATGATATTCCGTTCTTTCTTGAATTCGTCGGCTATGAAGAAGGCGCGGACGAAAAGGGTCTGGACTACGCCAAGAAAAAGCCCAAGATTGTGGCCGCCAGCATGAAGGAGTTCAGCAAGGACCGCTATGGCGTGGATGTGCTGAAGGTGGAAGTACCGATCAATATGAAGTATGTGGACGGTACCAGGGCGTTTGGCGGACAGAAAGCCTACAGCAAGATGGAAGCCATGGGGCTGTTTCTGGAAGCGGCGACGGCCACCACCAAACCGTTTATTTATCTTTCGGCGGGCGTGAGCAACGCGGAGTTCACCGAAGCGCTGGAACTGGCGGCGGAGTCGGGAGTCAAGTTCAACGGCGTACTCTGCGGGCGCGCCACCTGGAAGGAAGGCATTCCGGTCTATGCCAGGCAGGGCGCCGGCGCCTTCCGGGAATGGCTGGAGTCTGAAGGCGTGAAGAACATCAACAACGTGAACGACCGGTTAAAGGCGGCGACCCCGTGGTATCCGATCTATGGCGTCGAGCCGGCGATGGTGGGCGCGTAGTCCGGAACATCGTTTCCGCTCTGGTTTCTGGTCTGGGGCCAATGGCAACGGCAGCGCGCGTTGCCTTGGCCTTTTCTCCTGGAGGAACGATATGGGACCCTCCACACTCAGATTGTTGCCTCTACTCCTCTGTCTTACATCCGCTACCGCCGCGAATCCGAGTATCCCAGCTTATCCCGATTTAAAGATCAAGACGGGGCGCAATGATTCCATGAGCTCGGCAGTGGAAACCCTGTACCTCAGGGGAGCAAGGCAGCGGCGCGAATATTTCCGCGACAAACCGTTCAGGACGTCGTTTGTCAGTATCAGCCGGTGCGACGAAAGGAAGAGGATCGACCTGAATGAGGATGCGAAGCTCTACGCGGAACTTCCAATCATAGATTTGTCGGAACAGCGTAAACGCGCCCGGCTGCTGCCCCCAACCGAGCCGACCGGCGCTGAAGTGACGATCACGATCGACTCGATCGACACCGGCGAGCGACGCCCGCAAGGCGTCTATACCGCGCGGCACATCAAAATCAGGACCACCGTGGAATCCGGGCCTGGCGCCGCCATGCCATCCAGCACGGAAGACCGCGACGGACGGTACATCGACCTGCCCGGCCTCGGTTGCGAGGATTCAGGCCAGCGAAGCGGATTCACCTACGCGATGTTGACCGCCGGCGGACGGCGCGATCGCATACATTTCAAGCGACTAGGCACTGCCGCTGCCGGCTTTCCTCTGGAAGAGACCACCACGAAGACGGAACAAGGCAAGAGCACAGTCAGCAAGCTCGAATTGCTGGAGTTTTCCAACTCCCCCCTCGATGACGCACTTTTCCAGGTGCCTGAGGGTTACTCTCCGGCATTGAGCACACCGCACGGCGGCTACGACATGACGAAACCGGAAACCCTGGCCAATCGTGTGCGCGTGTACTGGGCCGAGCTTAGCGATTGGACAAACCACTGGTTCTGATGGGCGGCGAATTGATGACCATCCGAAAAGGAAGCACAAACGCGCGGTGTACGCCGTGAATTTCTGTCCAACTCAGAATGAATGACGCTCCCCTCACCGCGTTGATCACCGGCGCTTCCGGCGGCATCGGACACGAACTGGCCAAACTGTTCGCCAAAGACCATCACAATCTGGTGCTGGTGGCCCGCAATGGGCCTCGGCTGGAGCAGGTGGGGAACGAACTGCAGCGCCAATTCGGCATCACGGTCAGGACAGTGGCCCTCGATCTTGCGGCCCCGGCTGCCCCGCAGTCTCTGTTCGCGGCGCTGTCGCGCGAAGGGGTTGGCGTGGATGTTCTGGTCAACAACGCCGGCTATGGCAAGCTCGGAGAATTTGCCGAGGTCGCGCTAGAGGAGAGTGTCGGCCAGATCCAGCTCAACATTTCTGCCCTTACATGTCTCACCAGGCTCTTTCTGGGGCCCATGTTGGAGCGCGGCTCGGGCAAGATCATGAATGTGGCCTCGACTGCGGGATTTCAGCCCGGCCCCCTGATGGCGGTGTACTACGCGACCAAGGCGTACGTGATCTCGTTTTCAGAGGCGTTAGGCAACGAGTTGGCCGGCAAGGGCATTACGGTGACTTGCCTTTGTCCGGGGGCAACCGAGACCGGGTTCGCCGGCCGTGCCGGCAACGACCAGTCACGCCTGTTCAAGAAGCTGCGTCCCATGGAAGCGAAGACGGTAGCGCGCGCCGGCTATCACGGATTGCTCAAAGGCAAGACCATGGTGATTCCAGGATTCCGCAACTGGCTGGTTGCCGAATCGGTGCGTTTCTCACCCCGAAAAATGGTGACGGCGGTCTCACGTTGGGTTTCGGAAAAGGCGGAGTAACGTTCGCCAAGCGCGCGACTTGCTAGCGCGGAAGAGTTTGTATCCTAAAAGCTCTTACGCCCCACCTCTCGAATGTATAGAATCCTTGGTCGCGCATCCTCCAACACCCATGAATATTCTCAGGTCTTCCCTCTTCCTGCTGCTGTCGGCCTCCCTGGCCGCACATACTGTTACTCCCCGGGCCCGCGCCATCCACAATTCCGCCATTATCGTGGATACCCACGCCGACACACCGCAGCGCTTTCTTTTTGAAGGCTTCGACATCGACAACTCCGACCCAAAGGACATCGGCCACATCAGCCTGGACAAGGCCCGCGCCGGCAACCTGGGTGCGGAATTTTTTTCCATCTGGGCCGATCCGGAAACCACCAGCGGACATTTCGCCAAGTCCACGTTCGACATGATTGATTCGGTTTTCCAGCAGGCGGCGCGCCATCCTGACCGCATGATGATGGCCTTCTCGGTGGCCGACATCGAGCGCGCCCACAGACAGAAGAAGCTGGCCGCGCTGATGGGCATCGAAGGCGGACACTCCATCGAAAACGACATTCGCCTGCTGCGCGACTACTACCGCCTGGGCGTGCGCTACATGACGTTGAGCTGGTCCAACACGAATGAGTGGGCCGACTCTTCGGGCGATATCGACGACCCCAAAATCCAGCACCACAACGGCCTGACGGATTTCGGCAAACAAGTGGTTCTCGAGATGAACCGCATGGGCATGATGGTGGACATTTCCCACGTCGCCGATAAGACTTTCTTTGACGCCATTGCGACCAGCCGGGCGCCGGTGATCGCGTCCCACTCTTCGGCGCGCGCTTTAACCAACCATCCGCGCAACATGACCGACGACATGCTGCGGGCGGTGGCAAAAAACGGCGGCGTGGTGCAGACCAATTTCTATTCCGCGTTCATCGACGAAAATTACCGCAAGGCCGCAGAGGCCCGGCAGAAAGACGCTGACGCTGCGGTGGAGGCGCGGGTTGCGGCGTTAAAGGCGGCGGGCAAGCCCGTTACCTATCTGGACAAAGACCAGGTGGAGCGCGAATGGGCTGCCAAAATTCCGCGCCCTCCGCTCAAGAGCCTGATCGATCACATCGACCACATGGCCAAGGTTGCCGGAGTCGATCACGTGGGGCTGGGCTCGGACTTTGACGGCGTAAGCGGCGCTTTGCCTGAGGGTATCGATTCCGCCGCCGACCTGCCCAAGATTACACAGGCCCTGCTCGATCGAGGTTACAGTGAAACCGACATCCACAAAATTCTCGGTGGAAACCTGCTGCGCGTTTTCGGCGAGGTGGAACGGGTGAGCCGCGAGATGCGGGCCGAGTCCGGCCAGACCTCGACCAGTAAATAGCATCTTGGGGACTCTAGGATAGAATCATATTTCGCAGTCACCACAAACCACGTAGGGACGGGTGCCCTCACCCGTCTGGCCGGGCAAGGCCCGGCGACCAGGAGCGTCCATGAGAAAATGCTTCTCAATTTGTTTGCTGATTGCGGCGGTGGTTTCGCCAGGATGGTCGCAGACCACGCCCGCGAAGAAGCCGGCCGCTCCGGCCGCCGGAACCTCAGCTGCCATGCCCGCCCGCCCCACCGCCATCATTGAAACCACCGCCGGCAAGCTGACTTGCACCCTGTTTCCGGACGTAGCCCCGATAGGAGTCGCTAATTTCATCGGCCTGGCCCAGGGCACCAAAGACTGGACCAATCCCGTTTCTCATGCCAAGAAGCACGGCGTCCCGCTTTACGACGGCACCATCTTCCACCGGGTGATTCCTGATTTCATGATTCAGGGTGGAGATCCCGCCGGCACCGGCAGCGGCGAGGTTGGTTTTGAGTTCAAAAACGAAACTTCCCCTACCGTGAAGTTCGACCGGCCCGGACGCTTGGCCTATGCGAATGCCGGTCCCGGCACCAACGGCTCCCAGTTCTTCATAACTGAGGTCCCGTATCCCAGCCTGAACGGGGGATACACCCTGTTCGGTCAATGCGACGAAGCCAGCGTCGCCCTGGTCAAGCAGATTGCGCGCATGGGTCGCGACGCCAATGACCGGCCCTACCGCCCGGTCAAGATCGTTCACATCGTCATCACCAAGGGCGGCGCTGCGCCGGCAGCCCGGCCGCATGCAGCCACCACGGCCAAGCCGGCGGCAAAGAAACCGGCCGCGACCACTCCGGCTCCAAAGTAGCGCCGGCGTCTCGCCGGCTGTCGCGAGGGCATCTTGCCCTCGCAGTTCTGAATTGAAAGGATTCCATGCCCCGTCAACCCGGTACCTACGCCATCTTCAATACCAGTGAAGGCACCATCGTCTGCCGCCTCTTCGAAAAAGAGGCGCCCAAAACCGTAGCCAACTTCACCGAGCTCGCTGAAGGCAAACGCGAGTGGACCCACCCCGTCAGCCGCAAGAAGAGCAAAGACCGACTCTACGACGGCACCATTTTCCATCGCGTGATTCCCGACTTCATGATCCAGGGCGGAGACCCGGCGGGCACCGGCTTCGGCGGGCCCGGCTATCAGTTCGAAGATGAAACCAAGGGCTCGCCGCACAAGTTCGACAAGCCCGGCAAGCTGGCCATGGCCAACTCCGGTCCCAACACCAACGGCTCGCAGTTCTTCATCACGGTTGCGCCCACGGGATGGCTCACCGGCAAACACACTATTTTTGGAGAGGTGATCGAGGGCTACGAAGTGGCGGAGAAAATCGTCGCCACCCCGCGCAACCGCCAGGACAAGCCGAATAAAGATGTGGTGGTGAGGTCGGTGGTGATTGAGAGGGTGTAATTGCGTTTCGCAATCACCGATTCGCCAGGATGGGAATGTCGGCGCAGCGAATGATTTGCTCGTCCGCGGTCACCAAGGTCAGCCCAAACACCTTTGCAGTGGCCACCAGAAAATGATCGCCGGGATCGCCGTGCGTGAGATTCAGCCTGTGAATCTCCAATGTTACGTCGATCGTCAGGGGCGCCTCATTGAACGGCCGGATCTCGAGTGCTCTCCTAGTCCAGGTTTCGACATCCATTCCCTCCAGCTCAATTCTCTTTTTGCGATATAGAAACTGCACCTCCCAGATGCTGATGGGAGAAAGCCAGAGTTGATTTTCCGTATTCGTCAGCTCCCTTAGCACACGAGCTGCCAGGCGCCTGCGCTCGCCGACACTCCAAATCCATATGTGGGTATCCAGCAGCAGATTCATCAGCGCGATGCGTCCCAATCGTCTTCGCTGCTTATCGGACCAACGATGTCGCCGACAATCCGGATCGTCCCCTCCATACAACCCAACCAGTTTTTGGGACTCTTTTTAGGAGTGGGAGGCACTATTTCCGCCACTGGCTCTCCAAAGCGCGTGATCCGGATCGGCTTGCGCGTCTTGCGCACCTGTTCCAGCATGCCCAGGCACTTGGCCTTGAACTCAGATATGGCTACTTCTTTCATCTCTTCACTTATACCATGGTCAAAGACTATGGTCAATCTGGCATTAATAAGGCACAGAGATTCGCGCCTGTTCTGGTTCGCGCGTCCAGGTCTAGAGTACCTTTACTTTGTGGACGGTTCTTCTTCCCAGGCTTTCAAGACGCCTTGATTTCCGGGGTCCGGAGGCGTCGCGGATGTCGACTTCGACGTACATCTCGCCCAACAAGCCGTCGCGCTTCAGCGAGACAACTGAATCGGCGGGAATTGTTAACTCGTAGGGGGTTTGAATGAGGAGGACAACCTCGGCTGCACGTTCCTTCAATTCCGGGCGAATATGCACGTCTGCCACCCGGCCTACATTAACTCCGGCCACTCGGACGAGCGCTCCCACTCTCAGGCCGCGAGCGTCGCCGAAGTATGTCTTGACCTGCAATTGATGCTGAGAGTGTTTCGCGAATGTGAGAAAAACTACTGCGAGGCCGAAAACGATCATTGCTACCAGGATGATTTTGCGCATCCTTCACCTCGCTTCGCAACTAGATCTCCCGCGAATCGTTCGAAGATCGGCCAGGACAAGTGACAGCTCAAACTCCAATTACCGCCACCAACTCCTTCACTGCAGCCGCGCTCTTGTCCAGCGCGGCTTTTTCTTCTGGCGTAAGTTTGATTTGAATAATCTGCTCCAGACCTTTTGCGCCAAGTTTGCAAGGCACGCCGACATATAATCCATTGATCCCATATTCGCCTTGCAGGTAAGCAGCGCAGGGCAAAATCTTTTTCTTGTCCTTGAGGATGGCTTCCACCATCTCAGTTACAGCCGCGGATGGCGCGTAATAGGCCGAGCCGGTTTTCAGGTATTTCACAATTTCCGCGCCGCCGTCGCGAGTGCGCTGCACTAGGCGCTCCACGGTGGCCGCATCCATCAACTCGGTAATCGGAATTCCCGCGACTGTCGAATAGCGCGGCAGAGGGACCATGGTGTCGCCATGTCCACCCAGCACGAATGCGGTCACGTTCTCCACGCTGACTTTTAGTTCCTGCGCGATAAACGTTCGGAAGCGCGCCGAGTCGAGCACGCCAGCCATGCCGATGACTCGCTCACGCGGGAAACCGGCCATTTTGTAAGCCGCCTGGGCCATGGCGTCAAGAGGGTTCGAGACAATGATCAGAATGCAGTTGGGCGAATGCTGCACCACCTTGCCCACAACGTCTTTCATGATCTTGTGGTTGGTGTTGAGCAGATCATCGCGGCTCATGCCGGGCTTGCGCGGGATGCCGGCAGTGACCACGACGACGTCAGAGTTCGCGGTATCAGCGTAATCCTGCGTGCCCAGCACGTAAGAATCGCGCTTCTCGATCGGCATAGCTTCCAGCAAGTCCAGCCCTTTGCCCTGGGGCACGCCTTCGATGATGTCGATCAGCACCACGTCCGCCAATTCCTTGGAAGCGATCCAGTGAGCCGCGGTTGCGCCTACGTTTCCGGAGCCAACAATTGTCACTTTCTTTCGCATGAATGCCCTTTCTAAACCTGGTTAACCACGGAGGACACGGAGAGCACAGAGGCAGACCCAAACACTCAAGCTTCCTCGGTGCCCTCTGCGTCCTCGGTGGTTAGAAATCAATCGGCCGCGGTCAGCATACCCGCGCCCATGTTCTCGATGATGTAATTGGCGAACTCGCTGGTCTTGACCTTGGTGGCGCCTTCCATCAGCCGCTCAAAGTCATATGTAACTTTCTTCTGTTCGATGGTGCGCTCCAGTCCGTGTTCCACCAGGTCGGCGGCTTCATTCCACCCCAGGAAGCGCAGCATCATCACTCCGGAGAGAATCACCGAGCCCGGATTGATGACATCTTTGTCCGCATACTTGGGCGCAGTCCCGTGGGTGGCCTCGAAACAGGCGAAGCCGTCGCCGATATTGGCGCCCGGCGCGATGCCCAACCCGCCTACCTGAGCGGCGCACGCGTCGGAGATGTAATCGCCGTTCAGGTTGGGCGTAGCCAGCACGGAATACTCGTCTGCCCGGGTTATCACCTGTTGGAAGATAGAATCGGCAATCCGGTCGTTGATCATGAGTTTCTTTTTCCAGGCGCCCTTGCCATGCGTGGCATAGATCGAATCCAGGACCTGCTTCACTTCCTTGTAAACCGACTGCCGGAAGTCTTCCGTGGCAAACTCCATGCCGGGCTCGACCAGCGCGGCATTCTGCTCGACCGAGAGGTTGGGGTTCTTATCTTTGTTGTCGAGAATCCAGCTCTCGCGTTCGGTGACGACCGGGCCGCGAAACTCTTCGGTGGCCAGTTCGTAACCCCATTTGCGGAAGGCGCCCTCGGTAAACTTCTGGATATTGCCTTTGTGCACCAGCGTCACACTCTTGCGCGCGTCTTGTAACGCAAACTTGATGGCCATGCGCACCAGGCGCTTGGTCCCGGTAATTGAAATCGGCTTGATGCCCACGCCGGAATCGAGACGCACCTGCTTTTTGCCGCCTTTCAACATGTCTTTGTTGATGAATTCGATCAGCCGCGCCGCCTCCGGCGTTCCCTGCTCCCACTCAATGCCGGCATAAACGTCTTCCGTATTTTCGCGGTAGATGACGACATCCATGCGTTCGGGATGCTTCACCGGCGAGGGCACGCCTTTGTAATACTTCACCGGGCGCACGCAGCAATAGAGATCAAGAATCTGGCGCAGAGCGACGTTCAGCGACCGGATGCCGCCACCCACCGGGGTCGTCAGCGGGCCTTTGATGGCCACGCGAAATTCGCGGATGGCAGCGACGCTGTCATCCGGCAGCCAGGTATTGAATTTCGCCATTGCCTTCTCGCCGGCAAATACTTCGTACCAGGCGATGCGACGCTTGCCCTTGTAAGCCTTCTCCACGGCCGCATCGAACACCCGCACCGAAGCCTTCCAGATATCGCGTCCCGTACCGTCGCCTTCGATGAAAGGCACAATGGGATTGTCGGGGACCTGGTAGGTCCCGTTGCTGTAGCGAATCCCGGCGCCATTTGCGGGCACAGGCACACCGTTATAGGAAGCCGCCATTAAACCCTCCTACGTGATGGTCAACGATTGTGGGTCGAAACGAACAATTATAAAGCACCATAACCACGTAGGGGCAGATGCCCTCGCCCGCCCGGCCGAGCGCAGCTCGGCAGCCAGGGGGCTGTTGATACTTGAGGCGCAGCTCATCGCACCCGCAGCGAGCTTCGTTCGCTCGCCCGGACGGGGGCGTCCGGGCCTACGTGGGCGAGTGGGTGCCCCGCTAAGCAATGCTCGGCCTGGAATTACCGCTACAATGCCCGAATGTCCCGTAATTTCTTCCGTGGCCGGAATTCGTTCCGGGCATTCCTTTTTGCAATCTGCTTCCTGGCCGCCGCATACGGCCAGGCCCCGCAACCCTTGCCACCGAAGCAAGAGCCGGCGTCCGCGCCGGCGCCGGGTGCTCCTTCTCACACTCCGCCCCATGCCTTCTGGGACCGCACTAACATTCTTCTGTTCTCCGGCGTCGCCGTCTTCCGCGGCCTCGATTATGCTTCCACTCGCAATTTTCAGGCGCGGGGCCGCGAAGAAGTCCTCATCCCGGACGACATTGTCAACAACTCGGCGGCCTTTGCCAGCCTGGAGGCGGCGGCAACGCTGACGTCGGTCGGGCTGTCCTACTGGATGCATCGCGCCAATCACCACACGATCGAACGCTGGATTTCAATCGTCCACATCGGCGTCACCGGCTTCGGCGTGGTAAGAAACTACTCGCTGAAGTCGAAGCACTAGGGCAATGTGTGGGTCGGACACTCCTGTCCGACCCACACCCACGGGTTCATTTCCATGAAGCCCCAACCGGCTTATACTGTTCGCAAGCGATTCTCAGGAGACCTTCATGACCTGGTTCTCTCCCCTCCCAGCCTTTTGTATCCTTGCGATTCTGGCAGCGCCTTCCAGCAGTCGGGCGGCGGACGCCAATTCTGACCGCACCCAGTTCAATCACGACATTCGCATCGAGTCGGGCGAAAGAGTCGGGGATGTGACCTGCATCGGCTGCTCGATTCACATCCGGGGCCAGTCATCCGGCGACGTCACCGCCATTGCCGGAAGCGTATTCGCGGAGTCCGGCGCTTCGATTTCGGGCGACGTCACCGCGATCGGCGGCAACGCCCGGGTGGAGAGCGGTGCACAGGTGGCCGGCGACCTGACTGCAATTGGCGGGACCGTGCGCCGCGACCCACAGGCCAACGTGGGCGGTGATGTCACAACCGTTGGAGGAGGCGGTGCCTGGATCTTTCTGATCTTCCTGCTGCCATTCCTCTTTCTCGGCGGCATTGTTGCCCTGATTATCTGGCTGATCCAACGCGGCCGGCGCCCCGCCCCAGTGCCCGCGTACACTTTGCGCCGGAGCTGATGGGCTAGTGTGGCGGGCGGCCTCGCCCGCGTTCTCAGTCGACGAATATGAAATCGTTGCTGGCGCTCCGACTCCAATATGGCGCACGGGCAACGGTCGCGGGCGAGGGCGCCCGCGCCACACAATACTGCTATTCCGCGAACACCCGCTCGTAGATCGCACGCACCTTGCGGAAGGTGCGCTCCAACTCGATCTCCAGGCCGTCCTGAAATTCTCGTTCCAGAATCTGAGCCGTTAGCTTCTCGGTGATTTTCCGGCCGTGCTCGGTGGCGGGCAGCCACTTGCCGGCCCGGCCCACGACCAGCCGGGCCACGTGTTGCGCTGTGCGCAGCAATTCCGCGGCATGGTCGAGCACTCCCGCGTCGCTTTTGTCCAGGACTCCAGAGGTAGCGCAGCGCCACAGACGGTCACGCAAGCTTCCCTGCTTGTCGGCCACGCCGTGCTTCACCAGCAGAAAGCTGGTAATAAAGTCAATGTCATAGATCGCCCCCGGCGAGGACTTGAAGCTCTTGCCGGGGCCTTCTGCACTTTCCAGTTTCTCCCGCATATCTCGCACGGCCTGGGCGAAACCGGGATCGGCGGCAAATCTTGCGAACAGTATGTTGAGCACCGCCAGCGCGTGTTCGCCCTGGGTTTGAGATCCGGCGAGAAAACGCAGCTTGGTGTACATCAGCGCTTCCCAGGCCTGGGCCTCGTGTTCGAAATAGGCTGCCAGCTGTGCCGGAGTGGAAAGCAGTTCGCCTTCGCTGCCCCGTGGCCGCAAACGCGCATCCACTGGAAACACGGTTCCGTCCCGAGTGTAAGCGGCAAGCGCATGCATCATCTGTTCCGCGGACTTGGTCAGAGCAATGCGGTCGCCGGCGTTCCCGCAGACAAACAGGACATCGGCATCCGACAACAAATCAAATTCTCCGCTTCCCAGCCTGCCCACGGCCATTACGGCCAGGTCCCCGGCATCGGCCAGGCGAACCGCCGTTGCCATTACGTCTTCCGCGGCCGCCGTGGTGGCTTCGAACGATTCGTACACATCACGCAACTCGATAACATCTCGCGCTCCGACCACGAACGCGCGGTGTCTGAAATGCTGCCGTAGCATGGCCAGCTTTTCCGGATAAGGGGCCGGCGAATCGGCAAGGTAGGCAAACACCGGATCGCGGGCAGTTTCGCTGAGCCCCAGAGACTTTTCGAACAAATACCTTCCGCCGGCGTGAGGGACTTCTTCCAGCTCCGCCAGCGTGACGATTTCCTCAGGATGGCGAATGAGGATCTCGGTCAGATAGTCGCTGGTTTCAAACAGGATCAGGGCGCGGCGCATTCCCTCCTGATGTTGAAGCACGGTCGCGTAGCGTTGGGAAGTGCCGAATGCCGAACCCAGAAACCGGTAAAGATGCTTGCGCGCCTGCGGGTTCAAATCGCTGCGGCCGATATTTTCATATAGTTCGGGAGCGTCCGCCGCCAGTCGCTCGAGAATCTGCTGGCTGGAGGGGTCGGCCGTCATCGGTTCGAGCGTGCTCAGTAATTTGAATTCCGCGCCGGACAACTGCTGCCGGCCGCGGTTCTGCTGCTGGTAGATAATGCGCTGGTAAATCTCGGCCACTGTGGCCATGCGCCGTTGGACCACCGACGCCAGCTCGCCCGACCTGTGTCCCCCCGGCGCATAACCCTCCATGGCCCGTTGCAGCACGCGGAGGTGGGGCTCAGACGCCGGCAAACGGTGGATCTGCTGTCCCTGGCGCAGTTGCAGCCTGTGTTCCAGGTGACGCAGGAATTCGTAGGCGCTGGTGAGATCGTGAAATTCCTTGCCGGTGATGTGGCCCTTGTCGTGGAGTTTGTGCAGCGAGAACAAAGTTCCGCCCGAGCGCAGCCAGGGTTCGGCACCGCCGTACACCCGCTGCAGGCACTGCACCAGAAACTCAATGTCGCGGATGCCCCCGCGATCGATCTTCACATCGATAGTCTGTTCCGGCTGCCCCAGCGTCTTTCCCAACTGGCGCCGCTTCTGCATCTTCTCGCGCGCCACCAGCGCAGTTTTGATGGCGGCAAAATTCACTTGCTCGGTGTAAACATGCGGCTGTACCGCCCGAATAAAGTCGCGGGCCAGGCCGGTGTCTCCGGCCGCGTGCCGGACTTTGATCAGGGCCTGGCGCTCCCAGTCGTGCGCCGTCTCGGCATAGTAAGTCAGGGCCTGCGACAGGCGAATGGCCAACTCGCCTTCCCCGCCCTGCGGGCGCAAGCGCAGGTCGATGCGGAATACCGGCCCCTCCCCGGTGATCCGGGACAGGATGTCGGTGGTGTGCTGGGCCAGCCGGATGAAATATTCGCGATTGGAAACCGGCGTCCGGGGTGGCTCCTCGCCATCTCCATAGATGTACATCAGGTCCACGTCCGAGCTGTAGTTGAGCTCGTTGCCTCCCAGCTTGCCCAGCGCGAGGATGGCAAAGGGCGTGTCTACCCGCCGGCCCACAGCATCGAGATGCTGCGGCATGCCGTGGCGCCGTTGCAGCTTGCGGTCAGCCTCGCGCAGGGCCTCTGCGATCAGCACATCGGCCAGGGCCGAGATTTCCGCCGTCGTCTCAGCCAGGGGCGCGATCTTCAGCACATCGCGCAGCATGATGCGGACGTACTCGCGCCGCTTGAAGCGCGCCAGGGTCAGCGCAACATCGCCGTCCAGCGAGCGCGTCCGGAAGCGCGCCAGGCTTCCGTGAAATTCTTCCTGGGAAAAGCTGCGATCAAGATTTTTCTCCCGCAGGAAAGACGGCAGCAGGTCGGCATTCTGAACCAGGGTCTCTCCCAGAAACCGGCTGTTACCGAAAACCACAATGGCATAGTGCGCCAGAAAATTATGCTGTTCCAGCAGGCGCACGGTTTCGGCCGACTCGCACAACCGCTCAAACAGAAGCAGTGCGCCATCGGGATCGGCGGCCTCCGCCAGCAACCCGGGGAGGGCCCCGGCCAATGCAGGTGACAGCCGCGCGCTAACCCGCTCCAGGCTTAGTTGGGCGGCGTCAGGATTGCAAAACAGAATGGGTTCACCAATAAGCGCGTAGGGGCGGGTGCCCTCACCCGCCTGGCCGGGCAGAGCCCGGCTGTTCTCGCCCGGAGCGCCAACTCCGTTCAGCTCATTTGTCAGTTTCGATGGAGGCAAGAGGGCTCAGCTCGGAGTTTCAGCATACCCTCAATACCGCCTGGTCCCGAAATATTTCCGCACTCCGATGGTGTTGTAGCGGCCCCAGGGCCCGTTGGGCCCAAGGTCCGCCCCGCCCAGATTCCGGTCGCGCGCTCCAAACCGGGTAAACAGGAAATGCTGGGTCACGCGCATTTCGAAACCCTTGCCCAGGTAGAGTCCTCCGCCCCACGCATTCTCCAATCCGATCGCAGCCATCGACCAGGTATAGAGCGTCTGCGGCAGGTTCTTACCGAACAGGAAGCGCGGTTCGCCAAACAGGAAGAAACGGCGGAACTGTCCGCGGCCGAAGGGGTGCGCTTCAATGTATCCCGAGATCATGTAGCGCGCGAAGGCGTTGCAGGGATCGTTTACGCCGCCCGAAATTCCCGCGTCGGCGCGGCAGATGTTGGGATCAATTTCGTTATGGGGAGGCGCGAGGTCAAACTGCCCGTATCCCCAGAAGGTGTCGCGGGGAAGGAACATGCGCTCCGTGCTGTCATGGCTGACAGCAGGTTGCGCCGGCTCGGTTTGTGCTGAAAGTACGCCCGACAGCGTCAGACATAGAAACATCCACGGCAGCGCCTGCTTCATGAAGCCTCCGCGAGAAATTTTGCCCCACCGACAGGAAGCGGTCGCTCCTTAGGGCGCCACATTGTAACCCGTTGCGCCGGGCGGTCCCCTCCGGTATTCTCGACCTAACCCCGTTCGGACGTTCAGCAGCGCCAAGGAGAGAGTAATGAAGGCTGTGCGCAAGCGAAGTGTCCCCGCATCTCTTGTTCTGGGATTGGTGATGGTTATGGCCGGATCCGCTGCCGCAGCAAATATTTACGACTTCACGCTGCCTTCAATCGACGGCAAACCCATGCCGTTGGCGGATTTTAAGGGCAAGGTCGTGCTGCTGGTCAACGTCGCCAGCCGCTGCGGCTTCACCCCGCAATACAGTGCGCTGGAGTCTTTGTATGAGAAGTACAAAGACCAGGGCTTTGTCATCGTGGCCTTCCCGGCCAACAATTTCGGCGGACAGGAGCCAGGCACAAACGAGGAGATCAAGACTTTCTGTTCCCGCAAGTACAACGTGACCTTTCCCATGTATAGCAAAGTGTCGGTTAAGGGTGATGACCAGACTCCGCTCTACCAGTACCTCACCCGGCAGACCGGCCCATCGATCGCGGGCGAGATCAAGTGGAACTTCACGAAATTCCTCGTGGACCGAAACGGGAACGTGGTGCAGCGCTTCGAGTCGGCGGTGACTCCGGATTCAACCGAGGTGGTCTCTGCAGTCGAAAAGCAGTTGAGCCAGAAATAGGCGAGGATCTCAACCGCAGAGCGATTTCCCCTGACCTTGCCCAAGCTTGTTCTACGGAAATTCATATCAAATTTTTCTATTCCTCCAACAACTAGAAGCAATCGCAAGGCTAAGTCCCAATAACGCTTAGGGATACGTTTGGCCCGCGTATTGCAGTGAGACACCACACCGGGGGTGGACAATGCCACAGGAGGTCTCTATCTCCTACCAAGCCGTCAAGAGCAAGGTCTACAAGCTGGTTGATGCCATGGTCGAAGGGGACAAGAACACCGTTGAGGTGCAGGAGTCGATTCGGCGCTGGTGGAAACTCATTCATCCTTCCGATCGTGCCGTAGCGCAAAAATATCTGCTCATGGTGCTGGAGAAGTCGAACTCCACGCTGGGAGCCATCGTCCTCGGTCTGCCCGAGGTAAAAGAAGTGAAGCCGGCCCGCGACCTGAGCATGGAACGGTTTCCAGCTCGCGCAGAGCGAACTGCGGTCAGCAGCCCGGTTTAAAACCCTCTTTTTAAGCTAGAAAGGCCCGGCACCTTGAGGCTGTTACGAAACTAGTCGGCCTCGCGAGTTAACAAACAGAAGGCGCTCTGATTTAGGGCGCCTTTTGGTTGTTTGGGGGCGAGCTTAGGGGAAGCGACAAGCAGGCCGGTTATGCGGTCATCT
>Ga0335082_10000288_pt1 | contig 51310 bp, 39 predicted proteins | sample Lox_Sample_41_FD_206718 | JGI IMG/M metagenome (GOLD analysis project Ga0335082, IMG submission 206718) | Soil microbial communities from Loxahatchee National Wildlife Refuge, Florida, United States - Lox_Sample_4.1 | ecosystem: Environmental > Terrestrial > Soil > Wetlands | place: USA... | reverse complement strand
TCCGGTTCCTGGGGCGTTTCAAGCGAGTCGTAGAAAATGTCATCCATCTGCAGAACAACAACATGTCTCGCCGCCAGAGGCTGCGCCGCGAATGCTGTGTTGTAGTAGCCGCTGAGAGAGAAAGAGTCTGGGTCGAAGCCGTGCGTCTGAATGACGAGTGGATAACGCCGCCGAGTGTCGTAATCCGCTGGCAGGTAGAGCGCCCCGGTCACGGCATGACCACTGTCATCTCGCCATTGGATGGCTTCAACTCTGCCGAATTTCAGTTGCGCAAACTGGGGATTCAAATTCCAGAAAGGGACTAGCTCTTTCGTCGCCGGATTCATAACTGCCAGCTCGGGAGGCGAGTTCAAGCCTTGCTTGACTTCAATACGAGGGGTTGCCCGTCCCCTGGAACCGGCAGAATCCAGGAGCCGCCATCCTGAGGCCGTTCTGATGTAGGAAATGACCGAACCTTGGTCGCCTTTGTCATCCGAAAACCGGACCACATCGTCGTTCCCCCAATTGAGCGGCACCAGGTCTCCTTTCGCGATTTCAATGACGCTTCGCGTTTTCAACTTTATTTCCACGACGAACCGCGTCGATTTTCGGATTTCTGATACGGAAGATCCCGCACGATCGAGGGACAAGTAGGTTCCGCTTAGAATCACCGATTTGGAATCTGGAGCCCAGAGGACATCACCCGAGCGATACGTCGTGGGGGCATCGAGCAGAGCCTCAGTGGCTCCTGTTCGAGTATCGATCAGTTCGTAATGAAGGATGCGGGTGTCAGATACCGGTCCGGACTTGACGCGCAAAACCGTTTTGATAGCGGGGTCATCGTACTCGGCCCATCTCTCCGGCACCACTCGGACACTGGTCTTCACGATCACATACTGCCCGTTGGGCGAAAGATAAAGATCATTGATCCCACTATCAAAACCGCCTCCTGTTCTTAGACGCCACTCTTGCGATGAGTTCTCCCTACTGACAAAGAGTTCTGACTCCGGACTTGAGAGTTCGCCTCGAATCAAGTCCACGATGTTCTCAGAGGTGATGTCCATACCTTGCTTGCGAACGACTTCTGTGAGCACCGGGGTCGGTGGTGGTTCGGCTGCGAAAACGAAAGCACCATTGTCTGAGAGCCCATAGGATTCAAGCGAGCTTCGGTGATGAGTGAGTTCTTCGACTTTTCCGGAGCGCAAGGAAAAGCGATAGAGTTGCGTTGCCTTCGCCCGCTCAGATCCCAGGAAATAGATTTCCCTGCCATCTCGGCCCCAACGGACGTCAGAAATAGCTGCCCGGTTGGAAGAGGAACAGAGGGTGACGAGCGTTCTCGGTGTGGCATGAGGCAGATCGGCGGTTCGGAACAACCAGAGGCTCGATTCCGTGGTGTTGTTGCCCAGACTTCCACGACTCACGGCAAATGCAAAATAGTCACCACGCGGCGAGAAGACGGCGAAATCAGTGGACGGAGAATAGCTGCTGTCCGGGTAGGGACCTGTCACCGTAAGCATTGAGATCATGTCTTGAACCGCGACCGTAGGTTTTGTCGTCGATGTTTGCTGCCCCTCCACGCTAAGAGTTGTGGACGCTAGAGCCGTGGCGATCAGAAGCGGTCCGATCCGATGAGGGAAAATAGACATAGGCCAATTCATCGATTCGCGTGCTTGAAACCGATGCCAGAGTGGTCAGAAGTTCAGTTTCAGGGACAGTTGGAGGGTCCTAGGACCACCCTGCTGAAACAGAGGCACCAAACCGCCAAGGGCTTGATTCAACATTCTGGTGGAACTGAGATAGGTCGTCCCAAACTCGACGTAAGCAAGAGGATTTGCAAAGTTCGGATGGTTGAGAACATTGAATGCGTCTGCGCGAAACTGCAGGTTGACGTGTTCGCCGACTGGGAATTTTCGAGCGACAGAAAGGTCCACCTGCGTCAGGCCGAAGCCGGCAATGTCATTCCGACTTTCCGTTCCCTGGCGGGGGGTGGAGGGAACTGAAAACGCGTTGGGATTGAGGCTCTTTCCTCCAGGAGCCGGCCCGTTCCCAATCCAGAGTGGCTGTCCCGGTACGAGGTCTGGACGCGACAGAGCATAACCGGTTGGGTCGGGAGAGGCCAGCAACACGACGCCATTGAATGGAAAGCCGGTTCTTGCGACCGCCACCGCGTCTAGCGACCAATCCCTGGTTATAGCGGCCAGCGCCCGAGAGCTTCCCGCGGACGGCAGTTGGAGGCTGAGAGCCGCGGAAAAGCTCTGGCGTACATCGAAATCCGATGAAGCATAGTCGCGCACCGTAGAAATCACTGCATTGGACAATCCAGCGACAGCATCGTTGGAAGCGTTGTCCAGAGAATGCGACCATGAGTAGTTCAGCAGCGCCTGGATGCGCGATGCGAGAGGCTTGCGATATTGAACCTGCAAGGCATGGTAGTTTGAAAATGCATCGTTGACGGTGAGAAGAAAATCACCGCTGAAGTTCGGATTCGGCACGTAAAGCGCTTCCTGCCGCAGCAGATCCCGTCCCGCCTGGCCGACGTAAGTCACCGAAATCGCCTGCTGACCCACGAATGATTTCTCGATCGCCAGATTCCATTGATAGGAGCGCGGCAGTTTCAGATCCGGATCGAAGCCCTGCACCGCATCGGGATACGGTGGCTGAGTCGAAATTGCGGGGAGATAGGGAGAGAGGTCTGTGACTGGCACATTTACCGAGGGGAAAAAACCAAACGATGCGTTGGGGAAAGAAAACGCGAGGTTGGCTACGGATCCAACTCCAAGGTCATAGAAGATGCCCGCCCCGCACCGCAGAACCAAATCTCCCTTTTCCGTGAGACTGTAGGCCAAGCCGAAACGGGGCGCAAAATTGTCGTAGGTTGTGCTCCAAGGTTCGGTTCCGAGAGGAGCGAGAACGATATTAGCTGGATCATTCACGTTTTCCCATGACGACAATTTGGTAGCACTCAGAGCCGAGGGAGCGGGGTTTAGTTCCCACCTGAGTCCATAGCTTAAGGTGAGTCTCGGAGTCACCTTCCAGGTATCCTGCGCATATAAAGACAATGACTGCGCGAGAATCTGGGCGGGAAGTCTGGTCGCGGTCGACAAGCTGACCGAACCCGTCGTAACGAACGATTGCACACTCGACCCAAGGTATTGCGGCTCGTGCTGAAAACTATTCGCGCTCAGGAAGATCGCCCGATAGTCGGCTCCAAACTTCAACTGGTGGGCGCCCTCACTCACCGTCAGGTCATCGACAAGGTTTGCCTGGCGCGTTCTGTTTTCTCCTTGCGAGCCGACGATCAGGTATTGCGTGTCGAAAGTGCCGAACGAGGCGACGTTGGTGCTGGCGGGGAGCGATCCCAAAAGCACCTGTGCATCCAGAGGAACCGCACCGCCAAGCGAGGTGAGCGAAGTCGAGACGCCTGCCGTCTGCGCGGAATAATTGCCGCGCAGAGAATTCGCCAATCGCGTCGTCAGGAACATGTTCACGCCGGCGGTGAGGGTTCGCGTGTTTACGGGGCTTTGCTGGAAAGTGCTGAGACTATACGTTGGTCCTGCCGTGTGGGAAGGAGCGTAATTGTAGCGGGCAAACACGGAAAAGCGGTCGCTAACGGTTTGATCGAGGCGAAGGCTGGTCGCGTTCAATGTGGCCGTATTGCTGTAGTTCCCGGTAAAGGTGGATGTGTATACTCCAGGCGCAATCGTCCGATCGTCAGGCTGGGGATAGGCATTGAGAAAGGGTGCCAAAGTCGAAGGAGCGACGCTTCGTGCGTATTCGGACGGAACCTGAATCGGCTGAGTTTGCGGCTGATCAAGGCGGGCGCCTTCGTAAGAAAAGAAAAAGAAAGTCTTACTCTTCCAAATGGGTCCGCCCAGGAAACCGCCAAAGTCATTGTGATGCTCTGCAGCCCGAGGCTCTCCTGCATTGTTCGCGAACCAGTCATTCGCGTCCATCACGGTGTTTCGGAAATAGTCGAATACCCCGCCATGGAAGCTGTTCGTGCCAGACCTCGTGGTGAGCATGACCTGGCCCCCTGGGGAGCGGCCGAATTCCGGCGCGAATGATGAAGTCTCAACTCGAAACTCCTGAAGCGCGTCTACCGAGACGAGGCTGCTCGTACTGCCAAGAGCGCTGAATGCCTGTGCACTCCCCGTCCCGGACTCGCCGAGGTTTCCCGGGGACTGGACCCCAAAGTTTGCCGACACGCCATCCACGGTGAAGTTGTTCGCATCGGTCCTTTGGCCCGCGATGCTGAACTGACCAGGTGAGTAGGAGGAAGGGCTCTGGGCAATCACCACTCCGGGAGTCAACTGGAGAAGGGTGTTGAAACTTCGGCCGTTCAAGGGAAGATTTTCCACGAGATTTCGGTCGACCACCGTGCTGACGGAACCGGACTCGGTGTTTACGAGGGGCGCTCCACCTTGCACGGTGACGATCTCGTGGAATGCGCCCAGCAGCAAGGTGAAATTAATGGAGAGCGAATCCTGAACGTTCAGTGTAATGTCGGGTTTGATGAGCGTCTTGAATCCGATCTTGGAAACTTGCACTCTATAGGGACCGGGAGGCAGGTTGGGCAGGACGTAAATGCCCTCGCCATTCGTTTTAGTGGTGTACTGAACGCCGGTCAGATCGTTTACCGCGACAACCTCCGCCCCAACGACCGCTGCTCTTGAGGGATCAGAGACCAGGCCGTTTATGTTCCCGTTGGGGGACTGCGCGAACAGGGAGAACGTGTTCAGCGTTAGGCAAACAAGAAACGGAACAAAACGTGGGAAGCGCATGTGGTCTCTCCGGCGAAGAAGCGGATTTGTCTCACCCCCTCATGCATTAAGTTCCGAGGAAGATCCGCGGTGAGCACCACGAGATTTCTTTTTATTTTAGGGCGGCGTGGCGGACGGGAATGTCCGGTTTACCGGACAAGAAATTCTACGGATGGTTAGGATCGATCTTCAAAGAAGCGAACAAAAGGGTCTTATTACTCGGTTTATGGCTGCCTCCCTGAGGCTCGACAGTCACGAATACCGCATCGATGCGGGCGAGGGTTTTCGGATCGTCACACTTTAGAATCCAACGTTTTTTCGCCGAGCTATCTTCGTAGAAGACACCGAGGTTTATCGCCTGCTGTCGGTCTGGGCCGCGTCGACCCCAAGCCTGGAAAGCGCTTGCCCGTTTCAGTCCCGGCTGTTCATCGAGATCGTACGCGTAGAAAATAAGCGACTTGTCCCGGGTATAGAAAACGCGCCCATATGGTTTCTTAGTCTCCCCGGTTCCGGCAACGTCATAGATTTCGGCAATGTAAAGATCACGCGCTCCCATGACGTCGCGAATGTCGCGGTCTTTGGCCAGCATTTCGTCGCGCTGCTCAACTGCGGCATGTTGCTCCTGAAGCTCCCGCGTCAGTTGGGCGACCTTGGCTTCAGAGGTCTTCGCCTGTTCTGCGTCCTGGGCAGACGACTGGGACAACGATTGGAGCTTCTCCTCGAGCGCATGAGAGTTGCTTTCTGCAGATTCCAACTTCTGTGACACCAAGGCCTTTTGCTGGACCAAGTCCTGGCTGCTCGCATCGCGCACGCGCAGATCGTCTTCGAGCTTGGCTTGGGCGGCCCGCAGCTCATTCATTTCTGCGGATTGCCTGGCCATCTGATGTCGAAGTTCAGCGATGACTTTGTCACGCCTGGCGATTTCCGCATTGGCCACCGCGCGATCATGGCCCGCGTCACTTAGTTGTTCTTCAAGCGCGAACTGGGCGAGAGGAGCTTGAGGTCTTGTCGATTGCGGCTGAGACGATCTGGCGGTTTCGGTCGCTCGGTGCGACCCGACCCGATAGGCAAAAAAACCGATTGCGCAGAACAGGACAATTCCGGCCGCATAAAGCACCCATACGTTCCGCCAGGTGGAATCGGTCGAGAACGGAAGTATGCGATGGGGAAAGAATGAGGAACCGTTTCGGCGGCCAATTCGATCGGCAGGGCCCTTTTCTTCAAGGGCAAGACGCTCGAACAAGGCCTTTTCAGATGTTTCCTGTTCTTGCTGAGACCAGCTGTGATCGACCGCGGTGTTTTCCGGTAATTGGGCCGCGACAGTTGGAATTACGTCAGTGACGATGGACTCGTACTGCCGAAGGGCCTGGCGGCAGGTCGCACAAATAGCAAGGTGGTCTTTGAGCTTTTTCTGCTCGTCATCGGACAGATCACCGGTGGTCGAAGCGGCGCAAAGCTCTAGGAACTCGTCATGGGGTCCGCTTTGAGGCAACGCCCCTGCTCCCGGGCTAGATAATCCCTGTATCATACTGCTCTCGTGCCCGGCAAATCGCCACCCAATATCAGTTTTCGCAGTTTTTCCAGCCCACGGAACGAATGGTGGCGGATGTTGCCCTTCGTCTGGCCGAGCATTTTGGCGATTTCGTCCAAGGTGTAGCCTTGGATGAAGTGCAACCGGAGTGTCTTCTGCTGATCTTCCGATAACGATGCAAACATCTTCTCAAGGTCTAACGCAGCCAACCGTCGATCGAGGGACGCATCGATGCGCTCCGACCCGGGAACGGTGGTTCCGATTACCCGTTCATCGAGTTCCAGGCGGGTATAGAAGTGGCGAGATGTGAGGTACTGGCGCCGCGAAAGAGCGCGGCGATAGGTCATCTGCACAATCCAGAATTGGACCGAAGCTTTCGAGCTGTCGAAGGTTCCACAGCAGCGGTGAATCAGGACGAAGACGTCTTGCACCAGATCGTCTGCTTCGGAAGCATCTTTCAGAATTCGTAGGGCTACGCGGCGAACGAGTCCGGCATAGTGTCGGAAGAGAATGGCCAGTGCTTCCCTGCTGCCTCGGGCCACATCGGCAATGAGCCTCGCATCAGAATCGGGCTGGGGACGAACAGAGGAATTCTCTCTCTCACTGGTTTCAGAGATCCCCAGACTCGCCAATTGGAGTGAGACGGAAGAATCCATCGGAGACTACTTTGTATCGCCTGTAAAAAATCAGCCTTTCAATTCAACGACTTCCCCACCTTCAACGCAGGCACGTCAAAGCCAAGCCACAAATCCCAAGCCATTAATAAGGATGTCGTGTTTGTGCTGCTCGCACAGTTGCTCGCACATTTTTGTCGTTTATTTTCAACGTCTTAGCCAATCTCGACCGTAGCGGACTCAGTCTTACCTTGCCGACGCCATTCATTGCTGGAGACCGTCGTTCGCTCCCAGCTTTGTGGCCCTCCCGAGAGCAACCCGCTTTCCCTCGTGCTTCCATTGGCGGACTATAGTCACTGAATGATTCAGTGTCAAGCAAATGAATATGGGCTGTGCCCAAAGCTATCGGCGCTGACAAAAAGAGAGAGACCGATACGCTCGCACGAGCGATTGGTACCGAACTCACCGAACTGCGCCGCGCACGGAAGTTATCGCAGCAGAGACTCGCAGACCGGCTCGGCTATGACGTAAGCCACGTTCGGCAAACAGAGATGGGCGGTAATCCCACATTGGAGTTTCTCAATGCTGTCGCCACATACTTCTCTCTCGAACTCTCCGAGTTCATCCACAATGCCGAACAACGAGTAACTCCCGCTCGCTGAGTCCGCAATTAATGCAGGACTATTGTCCCTGAATTAACTATAGGCCAGTCGCCAATCATTGGTGGGTGGCGAAACCAATCGGCGCCGACAAGGAACGCAAAGTTCGCAATCTGGATGAGGCTCTCGGAGCCGAATTAACGGATCTGCGAACACGTCGCCGTTGGTCACAACAGCGTCTGGCGGAAATCGCAGGCTACGACGAAAGTTACATCCGCCAGATGGAAAGAGGCACAAAGAGCGCGACGCTGCGTACACTCTCAGACTTGGCAGCCGCATTCTCAGTTTCTGTTTCTGCGTTGATCCGAAGAGCGGAGTTACGGGTGCCAAAACGCGACTAACGAATCGCTTTGAAGTGCCTTACGCTAAAGGCCCATCAACGCCGCTTCCACCTTCGCCGCAGCGTCATCTTGCATGTGGGGGAGCACGTGCGAATAGACATCCAGCGTGAACGCTGCGCTCGTGTGTCCCAGTTGCTCTGAGACCACTTTCGGTGACACGCCTACTGTCAGCGCTAAGGTTGCCGCAGTATGCCGCAGGTCATAGAGCCTGATGTTAGGCAGTTCGGCTTTTTTCAAGATGGGCTTGAAGTGCTTGTAGACCAGGCTGTTCACATTGACTGGCCGCCCGAATTCCGTAACGAAGATCAGGTCCACGGCTTCTGGCCATTCTTCGGGATCAACAACTGGATGTGCCGCTTGGAATTCCATCAATTGCTTCAGTCTCGCGAGAACCCAATTCTGCAATCTGATCAGTCTTCTACTGCCAGCTCGTTTCGTCTCACCATACTCCCATTGGCCGGTCGGCCCTTTTCGCAGCGTCCTCTTTACGCTGATAGTTTTGCGCTCCCAGTCGATGTCCTGCCACTTGAGGCCGATGCATTCGCTTGGGCGCATCCCGGTTGTAATCGCGAGAGCGAACAGAGTTCCGTACATCGTGAGCAATGCGAATCTCAAGAATGTCTTCGACTCCTCTACACTGAGCACCCGCATTTCGCGCCTTCGGATACGAGGCAGCTTCAGTCCTTTAGTCGGCACTTCCAAAATCATTTCCCAACGCAAAGCCTGCCTGAACGCCGCATTCAGGACCCAGTGAGCACCTTGGACCGTCCTCGGCGAGAGCCCACGATCTGACATCGCTTGATAGACGCTTTGGACGTCCAACGGCCTGATGCCCACAAGGGTCTTCTTCCCAAGTGATGGACGGATATATTTTGCGAGCAGACTCTCATAGCTTTCATAGGTCTTGCTGCAAATCTGCGATTTTACCGCCTTGAGCCATTGGTCGAGGTATCGGTCCAAGCGAATCTTCGCGCCGTCCCGCTCGATATAGGCCCCGAGTTCATTGACCTTCCTTCCCAGGAATTTCTGAGCCTGCCGTAGAGAACCGTGAACAGTACGGTTGTAATAGTTGCGTTGTTTGGATTGAGGATCACAACCCATCGGAATGCGAATCATCCAGGTGTTTTCCCGAACCGGGATGATCTGGCCCAGTTTGCGAGTCATGAGGACACCTCCTTTCTTTGCTCCAGTGCGTGGAGCAACAGTCCTACTGATTTCTTTGGGATTGAAGGGTTCTGACTAGAGCGAAAGACCGTTCATTAGAACCGCTTCCATCTTGGCAGCAGCTTCATCCTGCATGTGCGGGAGGACGTGGGAATAGGTATCAAGCGTGAAGGCGGCGCTGGCGTGTCCGAGTTGCTCGGACACGACCTTAGGCGCCACTCCGACCGTGAGGGCAAGAGTGGCTGATGTGTAGCGCAGATCGTAGAGCCGGATATTCGGCAATCCAGCTTCCCGGAGAAGTGGTTTGAAATGCTTCTTGACCAAGTACTCCTCGTTGATTGGTTCGCCATGAGCCGTGGTGAAAATCAGATCAGCGAATGTCGAGCCGCAGACCGCAATCTCATCCGTCGTGCTTCTCAACTTTCGGAGCAGTTCGAGGACCCATGTTTGCAGTTTTACAATTCGACGACTCCGGACCCTCTTTGTATCAGCAAAGATCCATTGCCCTTCATGCTTGTGAATAGTTCGAACGATGCTGACGGTCCCGCGATTCCAGTCGATGTCCCGCCAGCAAACGCCGAGGTACTCGCTCGGGCGCGTGCCGGTTGTGAGGGCCACAGCAAAGAGGCAAGCTTGTGAGGAGAGCGACGCAGCCTTGAGAAACGCGCGAGCCTGCTCTGTCGTCAGCACAGACATTTCTCTACACTGCGAACTTGGAAGCTGAACTCCCTGCGTCGGATCTGCGAGGAGCAATTGCCAACGAATGGCCTGCCTGATCGCAGCACGCAAGACGGAGTGTGCGTATCGTATCGTCCGTGCCGAGAGTTTCCGGTCGATCATGACCTGATATGCGGCCTGGATTTCAAGAGGCGAGAGCGAGGCCAAGACTCTTGCGCCGATGGCCGGACGGATGTATCTACGCAGCATGGCTGCGTAGTCGCTGTATGTTTTCTGACGGACTTTGGGTTTGACGGCTGTTTTCAGCCAGTGATCCAAGAATTCGTCCACTGTGACCTGAAGCCCTTCGACACCACGGGACAGGTCGCGTTCATGCAACTTTCTCGTTAGGTATGCCTGTGCATGCCGAAGCGAGCCGTAGATTGTTCGATTGTGGTACGTGCGCTTGCGCGTTTCGCGATCGCGGCCCAAGTAAACGCGGACGAGCCAACGACGCTCGCCGCGTGTGATGATCTGACCAACTTTGCGAGACATAGAAGCTTCTCCTTTCTCCGGAAGCAGACTTCGGTCCGGACGATTTGTGGTTGTGGTTTTCAGGGAGAACCCAGGTTGGGTCGCCGAGAGTGGCAAAAACAGGGACTGACACGTCGCCGCGAATGAGGATCATGATGCCGAACGCAGAAGGCTCACAGTGGCGTAGCTGAAGTTGACGCCGAGCCGAGTGAAGTTGCCAGGCTCACCCTGGCAGTGATCGAGGGATCACAGCCCGGAGTGGACCCGCTATCCTGCTGGCGTGAGACGAAGGCTGAAACCTAGTACCGCGATGTGAAGAAGGGCTACGTGCGAATGGAGTCCTGCAGGTGCCTCTTGCCACGACTGCGCGCAGTCGCAAACGAATATGATTTGAAGGTATTCTTGTTTCGCACAAATCTAGGCAGCCGTTCTTAACGGGATGATTTCGCGAGGTGCATCGTGTTTGACTTCGGCATAGTGGTCGCGAAAGACATAGAAGAAGATGCAGTCCTCAGGCAACTCAAGAACAGGACGCCCGTGAAATATGAGCAGGCGTTAAAGTACACACAAGGGGAGTGGGAGGGTTACTCTGCGGTTGTGGTAAGAACGACTCGTCAAGGGAGCGTCCATTCGGCAATGGCAGCAATGGACCTTTCAAGAGATTTTAACCCTCGTTACTTGGTGCTAATTGGCATTGCAGCAGGGTTTCGTAAGAACGCGAAATTAGGTTCAACCGTCATCGCCGATCAGGTGTGGGGATATGAATATTCCAAGCTTGTCGGAGACTCGATTGAGAGAGAACCGGAGACCTTTAGGCCACCAGAAGTCCTCCAGGTCGCACCAGATATTGACCGGGAGGTCGTTGCGATTCAGGGTTTTGATGTTGCACAATCGTCGCGCATCGTAGTTGGGCCCATTGCTTCAGGAAGCAAGGTAGTAGCATCTCGTGCATTCTTAAACAAGCTGCTGCGCATTAGTAGGAAGATGGCTGGTCTTGAAATGGAAGCCGAAGGTGTGGCGGCGACTGCTTTCCACAGAGGCAAACCCTTCTTCGTCGTTAAGGCAATTTCGGACTATGGAGACAAGGCGAGCAAGGGACGAAGAGAGACTGCCCAGAAGAAGAGAATCCACGATGAGTGGCAGCGTTTCGCTGCTGAAGCCGCTGCACAAGGTTTTGCGACGTTCTTACGCCGGGCACACACATTCGGGACCATATTGCCGATGGCGAAACAAAGTACGACTGGTCCCGCGGTGGTTAGTGCGCTTCCACCTCCGCGCGCCGCAGAGGCTGAGTTCTTGCGTGTGATGAAGGAGGGTAAGCCTCTGACCCTAGGAGCGCTCAACCTCCAGTGCCGAGTGTTTCCAAAGGCGCTTTGGGAAGTGCCTGCTCGTAAGGAAAGAGCGTATCAAGATAATCGTGAACAGCGGACGCGGCTAGAGGTAGCTTTCTTAGAGGATGCCGTCCTCTCGAAAGACGATCTGGACAGCCTGACAAGGCTGATGACAGAAATAAGAGCGCGACTCTCGGACCATTCTGCCGGTCGCATAAAGTTGAGCAATCGGGAGCTCGAAGATCTTGTGTTCACAGAAAGGCAACTGAACAAGCAGGGTAGCAACCCGTACCCTCGCCCGATAGCGGCTCCGGAGCCCTTCGATATCGGCGAAGAAAGGATATTGAGAATTACGCTCGGTCCGAGCCGATATGGAGTTTCACTCATTCGTGAAAGGAATCTGCCGCTTCCGACCGCGCAAGCTTTGCGCATGACCCACGTGCTCAATTCCCTTGCGGTTAGAGTTGCGGTCGTTCACGATGAGGAAGATCAGCGAATTATGGAGTTTCACCAAAGATCTGAGAATAATGGGACCTACAAGTCCGCTTGGGACACCGGCGCGGCGGGGTATATTCACAGAACAGATCACGTCGATCCTCCGGGATCCAATCTGATCAGCCCTTGGCAAACCTGCGTGGAAGAGATCGACACGGAACTCAAGATTCCTGGCTATTTGCTCCACCATCGTGACCAATATCGATTCTTCGGTATGGGAATGAACGAACCCACCGGCCAGCTCGACTTGTTGGCACTCTGCCACCTAACGGGTACCAAGCTTCCTGCACGTGTCCCCGACGGCGACAGGGTTATCGCCTTTGGGAATTGTTCCATGAATCCTGAAGAGATTGCGGCCTTTGTCCGCGCAAAAAAGAAATGGGTGCCAACCGCCCTCCTGACGATGGTGTTTGTCCTTGAGTATTTTGGATTTCCACGTCCACGCATCGAGCAGGCTTTTTCTCCGCTTGCTGATCAGCTGGATCTTGATCCTTAGAAACGCGATTCAAGGATTGGGTTTGATTTCCACGATAGTGCAATGAACAGAATCAGACTCTATCGTTCCATCTTGGATATTCAACTACTTGCCCTCATTCATGCCCGCACGGAAGCGCTTTCGCGAAGTAGCAAATCCGGCGCATATGGTATCGGAGCGCACGGCACACTTACGGCGCACCAAATTATGGCGATAGGCCGATGCATCTCACTGCCGCCTGCGTGGCGGACGAACCGACAGTCAGCCGAGAAATAACGACCGCCGCCAGGCGAATCTGGCATACCGCCGGCACACCGGACTCGGATCCGGTACATTGACTTCCGGATTGCTCGATATACGGCCAGAATCTGTTCGGTCCGTCGATCAATACGTGACAACGATTGGCGCCATGCGAGGTCTTAGCCGCACTGGCGGGAAGTACTATTGGGTCCGTGCACCGGGAGCGATTGCCATGGAATCATTCAAGTATTCTGACCTCCTTCTTGGTCTTGAGGGCTTCGATCACTGGCTGAGGAGCCTTGGGCTGACTCCGCATTTGAACGACAGAATACACGAGGCCTTCAAGATTCTTCGCAAGGCAGAAGAGGCTAGTCGCATAGGGCGCGAGACAGGAGTCTATACGGATATTCAACCCAAGGACTGGTTCCCCATAATCGAATCCCTCGAGGCGCATGATGTCTTCAGAGCCTTCCAAAACGAACGTTCACCTGCGGTCGCTGCCGCGCTCAAAAGAGCTTTGTCGGGTCCGAGCCATCCGATTGACGAACGCCCGAAAAACAGAGATGGGAGGAATATTTGGTACGAGCTCGCGCTTGCGGCCGAATGGAAATTGCGAGGTGCCGAAGTTTTGGTGGCAGAGCCGGACTTGCAGCTCATCAGGGACGGCATCACTTTTCTAGTTGCCTGCAAAAGACCCGCAAAGGAACACAGCATTCACGCCAACATTCGCGATGCCATAGAGCAGCTTCAAGAGAACTTTAATGACGCGTCACCAGGAGCATTTGGGGTCGCTGCGATCAACGTTAGTTGCGTTTTCAATTCCGGGAACCAGGTCTTCTCCGGAGACATGAATGCTCTAGGAAATCTTCTTGAGACAGAACTTGACAAGCACAGACGATATCTCGTGTCGGTGGACGACCCGAGAATTTGCTGCGTTATGTTTGACGTTGCAACACCGAGCGCGGGACATCAGAAAGTTGATCTCGTGCGGGCGTCCTACAGCGTTGCACAGGAGCTGAAACACCCTTCCATCGGCTCAAAGACGTTTAAGGAGCATGCGCGGGACATGGGTAGTCACACAAAGCATTGAGTGCCCCTCGAATCAAAAGCAGATTGCTCCGAGTGACGGGTTTCCGAAGGTCAAATCTCGATGTGCCAGTAAGCGAGGGCACTCTTTACCTCGTCGCGCGGGTAGTAGGTGCCCGCATGCTCGAGATCTCTGCGGATGGCGGCCAGACGCTTCCGTGCGCACTCGCGTATTCCGGGCGATAGGTGCACAACTCCGAGAGGAAGCTTCTCATTCGGGCTCTTGGGCCAGCTTGGTGGAAATGAATCCCAATCGGTCCAGCTGTCGAGCGTCGTGCTTGTGGCTAGGAATTCCGGCTCGTCTGACGGCCACCCATACAAATTGCGCGCGCAGATTCGGAGCATCGCCTTTACATCCGGCATCGTGTCCGTAAAGGCCTTGAGCGGCGTTGGCAGCAACACCATGTTGCCGACGCATGAGAAAAAGCGGCGATCCATAACAATGGCGTTCGAGAGCTGAAAGCTCGCATCATCAACGCCCCAGATATGGCAGCACGACCAATTTGGCCGGTGCTTGCTTCTCAGATCCAGGGCGAGCGTCAGGGCCTTGTTGGCATGAACATTCCCTTCCGATTTGTGCACAGAATGACCCGTAGCCCTGCTTTTGTTCATTTGGGGCGCTGACCAGTTGGACTTGTAGAAAGGGCTGCGCCGTCCATGTTCCGGGAACCACAAAGGCAGCAGTTTGAAAGTCTCCGGCGAAACCCAGCGTGCCGTGCGTTCGATCAACGATGCGATCTCGCGCAAACTCATAACACTGCGCAACGCTTCCAATCCATCAGAGATTTCTGCCATGTCGCGATCCTTTTCTGTACAGCGGCACGATGGGGCTGTACGAATTGTCGTAAACATCAGTTATAGAGTTCTCATCCGGCTTACGCATATGATGAATGACAAATGCACTCTGGCCAAAAGGAGTAAGTGAACCTAGCGTGACGGCCAGCGTGCGCAACAAGCGCGGTGGAACATGCGAATTGCTCGTCTTAGCATTAAGAACTTTCGGGGCATTGCGGATGCCGAACTGAAATTTGATGGACATACAGTCCTTATTGGGGACAACAATTCTGGCAAGTCATCGGTGTTGGAGGCCATCGATCTTGTTCTCGGGCCAGACCGACTCTCCCGGACCGCTCCAATCGACGAGCACGATTTCTACGCAAGTCGCTATCTCGATAGCGACAGCAACCCAATTTCGATCGCCGTCGAAGTTGTGATCGTTGATCTCATCGACGAGCAAAAACGTCACTTCAAGAACAACCTGGAGTTTTGGGACGAGACCTCGGCGTCACTACTCAGTGGACCTCCGATAGGTGCGACCAATTCTCCGGCGGTGAAGGAGGCCTTGCGCGTTGCCTTTCGCGGCTGGTATGAAGCTGAAGATGACGATTTCAAGGTTGAGACATTCTTCTGTTTTCCCGAGGTGGATACCGGCAAACAGCCTCCGTTTTACGCGTCGGACAAACGCATGTGCGGCTTTCTCTTTCTGCGATCCTTGCGAACTGGATCACGGGCCTTGAGCCTGGAACATGGGTCGCTGCTCGACATCATTTTGCGGGTGCGCGAGATTCGCCCGAAGATGTGGGAGCAGGTTTTGGAACAACTTCGGAAACTCGCCGTTGCCGATGATCCCAGTATTGGGCTGTCAGGAATTCTGTCGGGTATACAGGCGGCTATCAGCGAATTCGTCCCGCTCGATTGGGCCTCCGATCCGCATTTGCGTGTCTCCGACCTCACCCGCGAACATTTACGAAGAACGCTCACAGTGTTCATGGCAACGGGGGCAAAGGTTGGCGAAACAGCCCATGCCGCGCCGTTTCAGCACCAAGGCACTGGAACGATTAACATGCTGGTTCTAGCGCTCCTGTCGATGATCGCCGACGCGAAGAAGACTGTTATCTTCGCGATGGAGGAGCCGGAAACCGCGATCCCTCCGTCCAGTCAGAAGAGCATCGTTGGAGGCGTGCGGGGAAAATCGTCGCAAGCTCTCTTCACCTCGCATTCCCCTTATGTTTTGGAAGAGTTCAACCCGAAAGAGATCATGGTGTTGTCACGCGATACGTCGGGTGTTCTCACCGGCAAGCCGGTCAAATTCCCCAAGCACATCAAGCCGAAGTTTTACGCGTCTGAGTTTCGGATGCGTTTCGCGGAAGCGCTACTGTCGCGGCGGGTCTTGATCGCCGAAGGCAATACCGAAGCGGCGGCTTACCCTGCCGCCGCCCGTCGCCTAGCAGAACTCGATCCGAAAACCTATTCGCCGCTGGAGGCGTTGTGCATTGCCGTCTTCGATGCTCGGACGGATTCGCAGATCGCCAATTATGGAAGCTTCTTCCGTGATCTAGGCAAGAAGGTTTTTGCGGTCTACGACAAACAGAATGATGCCGCGCAGAAGGCGCAGATTGAAGCGGCGGTCGATCATCCATTCGAGGCGGGCACGACATGTTTTGAAGACTTGATTCTGGACGAAACCGCTGAAGCCGCTCTACGCCGGTTCGCAACCGATCTGGTCAATTCCGGCGAATGGCCGCCGCATCTTCACGGGTGCAAGCCGGATGCGGCGACGACATTACCCGACTTACGGGCCGCTCTAAAGAAATACCTGGATTGGGGAAAAGGAAGCAATACGGCTGCCGATCTTCTTGCCGAATGTTCGATCGTTGAAATGCCTGCAACCGTTAAGACCACGCTTGCAAAGATCAAAGAAATCGTCTGCCCTCCGGCGTCGGTTCCCGCCGCGCCACAGGCGACTTCGGGGTCTGGCCCTTAAGGAGATCCTCTGATGGCCATCGGCGAGTTTAAGATGTGTCCACAGCGCGAAGCGATTCTCGAATCCGCATGCCATCTCCTTGTGCTCGGTGGCCCGGGATCGGGAAAGACGGCCATTGCCCTCAAGAAAGCGGCGGAGGATCTGTCGAAAGGCTGCCTAGACTCCGGGCAGAAGATTCTGTTTCTGAGTTTCGCACGAGCGACCGTGGCACGGGTCGCGATCGAGGCAAAACTCAGGGTTCCACGAACCAATCGCGGCAACCTGGAGATTGGCACCTATCACGGCTTCGCGTGGAGTTTCATTCAAACCTACGGGTATCTGTTGACAGGCCACCGGTGCCTCCGTCTTCTGCCGCCGCCCGAGGCCGCCGGACGCCTCGCGGGGGTTCCGAGGGATGAGCGCCCGAAGCGCCTCAAGGAATTGTTGAATCACGAGAAATTGTTGGGTTTCGATCTCTTCGCGGGTCTGGCGGCTGACCTTCTGGAGCAGGCCCCGCGCTTGTGCCGATTGCTGAGCGATTGCTATCCCATCATCATCGTTGACGAGTTCCAGGACACAAACATCGATGAATGGCGCATGATTTGTGGACTGGGCCAGCAAAGCCGTTTAATCGCGCTCGCGGATGCCGAGCAACGCATCTACGAATTTCGCGGGGCCGATCCGGCCCGAATTGGCCAGTTTATCGAAAAGTTCAAGCCCAAGGTCTTCGATTTCGGTAAGGAAAACAATCGGAGCGACGGCACGGATATTACGGATTACGGAAACGATGTTTTGACCGGCGCGAACATCGGTAAGGCGTACACGCATGTCAAGGTTGAGAGGTATGGGTATTATCGCGACGAGCCTCATAGTCCCGTGAAACATTCGGTGCTCGCGGCTCGCCAACGGCTCGTGAATAGCCAGAAACCAGATTGGTCCTTGGCCATACTGGTCAGTTCGAAGGACATGATGTTGAGAGTTTCCGCCTATCTCACGAGTGCGTCGTCGCGGCTCCCGGATATCACCCATGACGCGCTCATCGATCCAGAAGGGCCGTCGCTCGCGGCGGTCCTGATTGGCGGATTGCTCGAAGGTGCATCGGCGACGCACGACGTGGCACAGATCCTTCTCGTCGATCTGCTTGGCCACATGCGCGGCTGTCGGGGCGGCGACATCAGCCAACAGAACTTGGCCCTGGTTGCGGCCCTTGAGATTTATCGGGACACGGGAAAAGTTCGTGGGGCGAAGCGTATAGAGCTGATCGCCAACGTCCAGGCGATTGCCGCTGCGCGAATGGGCATGGCGTTCACGGGCGACCCGATGGCGGACTGGCTTGCCGTGCGCGGCCTGCTGGACGGGGCGACCCACGAAACTGTGAAGGCGGTCGCAGAAGATGCCCGCTTCATTCGGCTGCTTAATCGCGGCACGCAATTGCGCGAAAGTTTGGCGGAGCGGTGGCGGAGCAAGGGAAACTACAGCGGCGCACGTGCAATTGTGTCCACTGCCCTGTTGCAGGAGCATTTCTCCAACTCGACTCGCGTTTGGACTGGGGTCAATCTCATGACAATTCATAAGTCGAAGGGAAAAGAATTCGATGAGGTCGTTGTGTTTGAGGGATCGCGCACCGGACGATTGCTCCGGGACAACGCAACAGGTCGTGAGACGGAACAGGCGCGTCTGGCGTTGAGAGTCGCCGTGACGCGGGCGAAACAACGTACAACGATCCTCACTCCAAGCTGGGCAAGTTGCCCCCTGGTCTAAACTCGAACATCGAGTATATTTTCTGACCAAAGTGAACAAGAAGGAGATCTGCCATGGAGGCAAATCCTCAGATAACGATCATTGTGGCCTTGGTTGCTTTTGTGGGTGCGGTGTTTGGAGCGATATTCAGCTTCGTCGGTGTTGCGATTACGGCGTTCTTTACGTCACGGAATAACAACAAGAATCTTCATAAATACGGTAACGAACGAGCGGGCCAAATGGCGCGATGAATTGCGCAAAGACACGGCTGAGTTCTGCAAGCTGATCTACGGTGAACTTCAGGGGAAGACAGGAACCGATCTCTTGAAACGTGAGGAACTGAGGGTGGCAATCCGATTGCGGCTCAACCCGAACCCGGAACATCGTCTCGACAAGGCAATCCTTAATTCCATATCGAGGCTTGCCAAGTTGCCGAGCGCCGATGCCAAGATTGACGTTCGCGGGGAGCTTGAGGTTATCGAATCCAACGTACAGGCTTTGCTCAAGCAGGAGTGGGAAAAGTCTAAAGAAGAAGCGCGGAAAGGAAAGCTGGTTACCAAGCCGAAGTCTGAATAGGCCGCTCGTCGCCAGACGTTTGCACGAAGCTTACATGACCTCTAGTGGCCTGGATTCGCGATGAGCATTATGGAAGATCTAAACGAAATTCTGCGCGGCTGGGGAATGGTGCGACCGTAGAGCGACCGTTTCAAGGCAAGGGTTGATCAAGTGTTGCCGAATCGGGAGTCATGTGTGGCGGTCTCCCACGTTAGTTTTCGACAAACGAGCCAGATCTTTTTGGGCTCTGTGTTATTTGAGTTGGAGCGACAATGGAAAGATTCTGCGTCTTCTGTGGAGAATCACCTGAGGAGAAGAACAAAGAGCACGTCCTACCGGCATGGCTTATCGAGCTGACGGGTGATCCGAAGCGCATTGCGGTCTTTGGAATCGACTTCAATCGAGACTTCACCATCAGGAAGTTTTCTTTCGATGCCTTTGTTTTTCCGGCATGCACGGCCTGCAACTCCGCTTTTGGCCAGCTTGAGCAAAGCGTCAAGCAGGTCATTGTGAAAATGGTGGCACACCAGCCCCTCAGCGCGAATGATCTGATCCTGCTCTTGGATTGGCTGGACAAAGTGCGGGTAGGATTGTGGCTAGGGTACCCTTACCTGAACAAGAACCTGCTCGGTATCAAGCCGAGATTCCATATCGAGAGCCGTATTGGACGCGCTGACCGGATGGCAACGATACTCCACCTAGACGACGCGGATGATGGTTTGACTTTTGTGGGCCCGGAATTCATGAGCTATCAGTTGTCACCAACCTGCTTCGGCCTTCGGATCAATGGAGTGTGCATTATCAATGCATCCGGAATCTCACTCTGTAGCCGACGCCTGGGCTTTCCCTATTTACAGCCGCTCAGAGTAAGGGATGATCGTGAACTCGAGGCAATTCCCAAGTTTGGTTCGGCGAGGGTCATGAATCCAGTGGAACGGATCTCTCGGCTCCCAAGAAGCGTGTCCGTGTACCAGCCGATCTTTCGGGGATTTCTTGACCTCGACAATGGCAAACAGTACTTAGCAAACGAGTGGGTCTCGGAGCATACTGCCGACGCGACAAAAGGACACGGAACGCTGTTCATTCAAAGAGCTGATTCGGTTGAAGCCTATGGAGCAGAGCCGTCAGTCGACTGGATCTGTACGGAAAAATGGAGTAAATCAGAGATGGGACTGATCGCCGAACACGTTCACAACCGGATGCGCCGCGACTTCGAAGTCTCAATTCGGTTGGTATCGTCAAAAGAGGGTCGTAAGCAGCTGCGCACTGATGCTGTGATGGTAAAGCAAGTAGACAAAGCAATGCTATTAAGCGCAAGGCAACATCTGCGAGATTTAGACCTGCCCAAGTGATCCCGCTTTGATATTCGCCTGTTATTCGCCCGCTATAAAACCGGTTATGGCATAATGGCGGAGTGCACATGTCCGTCCAGACTGATCGCGTGACCCTTGAAGAGGTTTCCCGACTAGTGGTGAAAGGGATCGAAAACGCGAATACCCGCGCCATGTATCGCAAGGCTCTTGGGGATTTCTTAATTTATTGGCAAGGGAAACTCTGCCCGCCGCTCTTTCAGGAAGTAGTCGAAAGCCACAAGTCCTATCTGACGGATCGAGGCTACTCACCTTCGAGCGTGAATCAGCGCCTGGCAGCCATTCGGCGGCTGGCGCTAAGAGCCGTCGACGAGGGAATATTATCCGCCGACCACGTTGCCGGTGTTTTGCGGGTCAAAGGTGTGAAAAAGACTGCAGCCACGCAGGGCGGTTGCCTGACGACCCAACAGGCCGAAGCGCTGATGAATGTCCCTGATCCTCGCGGCAAGAAGGGCAAACGGGATCGTGCGCTGCTTGCACTTCTCGTCGGATGTGGTCTTCGGAGAAGTGAAGTTGTTAGATTGAATGTCGAGGATGTGCTGAAAGAGGGGGGACACTGGCAGTTGGTCGGCGTTAAGGGAATATATGGGAAGGCCCGGATGGTTCCCATCCCCGGCTGGGCAAGAGTAGCATTGGATCGTTGGATTCGTGCCGCTCGAATTCGAGCAGGCGCCATCTTTCGAGCACTTGACTCGAACGGAGAGCCTACGAATCGCAACTTATCTGCTCCGATGATTCTGGCGATCGTATCCGGCTACGGTAAACAGATCGGAATCGAGATTAACCCTCGAAATTTGCGTCGCACGTGCGCAAAGCTTTGTCGCGGCGGCGGGGCTGATCTCGAACAGATTCAACTCTTCCTTGGGCACTCGAGTATCCAAATGACAGCGCAATTTTTGGGAAGACGTGAGAACATGTCGAGTCCCCCTAACGGTCGTCTCGGCCTTCGATGGCGCAGAACTAAGAAGCTCGCGAGTTGAGGAGACCTTTCATGGAACTGAAAGAAGTCCTCGCGACTCTCGGCTATGAAGGCTCACGCGGTTATCTTCCCGCCAGTCAGTTGCAGTCCGATCCGGACAACGCACACATTTATCGCAAAGCCCAGCACGAGTGTGGGCTCGCGGGCGTGTACACATTGCGCGGATCGGAGTTCGGTGTAGCGCAGGCCGATGTGCCCGTTGTTTATCTTTGTACTGCCGATTCAGAAGCTCAGGCCGCGGACATTCACCGGAGGGTATGGAACCAGAATATTGTTCCGTTTTTGATCGTCGTGAGCCCGCGTAGTGTGAGGCTGTATTCCGGTTTCCGGTTTGCTCAGGCCGCCCAGCGAGACTTTGACGACCATCAATCCGGCATTCTCCGAATCATTCAGGACTTCAACGAAGTTGCGTCATCCTTATCTGCTTTTCGCGCGGAATCCATCGACACCGGGGATCTTTGGAAGCAATGGGGGCGTTCTGTCACCCCGGAGACCCGGGTGGATTGGGAGTTACTCGGAAACCTTGAGAAGCTGGACGACTGGCTGGTGGACGACGGCATTGACGATCGTTTACTGTCGCATGCAATCATTGGCAAGTTTGTCTACCTACGGTATCTGCGTGACCGACAAATTCTGTCTGATCGTAAGCTCCAGGAGTGGGGGGTCGAGGCAGCTGAGGTCTTCAGCAGAGACGCCAAGCTTGAGTCTTTCAAGATTGTTGTAGATGGACTCGATGATTGGCTCAACGGATCTGTTTTCCCGATTGCAGACTATAGACTTCGGCAGCTTGGTGTGCAACGACTGCGTCAAGTCGCTGCGATCTTCCAGGGTGACACGCTCTATGGCCAACTGCATCTCGACTTTAAGAAATACGACTTCTCCTTCATCCCGATCGAGACACTCTCGGTCATCTATCAGCAGTTTCTCCACGCTACCGAGCAAAAGTCTGGAAAATCAAAAGGAAGACAACGCGGCGCATACTACACACCCGTGCCGTTGGTAAATTTTATTCTCGATCAACTCGATACTCGACGGCCATTGCGCAGCGACATGCGAGTGATTGACGCATCGTGCGGATCAGGAGTTTTCCTGGTTCAGTGCTATCGCAGGCTCATCGAACAACAAGTTCGCGAAAATACCGACAATACTCCCAAGCCTGTGGACTTGCGCGATCTGTTGATCAACCACATTTTCGGGATTGACACGGACACCGATGCTTGCCAAATCGCAGAGCTTAGTCTCATTCTCACGTTACTCGACTACATAAAGCCGCCGGACCTCACGCAGACACGCTTTAAACTGCCCGCTTTGAGAGGCACGAACATTTTTCATGGCAATGCTTTCGATCACGTCGAGGAGTGGGATGCACGATTATTCAAGCAGGGGTTCGACTGGGTCGTGGGAAATCCCCCGTGGACGGAATTGAAGCCCGAGGAACTAGATCCGCTGGATCGTCCTGTTCTTGAATGGATGCAGGCCAATAAAGCTGAGCGCCCAACAGGAGGCAATCAAGCTGCAGAGGCGTTCGCTTGGCGTGCATGCGACTTAAGCTCACCGCGAGGGGTGGTGGGTCTTCTCATCCCAGCAATGACGCTATTTAAGTATGAGTCCAAACCATTTCGCGAATCGTTTTTTGAGAAAAACGACGTTTGGTCCGTCGCGAATTTTTCCAATCTAGCGGAGATATTGTTTGCGGGCCGATCGCGAGTTCCGGCTGCAGCTATCTTTTTCTCGTATCGCCACTGCGACGAGAAACCGCAGCCTGAGATGGTTGAGATTTATTCACCGTTGGTCGCAAACCAGGTTTTGCATGATCCCGGTGGTTCGGGCCGACGTCTTGACGTTTGGAACATCGTCGTGAATGCGAGTGAGATACGAGAGGTAAGATATCGCGAACTTGCGTCAGGGGATGCATTGCCCTGGAAGATCGCCACCTGGGGTTCACCCTTCGATGACAGGCTTCTTCGAATTATTAGCAGGCGGTGGCCTACGCTTGGAGCCTTGGAGGAGCGGGGGGATTTGATCATTTCCCAGGGACTTGAGTTGAGAGCAAAGAGAGACGATAAGGCGGAAGAACTCGACCCCCATCCAGAACTCAGCGGCAAGGCGATATTGGATGTAGATCCACTAAAGAAACAGAGATACCTGTTTCGCTTTCCGGACGAAGCAATAAGAAACGTTCCTGCGAATGAGACTTACGTTCGTAAGGGCAGGTATTCACTCCCGATTAGTGTCTGCAAGCCTCCCCACGTCATCGTTAGTGCCGCTCGGACCTTCACGGTTTTTGAAAATGATTTTCTTATTGTTCCTGCACGGCAGATTGGTATCACGTCGGGCAATGCCAATGCACCATTCTTGCGAGCATTGGCGTTGTATTTGAACTCAGATTTTGTTCGTTATCATCAGTTTCTTACCTCTCCACAGCTGGGAATTAAGCGGGACGTTGCCACTCTGAAGGCGCTTCGATCGTTGCCTGTTCCTTTAGGTACCACCCTGCCTTCACTCGCTCGATGGGAGGACTTATACCGAAAAACTCAAAAGCTGTCTGATGAAGGTGTCTCCCTGGACGAAATAGACAGAGGGGACATTCCTCCTGAGTTATCGGCGGTTTTGCAGGAGCTCAACGAGCTTACCAATAAAGCTCTGAAACTTGATGTACGGGAGAGAGCTGCCGTGCATGATCTCGTCCATGTTCGCCTCGCCTTAATTGACGGCAAAGTCGGCCAGCCTGCAACGCGAACTCCTCGCAAAGGTGAGCTGGAAGCCTACGCCCGTGCTCTCCAAGCCGAGCTTGACGGTTTCCTCGGGGAGGATGTTGCCGCTCGTCATCGGATACAGATTCTCTGCGATCAGCGTTCGGGAATGATTGAAATCGAGCCGATCCGAAACACCATGAAATCGCAACCCATCTCGATCTCTGAGGTGGGGGAAGATGCAGATGGTGAGTTCGAACGAACTCGAAACCTCCTTATTCAAAAACGTTCGCAGTGGGTCTATTTTGATCGAAACCTTAAAGCCTACGACGGCCTGAAGACGTACCTGTTTAAGCCGATGCGTCTCATGCACTGGACGGAAAGTCAGGCCATGTCCGATGCGAGTGAAGTCATCGCTGAAACGCTGCAACCGACGCCGTTGGAAAGAGTTGTTGGTTGAATGGCAAGCGACTCGCAGGTTCCTTCCAACACGCCGAGCTCCAACACTCCTCTTTATCAAAATGCATTCGTAAAGAAATGCCACACGTTGATTGCTCTCGGCCATGCGCGACTTGACGCACCTTCGCTGAGATCGGCCCAAGAAACTGTGATTACCGGTGAACTGGTCAAGGGAATCAATGATGTATTGCAGGAGGAGGATGCTCCCGGTTGGATGACCCATTTCCACGTGGCGGATGATCCACCACAAAATGTTCCCGGGCGCTTGGGAAAATCGCGGCGACGCGTTGATATTGAATTTGAACGAGGAGGGAGGCGAGGGGTTCGCCCTCGCCTCCATTTTGAGGCCAAGCGGCTCCATAACAGCGCCTCAGCGAGCGCCTATTTGGGAGACGAAGGACTGGGACTCTTTGTTGCGGGGGAATACGGAGCCATGCAGCACGTTGGTGGCATGATCGGCTACGTTCAGCAGGACACGATCGCGGAGTGGGTCTATAGAATTGGTCAAGCTTTGATTGCGAACCCCACACGCTTCGGATTGCAATCTCCCCCGGGCCTACTCCCTGTCGTTCTGGACTCCCGCTTGGAGTTACCACAATTGTCTCACCATGACCGAGCTACGGTCGGTCGGCCGATCGCGATCTATCATTCGTTCTTGCGGTTCTGAGCTTGCTTCCGAATTCCCGAGTTCAGACTACAGCGTCCTATATTTAAGAAATCGTCAATCCGTTTGCCACTCGTGACACATTTCTGTCTCATTCGCAATATGGGCTGCTGTATCGTTCTCTTCACGCGTTAGATGATGCCGGAGCGACTGCGCAACTTCCACTTCAGAATGCGAGAGGATACGATAAGGTTCCATAAGCCATGAACTTTCCGGAGTTGCGACCATCGAATGCCAACTATAGTGCTGGCGAATATGTGTCTCGTATTGCGGCGCTGTTTGTTCGAGATGATCATCTTCTTGGCCGCATCGTGCAGCGGTCGGCCCTCTCACGTTCCACAGCCGGGCAGATTGAGCACATCGTCACGAAAATAGACGTTCTTGATGCTTCCGCATCTCCGCCTCCTGCCGGGGTCTGGGACTATGAGAGCGCGTTGTTCATTTCTGAGAATCTCGATCGCGAGACTTTGTTCCAGCGTCTGGATGGAATATCCAACAAGAGGACACTGGCAGCTGGCGAACACGTAGTAACTTCGAGTGGACTTGGCTTCTCAGACCGATATGAAGCCGGTGGAAATTCTTATTGCGACTGGCCTTGTCGGGTATTTTCTGCCTATTTCAGTTCAGCACAAGTCTCGTTCGAGCCCTTGGTTCATCCCGATCTCAAGACTCTTTCCTCAGCGTTTGAAGGGGTGCGAGAATTTCTTTCGTTTCCGGACTTCAACGATAACGACGGAAGAAAAGGGCACGTCCTCCTTTGTGTGCCGAACTTCAATGCGCGATTGGGACGTTTGGCGCTGAGGGGAAGTCGTCTCCAGATTCCCGTCGACGCCCGGATCGACCGCGCATCGCTCAAACTCGATGTGAGCTACAAAGCGAATGGACAGGCTAGATCGATGTCGATCCGGTGCGACGATAAGGAACAATTCGCCATAGATCTCGAGTTTACGCCTGCTGAGATGCGTCTCTGGCTCATTTCTACGCAAGGCTTTCTCGCTGACTTCCACGAAGAGAATGAGTACTACGCTACCGGACAGAATCCGGTACTCGCAAAGCGAATGGGGGCATCCGTCCAGAGTCTCTTTGGCATCGCCGACTCCTCTTCGGCGCAAGACGACTTGCCCATGGAGATTTCTGGAACACCAGTTGTCGAAACGCAGAAGATCTCGGAAGTTACGCGGCGAGACCTCATTGATCTGGTGTTGCTACGGGATACGCCATTTCATGGGCGTCTCGATCTGATGTCTTTTCTAAAGCGCGTCTGGCCATTGGACCGAATGACGTCTACCGATCATCGATTTCAGGACGCGGCTGGTGATATTTGGCAACACATGGTCAACAACAACGATTGGAGCTATCCGGAGTTGCTCCTTGACCGGCTCAACATTCTTACCATCGGCGACGAGCAATTCGGGAGGTTTCTTGAAATGTGCGTGCATCCATTGGCTCTCCCGAATGCAGAAGAGGCCCGTGAATTGGTTGAAGCGCTCAACCAGCACTTGAGAAAAGATTCATTCTTGATGGAGGAGAGCGATCGCATTTCCGGCCGAGCGGTATATAAACTGACAACCGCAGTCGGCGATCCCGAGTTCGGCAAGGCGTTTGAAATTGTGCTCTCCTTTGCCGGCGAAGATCGCGGGTATGTGGAAGCAGTTGCGGCAGTCCTTCGAGCTCACAAGATCTCTGTGTTTTATGACGGCTACGAGGAAGCAACGCTGTGGGGCAAAGACCTCGTGGAGCACCTGCATTATGTCTACAGCGCCTCCGCGAGATTCTGCCTAATGTTCATTTCGAAGCATTATGCGGAAAAGATGTGGCCGACCCACGAGCGCCGAAGCGCATTTGAAAGGGCGCTCGAAGAAAATCAGGAATATATTCTGCCAGCTCGATTCGACGATACGCCGATTCCGGGGTTGCGCAAAACGGTTGGATACGTCGATCTCCGGGCGAAGACACCGGAACAATTGGCGGCGTTGGTACTAAGAAAACTGGGAAGACAGAATTGAGCCGATTTCTCCGATGGGCTCACGCGAGGGAGTAAACCGCCAATTGCGTTCCAATGTTCAAGGTTTCGGATACTTGACCTAGAACAGCGGCTACGAGTTACTCATGCGTCGAACATCGTTCATGTACGTTCTCATCGAAGAACGGAGAGATGTTACAACCAAGCACATTTCTCAGTTTCACCTCATCGATAGCGATGAATTCCTTTTGCAGCGCTCGCTCATGGCTCTCCAGTATCTTCCTGCAAATTTTTTTGCCTTGCTGCAGAGCAACAAACCCTTCAGCGACGCGATGGCCCGAAGGCGAGACCTTCCTCAATTCCGCAAAATTTTACCCGGCGAGGTGCATCCCCTCTATTGGGCCGATATGCTGCAGACGCCAGGCGTCGTCATCATGAGCGGCAATATCATTCCGGGATGGGTGGAGAAGCTGAGCTGTGCGCGACCAATTGCCTTACTCACATCCTCAGAGCAAACCTTGAAGCATGCAAAGTCGCTATCAAACGCTTGCTCTGGATTGCTCAAGGGGTTCGCAGATATACGTGAGTTCTACCGAGTGGTGGGGGAGCTCTTGGAGCGCCTGAAGCGATTTCCCGCGCTTCTGGATCAGGTGCCGGAGAACCTGCATACCATCGATACCTCAAATCTCCTTGGCCTAAGACCAAGGCTCGACTTCATCGACTACCTCCCAAGCCCTCAACCGTGGGCCGGCAGAAGTGCAGCCATGCTTTACAACAGGCTCTCAAACGCCGCTGAAGAACCGTCGCTTCTCGGTCCGGAGTTTGACGATCAACCGATGTTTGCGCCGGCGATGTTGAATTGGGCCACTGCCGCCTGTAATGCCCTGATGGCAAGGGAGCATGGCATTGCAATTCCCCGGAGTGCGGGTGTCAAGCCGGCAGAAGTCAATCGCCTCGCAAGGCTGCTGGCGAGTTCTGCTGCGGCGAAGGAGAAAGTCGATGAGTTTATGAGGATCGGTCGAATCATTTCAGGTAAGGGAACCATAAGACGACCATTCTTAACTGTGCCGGTTCCCAGACTAGACGTTCTCAAGAAACCATCTACCGGAATGACGCTCGATTTCGCTGAGCCAACGCAACGAAGGATGATGGCGAACGCCATGACAGATTTCGTACGTGGGACAAAGCGATCGGAGTTCGACTCGTCAGACGCAGAAGATGTTTATCGCACGAGCCAACACACAATCCTGCAAGAACAGAGGTTGCTCGCGTGTCAAGCGACTTGGCTGTCGTCGATTGACGAACGAATTCCGATCCAGTTGAGACCGTTCAGAGGCAATGTTCCGAACGCTTTCAGAGACTTCCTAAACGCATTGGCTCACAACAGCAAAAAGAGCAGCGAACTTTTCCGAGTGCTTGAACTGACCCTGGCCGCATCACTCCCTGATGGAGTCGTCGAGCATCTCCTCAAGAGGGCGTCATCCGTCACCCTCTTTACCGACTATCCATACGAGTGGACACTGATTGGGGACCGACCACTATGTCTACATCGGCCAACAGCTCGCCTGCCACTCAGCATGAACGCTTGGTACAACGTCAGCGCTACATTGCTAAAGCCTTACAAACTCACGCCGGGAGATCCGAGTAAGGTTCTCGTGCTTGATTTGATTGAAAAGGGAGATAAGATTCGACCCTACTCGGATGCATTCCTCAGATCATCAACGAACATCGGGAACAGGTTCACCCGTGCCACGCCTAAGAACGCACTGGAAGCCCGTGAGTTGGTGTGCAAGTTCTCTCCAGAAATCGTTTTAATCGATAGCCACGGAAGGTATGACCAACAGGCGGACGAGGTTCGCCTTCAGATGGATGGGAACTGGTACGCGTTCAATGCGTTGTTACCGGAACCGCCCATATCTCCCGTATGGATCGTCTCTGCATGCGAAACTGCGCAGAGTGAAGCGTTACGCGGTTGTGTGGTGCGGTCTCTGCTCAGTCGCGGTGCTTACACCGTCGTCGCAACTCTAGCAAGAGTGGATGCATTTGTCGCTTCCATGCTCGCGGGCCGCCTTTTGGCAGACGTTTATCAACCCATGCCAGATGCTGGAGAAAGGAGCTTCCTCGATATCTTCTTCGCGACGCAACTCACAACAGCGCTAATGTATGATCCATTGCTTCCACTTCTGCACAAGGCAGAGACCGACCCTAAGATAACGGATCGCTTCCATGAGATGCGACTGGAGATAGTTCACTGGGCCCATGGAAGACCCATTGATCCAAGAACCTATCACGAGGAAATGGCGAAGAAGCTAACCGAGTCCCTCGTGAGGCATGACTTGTACGATCTATATCGCAACTTGCAGGATGCGGGGCATGTCCGGCCGGAATCCTTGTTATTTTCGATTTACGGATTTCCCGATAGGGTCACGATTGCCTGATCACGGTGCACCAATGAATGCGCTCCGGCTCAATTGACAACGAGCCGATTTCACAGTTCACAACTCAAATCAATGGAATGCGTCTGCGACCAATATCCTGCGCCACACGCCCTGTGGTCCATTGAATTTGACGAAGTCCAGCAAATCGGCTTTCCCGCCACATTCTCAATTCACAGTGGAAGCACAATTCTGGCACATTCACGACTTAGCTTCTTGGAGAATTTCGTAGGATTCGGCTGATCGGCCGTAAGTCAGTCTATTCTCGTTGATCCCTTTTCTTCGTTACACCACCAATGCACTGCTTGGATGTTGTCCGGGTGATCGTCCCTCCACGCCCCGCCCATTCCCTTCGGATTCTTGTGGTCCGGAACGATGTCGTTGTAATCCGTGAATTCGTCGTGGCAGATCGCGCACACGCCGCCCTGTTGCCGGATCTTCCGGCTCAGCAATTTCCGCATTTCGGCCGGAGACCGTAATTCCCGGTAGCCTCGCGGATGATGCGGATCCTCAACTCTCTGAACTCCCAGCCTGACCAGTTTTGGCTTGGAGCAAAGCTCTCGGCCACAGCAAGAGACTGATCGGTGGATGGGGCATACTTCATTCGTGCGGAGTCTCATGGAAGTTCTCCTGATAGACGGTGGAAGTGATCTGCGATTGGCGCGGCGGCTGAGAAATCAGTCGAGGGATCTCGACTGCACAATTCCTGCCCGAGGAGAATCAATGCCGCACTTAACGAACGTGATCCAGCAGAGTTCGGCCGGACGCGAGGCTATCCGCCGCCCATGGAATCTGGGAGCAGGCCTGTCAGCGGACCGTCGCGACCCTGGGCGATCATGGTCCAGCAGCTGAGTTGATGGAATGTGCAGTGGCGCAGGTCTCGCGCTACCTCGATCACGTTGGGGCCGCTGGCTCGTAAAAGCACGGCCCTGTTGATGGTCGTCTTCTGCCGCAACCTCCGTCGTCATGCGGCCAAACTCGGTCGCGTGGAACTGGCGGGAGGAGCCAACGAGTTCGGGATTCACGCGAGTTCCTGGTCATGGATCGATTCGCATGAATGCACGATTGGATCTCGAAAGAATCGTCCGGCACCTGAGTAAACCAAGCACCACGGTTTTTGATGCTGCGGGCAGCGGGATTTGAGTCGAAGGAAATAGCCAGACTGCTCGGCACGACACCGGCGGCGGCACGGAACAGTTTTTGGCGCGAAATCGCGAATCTACGAGAAGAGTTCGGAAGATCACACTCGAGGCGTTCGTCGGATCCTATTGCTTCTTGACAGGACAGCACTATCCGCCAGGAGTCAGTCTGTGATGGCGCACTAGGCCTCCTGCAAGAGCCACAAGCGAAGATCCATCCTCTGCAATATGCATCCCTCGACAAGTCCAGTCTGTAGGGCGGAAACCCGACAATGTTGACTCTCTCGGATCAATTCTGCTGACAAGGGCGCCCCGACTGCGTACGCATTTTGCCGACAGGGTGTCGATCTTTTTGCCGACAGACAGACAGGACGAGACTTGATAGAGTCGATGATTCTTTCCTTGGCAGAATGCAAAAAAAAACGATGTGGAACGGGGACCCATGTTGAGAACGAACCGACCGTGAGACGACCCGCCAGGCCCAGCGCATAAGACTGGGATCTTCAATCAACGCAAACCATCACTCGGCTGTTTTCTGCACATAGTTCGATGCGGGAAGGGCAAGCTGCCCCTTTTTGCGATGCCGTGTCCTTACGAGTCTCGCACGGTCCGCAGTCCATGCAATCGGAAGTTAGCAAGTCAACGGGATGAGAAAGATACGGGTTCTAGTTGCTTCAGATTACCCACTCTTGCGGAGTGCTCTGCGTCAACTCCTTAGAACACAAGAAACCTTTGAAGTTCAAAGTGACGATGTGGATGCCGGCAAGACTCTCCTGCAATCCTACCCGGCAATCTCCCCTGACGTCTTGCTTTTCGATTTGTCGGCAAAAACTTCCACAGGCATACGTGTTCCGGCCAGGATTTTGACAAAGGTTCCCGCGGCGCGAATCCTTTTGCTGACCACAGTCGACGACATTGCATTTGTCCGGTCCATGTTCTCGACCGGAGTGTTGGGATACTTGTTGAAGACAGCAGCCCCAGCCGAGTTATTCCAGGCATTGCACGAGGTTTACCACAGACGGCGGTTTCTTGATCCACGGCTCGGCCGTTCGGCCACCTACCATCTGCTCAGTCGTTCAAGAGATTCCGTTCAGGGGGAAAAACGCCGGAAGAAGCTAAGCAGGAGGGAGATGGAGGTGCTTAGCGCCATCGCCTTGGGTCACACAACCAGGGAAATCGCGCGTGATCTGGAGGTCAGCCAGAAAACAGTGCAAACCTACCGAGAGCGAATCTATACGAAGCTGGAATTGCACACGCGATCGGATCTGGTGCACTACGCGCTGGCACATGGGCTCGGCTGGAAGGTCGATTCCTGATGTATTCAGTTTCGTCCGGACTTTGCCTGACAGACATGGTTCCCGCTTTGGGTGCACAATTCTGGGGTGGGGATACCTATTTGTCACACCAAAGGTTTCGCGTCCATGCCTTCCCCCATCCAACGGCGCGAGCGGCCCGTCGTTTCCGGCGGGCCGCAGTACTTTCATCAGGCACATCTCCTCTCAGAAGGCGACTTAAGCGACACGTTCTTTCGGACCCGCGAGCCAGGTCCCCGCAGGTCGGCATCATCGCTGGCCGGCATCATCCCAGGAAGTAATCCGTTCCGAAGGGCGTACTGCACAATTTCAGCCCGGGTACCAAGTTCCAATTTCTCGTAAATGCGGGCCCGGTAAGTTTGGATGGTCTTCTGACTCACACCAAGTTTTCTTGCGATTGCCTTGCTCGTGAATCCACGTGCCACCTCGCGAATGACTTGCGCCTCACGCCTGCTCAGGTGCCCGACCCCGTTCCCGCTCACGTACCGTTGGCCATTGAGTAGGTCATCTGCAATGGGCATCCCAAGATCTGAGTCCAGATAGATACGACCACGATACGCGAGCCGGATGGCCTTATACAGATCGTGAACGTCCGAGGATTTCAAGACATAAGCCTTAGCCCCGACTGCGAATACCGATCGAATGTAAGCGGCATTCGGATTGGAGTCGAGCAAAACAACTGCACGAACTCTTGCGGCATGCCGGCAAGTCGTTAATCTCCGAAGTCTTCCCACCTGCGACTCCGGAATCTCCAAAAGCAACACGTCAGACGACCTTCTTGAAAGAGTCGTTAGAGTTGAGAGCCGAACTGAAGCTGAGACCTCAAAATCATCGATTCGGTCTAGAAGCGCCGCCAAGGCAGTCCGGATAATCGAATTGTCGGACGCGATGACGACTCGAATGCTTGGCATCTCTGCTCAGGTAGCGCAAAACTGCGCAACCGACCTTGACATCGGGAATACGGTAACCCCACGCGGTCCCGAGATGAGCAGTGCAAACACGTCTCCAAACTCCACGCGGATTTTGTCGGAGACACGACTTGATCGGGAATCGCGAATCTAAACAGAAGTTAAGGCTCGATCGAGGTGCAGGGGCATTCCCCCGCAGGTATTGAACCTCCGCGGGGGAATGAAGACCCGGACGGTTCGTGTCAAGAGTTTGACACGTGCTTCGACATGCGCTCAGATCATGGAGCACCCTGGCCGCTGGCTTGCCAGCAACGGAGAGTCGTCTGTTCGCCCCTCCACAGGATCGGAGAAGCCGGGTATGTCCTTGTGTTCAGAGCTGCCCGGATTGGTGAAGGAAAGCCCAGCCAGGTCTCGTGCGATTTGCGCCACGTGTGGCGCCGCCATCCGGCATGGTCCGCACCATGACGCCCAGAAGTCCGTTAATACAGGGACCTTGCTGTCACGAATGATCTCGTTGAATCCCTCTTCGTTGACTTCGAGGGGCTCGCCGAGGGCAGGCAACTCTGCCTGGTACGCACCGCATTTCCCTACATCGGAGAGGTGCTTTGCGGGTATGCGGTTGGATCTGCCACAGGAAGCGCAATTTCGAATCAGCGGCATGAACCGGTTTTAGGCCAGACCGTTGCGTGCACGGCTGTCCGCATCAGAGTTGGGAAAAAACAGTCATGATCGAGGCGGTCGGGCTTAGAATACGGCAAAATGCCGGACTGCGGTTGGCAATCGACCATCCTTGAAATTCGATCGGGAGTTGCTGCTACGAGCAGTCTGCTCGTGGCTAGGCTGGGATGAGCCAAAGGTCAGGCGAACAGGTGGGTCGCTCACTGTGGAACCAGCCGATCAACCCCGCCCGAAAGCGCTTTCTGCGGGAACCTCGAAACGAGATTTGAATCTCGCTTCGCTTGGCCTCCTCGTGGCCTCGGCCGTGCTTCTGATCGCCGTCCTGGTCGCCAATTTCCAATCCGAGCAAGTCGTCCTGGCGCTTCGCATCTCTTTAAGCGGCGCCCTGTTTGTCTTTGCCCTGCTGCTGGCCGACATGATTCGCAAACTGCGGCGGACGGAACGGCATGCCAAGACGGTCTTTGAAGACACGGAGCAGGATTTTTACCAAATGGCCGTCAACATCCAGGAGATCTTCTGGGTGATCGACCCTGAAACCAGGAAGGCCACATTCGTCAATCCGGCCTACGAGATCATCACCGGACGGTCTTGTCAGTCGCTGCTGGAAGAACCGTCTTCCTACGAGGAAGTGATTCATCCCGAAGACCGCATGCACATTTTGGCAAAAATGGAGAAGGCATCCGAGAAGGGGCATTTCGAGGAACGATTCCGCATCATCCGGCCCCATGGTGAAGTCCGCTGGGTGTGGGTGCGCGGCTTTCCGCAACGCGATTCTTCGGGCAGAATCAGCCGCATCGGCGGAACAGCGCTCGACATCACCGCGCTGAAGAAGGCGGAAGACCAGGTCGCGGCCAATCTCGCCAAGGCGAATTCCGCATGGGCCGAAGCCGAGGCCCTGCGCAAGGCCACGCTTGCTCTTACCGAAGACCTGCATATGGATTGTGTGCTCGATGCACTGCTTCGATCTTTGGCGGAACTGGTCCCCTACACATGCGCCCGCGTGCTGGTCCCCGAAGGTGGTCCCCACTGGCTCGCCCTCGGAGAAAGATCCTGTCCTGAACCGGCAAGGAAATCTGCGCGCAGTCCATTGACATTTGTGGCGGACGACTCCCTGTTCTTTCAGGGAATTTGTTCCCAGCGGAAACGTATTCTGATCCCCGACACGAAGCAGCAAGAAGGATGGCAGAGCTTTGAAGGGCACCAGCAATTCCGCTCCTGGCTTAGCGTGCCACTGGTTGCTTCGGAAGAATTTCTCGGTTTTCTCTCGGTGGGACACACCGAGCCGAACCACTTCACCGAAGATCACCTGCGCCGCGCCGAGTTGCTGGCCATCCCCGCGGCGGCAGCCATTCAAAACGCGCGTCTTTATTCGACGGCTGAGATCTACGGTTCGGAACTGGAAAAACGTCTGGCGGATCTCCAAAAAGCGGAGGAAGCACTCGACCAATCCGAGACCGGCCGCCGGGTTTCGGAGGAGAAATTTCAGAACATATTTCACTCGGGCCCCATCCCGTTCTCGATCACGACCCTTGAGGAAGGACGGTTTCTGGAAGTCAATGCCGCGTTCGAGAACCGCTACGGCTACCGCCGGGAAGAAGTGCTGGGCCGCACGGTGCACGAACTCAGGATCTGGGACGATCCTGCCGACAGAAGACTGCTGCTGACACAACTCCGTCGAGGCGGTCCGATTCGCAACGTCATCACGCGGCTGCGAACCAAGTCCGGCGAGGTCAAGCTAACCGCCTACTCCGCCGATCGGATCCAGTTTGAGGGACAGACCTGCGTACTTGCTGTCTCCGAGGACGTGTTGATTCACGACCCCAGGCGCAGCAATTGATGAGTGAAAGGCCTAAGCCGCGCCGACCGTTGGGTCGAGTCACATAACCAACGAGTATCCGCCCCTTCTTTTTCCCCTGGGTCTTGTCCAGAATTCCGACCATCTGGAAAAAATCCCACCACTTCTGCCCGGACTTGGGACACCATGAGGATCATCCCTTCCGCGAGAAGTCGTTGTGCACCAGAGACGTGGGGTAGCCAGGAAACCGGCATTTCCACCAGCCCAGCCGAAAAGCGGTGAAGCAGGCAAAGTCCTGTTACGCTCAACTACTCCGATTGGAAGGATTTGGCAGCCTGCAAAAGATCACTTCTACTTCTGTAAAGATCCCCTTCAGATCGCGTCTTATCGCCGACCCGAGGATTCGAGGCTAGGCCAGAGCGAAATTCTGACATGCGCACGCGGCCAAGTGTGGAACTCTCCCGCGATCCTGGCATTCATTTTGTCCGGATTTCCGACCGTCGCCGCTCACCCTTTTCTGCCGCGTCCGGTTTCCACTCAGTTCACGTTCGGATCGGGGTTCTGGCAAACCAGGCGAATCCCTCGAGCACGCGAGCGCCTTCCCGCAAAATTCTGATCTGAATCGTGTCGTCCAGCACCTCCGCCTGGCCCGGACGTGATTCCTATTTCGACCCTTCGTCTTAATTCATTATTCGACGGTGCGATATGGCGGGGAGTACACGTGTTTGGTGGGACCGAGATCTCGATCATGGCGGGCATCCGATCCGGCCGGATGTCAGGTCGGCCGGCCACGAAATCTGGGAACAGGCATGCCGGCGGACCCGGGCCGTGGTTTCCGACCAGGCCCCGGCGGCGGAGTTGCTCGAGAATGCAGTGGCGCAGGTGTCCCGGTACCTGGACCGCATCGGGGCCCCGGTTTCGCCGGGGAAACATGGCCTGCTGATGGCCGCCTTCTGCCGCAGCCTTGAGCGGTACGCTTCCAGATCAGCCCGGCTTGAGTTGGCTGGTGCGTCGTCCGATCTTCAGAATCGCGTCGCTGATGAGAGTTGGATCGCCCGGTCAAATGCTCGCCTCGATCTGGAAATCATCTTGCGCCGGTTGAGCGGCCGAAGCGCACAGGTGCTCATGCTCCGGGCGGCCGACTACGAATGGAAGGAAATCGCAGATCTGCTCGGAACTTCGGCGGCGCGGGTTCGCAACAGTTTTTGGCGGGAGATCAATAAAATTCGGTCGAACTGCGCACTCGGTTTGGATGCCTGACGAAGACGCCTGCCTTCCGAGCTTTGATCTGATGGGGATTCCTCGTCCGGCTATGTTCCAGTCTCCCGCAATTCCGAGCGATAGAAGTGGCGCCGCTCAAACAGCGACAGCGGAATTTCGAGCTCATGCGTTTCTGCCCAGGCGAATTCGAATTCCTTCGCGCAATCCGGGGCCGGGCAGGAGATTTTCGTCTTCGACGATTCTGATTCAGGTTGAACTTGTGCTCGAACCACGACCCAGGTCCCACACTTCGGACAAGTGACGCACGAGCACACAACACGATCGGCCATATTGCAATTATAAGGGCGTGCTTTTCAGCCAAAGAACGGGAGGCGCAACAATGCCGGTTGCATCAATCGCAGTTGGAGGTCGGTATGATGATCAAACTCAACCGCTGAGCGCCCGGCTGAGAATTGGCACGGCGTGCTAAGCGGTGGCGTCGAGTTCGTCGAGTTCGTCGACCTCTTTTCTGATTTGCTCCTCGTACGCCTCCTGCTCTTTCTTGGCACCCCGGACCGGCAACAGATCGGCGTGGCTGGGCGGGAAAACAAAGGTCTGCACGAAGTTCAACCGGTCCGCGTTGAGCCGGTTCCCCACAATCTCTCCGCGATGTTCCTTGCAGAATTCGCAAAAATCTTGGGCGTCGATCAGTGCGCGGCTGAGACCGTCAGTTCCCGCGGTCCGGCACTTCAGCCAGCCCCGATCGATCCATCTCTGCACCTGTTCGACTCGGACGTGGAGCGCTGCCGCCAGGGCGTGCTTGGTGAACCAGTCTTGTCCCATGCGCGCGCTGGCTCCCAACCGGTGCAGCATGGAGCGAACCGAAGCGGGCCGACGTCGCAACAGTACGCACACTTCCGCAAAAGAATGCGCTGCGATCAGATCGAGAAGCCTCTGCTGCTCAGGTTTGGTCCATTGCCGGTAGGGACGCCCGGACTTGAGTCCCGATTGCCGCACAAACCTCCAGCAAGCGCTTCTTGGATTTCCCGAGACTGCCGCCATCCGGGTGATGAGCTCTTTCAAATCCGTGTGTCTGCGGCCGCCCTGAATCTTCGATTGTTCGCTCTTCCGGTATGTGGCGACCATGTCCCGCACCGCTGTCGGCCAAAGAAAGCTGCGACGACGGACCTCCCCATTCCCATCTTCCATGGCTGCGTAAGACTGTGGAAATTGAACCCCACATCCCCCTACCTATATATGGCACCCAAACCAGGGTCTGTCCCACTCATGCCAAATTTTTTCGTGGCTCTCGATTCATCGAGTTGCTCGCAGAGATTTTGGTCGACACCAATCAGGGATCGTGGGATTCTGCAGAGGGCAGGAAAGGATCGGGGGTTCTTCCGAGGACGAGGCACAGCGCAGCCATGGACTGGGGAAAAGAGTTGATCGACGTATTTGAGAGAGTCGTGCATCGGGATTTCCCGAACCCCAAGCGCGTTGGATGCCCCGGACATGACTCCCTCGTCGCCTTGGGGACCTGTCGCACGGATGCGCAAGCCCCGCTCGTCCTCGATCACATCCGGCAGTGCGCTCCTTGTTTTGACGAACTCAAGCAACTGCGCCAAACTCAAGGCAGCCGCCCTTGACGCGGGTGTTCCGTCCCGCCGACAATTTGTCGATCAATCTCCTCGAACTGTCTCGTCCATCAGAACTACTGGGTCCGGCGCAACTGCTGGGGAACAATAAGTGACACGCAAGCCAGGCAACTCGGGCTGGAGCAGCGGAAAACCTATGACGGTTCCTGCCGCCAGTCCCACGGAATTTGAGCTGCAGGCCCGCCGGCTTGGCCTGACCGAGGAAGGCTACGTCTCCTCGGACCAACTGCGACGCTGGTGCGAACACAATCGGCACCGATGCTACATCCCGGAGTGGTTGCTCAAGCGATGGGGCATGCCGGTCGATCCGAATGTTGCATGACTATTCTGTGCGAGGTTCGCTCCACGAGGATCGTCAGCAATTGTCGACATAGAAGACCAGTTCCCCGTGCTCTCCAATCGAATCCTGCCATTCATTCGACAGGATCTGCATATTGGCCAGCAGCGGAACAAGCGCATCCCGTTCCACGAACACGCCCTGCTCTTCGAGACTGTCTTTGAAGCTTTCTGGATTGAACCGATCATCCGACCGAACATAGTCGAGAACCTTGCTGCCACTCTCGAACCATACCGCTGTGTTGTCGCCATAAATGTGCTCGTCGCTGGCTGTGCCCACCCTGGCCGCTAGGTCATGCAGCAATGTGATCAGCGCCTTGGGTTCGACGAAGCAGGACGAGTGCAAATTCCAGACTTCTTTGACTGGCCGAAAGCAGTGGCTCACTGTGCCCTCCTTTGCGCTGTGGTTTTGTCCCAGAAGCGAGTTGGTTTAGAAGTTGAAATGAGGTTCAGTGGAATGGAATGTTCACGATCCGTGAACAGACGACAAACTATGAACATCCAATAAAGTGCTCCGTGTTTTTGATTTAACCTTGGAGATATGTTCATAATTTACATCTGTTCACGTATCGTGTACAATCAGTAAACTTGAACACGGGATGTCCTTATGGATGCAGCAGCCATAGAACGGGTCACCCTCGAACGCGTCTTAGAAGCGTTTGGCACGGAAACCGGCCTGGCCGCCCGAATCTTGGAATGGGAGCCCCGGATCAATTGGCACACGCAGGTCCGCCCCGACGCCCTGATCGAGGTCCACGCCCCCACCAAAGCGGAGCACTACGCGGTCGAAGTCAAAAACGTGGACCGCTTCGAAGCACTGCATCAGCTTCGCGCCCTCTGGCCGCGTCAGGCGAAACCGCCTCTCCTCATCGCCGTGCCGTATATGACCGAGCAGTTAGCGAAACGATGCCATGATATGGATCTCTACTTTGCCGATACGGCGGGGAATGTCTACCTGAAGGCACCGGGGTTGTACCTCTACGTCGCCGGCAAGCGCAAACCCGCTGATCTTAATGCTGCGCCCGTTGGAAAAATCCTGAACCCGGCCGGACTCCGAGTCGTGTTCGCCCTCCTCTGTAAACCGGACCTGCTGAATGCCACGTACCGGCAGCTTGCGGCTGCTGCTCGTGTCGCGTTGGGAGCGATCGGACCAGTTATTAAGGAACTGGAAACACGAAAGCACATCACACCGGCCACCGGGGGAGCGCGCGCGCCTCGGAGAAGGTTCCTGGACGCGCAGCGCCTCGTTCAGGAGTGGGCCGTCGCATATCCCATGGTGTTGAGGCCCAAACTCAATATCAGGAAATTCCGGGCGCAGCTAGCTGACTGGACTCAAGGAGTGAATCTTCATCAGCACCACGCGTTTTGGGGAGGCGAGGTCGCCGCCAATCGACTGTTGCATGAGCTCGTGCCGCAAACCGCGACCATATATACGACCGACACCAACACGCCCAAGCGACTTGTTACGGAATACCGTCTGCGGGCTGATGCAGACGGAGATACCGAAATCCTCGACGCCTTCTGGAATACTGAATACGTGACCACAAAAGCCGATGTGGTACCCCCTATCCTTGCCTATGCGGATTTGACGGCGACGACGGACGGGCGGAATCTGGAAGCTGCAAAGATGATTTATGACCAATTCATCGAGCCCGCCTTTAGAAATCCGGCATGACCGGATTGATCCCCTCGTTCTCGAGGCAATTCGAAAAATCGATGAAGCAGCGCGCAAGCATGAAACCGCATACTTTCTGGCGGGCGCCACAGCCCGGGAAATTATGCTCCGCCATGTTTTTGGCCGTCCGCCTGGACGCAGAACTCTCGATGTGGACCTCGGCATTGCGGTGCGCGATTGGGATCACTTCACGCGATTGAAGACGGGGCTGATCGACCACGCGAGATTCGAACCGCATGCGCGCATGGTTCAGCGGCTCATTTATCCTTCGCGTCCCAGCGTCATCGTCGACCTTATTCCATTCGGTGGAATAGAAGGCGCCGACCGCACGATCGCCTGGCCGCCCGACGAGGACATCGTCATGCGCGTCACAGGGTTCAGCGATGGACTGGCCTCCGCAGTTCCAGTGCGCCTTGATCAGAACCTGGTGATTCCGGTTGTCAGTTTGCCGGTACTGCTCGTACTGAAACTGTTCGCCTGGGATGATCGTAGACACGAAAAGAAGGATGCTCCAGACATCTATACGCTGGTGAGAGAGTATGGCGACGCGGGAAACGAAGACCGTCTGTATGGTGAAGAAGTCGGCCTGCTGGAAGCTGAAGACTATGACGTTGAACTCGCTGGCGCCCGCTTGCTCGCGCGGGATTCTGCTCGCATGGTCTCAACCGACACAAAGGAGCGTGCCCGGAAGATTCTCTTGTCGGACGCGCAACTGGAACAGCTGACGAACGACATCATCCTGGCATCATCCCGAAGCGACGCCGACCACGTCCTCCGATGCGAGCAGTTAGTTCGGAATCTTCGTAAGGGTTTCTTGGAGTAGTACAGAAGTCCTGATGACGTGCGTGTGCTTTTGCCGCAGCGAAATCATCGGCGCCTGGTCTTGCGGGCAGCCTGGATGACCCGGTCGATTTGCCTCGCGGTCAACTGATTCGTCTTCTTGCATCTGGACTCCTCCCGATGATGCGAAGGACCTCCGGTTCTGGAACCGCTAGGCGCACCTAATCGCGAATCCTGAGCAAAACGGCGCTGCTTCCCTGGCTGCTTTGGCGGCAGCCTCCATCTGTTCTCTGGCACTCTTCAAGGTTGAGGACAACCCCAGGTGAGTCTCGACAAACTCTGCCAACTGTGGCGGACCACCTTTGCGGTGGCCGGGATGTGGGGCCTCAGAGGATCGGCGTCACGCAAGGGGAATACGCTCACACTCACCGTGGTCAACCCCAGTGCTGATGCGACCAGGGAGGCGGCAGTTGTGCTTCGCGGTGCCCGAGCCTCAAGCGCTACCGCGAGTGTACTTACCAGCTCGGATTTACATGCCCACAACACTCTTGAGAACCAGGCTTTCCCGGAACCCAAGACTGACTCTGTGAGGGTGAGCCAGCCCGTTCTTTCGTTCACTTTTCCGCCTGCTTCCATCACAAAGCTCCGCATCGAGCTCTCGTGAACTTTAGAACCAATCACGGAGCGGCGGGGTGCCCACGCACGCCCTCAGAGGTGTCGAATAACGTCATTTTTAGTATTCTGTTTGCATCGGCTTGGAGACCCCACTGCCTTGACCCTTAACCGGCGCGACTTTGTGCGACTTTCTGTCTGTTCTTCGGTCTTTGGTTCGTCGGTCTTGGCGACGGCGCCCCGCCTTCTGGCCCAGGGAGTGGCCGCTCACACGGTCAAACCGGTGGCGCGACCAGCGCCTTTCGGGGCGTCCTTTCTATGCACACTTTGTTGATGTTGCAGCAAGCGCTGGGTTGCAAGCTCCAATGGTATATGGCGGGGTCGAACGCAAGAAATACATCCTGGAAGCCACTGGTTGCGGATGCGCTTTCCTCGACTATGACGACGACGGCTGGATAGATATCTTCTTGTTATCCGGTACGCGCTTGAACGGAGATCCCTCCGGGGCGACGAATCGCCTTTACAAGAATAACCGCGATGGAACCTTTACCGATGTGACGGAGAAGGCCGGATTGAAGGCAGTGGGCTGGGCTTCCGGCGTCTGCATTGGCGACTACAACAACGATGGATTCGAGGACATCTTCTGTACTTATTTCGGACAGAATCGTCTCTACCGTAACAACGGCAATGGAACGTTTACCGACGTGACCAAGACCGCTTGCCTTTGGAACGATCAACCACGCTGGGGAGCGGGGTGTAGTTTTCTTGACTATAACCGGGATGGGCACCTTGATCTCTTCGTGTCAAACTATGTGCGTTTCTCCTTCGAGCATGCGCCCGTGCCCGGGGAAAACGTCAATTGCAACTGGAAAGGGGTCCCGGTTGAATGTGGGCCGCGCGGATTGCCCACGGGAAGGCATTCGCTGTATCGGAACAACGGCGACGGTACTTTCACAGACGTGAGCGAGCAGGCGGGAATCGCGAAGGCAACCGCGGGTTATGGAATGACGGTTGCGGCCGCGGATCTCGATGAGGATGGCTGGACCGACATTTTTGTCGCCTGCGATTCCACGGCGAGTTTGCTGTTCATGAACAACCATGATGGAACGTTTCGCGAGGAAGGTGTGCTCCGCGGCGTGGCGCTGAGCGACGACGGAATGGAGCAGGCGGGAATGGGTGTGGGCGTGGGAGACTACGATCTGGAAGGTCATCTCGATCTTTTCAAGACTCACTTTGCCGAAGATGCCAACGGCCTGTATCACAACGACGGTACAGGAAATTTCGATGACGTGACGCGCTCCTCGCGAGTCGCGGTGGACACCCGCTACGTATGTTGGGGCGCCGGCATCGTAGATTTAGACAACGACGGCTGTCCCGACTTTTTCGTGACCACTGGGAGCGTCTACCCGGAAGTAGAGCGGAAGTTTCCGCAATACCCTAACAAATCACCGCGAGCAGTGTATCGAAATCTCGGCAACGGCACGTTCGAAGAATTGGGGCGAGAGGCTGGCCCGGGCGTGGCCGATGCGCACTGCAGCCGGGGCTGCGCATTCGGTGATTTCGACAACGACGGAGACGTTGACATCCTGATCGTCAATCTGAATGAATCGCCGTCGCTGTTGCGAAATGACATGAAGCAGAAACGGAACTGGATCAAGGTCAAACTAGAGGGCGTTAAGTCAAACCGCAGCGCCATCGGGGCGCGCGTCGTGGCCCACTATGGGGGGAAGGCACAGGCCCAGGCCGTGCTGAGCCAGTCCAGTTTTTGCTCGTGCAGCGATTCCCGCCTGCATTTCGGCCTGGGTGGATTCAATGCGGTGGATCTCGACATTTACTGGCCCAATGGCCTGCACGAACAATACAGGAAGATTCCCGCCAACCAACTCATCACGCTGCGCGAAGGATTGGGAATGGTCAGAAACAAGGGCTGGGCCCGCGCCTGAGAACACCGATAGTTGCCAACGGTGATTCTCAACATCAGAAGCTGGCGCGGAGGTGCAGCTGAATGTACCTTGGACTATACTGCCCTGTTGCTTGACCAAAGTTGCCGGCCGACATCGAGTTTGAAACAGTATTCAAGTTGACTCGATTGAACAGATTAATAACTTCACCTCTCACCTCGAATCTCAACCTGTCCTGGACGGTGAACACTTTCTCAACTGTGAAATTGAGGTTATTGTATCCCGGGTTGTCGTAGGTGTTCCGACCAAGGTTCCCTTCCGTCCCAAGGGGAGGTGCCGGAAATTTTGCCGCAGCAGCGCCGCCTGCTGGTGGGCCAAAGATTCCGTTCAAAAAGTCTTTCTTGCTTTGTCCGCTCAGGTGCGGCCCAAAAGAGGGCACATTGGGGATATCCATGTTGTTGCCATCTGCGTTATAGTCACCGCCGCTATTCCCGACAATGGTGCTGCCCCCAGGACAGCCACCATTCACAGGAGTTGCGTTTCCGCTGCAGATGGGAGCGAAGGCCGCCGTATTTACGACGGTGAACGGCAGACCCGTTTGCAAGATCCACACACCGCCGAACTGCCATCCGCCGAGGATATTCCGGAGTACAGCGCTGGTATAGTGATTGGGTACCGTCCAAGCCCCAACCACCGAAAACTGCTGGCGGATATCGTAGTCTGACCGGCCGCGCTGCGCGTGAAAATTGCCATTCTGATAGATGGGTCCACTTTGAGTCGTAGACACGACCGATCCCTGGTCAATCGAGCCGGAATTACTTAGAGGCTCATCCAGTGCCTTTCCGTAGGTGTAAATACCTCGGATTGTCAGGCCGTGCGAGAAGGGGCGCGCCAGAGACACCGAACCGAAGTGGCCGACTGAATTGCCATCGGACGTCGCGTAGGCAACTGTGGCAAAGTTCGGGTTGAGACGCGTCAAGGATCCGTTGTTATCAATTAAATCGGCTGCGAAGCGGTTCAAGTCCTGGTTGTAGACAGGTAGATGGTGCGCCACTGACGCCGAATAGTTCACTTCGAGAATGAGGTTGTCTCGTAGTTGCTGCTGTACGTTCAACGTCCATTCGTAGACTTTTCCCAGCTTATACTCGGGAGTGTACCCAGCAATATTCGATCTCTGGCCAGTAACCCCTCCAGCCTCGTTCAGGGTCACGCCGCTCGTGTCGACGACCGGACAGGACACTTCAAACCCGTTGGGAGGGTTACAGAGTTGGAACACCGGTTGTGTACCCGACCGCACATCGAGAGACGGCGTAAACACGTTGGGCAGATTGCCCGCCACGAGGTCTGTAATGTGGAGGTAAGGGGGCTGGTCCGCGAACATCCCGAATCCTCCGCGAAGCGCCGTCTTGCCCTTTCCGAACACGTCCCAGGAGAACCCCACGCGAGGCGTGAAAGCCCAAATATTGTGATCCAGAACGTGGTTGTTCGGAGTTAACCCTACTTTGCCCGCCGCAACGCTGCCCTCCCATGTAGCGCCCTGTCCAAGGGTAAAGTTCGTCAATTGAGGGCTGAGGATCGAAAAGAAGTTGACCATCTCCTCGTATCGAAGGCCTGCATTCAACATGAACCTTGGGTTGACTTTCCAGGCATCCTGAACAAAATACGCCTGGTAGAGTTCGCGATACCGGCGCTCATAAGACGCTTGCTGGTGGGAGATCAGATTGACCGGGGTAGCACTCTCTGAAACTGCCTCATCCTGCACGAAGTCGAGCAAGCTGTTGAAGCTATAGGTTGGACGACCGAACGCGCCGCTCTGTTGGTCGTTCTCCCGGGTATTCAGGAAATCAGCCCCGAATTTGAGGGTGTGCCTGCCGACGATGGCAGTCATGACATCGTGCCAGACGATCGTCGTCTGAACCCAGTTTCCCGGTCCCCAGGATCCAAATCCACTCGTTCCGTTGACGTTAACGTAGGGAATCTGAAGTGCAGGAACCGGCTCAGATGCCCCCTGCGGCCGGACAACAGCGGCCCCGGCCTGATTGAGAAGGCGAGCGGAGAATGTATGCGTCCAATTGATGTTGACGAAATCGGAAGGAGTAGCGAATGGGAGGCGCATCGAAGGCCGTTCTCCCGGAAATGTCGTGTGCGTGCTCAGCCGCATGGCATCCACGTAAATTCGATCATTCTTACGAAGATAATCGTCAACCCGGATGCTCCATTGATAGCCATTTCGGGGTTCGGAGTAACTGAAGTTCGCTGTTCCCGCCACATTCAATGTGGGCGAGATCCCCGCTGGCGGCGCGAAGAAACCGGGCGTGGATGCTTCGTATTGACTCACAGTTTGAAGATTGGAGGTCGGAGCCGCGACCGGCGGCGCCAGCGTCATGGCCTGGGTGGCTGCGTTGTTCGGAAATGTCGCCTTGGCATAGGCCAGGAAATCCGGTGTCTCAAAAGTGTCCTGACCGCTGTTGGTGGAGCTGGAACGGAGCACGTCGACAGCCCCAAAGAAGAAGAGTTTATTCTTAACAATCGGACCCCCGATGGTGCCGCCCACCTCATTCTTTTGGAAGGCCGGGAGCTTGGATTCAAACTCACTCCGGGCAGAAAGTGTATCGTTCGTAAAATAGTAGTTCACAGAGCCATGGTAGGAATTGGTTCCCGACAGAGTGTAGATACCAACTGAAGCGCCGGCATTTCTTCCCTTCTGAGCATCAAAATCGTTAGTGTTGATGTCGATCGATTGAATCGTATCGGGAATGGGAGAGATCGACGCCCCGCCGCCACGCGATGGCTGGTTGACGGTAGCGTCGTCGATCTGGAAGCCATTCTGCTCCTGGCGCAGCCCAGCGGCGTTGATGTTAATCGTAAATGCGTTCTGAAAGTTGTCGATCGAAGTCACAGCGGTTCCCGTCATCCCCGGCGACAGTGACGCAAGGGACCAGGCGTTTTGGCCCAGGAGGGGCACCTGCTGCACGATAGCATCGCTGATGACAGAACCGGTCGCCGGGGTGACAAGATCGACAGAGGTTTCGGTGGCCAGGACGTCGAAGTTTTCAGACGCTGCCCCAACCTTGAGCGCCGCGGCCAGAGTGCGCACTTCGCCCGCCTGGAGGGTGATGCCGACTTGGCGCCAGGTCTCGAACCCGGTCATCTGGATTTCGACCGTATAGATGGATGCTGCGACGCTGTCGATCCGGAAGAATCCGGAGCCGTTGGTGGTGGTCTCTTTCGAGACGCCAAGGCGGGTATCAGTCGCCGTGACTTTGGCTCCTGCAACGACGGCCCCAGTTGAGTCGTGAACCGTGCCTTCAACTCCGCTTGAGAACTGCGCGAACGCAGGTGCAACCCCCAAGCCGAAAAGGAACAGCAGGAGGATGTTAACGTGTGTCGACCGCTTCATGTCCGGTTACCCACCCAGTCTGGAGCGCAAAATCGAATCAGTGCCGTTGCGTGACGGTCGAAACTCGGGTCTTCAGGCTGCCGCGAATTGTAGAGAAATCAACGGTCCAAAGTCGAGCGAATTCGGGCATTCTTGCAGCCGAGTCAACCCCAATCCAGTTCCACGAATGATCAACATCGGAAGGGTTGAAGACCGCGAAGTAACCGCCTCCGGGCGCTATTGCCGATGCTGTCCAGACCCGAATATCCTGATTATCGGCGACGGTCACGGAATTGTGGACGTGGCTTGTCCAACGCTGTTCTGTTTCGTCCGTAAGGCTAGAACGGAGGCGCCATGAACGGCCGTGCAGTTGATTCACGGAGTCGAACCAATGCACTTTGTCCTGCCATGATCATCAAAAGAGTGGCGCGAAAAGCAGTGATTATGATTTCGATCTGTTTCTTCTCGGAAACCGTCTGCATTGCAATCGAACAACAGCCAAGTCCATCTGTTACTGCCATCGAGTCGCTCATTCGTTCGCGCCAATATGACCAGGCGCTCGCGATGACCCGGTCCGCGCTCGAACAAAGGCCGACGGACTTCCGGCTGTGGACTTTAGAGGGAATCATCTTCTCGATGCAGGACAAGGCAGAGCGTGCGCAAAGTGCATTCGAAAAGGCTCTCCGGATCTCACCGCAATATGCGCCGGCGCTCAAGGGTGAAGTTCAGATCCTCTATGGCCAAGGCGATAGTCGCGCCATCCCATTACTTGAGCGCATCCTGAAACAGGATCCGAAAGACCAGACGGCGCATGAAATGCTGGCTTTGCTCGAGAGAACGAAAGACAGATGCGAGCCGGCTGTCGTGCACTTTGCAGCCAGCCAGGACGCAACCGAAAAACACACCGAGTCGCTTGAGGCCTACGGCTATTGCCTGGTCCACTTGAAGAAGTTTCAGGATGCCATTCCGGTATTCGAGAAGCTCATCACGCTCCTTCCGAATCGTTCGTATCCGAGGTACGATTTAGCCGTCGTCCAAGTGGCGAATAATCAAAACGAAGACGCTCTGAAGACTCTCGAACCCCTGCTCACACCGGATCAGTCGGATCCAGACATCCTGAGCCTCGCCTCGCAAGCAGCCGAAGCGATCAAGGACACTGCCAAAGCGGTAGCCCTTTTACGACAGGCAATTGTATTGAGCCCTACAACGCAGGACTACTATATTGCTTTTGCTGCCCTCTGCCTCGATCACGAGTCATTTCAGGTGGGCATCGATATGATCAATGCCGGTCTCTCGCGCATTCCCAATGCGGCGTCTCTATATCTGTCGCGCGGACTTCTATACGCGCAGGAAGCCGAATACGACAAAGCAGAGGCCGACTTTGCCCATGCTGAGCAGCTTGATGCAAATCAGGGCATGAGTTCTTATGCCGCTGATCTCGCACAGGTACAGAAGAACGATCCAGACGAGGCACTGCGGCGAGTACGGCTCCAATTGAAGGCTCATCCCGACAGCCCACTCCTGCACTACCTGCTCGCACAATTACTCATGAACAATCAGGCCACAGATTCAGATGCCTACAAAGAGGCAATGAAGGAGGATTTGCGCGCGCTTGAATTGAAGCCGGATTTGGTGAGCGCCAGAGACCTGATGGCCAGTCTATATATGCAAGCGGGGCAGTACGAAAAGGCAATTGAGCAGTGCCGAGCCGCGCTCCAGTATGCTCCGAACGACGAGGCCGCAACCTATCACCTCATCATCTCCTTGAGGCATGCCGGGAAAAAAGATGAACTGCAGCCGCTTGTGAAGCGACTCGCCGAACTCCACCAACAGTCGCTCCAGAATGAGACTGATCGAAAGCGCTACACGCTCGTGGAACAACTCCCCACCCCCAACTCAGGCCCACCCAACGATTGATTCTTAGCCCAAAAGCGCGGCTCTCAACGTACCCGCAAGTTCCTCGAGATGAGCCGCGATCGGCGAAGTGAGGCAGATCGCCAGTGATTTTGAATACCGGAGGAATTATCAATCGGTTTAAGATGTATATCCATTATGGGGAAGGGGCGCAGGCAGTTAGTCCTCCCGCTGGGCATCCTGCTGGCGTGCTGCCCTTGCTCACTCGCTTCGGACCGCTCAGTGAAGGCCGACCTTCCCGGGCGCAGCGACGGAAGAACTGACCCGACTACCCGCCACTTTGAGAATACCCAAGCTCAGGACGGCCATGCTCTGGCGATGGACCTCAAATTCACCCACCTCACCACCATCGATGGCCTGTCTGAGAGTCATGCCTTTGCCATCTTGCAAGATCACCGGGGCTTTATGTGGTTCGCCACCGATGACGGCCTCAACCGCTATGATGGCAACACGTTCGTCGTATACAAAAACAACCCCGACGATCCCGGCAGCCTGGGCGCCAACTCCATCCGGGATATGCTGGAAGACGATCAGGGCTATTTGTGGCTGGCGGCGTTTCCCGGCATAAACAAGTTCGACCCGGCGACAGAGCGCACGACCCGCTACGCTCACGACCCCAACAATCCCAACAGCCCCAGCGGCGACTCGGTGGAGAGCATCGCCCGCGATAGTCGTGGGTTTCTGTGGCTTGCCACGACGGACGGCGGCCTGGACAAGTTTGACCCGGTCAGGGAGAAATTCACTCGTTACCGCACCGACAGCGACGGCAAATTTGTCGGGAGGATCGCTCGCGTCATCGAGGATCGCCATGGCGAAATCTGGTTTGTCGGCGCGCGTGGCCTCTTTCATTTGAACCCACAGACAGGACAGATCGATCCCCCTCCGGGAACCATGAATGGGCTATCCGCAAACAGTTTGTATGAAGACCACGCGGGCGATTTTTGGATGATAGCCCTGACCCCGATCGTCGGGCTCGTCAAATACGATCGCCAGAAAGAACAATACACCGCATATCCGTTTGGCTCCGGTGCGGTCGAAATATCCCACGCCCGGATTCTCGACGATGGGGGGAACGGTCTCTGGGCGCCGTCGAATCTGGGGCTGTATTATTTCGACCTGCGCGCAGAACACTTCACCCACCTCTTCCGGCATGACGAAACCAACCCCGACAGCCTCAGCGATAACAGCGTTGTCCAGATATATCGGGACCGGGCGGGCTTGCTTTGGGTGAGCACCGAAGATGGGGGCGTCAATATTCTCAATTTTCAGCAGGAACAGTTCGGCCGTATCATGTATCGCGCCGGCGACCCCAATAGTCTCTCCGCCGGCAGGGTCACCGCGATTTACGAGGATTCCGGCGGCGTCCTGTGGGCAGGCTTCTTCCCGCGCGCCCTGAATAGATTGGATCCCAAAACGGGGAAAATCGCCCATTATTTTCCCGACCCCGGAAACCCCAATGCCCTGAGCAAGGGCAGCGACCTGAATAGCATCTACAGGGATTCGCGCGGGTATCTTTGGATGGGGGGCTGGGGCGGCGGTCTTGACCGGTTCGACGAGCGCACTGGGCAATTCAGGCATTACCGGCACAACCCTGACGATCCCGCCAGCCTGATCTCCGATAACGTCCTCAGTGTCTATGAAGATCGCGGCGGCAGGTTATGGGTGGGACACCAGGGAGGCGTTAGTCTCTACCATCCGGGAACGGGACGGTTCACGTCCTTCCAGCCCGGTCCTAATGCATGGGAATCTTCGGTCACGGCTATCTATCAGGATCGTTCCGGCACACTCTGGGTGGGGTCGTGGGACGGCCTGCTGAGCCGCTTCGACGAGAAGACGAAGACCTTTGCGACCTACATGCCCGACGCGCGCGACCCGCATAAGCTCCCAGGCGGATACATCGGCGCCATTCGCGAAGACCGGGCGGGGGCTTTGTGGGTGGGAACCTCGACGGGCGTCTGCCGGTACAACCGGCAAAGCGAAACCTTCATGCGTTACGCGGAAAGCCAGGACCTGCCCACCGTCAGCAACTTCATCACGGGCATTCTCGAAGACGCCGCCGGCAGGCTTTGGCTCTCCACCAAGAAGGGAATTTCGCGGCTCGACCCCAAGACGGGAACATTCCGACACTACGACGTCTCCGACGGCTTGGCGGGCAATGAGTTCTACACTCGGTGTTATCAACAGGGCCAAAACGGCGAAATGTTCTTTTGCGGCAGCAACGGGATTACCGCTTTCTTTCCTGAAAATATCCGGGACAATCCCTACGTGCCCCCGGTAGTGCTAACGAGTTTCAAGATCTTCAATCAACCCGTTCCCACCAGCCCTAAGTCGGTGCTCAACAAAGCCATCCCATACGTCGAGTCCTTGACTCTCTCCTACCGGGACAATGTATTCTCCTTTGAATTCGCGGCCTTGAGTTACGCAAATTCGAAGAAGAACCGTTATCGATATAAGCTCGAGCCCCTGGAGCCCGGCTGGAACGAGGTTGGCAGCAAGCAACGCCTGGCTACTTACACCAATCTGGATCCCGGCAGGTATGTTTTTCGCGTCCAGGGATC
>Ga0335082_10000287_pt1 | contig 51336 bp, 40 predicted proteins | sample Lox_Sample_41_FD_206718 | JGI IMG/M metagenome (GOLD analysis project Ga0335082, IMG submission 206718) | Soil microbial communities from Loxahatchee National Wildlife Refuge, Florida, United States - Lox_Sample_4.1 | ecosystem: Environmental > Terrestrial > Soil > Wetlands | place: USA... | reverse complement strand
CCGCGCCAGATCTCGCTTTGGTCCGCCGCTATTCCATTTCCTGAATTGCCTACCCAAACCACCCACCGCTGGAAATGCCTCATGTGCGGCCATCAGTGGGAGGAGGCGGAGGAGTAATCAGGTCCCCACAGATTAAGCGGCACACTAAGCTTGGTCGCTGTTCTCGGGGCCCGTGCTTGTAGAGGCCGGAGCCTGCCCTTACTCTGAATTCAGTTCTCACCCGCAGCGTTTGGGTATAGCATGTTGGTTCCCAGCACTATTGTGTCCCTTATTTGTGGAGGAGGCCCGTTATGAGTCCCGTGCCGGTGCGAGATAAGGAAAAAGCCCCAGCCAAGCCCAACCCCGTGGATAGCGCCGTCGCCGAGACCGCGGAGGCGAGCGGCGCGAGCGTGGACAAGATCCGCGAGATCCTCTTCGGCTCTCAGATTAAGAACTACGAGTCGCGTTTCAGTCGGCTGGAAGAGGCCCTCTCACGCGAGACGGCCGAGATCAAGGACACTATCCGCCGGCGGTTGGATTCTCTGGAGGCGTTTTTCAAGAACGAGACCGAGTCTCTGGCGACCCGCTTAAAGGCCGAGCGCGACGAACGTGAGGAGACCCTGAACGGGATCGCGCGCGAGCTGAAGGCAGCTTCGGCGCAGCTTTCCAAGAAAATTCTGGATCTCGACAACAAAGCCGCTCAGGACCGCAGCGCGGCGCGCCAAGAACTGATGGCTGAGTCGCGCAAGCTGCTCGACGAAATCCGCCAGCGCAACGACTCGATCAGCGCTCTGCTGGAGAATCGAGTGCAGGAGTTGCGCAACGCCAAGACCGACCGCTCGGCGCTGGCGGCGCTGTTCGTCGAACTGGCGGTGCGTCTCAAGGACGAGACCGAGAACGGCAAGGGACGCCACAAGCCCGTCCGGAGCGCCACGGAGGCGTGAGGCTTCCATGGGCTCAACCCCGGCTGACCTGAAGCCCGATTCGGAATACGAGCCTAGCCGAGATGAACTGGCTGAGCTGCGAGCTTTGCTGCTCGGCCAGCAACTCGTCGAACTGGGAGCCCTGCGGAACCGGCTCGACGATCCCAACCTTCGGGCGGAAGAGCTGAGTCAGGTCCTGGCCAGAGCGGTTGCGCTCTCCAGCAAGCGGGACCGCGCCCTGCAGCGCTCGTTTTATCCCATCGTCGAGCAAGCACTCAAAATCTCGATCACCAAGAACCCTGGCATTCTGGCCACCTCGCTGGCGCCCATCATCGGTGAAAGCGTTCGCAAGGCGGTGGCTGATGCCTTCCGCGATGCCGCGCAGACCGTCAACATCGCCTTGGAAAATAGCCTCTCGTGGCAAAGCGTTCAGTGGCGCATCGAGTCCTGGCGCACGGGAAAGTCATTCGGGGAGATTGTTCTGCTGCGGAGCCAGCGCTACAAGGTGTGGCAGGTGTTCCTAATTCACCGTGAAACCGGACTCAGCCTGCAGCACGTGGAGGCGCCAGGAGGAGGCGTGAGCGAAGCCGAGCTGGTCTCCAGCATGTTGACCGCGATTCAGGATTTTGCGCGCGATGTGGCTGAGCGCACCATTTCCACCTCCGCGCGCCTCAAAGACTCGGAGGATCTGGAAGGTATCAAACTGGGCAAATTCTGGATCTGGGTGCATCACGGTCCTCAAATGTTGCTGGCGGCAACCATTGTGGGGACGCCTCCAACCGGGCTGGGCAATGTGCTGGCGAAGGAGAATGAGCTGATTCATCGCGAATTCGCAGAGGCGCTTGCCGTCTTCAGCGGCGATACCAGCGCGTTTGACGCGGCACGTCCGCACCTGGAGAAATGCCTGCTCGGATCAGCGGCTCGCCCGCGGGAATCGTCGCCCTGGTGGATTGCCGCACTGGCAGTAGTGCTGTTGGTGTTCGCCGCCGCGGGTTTCATCATCCATCGCCGCAACAACCGCTGGAGCGGGTACCTGGAGCGACTTCGAGCTGAGCCCGGCATCGTGGTGACCAGCTCCGACAGATACTGGTGGAGTTATTCACTCGCCGGGCTGCGTGATCCGCTGGCGTCCGATCCGCTTCGGCTGGCGGGCGACTTCGGCATCGACCCGGCGCGCATTCAGGCGCACTTTGAGCCCTATCTGTCGCTGGACGAGCGCCTGGTGCGGGAGCGGGCATTCGATTCGGAGAAAGAGGCATTACAGAAGCTAATGGTGTTGTTCCCGGTGAACTCCAGTGTCCTGCAGGCGGACCAGGCTACACGCCTTGATGCCATCGAAGAACACCTGAACAGACTGCAGGAAGCTGCCCGCGAACTCGGCCGTGAGGTCCACCTCAACATCTACGGCCGGGCTGATCAAACCGGAGCCGAAACCAAGAACGCAACCTTGAGCAAGGAACGAGCGGAGCGTGTGTTCGACGCACTCCGGGAGCGCGGGGTTGCTCCCGAAACTCTGACCGCCATCGGCTTGGGAAACAGCGATCCCATTCGGCAGGGATCGGCCGCCTATCAGTTGGAGGTCAATCGCAGTGTTTCACTGAAAGTTGAGCAGCACCGGGGAGGCAGGCAATGATCCAGAAGAAGATCTGCATGCTGGGTTCCTTTGGGGTGGGCAAGACCAGTTTGGTGGCGCGCTTTGTTCAGGGCATCTTTTCTGCCAAGTACTTGAGCACGGTCGGTGTGAAGATCGATCGCAAGAGCGTGAAGTTGGGCGATAAGGATGTACTGCTCCTGCTCTGGGACCTGGCCGGCGAGGATTCGCGCTCCCAGGTGCAGACTTCCTATCTGCGCGGAGCTGCCGGGTACTTCCTGGTGGTGGATGGCACCTGGATGGAATCGCTGGTGACGGCCAAGAGTATTCACAAACGGGCACAGGAGGCGGTTGGAGAGGTCCCTTTCATGCTCGTGGTGAACAAATCCGACCTCTGGAACCGCTGGGAGATCACCTCTCCCGACTTGGAGAAGCTGGAAGCTGAAGGATGGATGATTCAAATCACCAGTGCAAAGACAGGCGACGGCGTGGAGAAAATGTTCGCCAGGATGACGGAAGAAGTCATGCGCTGCGAAGGCCAGGCGGCTGAAGCCGCCGGCGAGCCCTGAACCGGCTCTTTTCCGGGCGAGGCTTAACGCGTCGCATTTCCGAAGTCGGCTACGCCCACTCGGACGATGGTTTGTGGCCGCCGTTCGGTCGCTGTCGAATCCTTCTCCTTCGGCGCCGCCAGCGGCGCAATCTCCGCCCACACTCCATAAACTTTGCTATTCAAAGCGGCCACGCCGATGTAATCGCCCAGGAAATTCTCCCGGCGGGGTACGAAGGCGTCCCGCGTCCAGGCATAGTTGGTGAAGGCCCGGCCACCATCGGTGGAGCGCGCCAACGTGACCGTGGTCTTCTGGTTCTTAGGATCGAGCCGTCGGTCGTAGAAAATGACGTTGGCAGCGCCGGTGACAGGGTCCACGGCCAGCCACTGGAAGAACTGGTCGGTGCCGTCGTGCGGCGGATTGGAATTCACCCGCACCGCCTTGCTCCACGACTTGCCGCCATCGTCGGAGGTGGCGCAGTAAACGCCGATGTCACCGTACCGATAGTCGCTCCAGGTGACATACAGGCGGCCCTTGCGGCCGCGGCGGGGATCGATGGCAATCTGCGGAAAACCGTTGGCGCGGTCGAGTCCCGCAACGTCGAAGTACAGCGGAGCGGTCTGAATCACGCTGCGGCTTTTGGCGAATGTCTTTCCTCCATCATGCGACGAGGCAAAGGCGATGGAGTTGCCATCGACCCAGACCACATACAAAGTGCCGTCGGCGGCGACCGTGCCATCGAAGCCCTCAACGGCGCCGTTATCATCGCGCGGCAACCCGTGATGGGAACTGATGTCGATGGGCTGCGACCAGGTCTTGCCGCCGTCGGTAGAGCGCGAAAACAGCATGACCGACTCGTCAATACGCCACTGCGTCCAGCCAATGTAGAGATTACCCGAGTATTTGCTGTCGGTGTTGTCGGCGACGATGTACGGCTTGTCCTCGAAGGGAATACCTGGCTTCGTCGGCCACGCCGCGACGGTGCGGGCGTCAGCCTCCCAGGTGGCCCCGCCGTCGAGGGAGCGGCGCACAAAGATGCCGTTGCGCGTGGCGCCGTGCGCCCAGTAGTTCATTGTGCCCAGCTTGTCGAAAGCGATGTAGCACAGGATTGCAGCCCCGTGCTTGTCATACGTGATCGACACGTCTCCCGAAACCTTGTAATCCTTCGGCGCGGTGCCCTCGGCGATCTTCCAGGAGTTGCCGCCGTCCTGTGAATAGGCCACCGAGGCCGGGTTCTGGTAAGCCGCCACCACCTGCGACGGGTTTTCCGCGTTCACAGCAATCGAAGGCTCGTTGAGGAAGCCGGCTTGCGGCGTAATGGTGATGACCTTGCCGGGGGCGAGGGGAATCTCAGTTGGACCGATGTCCTGGGCGTGTAGAGGGGCGAGTGACAGTAACGTCAAAATTGAGAGGCTGCGGAGATGAGAGAGCATGGTTTCAGTTCGGGATAGTATAGACGGCGCGTCTTCTATTCCGGCGGCCAATGGAAGGCCGCCTCCGCTTAATGTATTCGTAAAGAAGTCAGATGCGCTCTATCCGCCAGGATAATTCCCTATCCCTTCGGATAGGCTCTCCTGTGAACTGGTACCGGCGGACTGCGTTAGCGGTGATGATCGCGAGCGCCGAGAGTGTTTATTAGTCGTTTCAGGTCACGCACTTACCAATTGCCCAGCGCTGCGTCCTTCTGCTGAGGAAAGCTTTGGAACCGAACCTGCTTTTCTCTGCGGCAAGTTCGAATCTTGTAGGAAGCAGAGGAAAATATGAAGTCTCCCAGAATGCTCGCTCTCATGCTCGCGGTCGGTGCTTTCTCAGTTATGGCGTATGGTCAACAGGAAGTTGACCCCGATCACTTTGACCAGCCTGCTGTGTCTTCCGCGAAGGCACCAGCTAATCATCATGCGTCCGCCGGCCAAGCTCGCAAGAATGTAAAGACGGCTAGCAAGCACAGCCTCAAGAAGTCGAAGCACACTGCCCAGGCCTAAGTATGGTGGCTCCTGGATAAGCGACCAACTTCTACGGATTCCCGCGTACTCATCGTCTGACTGCCTAAGACACCTGGTTCACCCCTGGCGGCTGCTATAGTATGGGCCGCCGGGCGGCGAACGGAGTCTATGAGCCAGAGCAAGAAGCCGGATTGGAGCAAGCGTGTCGAGCGGGCGATGGATCTTGCAGGGCGGCATCCGGCTGCGGCTGAAGTGCTGGCGTTTTATGTCCGCCTGCTGGAGTTCCAACACGCGCTGTACGACAGCGTCGCCTCGCAGTCGCCTCCAGCGCTGGACCGCAGTGCTCCACTTTGCGCGCAACTTGACATTGACGCTGCGCTGACTGGATTGCCGGCCTTGCTGGCTCTGGTGCAGGGAAGTGGTCCGGCGAAGCTGGCGCAGCAGGCGACGGAGATTGGCCGGGTTGTGCAGGAGCAGCAGCGGCAAATGCTGCGCGATTTTCTGGCTTCGCCCGATGATGATAATCCGGCACCATCCTCGTTCTTCGCGCGGGCTTTGTTCCAGCCCATAGCCGAATATCTTGCCGCGGCGCCCGCCGCGCTGCTGGCGGGATTCGCAGGCTCCGTTTGCCCCGTGTGTGACGGCAAGCCGCAGGTGGCTGTTCTACGCCCTGAGGGCGACGGTGGGAAGCGCTTTCTCGTCTGTTCCTTTTGTCTGACAGAGTGGGAGTTCAGGCGGATTCTGTGCCCGATTTGCGGCGAGGAGGACCACGCCAAGTTGCCACGCTATACCGCCGAGGGCGTCGCAGCCGTGCGCGTTGAGGCTTGCGACACCTGTAAGTACTACCTCAAAGGCGTGGACATGACCGTGGACGGCCTGGCCGTTCCGCTGGTGGACGAGGTCGCGACAGCGCCTCTGGACCTATGGGCGGCAGAGCACGGGTACACGAAGATAAGCCGCAACATCATGGGCTTTTGAGGTTTCGGTTGCCCTGCCCTTGTCCCTTTCGGGCGGCAAAAATCCGTATTGACCGGTACTAGCTTCGCGTTATACGCTGTTGCGCGTTGTCGGGGTTCAGATGTGGGTTCGCGGGTCGTGCGTAAACGGCCGGGGTGAGAGGTGAACCACACTGCGCACACATTCGTCCTTTCCTTGCGCGTTCAAGCGCTTCCGTCCTATCCCTACACATTTTCAAGCTTGTTAGTCTCTCAGCATGGAGGACTGCTTCATGGATGCCTCTAGACGAGCATTCTTCAAGACCGGCATTGCGGGCGCCGTCGGCATTACAGTTTTCGGCTTCGACGCGCAGCCGCTGCTGGCCCAGGCGGAAAGCCTGAAGATTTCGCGCACCACGGAGACGCGCAGTACCTGCCCATATTGCGCCGTGAGCTGCGGCGTCATCATTCACACCATTGGTGACAAGGCAAAGAATGTTACGCCGCAGGTGGTCCACGTAGAAGGCGACCCGGACCACCCCATCAATCGCGGGACACTGTGTCCGAAAGGCGCGTCGCTGCAGCAAGACATCCAGAATGACCGCCGCCTGCTGAAGCCTCAGGTTCGGCGTCCCGGCTCCGACCACTGGGAGGACATCTCCTGGGACCAGGCGATCAATGAAATTGCGCACTGGACCAAGAAGACCCGCGATGAAACGTTCGTCGAGACCGATGATAAGGGCAACACCGTGAACCGCCTGGAGTCGATTGCGTTTACGGGTGGCTGCACCGATACCAATGAGTTCAATTACCTCGTCGTCAAGACGATGCGGAGTTTGGGGGTGGTGGGCCTGGAAAACCAGGCCCGGGTTTGACACGGCCCCACGGTCTCAAGTTTGGGACCAACTTTCGGACGCGGGGCGATGACCAACGGCTGGATCGACATCAAGAACACCGACATGATGTTGATCATGGGCGGCAATCCCGCCGAAAACCATCCCTGTGGATTCAAATGGGCGGTGGAAGCCAAGCGGACGCGCAATGCCAAGCTGATTTCGGTGGACCCCCGCTTCACCCGCACGTCTTCGCAGGCCGACCTGTTCCTGCAAATCCGCGCCGGCACAGACATTGCTTTCCTCGGCGGGCTGATCAACTACGCCCTCGCGCATGACCGTGTGGCCAAGGAATATCTGGTCAACTACACGAACGCAGCATTTCTCATCAAGGAAGGCTTCAAACTGCCGGAGGACGGCTTGTTTTCCGGCTTTGACGACGCTACCAAGAGCTACAACAAGGCCACGTGGAACTACCAGGAGGGCGGCAACGAAACCGGGAAGGCTGTTCCAGTCGCAGGGGCGACTAACGCTTCTGCGGTGCCCGAAGCAAAACCTGCCGCGATGCCGGTCTCGGCTCCCGCAAAGGTAGCTGCGGCCCCAGGCGCTCCGCCGCCTCCACCGTCATTGCCACCGAACATCGCCTACGACTTGAACCTCCAGCACCCGCGCTGCGTGTACCAGTTGCTGAAGCAGCAGTACTCGCGATACACGCCGGATGTGGTGGAACGGATCACGGGGATCCCGCAGGACCAGCTCCTGAAGGCCTACGACATGTACACGTCGATCCGCAAAGACGGCGACATGAAGAAGGTCGGCACCATCATTTACGCGGTGGGCTGGACGCAGCACAGCTTTGGGACGCAGATCATCCGCACGGCGGCGATGCTGCAGTTGCTGATGGGCAACATTGGCCGCGCCGGCGGCGGAATGAACGCCCTGCGTGGGCACTCGAACATCCAGGGCGCCACCGATATGGCGGGTATCTTCGATATCCTTCCCGGCTACCTCAAAGTGCCGGTACCCGCCGACAAAGACCTGAAGACCTATCTGGACCGGATTACGCCGAAACCCGCCAAGCCGAAGGAGTGGGATTCGTTCAACTACTGGTCGAACACGCCCAAGTTTATGGTGTCGTTCCTGAAGGCCATGTATGGGAACAACGCCACCAAAGAGAACGACTTCGCCTTCAGCTATTTGCCGAAGGTAGACCGTAACTACTCCTGGGTGAACATCTGGAACGACATGTACAACGGCAAGGTCAAGGGTTTCTTTGCCTTTGGCATGAATGGGGTCATGATCGGCCCGGATTCACAAAAGAACATTGACAGCCTGAAGAAAGCCGATTTCCTGGTGGTCTGCGAGATCTATCCCGACGAGACCAGCAGCTTCTGGATGGCGCCGGGCATCACAGCCGACGAGATGAAGAAGATCAACACCACCGTCTACCGATTGCCGGGGGCCGGCTTTGCCGAGAAGGATGGGACCTTCGTCAATTCCGCGCGCTGGCTGCAATGGAAGAACGTGGCTCTGCCGCCGCCGGGAGACTGCCGTCTCGACCAGGACATCCTGGCGCAGATTTTTCTAAAGATTCGTGAGTTGTATCAGAAGGAAGGGGGCAAGTTCCCCGATCCGATTCTCAAGGCGTCATGGACTTATACGCTTCCCTCTCATCCTTCGTTGGCAGAGGTGGCAAAGGAAATCAACGGCAAGGCGCTGGCCGACATCACCGACGAGAAAACGGGGGTGTCACTGAAGGCCGGACAGCAGCTTCCCGGATTTGCCATGCTGCACGACGACGGTTCCACCATGTGTGGCAACTGGCTCTACTGCGGCTCGTGGACCGAGGCCGGACCCATGATGCAGCGGCGCAGCACGGACGATCCCTCGGGCATGGGGGTTTACCAGAATTGGGGATGGTCGTGGCCGGCCAACCGGCGCGTGCTCTACAACCGCGCTTCGTGCGATCTGGCGGGCAAGCCCTATGATCCATCCCGCAGGCAGGTGTGGTGGAACGACACAGCTCAGAAGTGGGTGGGCAACGACGTTCCCGACTTCAAGGTCGATTCGAAGCCGGAAGACCACATGGGCCCGTTCATCATGACGCCGGAGGGCATAGGGCGCATCTTTGTGCCGTTGGGCGGACTGGCCGATGGACCCTTCCCTGAACATTACGAGCCCATCGAGAGCCCCATCCCGAACATCCTGCATCCCAACCAGTCCAATAATCCCGTCGTCAAGAGATACAAGACACCCCTGGACAAGTACGGGACCACCAAGGAAGGCTACAACATTGTCTGCACCACCTACCGGCTGACCGAGCACTATCACTACTGGACGAAAAACAATCCCATGAACGTGCAGTTGGTGCCAGTGCCGTTCGTGGAGATCCCTGACGAACTGGCTGCAGATTTGGGCATCAAAGGCGGCGACAAAGTTAAGGTCACCAGCGCGCGCAGCGATTACATCGCCAAGGCCATGGTGACCAAGCGCATCAAGCCCATGATGATCGACGGAAAGAGGACCTATCAGATCGGGATGCCGATTCACTGGGGCTTCATGGGCATTGCCGAGGACGTGGACCGCACCGCCAAGATGCCGACGAATCTACTGACCCCCACGGTCATTGACCCCAATGCCTTCACACCGGAGTTCAAGGGATTCCTGGTGAAGCTGGAGAAAGCGTAAAGGAGGGACGAGATGGGTGACCGCGGCACACTACGAATCCAACAAATCTCGGCCCATCCTGGGCCGATACCCGGCGAAGGTACACAGCGTCAGGACAAAGTCTGCAAGCTGATCGATGTCACCACCTGCATCGGCTGCAAGGCGTGCGAAGTGGCCTGCGTGGAATGGAACGACATGCCGTTCCAGGAGACACACTTCGACAACACCTACCAGACGATGCCGGACACCGACTGGAATTACTGGAACCTCATCAAGTTCAACGAGGACCAGCACGACAATGGCAGCTTCGCCTGGCTGATGCGCAAGCACCAGTGCATGCACTGCGCCGATCCCGGTTGTCTGCGCGCCTGCCCGGCCGACGGTGCGATTGTGCAGTACTCCAACGGCATCGTCGATTTCCGTCAGGAGAACTGCATTGGCTGCCAGTTCTGCGTCTCAGGCTGCCCCTTCAACATTCCCAAGTACAACGCCAGCACCAAGAAGGTTTACAAGTGCACATTGTGCTCTGACAGAGTGGGAGCCGGGCTGGAGCCCGCCTGCATCAAGTCGTGCCCGACGGGCTGCCTGCACTTCGGCACCAAGGACGATATGAAGTTCTTGGCCGAGAAGCGTGCGAAACAGCTGCAGGACGTTTCAGGATTCAAGAACGCCGGCGTGTACGATCCGGAAACCATCGGCGGGACCAGCGTCATCTACGTGCTGCACGACATCACCAAGCCGGAAAAGTACGGCAACCTGCCGTCGAGCCCGCGGATTCCGCTGGCATTCACTGTCTGGAAGAGTGTCTTCAAGCCCATCGGCCTGATTGGCGCCATGCTGGGTTTCGTGGGCGTGGTGATGCACTACGTCTTCGAGGGTCCGCGGCGCACCCAGCCCACGCCGCCGGTGAAGCAAATCGACCCGCCACCACCTCCTGCGGGGAAGGAGAACTAGATGGCAACCGCGGCTAATCGTTTCGAACATCGCACCAACGCCATTGACCGTCTAGGGAAGACCGTCGTTTACGCCGGCGAATTGCTCCGTCATCCCGTGTACACTCGCTTTCTCCACTGGATGGTCGGCATCTTCTTTTTCCTCGCGTTGCTGTCCGGCTTCGCCATCTACTTGCCGTGGATCTTCCGCTTCTTTACGCCGTTGTTCGGCGGCGGCCCCATGACCCGCTTCCTGCATCCCTGGTTCGGGCTGGGCTTTGTGATCTTCTTTGCGCTGCAGGCGGCAAACTGGTGGCAGGTGATGACCTGGACCCCCTCCGATTCGCGCTGGATGAAGCACATCAGGGAGTACGTTACCCGCAGTGACTCGGTGGAATCGCCGGAGACCGGCTTCTTCAACGCCGGACAAAAATTGCAGTTCTGGGAGATCGTCTGGGGCTGTGTCGCCTATGTCATCACCGGCGTAATTATGTGGTTCCCGACGACCTTCGGGCGCATCCTGGTCTCCATCTCCTATGTCGTCCACGACATCTCGGCGCTGGTCATGCTGTTCGGGATTTTCTTCCACATTTACCTCAGCACCTTCGGCGAGCCGGGAACCATTCAGGCCATGACCCGAGGCACGGTCAGCGAAGGCTGGGCCTGGACCCATCACCCGGCGTGGTATGAAGCCGTGACCGGCCGTGATCCGCAACAGGCCCTGAAGCAGGCGGAAGCGGAGATGGCCGCGGGCACTCGCCCCAGCGGCGGCCCGCCCGTGCTGTAGGGTCACCACCGCTCGATGTCGCACCGGACTTGGGAGTGCTATTTCGAGTGCCCACTACCCAAGATTTCCGGTGGTGTCCTAACTTTTAGGATGCGACCGGGATCCCATGGCCTGTGAACCTGCCGCCAGCCTCGGATACAATCTGAAGAGGCTTTCCGTTCCCGCGGAGGGATGTGTGAGCGGTTGAAACAGGCGGTCTTGAAAACCGCTATACCCGAAAGGGTATCGGGGGTTCGAATCCCTCTCCCTCCGCCAGCTTTGACTCGATCCTCGAAGCCAACCCACGCATCCACCATAACGGGCCCGGCTCTCACAACTGAGCAACTTCTCTCGACCAGTCTGCAGTTCACCACAGGCCAGTACAGTTTCCGATGGCTCTTTCGCTGCGAACTGAGTTACTATTCCGGTCGCCGCGGGCACGCCCGCCACGTAAGTCCGGAGGTACCATGAACCGCCTGTCCAGCACCGCCGTCGTCTTTCTGCTTGTCCTTTTGCTCCTGTCGCTCACCGGCATGGCCACGGGACAGGCATTCTGGGGCCAGTGGGGCCGGGATGCGCAGCACGAAGGCATGGTGAACATTGCCGGGCAGCAGCTCAACCACAAACTGGCTGACATTGTGTACGACCCCTTCACGCAGCAGGAGAAGAACGAAACCGGAGGCGAGCTGCTAGGGCACTATCAGTCCACGCTTATCGACGGCAACAGCTTCTACATGATGCAGAAGAGCGGGAGCTACCCCTCCTGCTATCCGGCAGAGCTCTGGATCTATGGCTTTCCTTGCGGACCGAATGCGTGGAATCGCGTGCAGTGGAACGTGGTGCGGTACGACTGGCAGCAGAATACGCCAGTCGCGGCGTGGACCTATCCCACCGATTGGAAGCCCGAGCCGAATGCTACGAACTACGTGCTGGGGTTTGCCGGCCTGGGAGGATGGGAGCCGGTCTTCCACCCCGCCCTGGCCAATGGATTTCTCTACATTCCCGGCGCAGCCGGCACGATATGGAAGGTGAACACCACCACCGGGCAAACGCAGACTCACATCAATCCATTTAATGGCGCATCGATTACTGCTGACAACACATTTGTCTCCGGCCCGCTGACCGCGGATGCCAACGGTAACATCTACTACAACGTCATCGAACTGAACACCAACGGCAATCCATGGGGTCAAAATGATGTTACCAACGCGTGGCTGGTGAAGGTGACACCGGATGATGCAGCTTCCACCGTGACTTATGCCACGCTGGTGCCGAATGCGCTTCCCGGGAATTCGACGCGCTGCGAGGGCGGCTTCTACGATCTGCCGAACGGTGGTTCACTGCTCCCGTGGCCGCCGCCGGGATTTGTCAGCCCGCCCACTCAGCTATGCGGTTCGCAGCGCCCGGGGGTAAATATTGCCCCTGCGGTTACGCCGGATGGCAACACAATCTATACGGTAAGTGTCGCCCACTTCGACTCCCAAGTCGCCTACATGATCGCGGTGAATCCGGACCTTACCCCGAAGTGGGCGTCCTCGCTGCAGTACCGCTTGACGGATGGCTGCGGAGTGCTCCTGCCGATCGCTGCAAAGGGAGTCAACAACGAACCGAATTCCTGCCGCTTCGGCACTCCGGTTGGAGTCGATCCGACAACCAACGCCAGAGGCTCGGGGACCGTCGTGGATGAAGCGTCGTCCACACCAACCGTGTTGCCCGATGGATCGGTGCTCTTCGGCGCCACCGATAACTACAACTACAGCCGTGGCCATCTATTTCATTTCGATATTCACGGCAATTTCGTCAATGCTTACACATTCGGCTGGGATTCAACGGCGGGAGTGTACCAGCATAACGGCACCTATTCGGTCGTAATCAAGGATAACCACTATCCCTCGCCCGCCTACTGTTACTACAACAGTCCGGTTTGCACCCCGGTGCCGGATGGGCCGTACTTTGTTTCGCAGCTTGACGCGAACCTGCATGTGGAATGGTCATTCCAGAACACGACCATCGACCGCAACGACCCGAATGGCTATGAGTGGTGTGTCAATGCGCCGGTAATCGACGTCAACGGGCTGGTTTATGTGACCAGTGAAGACGGCAACATTTACACCATTCCGCAAGGTCACCACGGTATCTTTACCCAGTGGCAACAAAAACTCTTTCTGCTGGAAGCCTTGGGTGCCGCCTATACTCCGCTCTCCATCGGCGATGACGGGAAGATTTACAGCCAGAACGACGGCAATCTGTTTGTGGTCGGTCAGTGATTTAGAAGCGTTCCAAGACCCGCGGGATGACAATCACCCGGCGATTCTGGCGTACGCCAGTTGCGCCCGCCATGTCTTAGCCTCGCGGGAACAATCAGCGACCGTCCGCCTGCGCTGCAAAAACTTCTGCCGACTTACGGCGCGAAGTAACTAGAGATATCCACGATCAGATACGTCAGGTCGGAGGCGTAGACCTCTACCATACTTTGATAGCCTGCACCCACAATCGCCATATTCGAGGTCACCGCTCCATCCCATGCGTTCAGCGTGGAGGGCAGCGGATAGTTGAGTGTCCAACCATCGGGCCACATCGTCACGAAGCCGAGATAACTTTTGGGTAGGACGGTTGTGTTCAAAACGTACACCTGCGCGGTATTTGGCACGCCACATGAACTACCCAGGATATTTACTGGAGGATTCAGGTATCCGCTGAAAAGGCCCCCTTCCAGGCGTGTGTCTACTGCACGACAGGGGACGATTGGATATAGCGAGAGGCCATCGTCGCCCACGGGCGCAAAGTAACCGTTGATGTCGATGACTAGGTCCGTGTCTTCGCTGGGGTATACCGATACCTCTCCCATGTCACCGGCCTGCACGATCGCCGCGTTGGCTACGACTGTCCCAGTCGGCGCATTTAGGGTCGAAGTTGGCGGCGGCGACGACGGGCCAGTGGGCCATACCGTTAAAAAGCCGAGCCCGCCATGGGGCACTGCCGTGAAATTCAACGAATAGGCCAGCGCACCGGGGGGTATGTTGCACGAGCTTGCTTCCATAATTGGGAATTTGCGCTCTTGGCGGTGTTGTAGAAAGGGTCCTCCCAGATCGCCTTTGGGACCCCGCGTGTCCGCCACGCGGCACGGCAAGAGCGTATAGAAGAAGAGTTGGGAGGTGTCGGCTACGAAGTAGCCATTGATGTCGAGCACCAGATTGGTTGTGCCGCTCGCGTAAACGCTGACCGCCCCATCATCGCCGGCTGGAACGATGGCCGCATTAGCCTTCACCCTGGCGTCATTGGAGTTCAGGATGGAAACCCCCGGCAGACCTTCTCCCGTGGGCCACACCGTCAAGAAATGCAGCGGCTCATCGGGTATTACGGTGACGTTCAAGGAATACGCGGTAGCGTTCGGGAACGGCCCGCATCCACCCGCTTGCTGGATGGGGAAACTTTGCGAGGTGCCACCCTGAATCGGGCCATTGCCGCCGACTTGTGGACGCGTGTCCACCAAGCGGCAAGGCGGCACGGCTACGAACTGCGCCGCGCGGCTTACGCTGATACTTACCGTGACGCCTTCGCTGTAGTCACTCTTATATTCAATGACCGGCGTGGGAGCTCCAAAGTCGTTAGGGTCGTCATTAAGACACGTATTCGTCGGAGTGCATAGGTCAATGAAGATGCCTAGTTTTTCACCTGCCACAAAGGCGGGGCAGTTCGCAAAATTCCAGGTTTGACTGTAAGTCGAGGTTCCGACACCCGTCTCGTTCACCACAAAACTGCCTGAGCTGACACAGTTCGTCAACGGAGCTCCAGAAGGGCTGCAGGGCACCGGTGGACTGGGGTCGTTCGGGTTGTCGCAGACTACAACGCCGTAGGTTGGCGAATTAGAGAAGATCGCTCCGTTTTGCCCGCTAACGGTTAGAGTGATGGATGTAACTGTTCCCCGATCGCTCGGCGGGAGTTGAATGCCATAAATGAACACATGGTTATGCTGGCATTGGGGTTCGCTTGTGTCCTCACACATCTCGACGTTTGGCGGATCGCTGAACGTTCCATTAGGGTATTGCACCGGAGGAAAGCCGAATGGTTGGCTACTGTAGCCGCCCTTGCCGAAACCGTAGTGGCTGGCCCTCCTCAGACCCAGATTCGCAGATAAGAGAGGGACTATCAATAGAAAGGCAACGAGTATCGAGGCGCTGAGATATCGCGTTTTCATATTCCCCCCCGCTAAAGTGGTGCGGCATACCAAATGGGTTGGACTACGATAGCGCCGTTTTGCAGCTTTATCAATATGAAAAACGCCGCCGGGCGTCAGCTTTATTGACCTGCTTTCCTCTTGCCATTACGATCGTGGACACCATTCCGGCAAAGCTGTGGCTTCATTGAAGGGAGTGGGCGAGCTCATGCATGAGAAGTCCTTCAGCTCTATGAAAGTTGAACTGCCGCCCAAAGGTGGCATCATCTTCATCTGCTATCGGCGCAGCGATTCCTCGGGCTATGTTGGCCGCATCCGGGAAACACTTGCCAAGAAGTTCAAGAAAAGAAGCGTGTTCCTGGACCTGGAAATGGGCCCCGGGAGAGACTTCGTGCGGGTGACAACCGGCGCTCTACGTGCCACCTCGGTGTTCCTGGCGATCATCGGGCCGGAGTGGCTCCAAACCGAAGACGCGCATGGGCGCTTGCGGCTGGCAGATCCGGAGGACTATGTCCGGCTTGAGATACAGGCTGCCCTCCAGCAGGGACTCACTGTGATTCCTGTGCTCGTCGGTGGCGCACGGCTGCCGTCAGCGGAAGAATTGCCAGATGGCCTGAGACAGCTGGTTAAGTTTCAGGCCTTTGAGCTGAGCAATATCCGTTGGGAATATGACTTGAGCAGGCTCGTCGCCGCTATCCGCCCAATTGTTGATCCCTGGTTTCTCTATCGTCGTGTGGGGTGGGGATTAGCTGCGGCAGCGCTGGCGATTGCGGCCTTCCTGGGGAGCCGAAAGATCATCGAGAACCGGCAGTTCAATCAAGGCATCGAGCAAGCTATGGATTACGCGAAAGGTGGAGACAAAGAAAAGGCGTTAAGAGTCTTGGACAGCTTGCAGGAGAAAATGCCGCAGCGGGCAGCGCGCATCTCCTTGGAAACGGCTCAGGTTTACCTCATGACGGGAGACTATCCTCACCAATACGAAGCGGCTGCAAAAGCGATCCGCCAAGCCGGCGGGGACTATTTTGTGCTCGGCCGGGCACGGGCGCTTGCCTGTGATGCAGAGTCTGAGCTGAACCTCTCCGACGACCCGCAATCGGATTGTGACAGAGCGGAACAAGACTCGATTCGTGCCAGGGATCCCGAGGGACAAGTGCGGGCGATCAATTTCAAGGCCAATATCCTGGCGAAGGCCGGGAAATCGAAAGAAGCATTGGAAGCATACCAACGAGCCCTGGGCATTGCGAAAGACAAAGGTCTTCTCCTGGATCAGTGTGGCGCTCTTTTCAACATAGGATTGATTCTTGCTGATCGCAAGAATGACTCCGACCAGAAGGAGGCGAGGAACAATTTTGAGCTCGCAAGGCAGGGCTTTGAAGACCTTGGAATGCTTGGGGAGGCCTCGAACGTTTACAACGAACTAGGATCGCTCAGTCTCGGTCAGGGAGACATCGAGACGGCACAAAAGAATTTTGACAAAGCGTTGGAGCTGGCGATCCGGGGAGGAGACCAGGATAGCGAGAAGCAAGCACGCGTGAATCTGGGGCTGGTCCGTCAGCAGAGTGCATCATTGAGCATTGCTGAAAAGGAACTTCTCGATGAGCTTGACATCTATCACAAGGCCGGCGGGGGGAGAGAGACTAGTGACGTGGCATTCCTCAAGAATTCCCTGGGAGACGTATATCTTCAGCAGGCGAAATATGACGATGCAAAAAAGGCTTACGCGGATGCAGAACGCATTCGCGGCAAGTTACCGGAAGCTGGTCCGCAAGCCTTTTCGATGGCCTGCCTCGTGAATCTTGACCTACAGAGGGACATAGCCACCGGCATCACCCCGAACACCGACGATCTCTTGAAACGCATCAAGCTCGCGATAGATCAGGCAGCAAACGCCGGCGACTCGTACTCCGAATCCTTTGCCTACCTTGTCAAAGCACGAATATTACTCCCGCAGCACCAGGATCAAGCGAACGAACAGGCGAAAAAGGCATTGGAGCTGGCGGGCGAGAACCAAGCCGACAATACGTTCCTGGCACGGATCATAATCGCGGAAATTGACGCCTTGCGTGGCAACACCAAGCGCGCCTTCGATGAACTTGAGAAACTTAAGAATTCGGCTGAACACAACGGGAGTCTTGGTCAGGAACTTGAGGCCCAACTGGCCTATCTCAAGATGATGAGAGAGACTGGATCGCCACCGCAGCGGAGTAAGGCTAAGAATGACTTAATCGACTTCGGTAAGAAGGCGTATAACAAGGACTATAAGTTATTGGCAGATCAGGCCGCCCAGGCGGGGCGAAGCTAGCGGCGAGGGATCAACAAAAGCGAATGTGGCAGGGGCTCCCAAAGAGCCCGTTCTATACCTGGGGCGCTCCATACTAATCCGCAGGACACGGAACATACCAGCGATATCGCACGTATGGAATGGGGTGCGCTCTTCACGGATATGACACGGACTGCGAAATCTCCCTCTCACCGGATTCGGACGCGAGCCGCACGCTGGCTTCTTCTTTTCTTCACGGGTGCAGTCGGTTGCGCCGGCCTGGCCCAGGAGCCCATTCGGGTTGACGTGAAACTCGTCAACGTAGGGTTCTCCGTGCGGGACTCTCGTGGCGCGCTGGTTGACAGTCTCACCAAAGACGATATCGAGATTCTTGAAGATGCGGTTCCGCAGAAGATTTCCTTCTTCGCCCGCAGCCTTGATGTTCCCCTGACCCTTGGACTGATCGTGGACATGAGTTCAAGTCAGGACCCTTTCTCCAAGCAACATCAGCGTGACCTGGAAATCTTTCTGCGCGAGATCCTGGGACCACGGGACCGTGTGTTCCTCGTGGGTTTCGGCAACCATATCCGCCTGATTAGCGATTTCTCGACGTCGGGTATGGAAGTCATTGATCGCTTGCGCCAATCGCAACACGATTTCAAGCGCTTTCCCGAGTTGGGCCCTCCCGAGAAACGCGAACTGGGTACTGGTTTTTACGATGCCATTTACTACTCTGTTACGGAAAAGTTGGCCCAGGAAACGGGCCGCCGGGCGTTGCTGGTCTTCAGCGACGGGGAGGACAATTCCAGCTCGCACGACATGATGACCACCATTGAAGCGGCTCAGGCGGCCAACGTGCTGGTGTACAGCATTCGCTACACGGAGAAAGAGCATGGCCAGTTGACGGCGCGCAACAAGTACGGAATCCGGGTGATGGACCGGATCGCCAAGGAGACGGGTGGTACCCACATCGATGCGGAGACGACCGACCCTCACACCTACTTTCAGCAAATTGCAGCCGAGTTGCGGACCTCATACGAGCTTGCCTACTACCCTACCAACCCAAGCAAGGACGACACTTTTCGCAAGCTCATCATTCGCACGAAGCAGCCGGGCCTGACGGTGCGTGCCAAAACAGGTTACTTCTCGCGATAGGATTACGAGCGCCACGACGAGAACGCCTCTGCCCCGGCCTGTGTGCGCGGATAGTTCCCAGGTATTTTCGTATGCGGCGGACAAGTTCTGGCGTATGATTCTTGCCGGTCGTTATGTCCCCCAGCAAAACGACGATCTTGACACGCGAACAGCGGCGCCAGCGTGGCCGGCTCTGCCGCAACACCGTCAAGCGCGTTGACCAGGCAAACTGGAATCCCAAAGACCGTAAGTACGAGGTCGTAGATCTTCTGCTGGCATCGCAGAAGGGGCGGCTTCCTTCGCTCCTGCCGATCAAGTGGGCCCACATGGCAGCCTCGCCCTTCGGGTTCTTTCGGGGAGCGGTGCCCCTCATGGCTGCTGATCTGGCGCCGCTGCCGCGCACCGGTTTGATGGCTCAGCTCTGCGGCGACGCCCATGTCCAGAACATGGGCGCGTTTGAAGCTCCCGACGGCCGCCTCATCTTCGACATCAACGACTTCGACGAGACCATCAGCGGCCCCTGGGAGTGGGACGTGAAGCGCATGGCGGCCAGCCTGGTGCTGGCCGGGCGCGAAGCCGGCAACTCCGAAAAGCAATGCCACAATGCCGTCCTGGCCTTCGCCCGCACCTATCGCCAGTGGATGGACCGCTTCTCCGAATTGCCGGTGGTGGAGCTGGCGCGCTTCCAGATTTATCGCAAGATCGATCTCCTGCGTTCCGTGCTGCGCAAGGCGGAGCGTACGACGCCGCTGCACAATCTGGAGAAGCTGACGGTTCTGCGCGCCGGCCGGCATGTCTTCCACGACCAGAAGCCGACGCAATACCACATACCCGAAAAGGACGCCGCCGCCGTCGTGGCGTCGTTGCAAAGCTACACCCGCACCCTTCTCCGGGAACGGGCCCAGTTCTTCGCGCAGTATCAGGTCGAGGATGTTGCCTTCCGCGTGTTGGGCACCGGCAGCGTGGGGCTGCGTGACTACATTCTGCTTATGTTCGCGGGAGCGATTTACGATCCGCTCTTTATCCAGATCAAGGAAGAGCCGGGATCCGCCTATGCCTCATACTTACCCCATAGCCCGGTTGCCCGGCATGAGGGACAGCGCGTGGCGGAAGGCGGCCGCGCCATGCAGATGCAATCGGACATCTTCCTGGGATGGACCACTATCGCGGGCTGCCACTATGTGGTACGCCAGTTGCGCGACCACAAAGCAGGCATCGAGGAAGAAGACCTGAAAGGCAACGGGCTGGTGGAGTACGCAGAGATGTGCGGCCAGCTGCTCTCCAAGGGCCATGCGCGCTCGGGCGATTCCTGTGCTACCTCGGGATACCTGGGGCGCAACAACGACAAGTTCGACCAGGCCATGACCGTGTTTGGGATCCACTACGCCAACCAGACCGTCAAGGACTGGGAGCAGCTCAAGCGCGCCATTCGCGCCGGCAGGGTTCATGTTGCCAGGCCCGCGCCCGCGGCCAAACATAAGTGAAGCCGCTCCCCCGCGTTGGGTCGCGAGGCCGACAGACTACTCCGACGTAAAGTAATCCACCGTGACCGGGTTCTCGAACATGGAATAGTCGCGCGTGACCACGGTGATTCCGCTGTCGGTAACGTGATACTTCGCGCGGTCGGCCTCGGTATCGTAGCCGATGACGGTCCCTTCCGGGATGTGCACGTCGCGGTCAATGATGGTGCGGCGAATGCGGCAATGGCGGCCAACGTTGACGTGGGAGAACAGGATGCTGCTGTCGATCTCGGTGTAGGAATTCACGCGCACGTCGGGCGACAGGACGCTGTTGCGCACCGCGCCGCCGGAGATGATGCAGCCCATGGATACGATGGAATCACGCGCTTCGCCCGTGCGCCCCGGGTCGTTGAAGACGAACTTGGCTGGCGGATACTGCCGCATGTGGGTGCGAATGGGCCATGCTTCGTCGTAAAGATTGAACACCGGGGCCACTGATACCAGGTCCATGTTGGCATCGTAGTAAGCCTCCAGCGTGCCTACGTCGCGCCAGTAGAATGCTTCCTTCTTGTTCTCGTCGATGAAGTTGAAGGAATAGACCTTGTGGTCATCCACCATGCGCGGCAGGATGTTGTGTCCGAAGTCGTGGCGCGAGGCCGGGTCTTCGGCGTCCTTCAGCAGGGCCGGAATCAGCGCGTCGCTGTTGAAGATGTAGATGCCCATGGAGGCATCCACCATCTTGGGGTTGTAGGGCGAACGCAGCTCGGTCTGTTCGGGCTTTTCCTGGAAACCCACCACTCGTCCGCTGGAATCGACCTCCACCACGCCAAAATGGCGCGTCTCCGTCGGATCGACCAGGATGGTGGCGATGGTGATGTGCGCTCCTGACTCCTTGTGCTGGCGCAGCATGAGGGCGTAGTTCATCTTGTAGATGTGATCGCCGGAGAGGATGAGCACGTACCTCGGCTGCTCCGACCCGATGGAGTAAATGTTCTGATACACCGCGTCGGCGGTGCCCATGTACCAGTTTTCGCTCACCCGCTTCATGGGCGGCATGATCTCGATGAACTCGCCCAGCTCCCGGCCTACGATGTTGCCCCAGCCCTCGCGGATATGGCGATTCAGCGACAGCGCTTTGTACTGCGTCAAGATATAAACCCGGCGCAGATCGGAGTTGATGCAGTTGGACAGCGTGATGTCGATGATGCGGTAGATGCCGCCGAAGGTGACGGCGGGCTTGGCCCGGTCGCGAGTCAGCGGGTAGAGACGCTCGCCCGCTCCGCCAGCCAGCAAGACTCCGAGGGTTTCTCTCATCCGGCGACTTCCTGAGTACGAATTCCCCGCTGCCGGGGTTGGCAAACTCGTTCACAGGGGGCTGACCGCGCGTTGGGGCGCGCGCCGGCCCACAGGCGAAGCCGCATGTTATCACACCGTATCTTGGCAGAGCAGGAAGAATGTCGGGCAGAGGAGAACGCCGTCGGCAGCTTCGTGAGATCAGTCCACGCGGATGCGCAGCGACTTCAGGAATTTCACGTCCTGCGAGGTCATCCGAAATTCATCGCCGGAGCGGGGCGTGCGGATGCGCCGCTTCTCTACCACTTCCTCGTCGCGCTGGTTCACTCCGATGGTTGCTTCCAGGACCAGAAACACGTCGTACCCGCCAGCCTTGATCCGGGAGATGACCGCCGCAATTTCATCGGAGTCCGAAAGCGAGCTGTTGATCGCCTCCCCCAGTTCCTTCATAAGGCCTTTCAGTCGGTTGTCCATGATCTCACCTGGTCCCTCTCCCGTAGCGCGAGCCGGAGCCGGCAGGCGTACGTGGAACTTGCCTGAAGCACTTTACCTCTTTTGCAACCCCAGCGTCACCGGTTTTGATGCAATTTGCTGGTCAAAGTTTTGTAAACCCTGGTTCCCGATTTGCTCGGCGGCCAAGCCGGGCCCCGGCACCCCGGCTGTTAGAATAACGCTTTCCGGCGCTCGCCGCAGGGCTACGAGGTCAACTGTGCCAACCCGCGATTTCGGTACTCAGGGTCGGGCCTTCCTTCGCGTCGCGGGCCGCCGCGGCGGCGAGAACCGCTGGGTTCGCGCCTTCTACCGGGCCGGCAGGGTTACCTTAGGCAGCATCGGACGGGTCTTGCACCTGCTCTGGCTGGAGGTGACTGGTCTGCTGTTTCTCGTGCTCGCGGTGGTCGGAGGGGGCGCGGCGGTGCGGCAGTATCACCGCTACCAGATTGGCCAGTCCGGAGGCGGCAAGGTGATGTTGGCCGCCGCTTTCGCTCTCCTGTTCGCCTACTTTGCGGCGAGTTCCTTCTGGAGATCGCGGAGAAAATAGTTTCCGGTTTCGAGCTTCCAGTTTCGGAGTTGTAACCTGCGAGCTACTTTGCCTTGTATCAGGGCACGACTTTCAGTCGTGCCGAAGAAGGGCCGCAAAACCACCGGTTCAGCCCCTGCAAGAACAAGAAAAGGGAGCTGCGGGTCCCGACTCTCTCGAAAACTCGAAACTTGAAACTCGAAACCGGTTTTTGTGACGCATGTCATAGCCTCCCGGTACGCAACTGGTTGATAGTGGAATCATCTCTAGCGACCGAGGGCCGACTTTCCATGGCCGAAGCCAAAACCAAAACCGCCGTGGCCACCAAACTGGCCGACGAGCAGGAAACGTCTTCCCACATCACCGTTCATCCCCTGTACACGCCCGCTGACCTCGAAGGCTGGGACTACGACCGCGACCTCAACTATCCCGGACAGTTCCCCTTCACACGCGGTGTGCAGGCCACCATGTATCGCGGCCGCCTGTGGACCATGCGGCAGTACGCCGGCATGGGTGACGCCGACGAGTCTAACCGCCGCTACAAGTACCTGCTGAGCCAGGGAACGACCGGCCTGAGCGTGGCCTTCGATCTGCCCACGCAGATCGGACTCGATTCCGACAGCCCGCTTGCCCTGGGCGAGGTCGGCAAAGTCGGCGTGGCCATCGATTCCATCGAGGACATGATGCGCCTGTTCGACGGCATCAACCTGGAGAAAATCTCCACGTCCATGACCATCAATGCCACCGCCTCGATTCTGCTGGCGCTTTACATCGTCACTGCACGCCGCACCGGACGCGACGTCAGCAAGCTTTCCGGCACCGTGCAGAACGATGTGCTGAAGGAATACATCGCGCGCGGCACCTACATCTACCCGCCGCAGCAGGCCATGCGCATCATCACCGACATCTTCTCCTACGCCAACCAGAACGTGCCCGAGTGGAACACCATCTCCATCTCCGGCTATCACATGCGCGAGGCGGGCTCGACCGCCGTGCAGGAAGTCGCGTTCACGCTGGCGAACGGCATGACTTACGTGCAGGCGGCGATTGACGCCGGCCTCGACGTGGACAACTTTGCGCCTCGGCTCTCGTTCTTCTTCAACGCGCACAGCAATTTCCTGGAAGAAGTGGCGAAGTTCCGTGCCGCACGCCGCATGTGGGCCCGCATCATGCGAGATCACTTCGGCGCCAAGAATGCCAAGTCGTGGATGCTGCGCTTCCACACCCAGACGGCCGGCTCGACCCTTACCGCACAACAGCCGGAGAACAACATCGTTCGCACGGCGCTGCAGGCTTTGTCAGCGGTGCTGGGCGGAACGCAGTCGCTGCACACCAACTCCTTCGACGAGGCGCTGGCACTGCCCACCGAGCAGTCGGCGCGCATCGCGCTGCGCACGCAGCAGATCATCGCCTACGAATCCGGCGCGCCGCAGGCGATCGACCCGCTGGCCGGCTCGTACTACATCGAGTCGCTGACTAACCAGATTGAGGCCGGCGCCCGCGGCTACCTCGACAAGATTGACGCCATGGGCGGCACGCTGAAGGCCATCGAACGCGGCTTCGTGCAGCAGGAGATCCAGAATGCCGCCTACGAGTACCAGCGGAAGGTGGATCACCATGAAGCCATCGTCGTGGGCGTGAACGCCTTCGAACTGGACGAGGAGAAGCCAATCCCCCTGCAGCGCATTGACGAAGCTCTGGAGCGCAACCAGGTCGAACGGCTGCGCGCCATGCGCGCCAAGCGCGACCAGGCGAAGTGGCAGGCGTCGCTCAAGCGGGTAGAAGAGACTGCGCGCGGCACGGGCAACCTGATGCCCGTGATCGTCGAGGCAGTCGAGGCCCACGCCACTGTCGGCGAAATCTCCGACGCCATGCGCCGCGTTTACGGCGAGTATCAGGAGACGGTCGTCATCTAGTCAGACCTCGAATTCGCCATCTCCACATGGCAGATCCTCATCGAATAACCATGACGGAACATAACCTACAGCACACCATGGCGCTCCTGGCGCGTACTCCCGAGGCCCTGAACGTGTTTCTGCGTGATCTGCCGGAAAGCTGGACACTTCGCAGCGAAGGCGAAGGCACCTGGAGCGCTTACGATGTCGTCGGCCATCTGATTCACGGTGAACACACCGATTGGATGGTAAGGACGAAGCTGATTCTGCGTTCGGGCGAGGAGCAGCCGTTTGAGCGCTTCGACCGCTGGGCGCAAATGCGTGAGAGTCAGGGCAAGTTACTGGGGCAGCTATTGGATGAATTTGCCCGCCTGCGCACGCAGAATCTGGAAGAGTTGCGCGCCTTGAATCTGCAGCCCGAAGACCTCGCCCGCCGCGGACGCCATCCTGCCCTGGGAACCGTTACTTTGTCCCAGTTGCTGGCCACCTGGGCCGCTCATGACCTGACCCATCTGCACCAGATCTCAAGGATTATGGCCCATCAGTACCGGGAGGCCGTAGGGCCGTGGAGTGCGTACCTTGGCGTGCTGCAGTGCGCCGGCCACAGCGCTTAAGTAACGGCTTTAGCGGCTGCCGAAAAAACTCCCGACTTTCGCCGTTCGGGCAGGGCGGGCCTTCAGGCCCGGGTGAATCGCAGTTCGTGAAAAAGAGCCTTAGCGCCGTTGATACCTTCCCTAAGCCTTCAATTGGCAGCTCTAAGCAAATGTCCCCAGGCCTTCGCAAGGATTTCTCCAACCGAAATGGCGTTCAATCTCACTGACACTGCCTAGCAGTGTGTGATTAACGCAATTGGTGCCTGTTCTATCCTGGTAGTTCGGCCAAGCTTTTGGGGGAGGCGCTTATCGGGCGGAGCACCGCTTTAGCGGTGCATTAATCGCTTCCTTTAAGACCGCGGCAGCCGCTGAGGTAATGTCATGGCCATTCCTTATCGAGGAACAACCACCGCCACCACTTACTTTGTCACCGCCGGGACCTCTTGCAAGCAGAACCTGCTGCAGTCGGACCGTATGGCGGAGCTGTTTTGCGAAACTCTCTTCCATTACCGGAATGCCTACAAATTTCAACTACACGCTTTCGTGGTGATGCCCAATCACTTTCACTACAAAGATGGTCTGGAAGCTGACCGCGCCACCCAACCTCCGCACGTGTACTTCAGTAATCTGATCGCAGTGGGATAATTCGCCTATTGTTTCCTGTCACATTATCAACTGTTTACTTAACAATTATCTATTAGATATTTAACGCGCATGAGTTGCGCTAGGATCAGCTAGCAACCTTCACCCCCGCCAACTCCCGCAGGCTCTCTAAATACGGCTCCCGCGCCACACCCCGCTCGGTGATGATGGCGGTTACGTACTCATGCGGCGTGACGTCGAACGCCGGGTTTTCCACGCTGACGCCGTCGGGGGCAATCTGCTTACCGGCCACGTGGGTTACCTCGCTCGCAGCTCGTTGCTCAATTGGAATGTGGCTTCCGTCGGGGGTTTCCAGGTCCACCGTCGAGAACGGCGCGGCCACATAGAAGCGAACCCTGTGCTCTTTGGCCAGCACCGCCAGCGTGTAGGTGCCGATTTTGTTGGCCACGTCGCCGTTAGCGGCGATGCGGTCGGCGCCCACAATGACCGCATCCACCTTGCCCTTCTGCATCATGGCTCCGGCCATGTTGTCGGAGATGACCGTGGTTGGAATACCATCCTTCATCAGCTCCCACGCTGTCAGACGTGAGCCCTGGAGAAATGGGCGGGTCTCATCGGCGTACACGTGCAGCTTCTTGCCCGCTTCCACCGCGGCGCGAATCACGCCCAGCGCCGTACCGTAACCGCAGGTGGCCAGCGCGCCCGCGTTGCAGTGGGTCAGAATGCAGCCGCTCGCAGGCAGCAGGACGGCGCCGTGCCTGCCCATCGCCTGATTGGCGGCGATGTCCTCCACCAGCATGCGCTGGGCTTCATTGACAAGTTGCTGTTTGATCTCGCGAATGGGCTGCGCGCTGAGCTCGTCGAAGCGGGTGCGCATCCGCCGTATGCCCCAGAACAGATTGACCGCGGTCGGCCGGGTAGCGGCCAGCACCTCGCAGATATGCTCGAAATCACGCCGCAGCGCCGCCAGGTTGGCCGCCTGCGAATCGCGAACTCCGAGCGCCACGCCCATGGCCGCGGCCACCCCGATGGCGGGCGCACCGCGAACAATCATGGTCCGAATTGCCTCAGCAAGCTCTTCGTAGCTGGTGCAGGTAACGTAGGTCTCTTCGGTCGGCAGCTTCGTCTGATCAATGAAGCGCACGCCGGCATCGGTCCATTCCAGGGTCTTAATCATGCACGTTTACGTATTCTAGAATCGTAAAATCTTGTGCCACATTGTAAGGCTTTGTACGTCATGTCTCGTCATTATGAACGATCTGAAGTCCGCGAGGGTTATGCCTTTGCAGCGACTGTATGGCACGTGGTAAGACATGCATCAAAAAGGTTTATCCTATGTCACATTGTCAGATAAGCAAGCCGCTGTGGCCGTGCTTTGAAAAGAGCAAAGCTGAGTTACCTCAGGGGCTAAAGCCCGAGCCTTGGGGCCGTCCTTTTGGTACGCCTGAAGGCGTGCCCTTTCAAAGCCAAGCGCCCAAAACTCACCACGAGATCGCGTCAAGCTACGAGCTTCACATGCTCCGCCCGCACATCCTGCGCCGTAAATAGCGCAACGAATAGCGCCGGCGACGCGGCCCGCTCGACATTCGCCCGCCCACCCGCCTCCTGCCGCTCCACCAGGCACAGCACCCCCACGATGTCGAAACCAAACTCGCGCGCCGCCTCGATCGCCTGGATGGTGGAAGCACCAGTAGTGCAGACGTCGTCCACAATCACCACCCGCGCCGATTTCTGCCGGAACCCTTCAATGCGCTGCCCGGTGCCGTGCGCCTTCTCCGCCTTGCGCACTAGGAAGCCGTGAATGGGCGCGCCCTGTTGCGCGCTGATTACCGACGTTGCCACCACGATGGGATCGGCGCCCATGGTCAAGCCTCCGATGGCGTCGGCCTGCCAGCCGCGGCGGCGGATTTCCTCCAGCACTGTCTCCCCAGTGAACTGCGCTCCGTGGCCGTCCAATGTGGTCAGGCGGCAGTCAATGTAGTAGTCGCTGGTGCCGCCGCTGGAGAGCTTGAAGTCGCCCAGGCGGAAGGATTTTTCCGCCAGCATCGACAGGAGCTGTTGGCGCGCGTTCCCCATCAAATTAACGATACCATTCTCACCCCGCGACCTTCTCCAGATGGCGGAAGTGATCGCTAGCCACCCACAGCGCCGCGAACAGCGCAAAATTATAGCCGCAGTGCATGAGGAAGGAGGCGGCAACGGAATCGGTACGGGCGCGCGTGATGGTAAACACGATACCGACGACAAAGATGCTCAGGATCGGGCCCCAGGCATAGCCCAGTTGCGCTCCGTGGATCGCAGCGAACGCCGCCGCCGTCAGCGCTACCGCAATGCCCAGCCCAAACGTACGCCGCAGCAAGGGATACAGCATGCCCCGAAAGAACAACTCCTCCAGCAGCGGCGCCAGGGAGAGCCCAAACGCCGCCAGCAGGTAGGCGCTGGGCGCGTCATGGAAGTACTTGTCCATCGGCAACGACTTGGGGATGGGGAGGAAACGTGTCAAGCCTTCAATGGCTATCGCCAGAACCGTCCCCCCGATGAAGAATCCTGGTGCCGATACGACGGGCCATCTCCAGCGAATCGCGTCAAGGAAGCGTTCTCCCGAGCGGGAGCGCACCAACAGGAACATGAAGATGAGAACAATGGGATAGGCTGCCGCCTGCGCTCCTACAACGATGCGGACGTCAGTAGCCAGATCCGTCAACGGCATACGCCGCAGATCAGGAAATATCCTGGCGATGGCAAGGGCAGCAACGCTGAAGGCAAACACCATGAAGACGGTGAAGCCTAAGACCGCCACCGTATCCCACCATGACCATGCCGGGAAGCGCCGGGGAGGCGGAGCCATGATCCAACGCTCAAGCGGCGCCGTTTCCAACGGAATAGGCAGGGGCTCCGGAGCTATTGGCATTGGCTCCGGAAAGCTCCGGTTGGGCTCCGGCAATGGCTTGGATGGCAGCGACATAATTACTAGATGACAGAGTAGGCGTTCCCGAAGCTGTTGTCATTTCCTCTGGATTGGGCGTCGCCGGCAGAGAGCCTGGTTCGGGCGGATGCAGTCACTGAGCACGGCGAGTTGGAGAGCTCCCAAAGTTTTCCCAAAACAGGAAACCGACGCTAGTGACCCTAGCGTTCGATTCTAGCCACTTTGACTGGCGCAAGGCCTTTCTTGGTAGCGTCCAACGCCTCCGCGTCGATCCTAGGGCTTCCTGGCGCTTTCTAGAGGCACTTTACTCGAGCATCGAAATAGCAAAATAGTGGTTCAGACAAATAGCACCTAAGTTCCCAATTCGGGACAAGCCTAGCCGCCATGCACCAGCTGGGGACCTCCTGCTCCCATACTATGAAGACTCCTTCGCGTGGGACATCGCCCGTGTCCCACCGTTGCTCCTGGCATTGGACGCGCGAGGCAGCAGCTTGGCTAATATCTCGCCGGTATAGGACTTCTTCACCGCGGCAACCTGTTCCGGCGTACCCATCGCTACGATGCGTCCGCCCTTCTCTCCCCCTTCAGGTCCGAGATCGATAACCCAGTCGGCATTGCGGATGACATCCATGTTGTGTTCGATGATGATGACGGTATTGCCCAGATCGGTCAGCCGGTGCAGCACCTCCAGCAGCTTGCTGACATCATCGAAGTGCAGTCCGGTCGTGGGCTCATCCAACAGATACAGTGTCTTCCCGGTCTGGCGTTTGCTGAGCTCGCGCGCCAGCTTAATCCGCTGCGCCTCCCCCCCTGACAGCGTTACTGCGGACTGTCCAAGATGGATGTACCCCAACCCCACGTCCACCAGTGTTTGCAGCTTCTGCCTGACTTGGGGAAAATTCTCCAGCACTGGCAAGGCATCAGCCACCGGCGTCTCCAGGAGATCGGCAATGGAGTATCCCTTGTACTTCACCGCCAGTGTCTCGTGATTGTAGCGTTTGCCGCTGCATACCTCGCACAGGACATAGACATCGGGGAGGAAGTTCATCTCGATGCGCCGTTGCCCTTCGCCCTGGCATGCTTCGCAGCGTCCCCCGGCTACATTGAAGGAGAAGCGTCCTGCCTTGTAACCGCGCTCCCGTGACTCGGGCAGCATAGCGTAGAGATCGCGAATCTGGGTAAAGACACCGGTATAGGTAGCAGGATTGGAGCGTGGCGTACGCCCTATCGGCGACTGGTCAATCTGTATGACCTTGTCAATGTTCTCGGTACCGGCGATGGCTTTATGGGCGCCGGGCTCTTCCCGCGAGCCATAGAGTGCCTTGGCCAGGGCGCGGTACAGGATGTCGTTGACCAGAGTTGACTTTCCTGAACCTGATACCCCTGTCACCAGCGTCATTACGCCCAGGGGAAAGCTGACGTCGAGGTTCTTCAGGTTGTTCTCGCGCGCGCCCAGAATGGTGATGGCCTTGCCGTTGGGCTGGCGGCGCCCATAGCGATACATCACCTGCTTCTCGCCGGAAAGATACTGTCCCGTCAGCGAGCGCGGCTCCGCTTCAATCTCCTGCGGCGTGCCGCTGGCGACCACCTCGCCGCCGTGGCGTCCCGCGCCGGGGCCAAGGTCAATGACATAGTTCGCGCGCAGGATGGTGTCCTCGTCGTGCTCGACCACGAGTACGGTGTTGCCCAGGTCGCGCAGCGATTCCAGTGCCTGCAGTAAGCGGTGGTTATCGCGATGGTGCAGTCCTATCGAAGGCTCGTCCAGGACGTAGAGCACGCCGCGCAGCTTCGAGCCGATCTGCGTCGCCAGGCGGATCCGCTGGCCTTCGCCGCCGCTTAACGTCATGGCCGAGCGGTCGAGCGAGATGTACCCCAGCCCCACGGCGTTGAGGAAGCCCAGTCGCTCGGCGATCTCCCGGCGAATGCGGCCGGCGATGATTTCCTCGCGCTGCGAAAGCTTGATCTGGGCCACGGCTTCCACCGCGCGCGACACCGGCAATGCCGTGAAGTCGGCGATCGACATGCCGTTCACCTTCACCGCCAGGCTCTCCGGACGCAGCCGCTTGCCTTGACATACAGGACAGGTGGTTGCCGACATGTGATCGAGCAGCCATTCGCGGTAAGCCTCCGACGAGCTGTCCTCTAGGTTGCGGCGCAGGTAGGCGAAGACGCCGAGGAAACCGCCGCGCTTCTGTTCGCCGCGTTGCGGTCCGTAGAGGATCAGGTCCTGGGTCTTGCGCGGAAGCTTTTCGAACGGCGTGCTCAAGTCGAAGCCATAGGCCGCGGCCGCCAGTTGCAGCATGTGGATGAGGTTCTGCGACGCCGACCCCGGCCCCAAAGCCCCGTCCAGCAAGGGTTTTGACCAGTCGGTAATGACCTTGGCGGGATCGAAATCGAACTTGCTGCCCAGCCCGTTGCACTCGGGGCAGGCGCCGTACATGCTATTGAAGGAGAACGAGCGCGGCTCCAGCACCGGCACACTGATGCCACAGTCCGGGCAGGCGAGTTTGGAGGAGTACAGCCGCTCATCGCCGTCCACAATCGCCATTAGCACCAGGCCGTTGGCCATCTTCATGGCCGTCTCCACTTCGCCGACCAGGCGGCGCTCCATTCCGGGCCGTACCAGCAGCCGGTTGATGAGCAGTTCGATGGTGTGGTTCTTGCGCTTGTCAAGCTGGATGTCTTCATCGGCGATGTTGCGCAACTCGCCGTCAATGCGGGCGCGGGTGTAGCCCTGCTGCACCAGCTTCTCAATCTCTTTCTTGAATTCGCCCTTGCGGCCGCGCACGATGGGCGCCAGGATCATGACCCGCTCGTCCGGCTTCAACTCCATCACTTGCTGCACAATCTGCTCGGCCGACTGGCGCGCGATGGCGCGTCCGCACTGCGGGCAATGCGGCACCCCGATCGACGAGTACAGCAGTCGCAGGTAGTCGTAAATCTCGGTGATGGTCCCCACGGTCGAGCGCGGGCTGCGGCTGGTGGTTTTCTGCTCAATGGCGATCGACGGGCTCAGGCCGTCGATGCTGTCCACGTCGGGCCGCTCCATCTGATCGAGGAACTGTCGGGCGTAAGCAGAGAGGGTTTCGACATAGCGGCGCTGGCCCTCGGCGTAAATCGTGTCGAAGGCGAGCGACGACTTGCCCGAGCCGCTGAGCCCGGTGATCACGGTCAAGGTGTTGCGCGGAATCTCAACCTGAATGTTCTTCAGGTTGTGCTGGCGCGCCCCGCGCACGGTGATACTGGTTAGACCCATGCAGTTTTGATGTGGTGGCTTGACCCAAGAAGCAGCTCGGACGTCGCGGAGAAGAAAGGTGCAGCAGAAGTCACGGCGTGATCCTAAAAATGACACCATCGTTGTAGGCGCCGCCTTGAGAGGCAGTGCCGTACAGGTTACCGCCGGCATCGAAAACTAGATTGCTTATCGGATTTCCTCCGTCAATGCCTCCCGTGAAATCGTGCAGCGAGGTAAACGTCCAGCTTCCATGGGCAGGCGTCAGCTTGAAGACCGAGCCGTATCCGTAGGCGCCGTCGTAGAAAGTCGTGCCGTAAAGACTGCCTGCAGCGTCCATAACCAGCTGGTCCATTGGACCCCCGTAGTTCTTGCCTGTTGAGAAGGTGTACAGCGTCTTGAAGGTCCAACCGTCGTTGCCGAATGCAATTTCGAAAACCGTACCATACCCGCCACCATCCAGAGACGTTGTTCCAAAGAGATTGCCGGACGAATCCAGGATGAGTCCCCCCTATCGGTTGCGCTCCATCGCTCCCGTCAAATTGATGAAGCGCCTCTTCTGCCCAGCCGTCCCCCGATTGCCACAATCGGTAAATGTTCCCGGCTTCGCCGTAGCCTCCAGTGGACGAGGTGCCGTACAGATTTCCCGAACTGTCGAAAACGACTCCACCGTAGGGCGCTCTAAACAGATTGAAGTCGCCGGGCGAATACAATTCGCTCTCTGTCCATGAGCCATCGGCCAGCGTTAGCTCGAAGACGACGCCGTTGTCCTGATTACCTCCGGCTGTCGCGGTGCCCCGTAGATGTTTCCTGATCTGTCGAAGATGACGTCACCCTGAGGATTCGCGCCGTTGTACACTCCCGTGAAGCGAAAGAGCACGGATTCCTTCCAAGGCGCCAGCGCCGTCCTCGGGGCTGTCGGCGAGGGCGCCAGATGGAATACAGTTCCGCAGCCATAGCCCATACAGCTGCTGGTCCCTCCTCCGAGGTAAGTTGTGCCATAGAGCGTTCCGTCTTGCGCAATGGCCAACCTGCCGTAAGGATTCGCACCATCGTTTCCGCCAGTGAAGCTGTAGATCGGTGTCAGGACCCAACTCGATCCAGAGTGTCTGAGCCTAAATGCAACCCCGCAGCCAAGTCCGCACCCGGCGCCGGCCGTGCCACCGAAGTACGCTGTTCCGTAGAAATTTCCTGCTGCATCCATTGTCAGTCCGGCTCTTGGGCTTGCACCATCTCCTCCACTCGTGAAGTTGTGAAGTACGGTGAAGGTCTGTGCCTCCGCGCCCGGTATTGCGAAGGTGACTGCAAGAATAAGCACGACAGCGCTGACCGGGGCGTGCCAGGCTATTTGGAATCCTTGAGGTTGCTGATACATTGAGGATCTCCCTTCGCAGGGGACAACTTCGCCTGAGCCTGCTGCAGCGCTGAAGCACCGCACTACCCCGAACTCCATTGTTCCCAGGGTGACACTCCTCAGGACGCTCTGCGAGAGGGTAAGCGCAACTCTACTTACGTATCTTATTTGCCAATACGCAATGCGGTCAACGCGCGGTAGAGTGGGGAGCTGTGACTTGGGAAGTGGATCAACAATGACGCTGCTTGGGGATTCAAGCTCAGCTCGTAACCGCCGATGGAAAGGGCTTGGAGCCCAGTTCACAAAAGAAAGCGCCTCATGACCGCTTTCATGGCTTCATTTCTGCTGCTGTTCACCATTGTTACAGCGTTTGTATTTGGCATCGCGCTGGGCTACTGGACGATCTGCGGAGTCCTGCATCTATTCCATCCTGCCCGCAGCCGCGGCAAAGCGTCGCCTGCTCCCGCCCTGGCGCCGACTAGCGGAGATTGAAATAGTAATCTTCCGGCTAGCCGGTTATTCGTCTGTTGAGTTGTTTGCGTAAAGGCGATTTATCAACGGTAACTGTTTAAGGTGGACGAAAACCAAATCACTTTCAGCACAATCACCCGCCCCAAACAGGAGATAGGGAATCCCGTTTTCCGTGATATCATCGGCGCGTACTGCGGCTCTTCGTTCCTAACTACCCCCTCAAAGAGGACAGAGCCATGCCGGCCCTCGGCCGAAATTCCAGATCAAGACTTAGTCTTGGGCTCCCCGCAGCCCTCCTCGCGCTGCTGGCGGTGGTGTTCCTGACCACCGGCCACGCCCAGACAATCACCTTCCAATACAACTGCAATTGCTCGAACTCGAACATGGGCATGGCAAGCAACCTCGGCGAAAGGGGCAGCGATGTTGTGCCCATGGGCACCGTCAACTCCGATGTGTCCGGATTTACCCAGCCGGTCCCGATTGACAACGGCTTGCTGCAATGGATTAGCAGCCCGTGTACTGGGACGTATAGCGACCCTCCGGCCCGGGATGCGACCTACGGGATTATCGGTGGCAAGGCGTCTATTACGGGAGCCGTCTTCGGACTGCCTCAAGGCAGCACCCTGTTTACCGCTTCCTTCACCCATGACGGGGGAGCTCACCTGGGTTATGCGTCGCTGCGGACAGCGGGTGATCTCAACGTTTCCTATGTCAACCCGGCCTTACTGCAAAACTTGGGCTTGAACGGATATCCCAACCACGGCAAGGGCACGCTGTCTGACTACGTCGATTGGTATGGCGATACTATCGGGGTTACCGTCACGGTCACCCTTGGCCCGGAAGGCGCGGGTTCCTCCCCGCTTGAAGCCTACGATTCCAGCGGTTCGCCGCCAGCAACCGATAAAGCAGCAAGTAATTTTCAAGTGCTTCACAACTTTACCGGCGGAGGTGATGGGGGCTTTCCAGTTGCCGCGCCCATTCTGGACCCGGCAGGAAACCTCTATGGAACGACGGAACAGGGAGGTTTGAGCAACGGCACGGTGTTTCGGATGAAACAGGCCGGCTCCGGTTGGACACTGAATCCTCTTTTTAGCTTCACGGGGGGCAACGACGGAGCTCAGCCGGCCGCGGCTCTCAGTATTGGCCCGGGCGGAACTTTGTACGGAACGGCAAGCACAGGCGGCGCGAACGGCGATGGAACCGTATTCAGCGTGAATCCCCCTCCACATGCGCCGCCGAACATCCTGGCGCCGTGGAACGAAGCTGTGCTGGCGGCCTTTGGCGGAAGCGACGCCTCTCCCTACGGCAATCTCATTTTCGACCAGGCCGGCAACATCTATGGAACAACATTGTTCGATGTCTTTGAGCTCACTCCCGACGGATCGGGCGGCTGGACTAGGAACGTGCTGTACAGTTTCGGCTACAACGGAGGAATATCGTTCGGCGGGGTGGTGATGGACGGCGTGGGCAATCTCTATGGAACAACGTGGGGAGGCGGAAATTCGGATTGCTCCTACGGGAGTGGCTGTGGCACCGTCTTTGAGTTGAAGCCGTCGGGAGGCGGTTGGACCTACAATCTTGTCTACGCCTTCCAGGGCAGTGACGGCGAAGATCCCGCGGGCGGGCTGGTGATGGACGCGATGGGAAATCTCTATGGAACCACCAACAATGGGGGCACCGCCTACAGCGGCACAGTCTTCAAGCTGTCCCCATCCGGCGGGGGCTGGACCTTCAGTACGATTTACAATTTCACGGGAGGAGGCGAGCCTTGGGGGAACCTTGCCATGGATTCTGCCGGGAATCTCTACGGAACAACCTACTCCAATGCCAGTTACGGTCCTGGCGCGGTGTTTAAGTTGACGCCGGGAAGCGGCGGCTGGACAGAAACGGATTTGTACACATTCAGCGGCCCTGACGGGGCCCATCCTTACGCAGGCGTCATCCTCGGCAGCGACGGCAGCCTCTACGGCACAACCGCGTACGGAGGAAGCGACAGTTGCGGTGTGGTGTTCAAGATCACGCCGTAATCTCAAAAGAGTCTGAAGATTATCTGGGAAAACTTCATCGCAGTTGTTGGTGCAATCAGGCGATTACGCTCAGGACCCCAAATCACCGCTGGTTGGCGAGTCGTCGGCAACTCAAGAACTGCAGCCATTAGTTTCGGGTAGCCGTGACCCGGCAAGTCAGCGCTGCGCCGAGGCAAGCAACGGCTGACGCCGGTAGCAACTGAAGGTCACGAAGTGCATTTCGCGGGCTGCTGGTAGCGCTTCAGTCCCCAAGGCATGAAGGGAGCCTACGTCTTCCCCCGACAGTCGTCTGTGATGTATGAACAAACCCTCTGTGACTGGAGACGAAAATCCCCACCCGAGCAAAACCGGCTCGGGTGGGGCACCCGGCCCGATGGGGCACGCCACTGTGGTGTGATGCCAGCGAGCTCACAAGCCCGGGCCACCCGCCCAGTCTTCGAGGATGGTCCGGTAGACGATCTCGTCCGGGAAAAGCTTGAACGCCCGCTCGATCGACCGGTCCTGCGCCTTTTTCCAGTCCTCATCCGTCCACGTCTCGGTTTCGGCGATGATCCGCGCGGCCTCGTCGACCTCTCGATACGTCCGCCCGGCGTCGCCGACATAGTCCGCGAATTCCGAGGAATGGCGGACCATGACAAAAGCGCCGGTCGCCATGGCCTCGGCGATCGAGACGGGCATGCCAAGGGGCGCAGCGTCCGGGGCACCCTCTGGATTGATGGTGTGGAGATAGATCCCAGCCCGCCCGATCAGGTCCGCCGCTTCCGCGCGCGGAAGATTCAATCGAAACTCAGCCGGCGAGTGGAGGCGGTCGCGTTTGGCGATCAACTCATCGACAAAGGGCTCGACGTATTTGGCCGTGATGCCGGCGTAGACGAAATGAAAGTCGGGCAGCTTCTTGGCGATCTCGAACATGAACATGAGATCCTTGCTCGGCAACGCCGTTCCGGCGCGAACCACGAGACGGCGATCCTTGTTCCGGTTCGGGCGGAACAGCGTCGAGTCGAACGCCGCGGGAACGACCTTCATCCGCGGATCCACGCGGCCGAGGAGCTCGGCCTGGGCGGGAAAGGCGTAGATCGTCCTCAGCCACGGCTTGGAAAGCAAAGCCTCGAGGCCGTCCCGAGTCGTATCGAAACCGTGCAGGCGAACTGTGACTGGAAGGCCGAGCGCCGTGAAGGCCGCGTCTTGAGTGAGCGCGAATCCGAGCCAGTGCACGTGTATGAGGTCTGGTTCTACCTCCCTGACCGCGTCTTCGATTGCGCCCGTGTGAATTGGGACGCTCGATGGATAGGGTACGGCCACGTCTTCGGCGCGCCACACTTCCACATGCACGCCCCATCTGCGCAGGCACTGTATCTCCGTCTCGATGTAAGTTTCGCTCAACTGCGGGTAGTGCCATACTACGTAGAGAACCCGCAGGTGCGTCTCGAGATTCCGGGGCGGATACCACTTCCTGCCGATCGCGAAAGCGTTGGGCGCGGCGAGGGCAGTGTCGGTGATTCTAATGTCGTCGATCACACGGTACCTTGCGCCTAGGGTACGGACGCCGAGCACATTGTGGTTCTCCGAGTAGCGAAGGACCAAGTCCCAGTCGATGAGGCGATCGAGGCTCTCGTCAAACCCCCCGAGCTGGGCGAACAGTTTGGAACGGTGCGCCAAAACGTTCATGTCAATGAAATTCGCTTTCAGCAAGTTATCGCGGTCGAACGGCTTGAACAGCAGGCATCGCTCGCCAAGCCCGTGAACCTCGCTGACGAGCACGCCGTAGGCGAGATCCGCATCGGGATTGGCCTCAAGCGCAGCGACCATATCAGTCAGGTAGCGGGGGTACCAGAGGTTGTCGCTGTCGAGATAGGTTATGATCTCGCCTTTGGCCTGCATAAGGCCGGCATTGCGCGCCGCCGCCGCGCCAAGCCGCGGTTGCTGGATACAGCGAATGCGGGGATCGTCGCGACAGCGTGCGACTACCGATTTGATGTCGTCGCTTGAGCCGTCATCGACGACGATCAGTTCCCACGATTGGAATTCCTGGGCGGAAACGCTGTCGATCGCCGACCCCAGGAATCGGCGTCGATTGAACACTGGCATGATGATAGAGACGTGGGGCGCGTCGCGCGCCGAATCGCACTGCGGGATCGGCGCCGACAGAGCCGGCGCAAGCGCTGACGAAAACAAGTGCTCGTGCAGCGCCAACTGCCGTTCCAGCGTATCGGTGGCGGCGCGCAGAGACGCCAGCCGGTCCTCAATCGCGCGCAGTCTGACCTCAGCCGCCTCGAGCAGGCTCGCGGACACGACCCGCATGGCCGTCTCTAGTTCCGAAAGGCGAGTATCGAGCGCCAGCTGCCGTTCCTCCGACCTCTGGATCTCGGACCGCAATGCCACCTCTCTCCGTAGCGTTTCTTCCTGGCGGCTTGCGGCTTCGCGCCGGAGATCGGCGACCCATCGCTTCCTGCGATCCCACTTCCACTTCGCTCGATCGATCAGACCCCCGACAATCGATCCGTTCCTCATCTACCCTCCGTAGCCCGCGCTCATTGATGCGCCGGCCTCGCGAGCGAGGGGTCGCGTCAAGGAACTGTCGTACACACTCGGTGCCCTCCGTGCCTTGAAACGCGGTAAGCGTACATCCGTTGACGCTGCGGGTCAATCCGGCGACCCCATTTGTTGACCACCCACCCACGTCGGGGTTACAGCACAATTTCCGAAGCCTGGTGCCCCAGGTTTGCCCTTCTGTTGGGCTAACCTGGGCTCTGGATGGATCCGCACGGTCACTAGGTCCGCACATCCCGTTGTACCGAAGACATTGCCACTTGAGTCGAACACGACGTCGCTTTGGGGATAAGCGCCACGCTTTCAGCAGACAGAACGACTGGCATGGGTTTTCGAGCTTGCATTTTCCATGAACTCCCATCATGATTTCGGGGCGTCACCCAGGAGCCAATGAATGACTACTTTCCGCAGAGACCTCCAGATTGTAATGTTAACGATGGTTGCAGTTGTCTTGTTTGCAGGTGCAGCCCTTTGCCCAGCGTCTGCACAAACCCGCTACGAGTCCGTTTACAACGGACGCAGGATTATCTATCCAGAGTCCAGCATCCCCCAGCCCGGTCGCATTCACACGAACTACTTTTTCGTCGACTCCGACCAACCGAAACCGAATCCCGACCCGGGTGATGAAACCCCAGGTTCATTAGCCTGCGTATATAAGTTGGTAGCTGGACCGGCCGGCTGCCCGATTGCCACAAGCACAACCGTGCCAACCGGTGGTATTGGCGCGATTGCCATCGTTGACGCCGGTTACTACCCGACCGCGCAGTCTGACCTGGATGCGTTTGACTCCTACTTCGGTATTCCGCCTACGACCATTACGCAGGTCTGGCCCGGCCCGATACGGCCGCCCGTTTACCACGATTGGGAGGTCGAGGAAGCATTAGATATCGAGTGGGCTCACGCCATGGCGCCGCAGGCCAAGCTGTTCCTGGTCGTATCGGCCCTGTGTCAAAGCCAGTTATGCGCTACCGATCCGACTTGGCAAGCGGTGCAGCTCGCCGGATATCTGGTGGCTAACAACGGCGGCGGCGTGGTGAGCATGAGCTTTGGCGATGCGGAGATTCCTCAGGAAACTGGCCTTGATCAATACTTCACTTCCCCGGGAGTCGTCTACTTTGCGGCCTCCGGCGATTCGGGGCTTGGTGTGAGCGGCTATCCGGCAGCCTCACCGAACGTTGTGTCGGTTGGAGGAACCTACTTTAACCGCGACAGTAACGGGAATTTCACCTCCGAGCAGTACTACACTGGCGGCGGAGGGGGAGACATTAGCCCATACGAGCCGCGCCCCAGCTACCAGAATGGCATTGCCAGCATCGTGGGAAACTTTCGCGGCTATCCTGACGTCGCTTCCGACTTTTGCTGCACTGCCATTTACCTCGGAGGCTGGGGTTCGGTCGGAGGTACTAGTTGGTCGTCTCCTACCTTTGCTGGTATCGTGAACGCGGCCGGCAGCCGGCATCAGTCGTCGGTGGCGCAGCTCACCACGATGTACAACGAGCTGGCCAATCCCATCGTTTACCATGCTGATTTCAACGACATCACGATGGGTGATCGGCGTTGCAAAGTTGGTTGGGACCTGTGCACCGGCCTTGGCTCCCCCAGGACTTACGCCGGCAAGTAACCCATGACGCTCTCCGGATTGCCAGTTCGATCTGGTAAAGACGCTGCCTTGGCCCGCGTCACCCTTTTGCCTTGTCCAGGCAACTGGTAATCCGGAAGTCGAAGTATCACGGGCTACTAAGCCAAAGGTGTGCTGTCCAGACTGCTTGATGCCAATCTTATCGACCGCCTTCTGTTGCTGATCTCTCCGATCGTTCTGGGGAAGGGCAAAAGAATCTTTGGCAACACCAGCCACCAAGTCGCCCTGAAACTAATGAAATGCGAGGCTACGCCGACCGGCGTCATCATGGCGACGTATGAACTAACACCGGGAGGCAAGTAGCGTCGTCGTATCAGAAGGCGCTTGCCCTGGCGCAGCGGGAACCGGAGCGCGTTTTCCTGCGAGGCAGATTATGTGAATTGAAACAGCAATAGTTTGCCTCTGCTGTCGATTTTTCCTGAGCGCGACGACTATTAGGATGAACGATCCAGCGCGCAAGGCCTTAAACTCTTATAAGTACTGATATTAAAAGGGGGCTAAGACAAGCAAATGCGGAAGGTAATCTTCGCAATCAACATTACCCTGGATGGCTGCTGCGACCACACCAAGATAATTCCTGCTGACGACACATTTGAGTATTTCATTGAGCTCATGCGAGACGTTGACCTGCAAGTCTTCGGGCGCAAAACCTATCAATTGATGGTTCCTTATTGGCCCGAAGTCGCAAAAGACCCGTCTGCGACAAAAGCAGACCGCGAATTTGCTGAAGCATTCGACTCCGTCAGCAAACTTGTTTTCTCACGGTCATTAGACAGCGGTGAAGACAGGAATACGAGAATTATTCGGACGAACCTTCACAACGAGATAGTTAAGGTAAAACAAGAACCAGGCAAGAATATTTTGGTCGGCGGAGTAGATGTTCCTTCACAACTCATAGAGCTTGGTCTGGTTGACGAATATCGTTTTGTGGTGTCGCCAGTGATTGTAGGAGAAGGCAGACGGTTGCTGGAAGGCGTCAGCCTGCCGGAGAGATTGCAATTAAAGCTTGTTGAGTCGAAAAGTTTTAAATCAGGATCTGTTGCGCTTCGTTACTTGAAACAGTGACATAAAAATCTGCGAGCCGGTGCGGATTTGTGTCGCAGATTAAAGCTGTTCCTGAGTTGCTGTAGTCTCTTTGAAAGGGCACGGCTTTAGCCGTGCCGACCGACGCTTTAAAGACTCGGCCTTTAGGCCCTGAGGTACGTTCCCTCAGCGGCTAAAGCCGATCGCTCCGGGCGACCTTTTCGACACGCCTGAAGGCGTGCCCTTTCAAAGCGAGCTACACCAACCATGAAACTGCTAGAGGGCGGATTCCGGACGCCCGTGCTTGGTATGAGTAGGCGCTCGTCCTGGCGCGGCAGGAACCGCACCGGGGACTCATCGCCACTTAGCCCATCCCCGTTGACCTACAAGGGGTGTAGACTCTATGACACTCGAAGCGAGGTGTGATGGCCTCGGGAGGATAAAGATGTTCAGTCCATCGGCTAAGCGTCGCTCCGCGATTGCGGGGCTGTGTTGTTTAATGTTCCTGACTTCTCTGCGTGACTTGGCTTTCGCACAACAGTTCACGCCACCAACGGCTGCGAATGCGAAGCAGTTTGTCGGAACTTGGAAAGGCGAGTTCCAAGGCAACCCATTCGTAATCGTGACGATCGGTTTCGAGGGAAACAAGCTCGTCGGCACCATTAGCCATGCCAACATCGAGGTGAACGAAGCCGGTGAATTGACGAAAGCTGAGGCAGTTGAGGGTGCGAATTCCATCACCGATGCGCGTGTTAACGGAGATATTCTTCGGATTACTACTAAGAGTACGGATGGTTCCGAGGAATCATTTCAGTCGGAGCTGAGGCTGGTCGCGAACAACGAGGCAAGCTTGCGAATGCTGGTCCCCCCGGATGTACCTGCACTAAAGCCATGGCGATTACAGCGAGCAGCCGCAAAACCGTGAAGTGCCTGAACGTCGAGTGCCCCACTCATCCGCGGTTTTCGGATGAGTGGGTTGACGATGAAGCAGCTTTGTAAAGCGCTCCTTGATGACTTTCATTACGACCGAAGGGTCGCCCACATCCGGCTCGGTGATCAAGAGGTGAAAGTGTTGGGGCATGACGACGTAGCCGATCACCACAAATCGATATTTCTGCCGGGCACGCTCCAAGACCCGCAGGAAGAGGTCGCGCCGCGCGCCGGTTCCCAGCTCCGCCCGCCGCTGGTAGCAGCTACAGGTTATGAAGTGGAGATCGTGCCCGCCGTATCAGCATTCCAGACCTTTCGTCACAACGCTGAGCTTAGTTATCGGCCAGATGTGTGGTCAGTGATGAGACGCACGGAGTCCCGTGATCTCCCAAGCCCACTCATCCGAAAAGCGCGGATGAGTGGGGCACCCCAGGGCACCCGGCTGCGGTGAGGTCTTTGAGTTCACACCGTAGCTGAAATTCTGCAAGTCTATAGCGGCCGGCATCCTTGATTGGATGTCGGCCGTTTTCAGTTTTGCCGTCGTCACTCACCTCTGCGGCAGACATCACTGACAAGCCGCCGCCGCGCGCGGGAAAATTTGCGCTGACAGTCAGGGGGATGATCCTCGGCCTTTCTCCCACCCGTTCCTGGCGAGTCCGTGCGCGAGAAATTAAGACCCTCGAGCTTCCTTCTCCCCGGCGCCCAAGCACGCCCATCCTCTGGTCTGTTTCATTTCCGAACGCACGGAGAGGAGGTCCCATGGAGAGCAAGGAGCAATTTTGCAATTTGATTTCGCGCACCATCCCGCGCGCAGTCACGGTCGCGCTGGCGATGGCAACAGTGTTTGCGCTGACGGTTGTATTGGCCCAATCAGCCCAGGCGCAAACCTTCAAGGTAATTCACACTTTCACCGGCCCGGACGGAGCCGACGTCTATGCTGGCGTTACGCTCGATGCTGCCGGCAACCTCTATGGGACAACGTCAGAGCGTGCAGAGAAGGGCGGGGGGCCCGGAACAGTGTTTGAGCTGAAACCCTGGCATGGCAACTGGGTCTTGAACAACCTCTTTACGTTCAATGGGAATGACGGATACGAGCCCTGGAGCGGGGTCGCGTTTGGACCCGACGGCGCCCTGTACGGTACAACCTTCACGGGAGGATCGGGAAGCGGCGTGGTTTATAGCCTAAGGCCCGCGGCGACAGCTTGCAAAACAGCTCTGTGCCCCTGGAGTGAGACCGTCCTTTACCAATTTAACGGAGGCGGCGACGGAGCGGATCCAGCATATGGCAATCTCACGTTCGACCGCTCCGGCAACCTCTACGGAACGACGCCCTACGGGGGGAATTCCCCTTGCGGCTGGGGCTTAGTTTTCGGGCTAACCCCCTCGAATGGCGGCTGGACTGAGAGCGTTCTGTATAGCTTTTGCGGGGGAAACGACGGTGAATTTCCCTTCGGCGGCGTGATTCTCGACGAAGCCGGCAATCTCTATGGCACAACTGTCCTCAGTGGTGATGGTGGTTGCGGTGAGGGATGTTGGGGGACCGTCTACCAGTTAACTCCCTCGGGAGCCGGCTGGAAGGAGAACACTTTGTACACCTTTCAAGACGGGGCTGACGGAGCAGAGCCTTATGGTGGCGTGATCTTTGATGCATCGGGCAATCTTTATGGCACGACCTTGCTCGGAGGCTCCGGTTACGGCGGGACGGTATTCGAACTCTCGCCGGCCGGCGGCAGTTGGACGTTTACTCTGGTGTACGCATTTATTGGCAGTGGCGGACCCTATTCGAGCCTCGCAAGGGATGCCACCGGTAGTTTGTATGGTACGACATATCTTGACGGCGCCTACGGTCAGGGTAGTGTGTTCAAGTTGACACCGTCCAGGAGCGGTTGGACTTACACCAGCCTTTACGATTTTACCGGCGGCAACGACGGCGCATACCCCATGGGCACTCCCGTATTGGACAAGAACGGCAACATCTACGGCACCACCTCCGCAGGCGGTGCCAACGGCAAGGGTGTGGTCTTTGAGATCACGCCGTAAGGACAGTACTGAGCATCCCGCGTTCAGCATTTAGCGAACAGATGCCGCGCGCTGGCTCTTCCAGATGTCCAGGCGCGCCAGTCTTTGTAGCATTTTCATTGTGAACCGCATGGAGAGGAGGCAAATCCCATGCAGAGCAGACAGCAATTTTGCAATTTGATCTCGCGCAGCATCCAGCGCGCGGCCACGGTCGCGCTGGCGACGGCATTCGTGCTCGCGTTCATCGCCACGCAAGCGGCCATGTTCCCAGGCAGGGCGTACGCTCAACCCGGAACCGTTACGTTTACTCTCAACTTACAATGCGGCGAAAACTGTCCACCGTTTAACCTGCAGATTGTCGATGCGATTGGTCAGGTAGCCAGCGACTTGGTGCCGATTGCTACCGTTAACTCGAACGTGTCGGGCTACACCAACCCGGTTCCCATAAACGGTGGCTCCTTGAGTTGGACCAGCAGCCCCGCGACAATCGCCTGGATAGATCCGAACGACAACCCAGAAGGGGGGTTCACAAATCCCGGTGGAAGCGCGTCCATCGTTGGTTCAGTTTTCGGTCTGCCCGACGGAAGTGTGTTGCTGACGGGTTCTTTCGAGAGCGGAGCCGCCAGTGGCTGCACCGCCATGCCATGTTTCCCATGGTTCAAGGGACCTATCGACATTTCCTATATCAATCCGGTCATCTTGGCCAATCTGGGCATGGGCGGCCTGTCGAATTATGGCACCGGTTCTTTGTCGGATAGCAACAGCTGGTACTACGGATACGACAGCGTGTCGGTCACTTTTACGCCCGGCCCGCAATGTGCCTCGGGTTCTGGCTACTCTCGCCGTCAACTGCCAGGGCGGACTGCAAAGCACACTGCAGGTGCTGCGAACAACTTTAAGATATTGCATAACTTCAGCGCTGCAGGCGATGGCGCGCTTCCCATGGGTCCACTGAGCATTGACCAAGCAGGCAACTTGTACGGAACGGCCCAGCAAGGAGGGTCCGGCAACGGCACAGTGTTCCAGCTCAAACAAGTCCAATCAGGCTGGGTTCTGAACCCGCTCCACACTTTTAGTGGCGGCAAGGACGGAGCCTATCCTGTGGCAGGAGTAAGCATCGACCCGAATGGAATCTTGTACGGCACAACCTATTGGCAAGGTTCGGATGATCTTGGGACTGTCTTCAGCCTGAGACCAGCTTCACACGCGCCTAAGACCGCTCTAGCGGGGTGGTCTGAAACTGTGCTTCACTCTTTCGCCGGGGTTGATGGGATATATCCCTATAGCAACCTCGTTTTCGACCAGGCAGGAAACCTCTATGGGACTACGTTAACCTCCGGGGAGTACGCGGGGGGCGGGGGCCTTGTTTTCCAACTGACGTCCAACGGGTTGGGCGGTTGGACGGACAATGCTCTTTACCGCTTCCGAGGAGTAGGCGTCGGAGACGGGCAAAATCCTTTTGCTGGTGTGGTGTTTGACCAGCTGGGAAATCTTTATGGGACCACCTGGGCGGGTGGCATTGACAACTGCCGTTTCCAGCCTGGCTGCGGCACAGTTTTCCAGTTGACACCCTCGGCAAACCGAGTGATCGAGAATGTTCTCTACCGTTTCCAGAACGCGAGCGACGGCGCCAATCCTGATGGTGGCCTTATCCTTGACGCGTCGGGCAACCTCTACGGCACAACTAGCAGTAATGCCGGAACGGTCTTCGAGCTCTCACCTTCTACTGGCGGTTGGAAGTATAGCTTGCTTTACACCTTCACGGGAAATGGTGGGCCTCGCGGCAACCTGACTATGGATCAAGCAGGCAATCTCTATGGCACCACTTTTCAAGATGGCACGTATTCGTCTGGATCGGTTTTCAAGCTGACACCCTCAAGCGGTGGCTGGACGGAAACGGACCTCTATGACTTCAGCGGCCCCGATGGAGCGAATCCGATGGGAGGTGTCACGTTCGACAGCCGTGGCAATCTGTTTGGGACCACCGCCTATGGCGGAGACTATGGCTGCGGTGTGGTTTGGGAGATCACGCCGTAAGCCGTGCGCCCCGCCCTTTCGCTGCTTATGCCAAGGGGTGGGAGACCAATGACAATGTGCAACGGTGGCTGCTTATGCCCGTGTTTCGACCAGACATAGAAAAAGGCTTCATCAGACGGAACAGTGTGCCCGCGAAGTGCAGCACTCCCGCCGGGGAAGGAGTTCCTAATGTCAAGTCATGATAGAAGTTGCAGGTTATCTTGCGCGGCAGTGGCCGCGCTGGCCGTAACAATTCTGTTTGCGCTGGCTGTCGTCACGCCAGCAGCGCAGGCGCAAACCTACCAAGTACTCTGGATCTTCACCGGCGGAAAGGACGGGGCGTATCCCTATGCCGGCCTGACTTGGGATCGAGCCGGACATCTTTACGGCACCACTCAATACCGCGGCGGCAACGGCTGCCACCTGGGGGAGGGCTGCGGGACGGTCTTTAGATTGGAGCACGCAGGCTCCCGATGGGTCTTGAACGCACTCTACAACTTTCAAGGGGACACCGATGGCGGGAATCCGATGGCTAGAGTGATCTTCGGCCCTGACGGCAGCCTCTACGGCACTACCCAGAATGAAGGCAACCCTGCCTGTTCGTCCTTCGGTTGTGGCACGGTTTTCAACCTGAAACCCCAACCGGCCGCCTGCAAGACCGCGCTCTGTCCATGGACAGAAACCGTGCTTCATCGGTTTAGCGGTAGCGATGGAGCCAACCCTCAAAACGGCGCCCTGCTTATCGCTCCGTCGGGCATTATCTATGGGACCACGCTGAATGGCGGGACTTACGGACACGGTGTGGTTTTCAGCCTGACGCCCTCCCAGGGCGCCTGGACCTACAGCGTTATCTACAGCTTCACGGGAGGCACTGACGGCGCAGCTCCTTATAGCGGGGTGATCTTCGATAACGCCGGCAACCTCTACGGCACTACCTGCGGCGGCGGCTATTACTACTCAGGCGCGCTTTACGAGTTGCTGCCATCAGGCTCCGGCTGGAATGAGAAGGTGCTCTATTCGTTTACAGGCACCAAGCAGGACGGGTATGCAGTGTGTCCAGTCGGAGGTTTGATCTTCGATGAATCGGGCAATCTCTATGGCACGACAGCGGCGAACAATTACTACATCACCGGAGGGGACGTCTTCGAGCTAACGCCCTCCAATGGCAGTTGGACGATTGCCCACGCGGTGGCTCTTAATGGTGGGCCTGACGGCGCCGGGCCAGTTGACAGCCTGATCATGGACGCAGCGGGCAATCTCTACGGCACTATGGTGAGCACAGGCAATCCGCCTACTGGGGCGATTTTCGAGGTGTCCAAAGACTGGACGATGACGTATGTCTATCGCTGGTCGCAAGGAGGCGCCGAAGCTTATGGCAGCCCGATCTTTGATGCGAACGGCAACCTCTACGGCACGAATTTTTTCGCTGGCCAGTACAACGACGGTGTAGTCTACGAGATCACACCCTAACTGAAATTCTGCGGTTCCACAGCGGCTGACATCCGGGGTTGGATGTCGGCCGTTTCCTGCCAACACGGCGATCCCTCCTCAGTTGTCAACTATCCGGACATTATCACCGCCTGCAAGTTATTTCCGGTTTGCCGGTCATTCGGGCACAATTCAGGAGGACGACCCGGTTCAGCGCCACTGAAGAATCCAGACAGGAGTTGATCCAGGATCTGTCCCGCAAAGCTCGCGACCAAGGTGATGACATGGACCCATTCGCCGGTTGGGACAACTTCTACGTGATCGCCGGATCGTCGGCCGGCGCCTTAATCGGTCTGCAGTTTGTGGTGATCACGCTCATCGCCAACATACCGATGGGACAGAGTTCGGAGCAGGCCGGCCGCGCCTTCGCCACGCCGACCGTGGTTCACTTCGGGGCCGTGCTTCTGCTCGCCGGCATCATGACTGCTCCCTGGGATGCCATTGCGCCGGCCGCCGTCCTTTGGGGTCTGCTCGGACTCATCGGGGTCGTTTATGCAGTCGTTGTGGCTCGACGCATGCAGAGTCAAGGTTCCTACTGGCCGGAGTTGGAGGATTGGCTGTTTCACGCGGTCATGCCTTTTGTGGGCTACGTAGCATTGGCCGTTTCGGCCATCCTGGTCTGCACTCATGTGCGCAGGGCGCTCTTCGTTAACGCCGCGGCAGCGTTGGTTTTGCTCTTCATCGGCATTCATAACGCCTGGGACGCCGTTACCTATCACGTGTTCGTCCAGAGAAATAAAGAGCAGTAGTCGATCAGCTAAGCGAGCCTTTACGCCGGTAACACGACGGTCGCGCACACCGTGCGGCATCGGGGCGTTATACTGAACAGCCGTGTGGGGTGTGCCATGCGGTTCCGTGTAGTTCCTTCCTGTCTCTCTCACCCGTCAATCAAACTGAGCGTCACCTGTACCTGCGCGGTGCTGCTCCTGGCAGCTCTCATTCCCGCCGGCACATTTGCCCAAGTCACCAACTGGCCGGAGGACCGCTTCGGGAACGACCGCTTGGGCTTCAATCCCTACGAACGCATTCTGAATCCCTCCAACGCGAACCAGCTCAGTCTGCTGTGGCGGCGCAACGAAGGCGAGACTCTGATTCTCGTGTCGCCTGCCGTAGCGAATGGGGTCCTCTATGCGGATTCCTTCATGAATGGCCGTGGGGCTCCCACCCTCTTCGCCCTGAACGCGCGTACCGGCGGGCCCTTGTGGCAGCGGCCTCTGCTGGGACAGTTCTTTCTGTCGGCGCCAGCCGTCGCCAACGGGGTGGTCTATGTCGGAGTCGGCTTCTTTGTGCCCTACTACACCGGAGCCATGTATGCCTTCGACGCCCAGACGGGAGCGCCGCTCTGGACGTATGGTCACATTGGCGCCGTGCAGTCCTCGCCTCTGGTCAGCAATGGCGTCGTGTACTTCGGCTCGCTGGATGGTTATCTCTACGCTCTCAATGCCAAGAATGGCAACCTCTTGTGGCGTTCCGTGGCCGGACTCTCGTATGGCATCACCGCGCCTCCCACGCTGGTGAATGGGGTGATTTACGTCGGCTCGAACGACTTCTTTCTGTATGCCTTCAACGCCAATACCGGCGCGCAGTTGTGGAGGTTCAAGACTGCCTACAGCGTCGCGGCAGCGGCGGCGGTACAAAGCGGAGTCGCCTATGTGAACTCCGGCGGCAACACATACGCCGTGGACGCCAACGCGGGAACGCAGTTGTGGATCAACGTCACTAATGGGGCGTTCGTGAATTCGCCGGCGGTGGCCAACGGCATGGTGTATGTCTGCGGCTATGCCAGCTCCACCGGGCTGGCCGCGCTCGACGCCCAGACAGGAACCACGCTTTGGAGCTTCCCCACAGCTCAATGCAGTAACTCATCACCCGCGGTTGCGAACGGTGTGGTCTACGTGGGCTCGGAGGATGGCTACGTTTACGCGGTGAACGCCAACAGCGGCGAGCTGCTGTGGAGGGGTGCGGCAAGCAGCCGCCTGGAAACTTCAGTTGTCGTGGTCAACGGAGTGCTTTACGTGCCTACCTATGATGGTAACGTGTTTGCGTACAGTCTGAATGGCCGCTAATCGGGGAGGGAAGTGAGTGATGCACGTGCAGCAAATCAACCGGCTCAGCGGCAGGGCCGTAACCGTTCTGTCGCTTATCGCATTGCTTACGGTGTTGACCGGGTACTTGCAGGCGCCTCAGGCCGACGAAGGTACCGGAGCGCATATCTTTCAACTGGCTGTCGTGGCGGTAGTGCCGGCGATCCTGCTTTTCCTGGCCACTGCCGATTGGAGGCGACCCCGGCAAAGCGCGCGCCCCCTGGCGCTTCCCGCTGCCGCGCTGGCTCTGGCCTTCGCCGCCCTCTATTACCTCGAGCATTACTGGTGGCCTGCGCGATAACTGGTTTGCCGGTCCGTTACTCACCCGGCCGCGGATCCCTCACCGACTAAAGTCGGCTCGTGATTACCAATAAAGGCCTTGTAACGGCGCGGCCAAGGCTGCGCCCCTTCAAAACGTATCCCAGCTAACTTACTCCCAGCGTCTAGGGCGGCGACCCAGTGATGAGAATTGCCACAATCTGGGCTGCTTGAAAACGCTATAGCAATCTGCAACAGGCTTTCGAACGCTCGTCCGAAGTGTTGCGAAATCCATCACGTCGCCGGGTGACCCCCGTCACAGCGCCCCCTACGTCTGTATTCCACAATAAGATCGTACTTATGGAATTTGTGATACAGATCGCCATTCGCCCTTCGCAGTTCGCCAAGAACTGCCAAACTGAAGCGAAAAGCGAGTAACGAGTTCATAGGAGCCATCATGAAGAAAATCATCCTAGCTGTGCTGTTCATCGCGGTTGCCCTGTTTCTGGTCCTTCCCAACCTGTCCTGGGCGCAGAGCACGGAAGAGCTCTACAAGGCGAAGTGCGCTGCCTGCCATGGACCTGACGGGAAAGGTACGGCTGCCGGCAAGAAGATGGGAGCACAGGAGTTTTCGTCCGCCGCGGTACAGAAGATGTCGGATGCTGAAATCGCCGACTTCATCGAAAACGGCGGGCCGCAGAAGAAGGCTACTCACGCTTTCGCCGCCAAGGGTGTAAGCGCAGCCGATGCCACAAAGCTTGCCGCTTACGTGAAGACGTTGAAGTAGCTTTCGGCGCTGGCGTTCGCTCCAGAACCGCTCTTTCGCTTTTCGCCCCTTCGCCTTTCGCCAGAAGGCTGGGCGGTCGTAAGCAAAGAGGAAAGAGCGAACGGCGAAAAGCGATTCCGGAGCGGGCCCATCCCCCGATCCCGCTTTGCGGACTACAGTCGCCCGACGGCGCTCTAGGTTGGCGCCGCTTCCTCCTGCCAAGGTCCGACCGGGCCCGCCAGGGCGACCTGGAGAGAGATCAAATGAGCAAGGGACTACTTTACGATGCGACGCTGTGCATCGGCTGCAAGCAGTGTGAACAGGCCTGCGCCACGGAAAACGGCCTGCCGTACGACGAAAAAGTAGCAGCCGAGGAAGTCACGTCGGCGCACAAGTACACCGTCGTCCTCACCAAGGACGACAAGTTCATGCGCCGCCTGTGCATGAACTGCGATGACCCTGCCTGCGCTTCGGTCTGCCCGGTGGGCGCGCTGAAGAAGACCGCGCTGGGCCCTGTCACCTACGACAAGAGCCGCTGCATGGGATGCCGCTACTGCATGGCTGCCTGTCCGTTTGGCGTGCCCAAGTACGAATGGAACAAAGCGATTCCCGGCGTGCGCAAGTGCATCATGTGCAGCAAGCGCGTCGCCGAGGGCAAGCAGACTGCATGTGCCGAAGCTTGCCCCACCGGAGCTACCAAGTTCGGCGAGCGCGACGAGTTGCTGGAAGAGGCGAAGAAACGCCTCCGCGACAATCCCGGCAACTACCTGCCGCACATTTTCGGTGAGACCGAGGTTGGCGGCACCTCGGTCATGCTGATCTCGTCGGTGGGCTTCAACCAATTTGGTTACCGAGCCGATCTCACGGAACGCGCGCTACCCATGTACACCTACCAGGTGCTGTCGCGCATTCCCGACTTCGTGCCGCTGTTCGGTGTGCTGCTGGGCGGAGTGTATTGGATTACCCACCGCCGCGAAGACGTGGCGCAGGCGGAAGCGGAAGA
>Ga0335082_10000286_pt1 | contig 51472 bp, 34 predicted proteins | sample Lox_Sample_41_FD_206718 | JGI IMG/M metagenome (GOLD analysis project Ga0335082, IMG submission 206718) | Soil microbial communities from Loxahatchee National Wildlife Refuge, Florida, United States - Lox_Sample_4.1 | ecosystem: Environmental > Terrestrial > Soil > Wetlands | place: USA... | reverse complement strand
TGATCCACCAAAGAACTCAGGAGCAAGAACCATGAATCTCATCGAGTTGAATCGTGCCTTACGACAACTGCGGCTGGGCGGTATCGCCGCCGTGCTCGAAACCCGGCTCCGCCCGTTAACAAAGCCAACACCACCGTTGCCTTGACCTCATCCGCGAACCCATCAACCTATGGTTCATCAGTGACGTTCACAGCAAGCGTGAGCCCGTCTGGCGCAACTGGAACGGTCACGTTCAAAGAGGGAAGTACCACGCTGGGAACCGGGACAATCACCAGCGGCAAGGCGACGTTCGCCACTTCAGCTCTAGCTGTTGGGTCACACTCGATTTCGGCTTCATATGCTGGCGATTCGAATTACAACGGCAGCACATCAACGACGCTAACTCAGACGGTCAACAAAGCGAACACGAGCGTCAGCCTCACCTCGTCCGCAAACCCATCGGGGCTAGGGTCGCCCGTGACGTTTACCGCTACCGTGACGCCGTCGGCCGCGACGGGTACAGTTACCTTCAAAGACGGAAGCACGACCGTGGGCACCGGCACAGTCAGCAGCGGCGTCGCGACATTCACAACGTCAACTCTCGCGATCGGGTCGCATTCGATAACTGCTGCCTATGGCGGCGATTCCAACTACAACAGCAGTACCTCCACAACACTCACGCAGACAGTCAAACAAGCGTCTTCTGTCGCGCTAAGTTCGTCGGCAAATCCGTCTGCTCTTGGTTCCTCCGTCACGTTTACCGCCACAGTAACTCCGTCCTCCGCAACGGGCACGGTGACTTTCAAGGACAGCACGACGACGCTCGGTACGGGCACCCTCAGTGGAGGAAAGGCAACGTACACCACTGCCTCCTTGTCAGGCGGCAGCCATTCCATCACGGCCGTATATGGCGGAAACAGCACGTATGCGGGTAGCACGTCCTCAGTGCTGACGCAAATTGTTCTGACAGTTGTGGGACTCAGCGTGGCTCCTGCCAACGTGCCACTGCCACTCAATAGCAAGCAGCAGTACATAGCGACCGCAACCTACTCCGACAACAGCACGCATGACGTAACGGCGTCGGCTACCTGGAGCGTTTCAAATACTTCAATAGCAACGATCTCTGCCGCCGGTCTTCTCACTGCCGTGATGGAGGGGCAAACCACGGTCCAGGCAGCTTACGGATCGCTGAACAATACTACAAACTTGACCGTCACTGGTCCCACGTTCATTCAGGTGGGGGCTCTCGCAACCGGCGAAGGTTACTACTCCACCGCCACGCTCCTCCCGAACGGAAAGGTGTTGATTGTCGGCGCATACGGAGGACTGTCGAGTGCCAAGCTCTACGATCCAGCAACCGGCACATTCAGTCCCACAGGGAGTCTGTGGACAGGTCGCGGCTGGCACACGGCAACTTTGCTCGACAATGGAAGAGTTCTGATCGCGGGCGGATTGGATGCCTCATACCACAGCGTCCGGACCGCTGAATTGTACGACGCGGACGCGGGCACCTTCTCCTTTGCTGGTTACATGAATGGAAACGGCCGCTATGCCCACACAGCAACCCTTCTGAAGAATGGGCAAGTATTGCTGGCAGGCGGCGACTTTCTAACTTCGGGTGGGGGAGGTCCCGCTCCGGCGGAATTGTACGATCCAGTAGCGGCGACGTTCACTCTCACAGGAGATCTGTCAGTTCCTCGCGCCGACGGTACAGCCACAATGCTTAACGATGGAACCGTTCTTGTGATCGGCGGTTACGATCAAAGCAGCTACAGCAGCCCCGCCGTTGAGCGATACAACATCGCAACCGGTACATTCACAAGGATCGCCGATCTGGGCACTCCGCGCGGTGATCTCACTGCAACCCTTCTGGGCACCGGAAAGGTACTCGTGGTCGGCGGGGGATGCACATCCTGCTCGCCAGCAACTCTGGCGAGCGCGGAGCTATATGACCCAACCACCGGCTTATTCAGCCCGACGGGAAGGCTCACTCTCGACCGCGAATTTCACACCGCTACGCTCTTGAGCGATGGCACCGTACTGATCGTTGGAGGTTCAGGAACCACCGGAACCATCGGCACGGCAGAACTGTATAACCCAGCGAACCAGAACTTCACAGGGGCAGGGGCCCTGATCAATGGCCGCTATGGCGCTCTCGCCACCTTGCTGCACGACGGAACGGTCCTGGTCGCTGGAGGTGCCGGCCTCACTGGAGATGAAATCGCAGAACTATACGCTCCAACTCCGCCACCGCCTTCTTCGCTGCAAATCACTCCGAGCAGTGTGAATATGGTCGTGGGTGACACCCATCAATTCACGGCAATCGACAACAACGGTCATCGTCGCTCGGACGCAATTTGGTCATTGAGCGATGACAGCCTCGCGACCATCACGACGGACAGTTCCCCGACCCTCACCGCCATCGCAGCGGGGAATCTCACATTGACTGCCTATGTCCAGGGCAGGTTCGCCCAGGCACAGATTACTATTTTCCCCACTGAAACCGTGCTCAATCCGGGAACTCCAGTTTGGTCATTGCCGTCAACCCCTGGATTCATGCCGTTACAAATCGCACAAGCAATTCCCAATGACTTAGGTCCGGACCTGTATTCAGCGGAAACCAGCGCCGACGGCAAGACGACCTTACTTCACGGTCTAACAGCCGACGGACGCCAGATATGGCAAACGCAATTACCCGCCTTGACAAACAAAAGCGTTCCAGATGCTTCCGGTGGACTCATGGTTACTGAGCACGCGACGTGTGATCAAAACCAAACTGACCCCATGACCGTCGCTGACATCGACCCTACAACAGGTCAAGAGCTTTGGCGGATCAGAGCTGGCGGCGTTCAATATGGGCAGCAGATAATATATTGTTACTCCCCGGATGTGGCTCCACAGATCGCGGTTCGTCCTGACGGATGGGTTCTCATGTCTTCGCCGACCAACGCTGGGATGCCGCCCTTAATCCAGGTTTGGCACGGCGCAGCCTACAACGTCTCGATTCCTGACTCGTCGTTCACGGACTCCAGTGGGGTTGTCCATACGGTGCAATCCATGGTCGGGCCTCCGATGGTGGATGCCGATGGCTCTACCTATGTTGAGTACCAGGTTCGTGATCTTGGCCAGACGAAAGTGAATTCGGCTTCCTTGTACCTGTTGAAGATGACTTTCGATTTCTGGACCCCAACCACTACGTTGCTGATGAGTAATACAGATTTGAATTCGGGGAGGTTCCCCGAATCCACCGATTCCAGTCTGCTTCCAGGCCGCGTGATCCCAGACGGGCAGGGTGGTGTCATCGCAACCTGGACAATCTCCCCTTCCAATCTGCCATTTCCACCACAACTCTGGCACTATTACCAGGCGGCCCACGTAGTCGGCGGTTCGGTTGTGGCCAACTATGACCTACCTTTCACGCCCTTGAACCCGGTACTGAACAAATATCCCACTCTCGCGCTTGGGGAGTACGGCACTGCCTTTGCGAGCGGTCTCAGCGCCGCCAACGACGGTTCGCCGGTTGATCGACAACAGATCGTATCGTTTGATATCAGCACCGGAACACCTAAGTGGACCTATCAAGCGGCCGGTACAGAGAATCTGACAATACTCGCTGCCACTTCGGATGGGGGCGTGGCTGTTAGCGACTCTCGCAACGGCTTTACACATTTTGATGCGAGTGGACAATCGTCCCTGGTGCCTGGAACAGTTGGAACATCTGGTCAATATTCTTGGACGAATCGCTGGGCTGCGCAATCGTCTGCTGGAGCGTCCCAACTCGCGCTGCCTCTGGATGTCGACACTGCGAGCACATGGGCTACTCCCAATGGAAATGCATCTCAGACAGGGGCGGCCATTCCTCTTTGTCCGTGTGAGGAGCAGTTCGATCAAGGAACTAATTCACCTACTTCCGGCGAGCAGTTTCCAAGCGCAGCGTCTTCTGAAGCCATCTCGTCAGTATCCGTCCCTTCCCCAGAAGGAGCAACGTATACCTATCTTCAGTTGATAGGGGATCAGGGAATAAACGGACCCGGCTGTCCTCAGGACCCCACGCATTGCCACAATACCGGACAGCGTTTCAGCCTCGCGGCGCAAACGGAAGCTGACAACCTAACTCAGTCGGGCTCGAATGTTGTGATTCCTTACCGTGTATCGTCTGTTCAGAATGTGGAGACAGCGCTAACCACCAGTGGCCCCATTACGGGAATGGTAACCTATTTCGGTCACGGTGGTTATCTGCCACAGCTTGATGGGTCCTATCTGTCGATACTGGCTGTTGGCCAAGCGCCGGGTGCGGATACCAATGTTGCCGCTTACAATGTCAATACTCTGTCGAACGCCCAGCTTAGTACTGATACTTCCCTAGTTCTCAAGACGTGCCGGGCCGGATTGGCCCCCGCTGGAGGCCACTCCATAGCTCAGTTGCTTGCAAACCAACTGAATCGGGGCGTATATGCGTGGAAGGTGGGGGCCTTCTTCAGTCACAGTTCTAGTGCTACCCTTCCTCAGGGAATGCCCTCCGAAACCAAACCCATGTACTTGCTTCCAATGGGAGGCAACACCGTCGCTCCCTGTCTCTTTAAGCCGAACCAACCGGAGCCACAACATTGTGGAGGCGAACAGTGAAGTTGTCTCCAAGGCGAATTTGACGTGATGCATGTTGTGCAGGAGTGATGCTCTTATGCTTCGATTTAACGTGCTAAAAGCCGGTGTCATGATTGGAATGACTTTGACCGTCGCCGCGCAATCGCAAATGGCGACGCCTTTGGCCAAAGATCTTCTGGAACGCTTCTGCAGGCTCGACGCAGCTGGCAAAAGGCTCAGCCCTGAAGGCCGTACCGAGGTATCTGATATCTCACTTTCACCCGATTCATGGCCGGGCGACGGGAAGATCGTCGTGATTCGTGGCTATGAAGTACTCCACAAGAGCGCCCAGAAGGACAATGCCAATTTTGTTGTGACCTACAGCGCGTGGGGAGAGATTGATTCTTCTTTACGTTTCACGAGGTCGGAGGGAACTGCGGTCGGCAGTCCCGTCAACGTTCCTGAGTACATTAACGTAATTCTGACTGATCGTCACAATGAGCTTGAGCACGGTCACATGGTTTCTGTGAGCGGGACTAAGAAATGGAGAGTCTGGGCCCTTCCCTCGGCTCCTCATATCCAAATCGACACCGCGATCCGCTATGTGGCAGAAATGCTTCGAAAATCGGTTGATCCGACTATCCGGGCAAATGCCGAAAAGACGATCCGTATACTCAAGGCTCTTCCCGCGAGGGGACCTGCGAGAGATGTGAGCTATTCCCAATCGCCAACGGCAGTGGTCGACCAGTTCTGTCGCATGGATGCGGACGGGCGACATCTCGGCAATGATAAACACGCTATAGAAGTTTTCTTCACACAGCCTGGATCTCGAACCGGGGAGGCAATCGTTGTCATAAGGGACTTTGTCGTCAGCAATGCCGCGATAGCTGACAATCGGGCCACAGTTGTTGTTGAGTACACCTATTCAGGAGAACTGAATTCTCGCACGGCACTGTTCACACGGAGTATGTCCGGCTTCAAAGTCAGAACCAATTTCGATCTCGTTCTTACAGACGAGAGTCCGAGGCAGACACCGGCTAGACATCCCGCCACCTGGAAGATCAACGGCCCTCGGCCCGCACCACACATCACTGTTGACGCAGCCATTCGGTACATAACGCGCCTGCGTGACGAAACGGCCGATTCGGAGGTCAAGCAGAATGCCGAGAAGGCTCTTGTTGAGTTGACGGCTTTACCGAAGCAATAGGGTTTTAGATTCACCGGTTCAAAAGCTCGGCCTGCGATGATGGGCAATTCTCTGTGTCCTGAGTGAGCGATATCCGAACCCTATCTTGCTGACCTGAGCTGCGCAACGGCGATTTCAGGTCCTGAGAGTTGGCGGTCTCCACCCCCGAAAGCCAATGTACGGCTCCAATCTGCAACTCTAAACCCCGACAAGTGGAATTTTTCCATTCGGTGACACGATCGCGCTCATCAATTTATGTTGCGCCGTGTCTTCGTTCTCTCCGCGTTTTCCTCGGACCCATCGCGGAATGAAAACATAGGGACACTCGTAACATAATCAAGCGCGCGCGACCGGGAAATCGACGTGCTCAATTTGGCGGGCAGAACGTTGACGTTGACCAATCGAATCCCCATTAACGGGAATCCGGAGAAGATGTTGTTAAACCAAGCGCAGAGCAAGTTGTTTGTGACGGTTGCCAACGCCGACGCCCTGGTAATTTCTGAATATTGTCCGGCTGATCATCTCTCGTGCTCCGCCGACTTATCGGGAATCTTGTAACCCCTCCATCTTTTTTTTTCATACTCGTGATCCGCGTCACAGACTTTCCTGAAACGGAGAACGATCATAGATAAGATTTGCCCTCCTATTCGCTAGGCGACAGCCCAGGTCACGTCGCAAGGAGAACTCCCATGGCAGAAAAATCGAAAAAACCACATACCATCCAGGTTTGGAAGTGTGAAGATTTGAAGGCACTCATCAAGGAACAAGTCCATGCGCATGTCAAGGACGTTGAACTCGCGAAGCGCCTCGAACGCGCCCTTGGCGATCAAGTTGCCTACGGCGATGGTGGCGGCGGTGGAAACGTCGGCGTAGCATAGCTCGCTCTCTGGGAAAACTTGTCTTTGCCAGTTCGCTACCGTGAACTGAGGGGGCGGTGTGCGCGAAATCATTGACGCCATCCGATTGCGTCCCAAGCGGTGTGTCTGGGAATTGACCGCGCGTTGCAACATGCGGTGCCTCCACTGCGCTTCAGGATTGGGCCCCACTTACAGTCGCGGCCAAGAGCTAACTACGAAAGAAGCGACCAGGCTATGCCGTGAACTCAAGGATCTGGGCTGCGAGTACGTGGTACTTTCCGGGGGCGAGGCCCTGCTTCGGGACGACTGGGACACGATCGCGCGGGAGTTGGTTGCTCTCGGCGTAAGTGCATCGTTGATTACCAACGGTCTGCTGATAACAGCAGCCACCGCGAGGAAGATCAAAGACACCGGCGTATGCCGCGTCGCCCTCAGCCTTGACGGCCTCGAACCCACCCACAACTACATCCGCCGTCACCCGAATTCATTTGCGGTGGTCTGTCGTTCCTGTTCCTTGCTTCGGGATGCCGGAATACCGGTAAACATCGTCACTCATATCAACCGCATGAACCTTGGCGAACTTGAGGCACTGGAGGCTCTCGTGGCCGGGTTACAGGTGAAAGTGTGGCGTCTTCAACTTGGGTCACCCGTGGGACGTATGGCCGAGCATCCCGAATTGCATCTGATCCCCGAGCACCTGCCGAGAATTGCTGACTTCATCGTAGCCGCGAAACAGCGCGGGGAAGTGTACATCGATGTCGGCGACAACGTCGGCTACTTCTCGAAACATGAGTGGGTCCTCCGCAGCGGGGCGGACACGCCTCTTTTCGGATGCTGGTGTGGATGTTCTGCCGGATGCCTGGCCATCGGTATCGAAGCCAATGGCAACGTAAAGGGCTGCCTTTCGCTCCAGTGCTCTTCCTTTGTCGAAGGCAACATCCGCGATCAACCCCTGAGTGCAATCTGGACCCGGCCGGGTGGGTTTCGTTACACGCGCGGCTTCACCACGGCAGACCTGGCTGGCTACTGCAAGGGGTGCGACTACGGCGAAATCTGCCGCGGTGGATGTACCTTTATGGCATTTGGCGCGACTGGATCGCCTCACAATAATCCGTTCTGTCTCTACCGCATTCAGGGCCGGCAATGAGCACGCTTCTCTTGTTTCCGCCGGTCGCTGACCCCGCACATCCGCCCCTCGGTATCGCGTCGCTCGCGGGCTACCTCCGGCATGGAGAGGAAGTGACGCTTGCCGATCTGAACATTCGCGCCTACAACGAACTCCTGACAGGACGCTATCTCGATAGATGCGCACGTTTCATGCGCAGGTCTTTGGAACTGTTTGAATCGCAGCCTTCGCTGGCGCCTGAATATCGGGGCCGATATCGCCAGACAGCGGAAAGCCTGCTCTCCGCGGAATACTTGATCGCGAGGATCGATGAAGCAAGAGATCGAATGCGTGATCGTGCCACGTACGCGACGCGGAAATCCTACGCAAGCGTCGCTGGAATACTGCGCCGCGCAATGCAATTAGTCTCGGCCGCACACTATCCGGCGGAGTGGACCCCGGGGGGGTTTTCGATGGGCCGCGATTGCACCACAGCATCCGGTGTGCTCGATGCAGTGCGGGATCGTCGGCAGAACCTGTTTCTCCCTTTCTTCGAACGCGTCCTGCCAGAACTCGTTTCGTCCGAACCCCGCGTCGTCGGCATCTCTCTTAACTACTACGGTCAATTGGTTCCCGCCATCACCCTCGCTAGCGTTGTGCGCAAGCTGTCGCCGGAAGCTTTTGTCGTGGTCGGTGGCGGCCTCATTTGTTTCTTCGAAGGCCGGTGGTCGGTGCTTCGCGCCTTCAGTCGTTACATCGACGGCTGGATTCCCTTCGAGGGCGAACAACCCTTGTTCGATCTGCTGGAAGCCCTCGATCATGGACACGATCTGGGCGAGGTGAAAGGCCTGCTACGCTTTGAGAACGGCAAACCGCTGTATCGGCAGGCTGGCGATCCTCTGCCTGCCCCTGAATTTCCGCTGCCAAACTACGATGGTCTTCGCCTCCGAGAATACCTGACACCCGAGCCTGTGCTCCCGGTTCTCAGTTCTCGAGGATGCTATTGGGGGAGGTGTGCCTTCTGTTCGCATGCACGCCTCTATCGCAACCAGTTCCGAAAGTTGAATGCAAACGACGTAGTAAGCGTGCTTCTCGAACTTCATCGGAAGTACTCGGCATCATGTTTTTATTTCGTTGACGAGGCCATTCCACCGGTTACGGCGGCTGGTTTCGCACAAGCAGTGGTTTCCTCGCGACTCCCGTTTCGCTGGTTCGGCGAAACCAGGATGGAACTTTCTTACTCCCGGAAACGCTTGCGACAGCTTCGCGAGGGCGGCTGCCTTATGCTGATCTTCGGCCTCGAATCCGCCGTTCCGCGCGTGCTGAACGCCATGGAGAAAGGCATTACCCCCGAGAATGCCAGCCGCATTTTGCATGACTGCGCCGCCATTGGCATTCGGGCGTTCGTCATGTTTTTCACCGGGTTTCCTTCGGAAAGCCGAACGGAAGCCGACCAGACGGTGAACTTCGTCGACCAGCACGCCCAATGCATTACGCACGTCGCCACCAATCGCTTCGTAGTGGAAGAACGCGCACCAGTGTTCCGCGAGCAGAAGCGCTACGGGCTGTCGACCTTAGCCCGCACCGGGGAGGAAGATTTGAGGACCTGGAGTACCTATCACGTGAACGACGGTATGCAGTCCGCGGAGGTCTCGGAATTCGTGAATGAGATTGAGCGACGCAGCAGCATCAGACCGCCGGGATCATTTCTGATTTCGAGAAGTCACCTCGCCTTTCTTCCTCCTGGCCCGCCGCCGATCGAGCAGCCCATGGAACCGGCACACACAATCCTGTCACGCCCGGAGCGGTTGGTACCGCACCGATCCGCCATGTTGCTCCCCTGCAACTTTGCGTTCAATCTTGACGAAGTGCAACAGGCTCTGGAGTCACCGTCCAATGTCGTTGAGCGCAATGCCACCTCTTATGTGTTCGATCAGGACAACGAGCGCCTGGTCGAGGTGGGAAAGGATGGAACGGCCATTCTGGGAGCCTGCAGCGGCCGTTATACTCTCGCGGAAATTCTGGATGCGGTAGGTCCCAAAGGACGGGCGACTACCCTCACATTCCTCAACGACCTGAGTCGTCGGAATCTTATCTCGTGGGAAGTCGCCTTATGAGGCTGGCCCTCGTATATCCGCCATTCGCCGACGCTACCCAGCCCTATGCGAGCCTTCCTGCCCTGGCAGCGTTTTTGAGAATGCGCGGCAGACACCAGGTCACCCTCCATGATGCGAACCTGGAGTTTTGTCTCAGTCTGTGGACACAGAGAAGGCTCAATCTCGCATTACGCAGGCTGGATGACCGCCTGCGCAAGCTGGAACAAAGCTCCAGCTTTTCAGTTCCCCAAGCCGAGGAATATGCCAGCTTGATGTCGGCGCGTCTCAAAGCGCCGCACGTTGCAGTTCGAATCGAAGGGGCCGTTCGCGACCTTCGGCGCCCGGAAACATTCTCAAGCCTTGAACGGCTGGCAGCTGCAAAGCGCGTATTCGAGGACGCGGCTGAGGTTCTCGGGGCGGAATCGCCCCTGTTACGGCGTCGGATTGCATCCTTTTCTCCCCTCGAGATTGCGCGCATGACACGCTCTCCCCGCGCCAATCCGTTCGGTGAGTTTTTCGAGAGAGTCACCATCCCGCAACTCGCACGCTTGACACCGGGCGCTGTGGGTATATCCATCACCTACCCCACACAGGTCGCGCCGGCTGTCGCCATCGCGCGCGCGCTTCGTCGTCATGCCCCCTCGGTCAAAGTGATATTCGGCGGGCAGATCATGAGCGTATGGTACGAGGATCTGGAGTCGTATCCGGAGATCTTCGACTGGTGCGATTATGTAGTGGGCTACGAAGGGGAAACGGCGCTCGATAACCTGCTCACTGCGATCGAAACCGGCGCTGAAACAGTCGGGATGGCCAACGTTGCCGTGCGCGAAGGCAGCCTTGTTCGCAAGGGTTCAATTTTCTCCGAAGATATTAATGAGCTGCCGACGCCGGATTACTCTGATCTCCCGCTGGATCGATATATCGCGCCAGAACCCGTGCTCCTTCTGAATACCTCCCGGGGATGCTACTGGTCACGCTGCGCGTTCTGCTCGGTATCGCCTTCCATGCGGAACCGGTTTCGCGTACGCAAGCCGCAGTTGGTGGTGCGTGACATCCTGTCCCTGCGCAATCGTTATTTCGCCCGCTGTATTTCTCTAGGGGATGACTGCGTTCCCCCGTTCATGCTGCGAGCGCTGGCCCAGGAACTTAAGGGAGCAGGCGTAGCATGGCAATGTGAAGTCCGGTTTGAAACGGCGCTCACCGCGTCCCTGCTCAGAGACCTTGCCGGCGCGGGCTGCAGAAACCTTATTTTCGGACTCGAATCCCACGTAGAGCGTGTTCTCGACTGCATGAAGAAGGGGATTTCCCCTTCCGAGATCGAACGAATACTCAAGGACTGCCGCGACGCCGGCCTTGCCTTTAATCTCCAGTTGTTTTTTGGCTTTCCCGGGGAAAGTGAGTCGGAAGCAAGAGATTCGATGGAGTTCGTGACGGGTCAGCTACGCGGAGCTGCGACTTTGTCATTTGGCCAATTTCGCTTGCAGCGCGGATCCGCAATTGCACAAGATCCGGCAGCCTTTGGCATTGAAGTCCAGTCGACCTCTCCAGCCTCCAGTGTGGATCTTGCTTATCGCCCACTTCCCTCGCATGCAGCCGGCATCGAAACACAACTCGCGAGAAGAGTGTTCGAAAAGGCTGGAGGTCGCTCAGTTCCCGTGGGTATGGATGCTCATACGCTGATCTACCTGAGCAAGGCGGGTGTGGCAGCTATGGCCGATAGTCTGTACCCTCGAAGTACGGGGTCGCCAGTGATAGCTGAGCGCAAAGCGGGAGGAAGATGGAGGCAAAGAGGTTCACAAACGCTCAGATGCTTTCGCGATTGGTCCAACAACGGTTCACCCTACCTCGTGCTCTACAATTATGAGATGAACCGATCCGTTGAGATTTCACGTCTTTCGGCCTGGGTTCTGAGCGAACTGGCCGAATTCGCCTCCACCGACGAACTCGTGGCCCGTGCTGCCGCACGAACCCAACTAGCCGCAATAGAGGTCGAATCGGCGGTTTCCTCCGCCATCGTGGCACTCGAAAGAGCAGGTCTGCTAGTCCGCGAAACCGACCGCCAGACCATGCTGGAGTCCCTCCAGCTTGATGCGGAGCACGCGGGCCGGACACCGATTTGCGGTGCGGCTCCGGTTCCCAATGTTTCGTCGGAATCATTCCATTCTCGCTGACCCTTTCTCTTCGTTGCACCGCCAATGTGTGGCCTGGATGTTGTCTGGATGGTCGTCTCTCCATCCCCCTCCCATTCCTTTGCACCGTTTGTGGTCCGGGACAATATCGGTGTAGTCTGTGAACTTCTCCTCGCAGATTGCGCAAATTCCGTCTTGCTCGGTGATTTTCCGGTTGAGCAATTTCCGCATTTCTCCCGTGACCTGAGTTCCCGATATCCCCTTGGGTGATGTGGATCCTCGATGCGCTGAACACCAAGCCGGATTACTTTGGGTTTGGGGATGAGTTCCCGGCCACAGCAGGAAACAGACTTGTAAAGCGGAAAGAGTTCATTGGCACGAAGCCTCATGGCAGTTCTCCTCTGGTTTCATGAATGGGTTTGCAAGAGAAGGGTGAAAAATGAACTCAATCCAGCCAAAACAAAATAGGACGGTCCTCAGCTACTGGGAACGGCGGCCTGGATATCGGGAATCCTGCTTTGGATCTAAACAGGCTTGGGTCTTGCCGGGATGAGCTTTAAGAGGATGGTACGTATTGCTTCTGGTTGGTGTTCGCCAGCATTTCCGGCCAGCATGTACCTGCGTTCGAATCCTTGTGGGCCTTCAACTTTCATCTCCCAGTCATCGTTGTCACGGGATCCGAGAATTGAGATGCGCCAATCCCCCGGCTCGTCATGGAGTACGTGCTCAATGGAGGCGACAATCTCAGCCTGATTTGCAACATGCCCTGTATTGTGCAATTCAACGATGACTGCCATAGCGGTTTCTATTCTACCGAGCGGGAAGTGCCACAGCAGCAGGCCCCTTGGCAGTGGTTCACCCTGGCATTTCGAACAGGTCTGGCTGGGGCTTCGCGATCTTCCGTCGATTGGAACTTACTTAAGCCCACTCCCACCAGGCGATAGCGTTGCTCTGGGCCCAGGCTACGTGTTCTTGCAATTTCAGCGCAATATCGGTCAGCTCTTCACCACGTCGCTGACCTATGGATTGTGTCGATCGCGTCTGTCGCGCTTGTTCTCTTCTTGTTGGTGGCTGGCGCCTTTCGCTCGCTCTGGGCAATGCGAGGCTGGCTCAGTCCAGGTTGGAGTCGCTGAAATCGCACACTGGACTGCAACGATTCATGCCTCGCGCCATCTCGCAAGGCGCAGTGTTTGGCAACTCCCGAACCCCGAAGGAATTGCTATCACACCAGTGGGTGACCCGAATCACTGTGACGCCGCGGGCAGGGTGATATACGTGCGATTCATAAGTTGATTTTAGTCCCCAGGGGCACTGCTATACCGGGCTCATTACCACTGCAACGAGGGTTGAGCCAATGCCTGGATCCGAAAAGAATCTTCCCCGAAAAATAGTTCCGCGAAAGAAACCAAATCGCTTGGGCAGCCACACAGCTGCTCGAATACGCAGGAGAACTACTTAAGTCCGCCAGGAGGTTGTTATGCCAGAAAAGGAATCGGTGCGCGCCGCAAGTAGGGCCACCAATCTCTATCGCCATCGCTGGGCCGTGCAACTTGATGAACACGAACAGCGCCAAATCGCGCCGACCAAGGTCGCCACCCGCCTCGTCCAGGTCGGGCCCCGCTTCCCGGGAGGAATGTTCTACGAATCCGGGGGACAGTCATATGTTTTGACAGAGAGCGTGTTCGGGCAATACCCGTTTCTCTTGGTCTTCCGCCTGCCTCAAAAGGCGCGGGAAAAGAAGCCGGCTGCATTCCCGTTGGCGGGAGTGCCGGATCACGTTCTCGCCCCCGCCCGGGCCCTTTGCGAGAATATCGCGGCGAACTTGCGGCTTCCCGAGACGCTGCACAACATCGAGCTCAACGTCACCGAAACCGCCAAAGGCGCGCTGCGTCTCTCCAACGGCTGGGAGCTGTCAAAGGCAATCATGAAGATCAGCCGCATCGATATCGGACGAGTGGCGTGCGACTGCGATGTGGACGGTCCGTGCGGCTACTGTTGCGATACCTGCGATGGCCAGCCCTGCGATGTGCCATGTGATTGCGGCCTTGCATTCACAGAAAAGCCAATCGAGGTGGAGATCGAGGCTATCGCCGGAGTGAATCAGGCACGGCGGTAGGCGCGGCGGTACGGTGAAGGTAGTCAAGGGCGATCTGCGCGGTCGCAGCCAACGGCAGACATGCGACCGCTTGATCGCCCGGAAGGTACTGAGGAAGGAAGTGATGAAGATGGGTAAGCTCACTCTTACGGCGAAAGTTCCTTCGAAGCTGTCGGTGCTGGTGACCCATCGGTGCAATCAGACCTGTGAGTTCTGTTTCGACGCCTCCAACGTCGTCTCGGCTCGCGCGTTCGGCGACATCTCCGACAAGACCGTCGAACGCCTCGTTCAGGTTCTCGCAGCCTCCGGGGTGTCGAAAGAGAAAAACTTCAACGTGACGCTTTCAGGTGGCGAACCGACTCTTCACCCCAGATTTTTCGAGATCCTCGCCCGATTCTCGGACGCAGGCTATGCGCTGACCGTCCTAAGCAACGGCCAAGCGTTCGCGGACGAGGCATTCGTGCAGAGGCTGCTCAAGTATCACCTCTGGAATGTCCAGGTCGCCATCGAGGGATCTACTGCTGCCACGCACGATGCCCGAGTGGGCTGTCCCGGCGCCTTCAACCGATGCGTCAAGGGCATCAAGAACCTTCTCGCCAATCGCGTCAGGTTCATCACAAACACCACGATCACGAGGACATCGATCGACGAGATGTATCGCATCATCGACTTGCTCGACGAACTCGGCGTTCCGAAGATGAACATCGGCAACATGTTGCCGGAGTGTTGCGCTCGAAACCATGCGCTCCTGATGGAATATCCGGATGTCGTGACGATTGCGGAAAACCTTAACCTCTATGCTCTGACGAAGAGAATTGACTTCTCCTTCATCACGCCACTTCCCCTGTGTCTGAAGAACCACCGGTTTATTAGCAATCCCTCCGTCTGCTCCGCGGGCGCCTACTCACTGATCATGGATCCTTCGGGACAATTCCGTCCGTGCTCGACATGGACTTTCCCCGGCGCCGACTACCCCAACGTCCACGGCGTGGCGACGATAGAGGAGGTCCGTCTGACCATGAAAGGCATCGTCCAATCATGGGTGGGCAGCCACATTCCGACGGAGTGCTCCACCTGCGAAGATCTTCTGACCTGCCGTGCAGCGTGCCCGCTCTATTGGGCCGTGGCTGGGGCGCGGACACCGAACTGTTGGGCGGCAACAGGTGCGCCGTAAGAGCGGCGCACCTTCCGTGCGTGTGCCCACCTGACGACTAAAGCAAGGAGAAGATCCCTTCTTCTAAACCATCGCTATTGCACGTCGCAACAAACGAGGTGATCTGCCTCGTCACGAGTTACCGACGAGGGAAGTCGCAAGTATGCCCCGAAGCGCTCAGTACGAATTGGTGCGGGACTCTGGTCGCTTTCGGCGATGGGTAAAAGGCGCGGCGAGCGAGAGTCATTCCCAAACATGAAATTGAAAGCCTCGCGGGTCAGCAGCATGTCCCAGACCAGATGGATCCGCGGATCCTCGCCCCCATTGCAGGCAGAATGCACGCACCCGTGATTGATGAAATAAACCATGCCCGGCACCAGGTGAAAAACCGATCCGTCCAACATCAATTCCGCAGCCGGATTGCTGACGATCGGCAAGTGGAACCGCACGCGTGCGCTGATTGAGCCACCACGAGTGCGGATCACAGCGTTCTCTTCGTGAGGCGAAAGACGCGCTCCAGCGGACATGACGTTGATCCGCGCGTTTACAGTGTGTGGAAACAGTGCGAGAAAATCCGAGAGGGCAGAATACTGCACGGCGCCGTGGAACTTTTTCCCGAGACAGGACAGATTGTGATCCGTCGAAAAATCGTCGTAGCGGCCTGTCGTGTTCAAAAGGCTGAATTGAACCACCCTGCCGCGAGGTCGCGTCCAGTTTGTTACGTGTTTCGGATCGTTGACATCAGAGGCGCGCTCGGTGCAGCATAGTCGCTTTATGTCGGCTGAAAGTTCCGCGAAGTAGGCAGGTTCTACCTGGAATAAACGCAAGCAGCGTATGCCGCCTGCGTGATAGTTCCCGTCGCGGATACCTGCCAGTAGCGCTGCTTCGTTCATGTGTGACTCCGGAATGGACAGGCTTGCCACAACGGCGACAGATCAAGTTGCATTCCAACGGGCCTGACAAGCCCTGCCAATACGTCACAATCGATGCGGTCGTATCTTAGCCAAAGTGGCGTTGGAGGCTCCTCTCCGATTGACAGGAAATAGTCCTGAAACTTGCTGTCGTCGCCGGAAGGCAGGTTGCGAAACTTCACCCAGACTGCAGGAATTCCATAAGCGTGACTGGCTATAAGGCCGTGCAACGAAGATGAAGCGACGAACTCGCACGAGGCGATCTGGTCGATCACTGATTCCACTGGATCTTGAATGTCGATCCAGCGGATCTCCTGCGAATCTTGCGGCGAAGCCAGCATATGGAGACGGTCTGAGAAGTGCACTATGATTCCCAGCCCATGCCGCTGTTTTGGGCCAGGTCGGTAGAATCTCGGCAACAGCAACGCGGGATCTCCATAGACCGGAGGGCAATCGGCGCCACACTCCAGAGCACGAGTCCGCGTGAGTGGCCCACGCACCGCGAGCAGATTGGCCTCCGGCGAGACGAAGTCGTTGCGATACATGATCCCCGCGCCCCATACGCTGCACCCGGTCCTTGCGTAGCTGAGGACGCTTCCGGTCACGAAATATTTGTGCCGCCGGTCCTCGGGCCGGACAAAGACCGGATACTGTCCCGTGATTCGCTGGACCAGCCAGGGAGTAAGCGCGTCTCCGAAGTTCGGCCGACTCGGAATCCGACACCAGAATGCGTAGAAACGCCGCTGGTGTTCGTCAGGATCATGCTCCTTCATCTGGATCGGCGGATGGAAGAAGCATCCCTCGGATTTCGGCCCGAATCGCATCATCGAGCCCACCCCAACTCCAATACCAGCGGCAATGTGGTTCGCCAGGCGACGCCTTGCTGGTATCCACCCACTCGAAACTCTCAGTATGCCGCGCCCAAGCGAATGCGCCCAAAGCATTGTACTCCGAGAATTCGCGAGCAGGTTGTGCTGTGACGTAGCCTTCAATATCAATCCCGTGAACGTCGAGCGCGTGCGTCCGCAGTTCCGGGTAGATCCAGCGGGGAAAAACAAAAGGCGGATGCTGCATGAAATCGCTGGTGATACTCCACCCCAGAAAACGCTCCGTCGCCTTACGCCAAGGATAGTGGCGCCCCAGTAATTCGCAAGGCCGTTTCAGCACGCGTGGTCTTCCGGCCACTATGAGGTGCTCAGGGGACGTTGCGCGGCAGAACACGCAGTCGGAGTCGACGTGGCATATGTAGTCTGCGCCACTGAAAGTGTCGGCCAGAAGCTTGGTTACCTGCTGGCCGAGATAGTCATCGGGATAGTCACGACAGAACGCAATCCGGACATTACTGGGGAGGGTAATTCTGCGTACCCATGGCTCACTAGATCGCGGAAAAACGACGATCACCGCCCGAAAACCATGACAATACTTGTTGATTGAAGCGACGCAGAACTCCAGCCATTCCAGATCCTTCCAGTAGCTTCGGATAAAGATATCGCAGCTCAATGGTCACCACACCAGACATTCTCTCACTACCAATACCGCGGCGGTGGACTTACAAACGCAAGTGTGCGAAGGTATCCGGAAGCGAGGCGTTATGGCATCATCAACACCGGCAGCCGATTCCGCCGAGGCTGTGGTCATTTGTACACAGGATGATAGCGAACTGGACGCCATAACCAAGCAGCGAGTTCAAGCCGTCATTTATATACCGCCTGTGCTGCCAGCTTGGTTTTCCGTCTTGGCCTCCGCCGTGCAGGACGGCAGTTTCCATATCCCGCGCACCGTTCTGCCGAACCTCAGCCGCAACGCGATTGACGATTGGCTTGATCAAAATTTACCGGATGCGATGGTAGAGACAGGACTTCGTGTTTCGCTCAAGGACGACATTGTTGGACTCGTCGACCGGCTAGGTTCGCTGAGTGGTGCAACGCGGTTTATGCTGCGCATCTTCACTGACGCACCCACAAACGACTGCGGGTTTCATGTGGACAGTGTTCCGCCCGGAGCGTCTACTTACGGATTTCTAAGGGTGTACAACGGTCCAGGAACCGAGTACGTCGAACCCGCCAACGTGAGCGGCATGACGGAATTTTACCGATACTTGAGCCGCCGTGAGAGGCTGGTGCGAGAAAGCAAAGCCGCCAGCACAGACGGTCGGGCAGATGACCTCGCTGGATTGAAGCGTGCTATCTCCGCTCTCGATCATGACAAGGCTTTTCTGGTGCATCGGGGCGAGATCAAAGTTGCCCCGGCGGGATCAATCGTGGCTTTCAAGCACATTGACATTCGCTACCACTGGTCTGACCATGACAAGGCGCTCGCATGGATCCACTGCTCACCGATGGCCGGCCAGCCCCGGCTCGTCGTCAACGTCACTGCCCCGGAACGAGTTCTTCGCATTGTTCCGCCAGCCAGACGTGGGATGCCTCGCTGATACGCTGATCTACGGTCTTCAGCAGACGAAGCAGTCGTTTTCCGGTTTGATACGGCCCATAGTTCGACCGGAACCAGTCGCGGGGTGCGGCCTCCTGTTCGAGACAGGCGCCAACGGCCGCCAGGACGTTCTGTGCGGAGTCGAAGAACGTCCCGGTGAATCGGTTCACATATTTCCACCCTCCGAGGATTTTGCGATTCACGATCAACGGGACGTTCAGACAGAGTGACTCCGCGAGGATCCGCGGGGAGGCATCGAGTTCATTCGGCACAAAGAGAAAGCGTGCGGTCGCCAGTTTCGCGAGGAACACTTTCCAAGGCAGGGCAGGGCTGAAGTGAACTCCTGCGGCGTCAGGAAAGTCCTGGTTTGGCGCCCCAATAACGAGGCATCGAAATCCCATCTCGCGGCAGATCATTGGGATGCATTGTCCCGCCAGTTTCCAATTCTTTATGTCCCGCTTCCACGGCTCTGTTGCACCCGCATAAACAAAGTCAAATCCTTGTTCTTTGCTTTCCAGTCGAGCCGTGTTCGGAGAGATGCGTTGATAGTCTGTGAAATCCGAGACGCTGATGAGCGCCCGCGGAATCGTCCGAGCCAGGAAGCGTTCGGGTTCACGAAAACAGTGACACCAAACCTCGCAAAGCGACTCATAGTCCAGTGGGTCACCGGCCTGTGGGATGGGAAACGTTCTGTAACTTGATATGCCCGCTATTCGAACGCCGGAACGGCGGAGCTCCGCGAATTGTTCCTGTTGGCCGTGGGTGATAATCGGACCGTTGAGAAGCGCCCACCCTGTGTGCTGATCGCGAGTGTCGAGCACGAGCAAAAACGGCCAATCTGCTTGGAATGACACCGTTAGTTCCGGTCCCGGTATGGTCGGGATTAACAATTTACACTCTTTGATTGAACTCTGTGCTAGAGTGTACGCCATCGTTTTTCGGCCCACCGTCATTTGACTTAGAGGTATCCCCACATGGCAGTTCAGCTCAGACATTTCTTCGATCACCGCAATCGCTCCATTCGAATCGATCTTTTCGAAGAGTTAAGCGAGCAAGCTCTCGCTGCACTTCGATCATTTACCCGCAGGATCGGCGCACCGCATCTGGTAGATGAGGTCATAGTTCCGAAGCTGCGCGAAGGCGATTCCCAACTTCTCGCCGCTGTGCAGGATCGGCCGTGGCCACCATGGGGACTTGGGGCGCGGCACATCGTGGGACTGTGTCAATCCCACCTCATTGCTGACGACAGCTATGCGCTCAGCCCGGTGTATGTGGCCGACGAGGACCTGACTAACATTGGAATGATCAGCGCCGTGTTCAAGGAAGCGCTCGACCAGTTGGCAGCGAATCCGCGCGCGGAGGTCTGCTATCTGGTGGGCGAAGGTTCGACACTGGTCGATCGTATCCTGACGAAGGCCGGGATGAAAAAGAGCGACGACGTCTTCGTGACTTGGTCGGGTCGCTATCACACCTATCGCGCCCTGGCGCGTGACCTGATTGCCCATCTGGGCCTCGACAAGCTCTCGGTACCCGATTTACTGGCGCATGACATGGCGCCGGACGTACTCGAAACAAACGCCCTTTATCATGGCACCCTCTATCTGGGCAACCGAGCGGAGTGGGCAGCCGACCGAACCATCTCGGAGATCATCCAGTTGGTGCGCGGCGGCCACGCCGGCAAGCCGGGCGGTACACCCGGTGGTACCGGGCAGTGGGCGTTCGATCCGGCCGATCTGGTCGAAGTCGAGTATGCCAATGTTCTCGGGGAAGCGCAGAGCCGGGAACTCATGAATTACCTGATCGAAAATGAAAACAATTTTGTTTCGGCCACTGTCGTTGAAACCGGAGCCAACGCGGCTACGGTGAATGAGAAGCTGCGCCGGTCGAAGACCCTGGACAAACTCGGCAAGTTCGAGGCTGTTTTCACCCAAAAGATCAAAGAACTGTTACAACCAGCCCTGCAAAAGCTGGGCGAAAAACAGTTCCCGGTTGGCCGCATCGAGATCCAGGCCACAGCGAGCAACGACGGCGACTACTTCCGCCTGCACCCGGATAGCGACGCTAACGATACACGGGCGATGTCGTTCGTATATTTCCTGCACGGCAAACCGCGCCGGTTTTCGGGAGGTGAACTGCGCATCTTCAAAACTCGACTGATGGACGGCCAACTAGCGCGGGCCGATCAATCGCACACGCTGTCGCCGCGGCACGATGCCTTGATCTTGTTTCCGTCTCGCAACCAGCACGAAGTGTTGCCCGTCCGTGTGCCGTCGAAACAGTTTGCCGATAGCCGCTTTACGATCAACGGCTGGATCCACCGCGCCGCGTAATCGGTTTTGTGGAGATCCTAACCTACAGATGGAGCCCGGCTCCGGCTAACCGTTTGCGATTGGTGCTGCGCGAGATTTCCGCTCGCGCAGCACCGCCAATAAGCGGCTTGCGATCCCGCAACTGGTGCATTGACCAGGGAGCGGTTCAGGCAAGCTATCTGTTTCGGGATAAGTCGAGCCTGGAAGCGTTCGCCGCCGACCCGGCGTCGGATCCAGCGTTTGACTGCATCGCGCAACATATCCGAGATCTGCAAGCCCTCGCGCCTCGACGCGAAAGCGTTGTTTCGTGCGACATCCTTGACCGTCCGGTGTTCATAATCTCTGCTCCGCGTTCGGGGAGTACGATGCTCTTCGAACTCCTTGAGCAGTCCAGTCGGGTGTTCACCGTTGGCGCTGAGAGCGAAGGCATCATCGAGGGAATTCCCACCTTCCACCCCGCAAACCGCGGTTTCGATTCGCACCGTCTCACCGAACTCGACGTGAGCCAGGAAAATACCGAGGTCCTGATCGCTGGATTTATCGCACATCTCCGTGACCACCGCGGTCGTCGATATCTCGAGATGGAAGACGGTGAGCGGATGCGCTCAATCCGCTTGATAGAGAAGACACCTGAGAATTCGCTTCGCGTTGCATTTCTTGCCGCCACGTTTCCGACCGCCCGGTTTATCTTCCTTCATCGCGATGCCCGTCAGAGCACAAGCAGCATCATGGAGGCCTGGCAGCATGAAGGGTTCATCAACATACCCAATCTTCCAGGCTGGAGTTTGGGGGCTTGGCATTTGCTTCTTCCCGAGGGGTGGCGAGAGTTGAACGGGGCTTCGCTGCTGGACGTTGCCGCGTTCCAATGGAACGTTGCCAATCATTGTGCTCTTGAAGATTTGGAGACGCTTGCGTCCGACCGCTGGATCAGTGTCGACTACATGGAACTGGTGGCGGCGCCGGAAGCAGCGGCCCGCCGAATTTGCGAATTCGCCGGCATCGACTTCGATGAACATCTCTCCACTGCTTTGATGCGCCCGCTTCCGCTTTCGAGCACAACCATCACTCCGCCCTCACCTATCAAGTGGCGTAGCAATCCGGCGTTTCGCGAGTCAGCTCTCGACCGCTACACTCTCGTCATGGCGCGCCTGCGAGACCTTGGCCGCCAAAGCGCTCCTCCGCCAAGACCGCTCAACACCCCGATACGCTATTTTTGTTTCCTCGACGAAATTGAACCACGATCCGAGTTGAACGGAGAGGATTTGATTGTCAACCCATCATTTCGCTTTCAACTTGGACCGACCGTACCGCTCGGGCTCGTGCAACGCACTCGCTTTCGAGAAAGATTCCTCGCTGATTTTCCGCTGCTGTGGGTCGAAGATCCAGCAACGCATGTTGTCTATCCGTTTTGGCTGAAGCGGGAGCAGGCATACCGCTTCAGGCACTTCGCAGCGAGCCAGTCACCTCCCGCGCTTGACGAGCGACTCACACGACAACTCGCCGAGGCAACCATCCTCACAACCTGGGAGGATGTGGACCGTAGGCGCTGCGAGGGGGTGGCGATTGTCCAACGTGCCGCCCCGCTTTTTCTTGAGAAGCGATACTGCACGCTGCCGTCTCTGATCCACAGATCTCATGCGGCCGCACTGGCCCGCTATTATCAAGCACTGATCGACTATGGTGAGTGGAAGCCTGGAGACGACCAAGTGCAACTGCGGCATGGTTGTCACAACGAGACCGTCTCTCGCTATTTCCATCATCAGCTTGCCAACTTCGTCAGCCGAGTCGCCGGCGAACCCGTCAAGCCGACCTATGCTTATGTCTCTGCCTACAAGCAGGGTGCTGTCCTGAGGCCCCATGTTGACCGTAAACAGTGTGTATTCACTTTGTCGCTGTGGATTGATTTTGCTACTTCCTCTCCAGCAGCTGAGCCTTGGCCGTTATGGTTTCAAACGAACGAGGGAAAAGTGTCCGTTACCCAAAGGTCGGGTGACGCAGTGCTGTTTCGAGGGTGCGAACTCCCGCACTGGCGGGATCGCCCGCCAGCGGGCAGCGCTTCAACCACGCTTCTGTTTCACTATGTTCCGCGTGACTTCGTCGGTGTTCTTGACTAAATCGGTACCGGCGCAACCAAAAGTCAGTGCAAAAAGCAGAGATCCTAAAGAACGTGCCAGGCGAGTGAACTGCGGGCAAGCCCATTCGTCGGCACGGGAGTTAGTAGCCCAGGGGAAAGAACCGAAGCTGGTGGCCGAGACGCTTCAGGCCAGCCGAACGAGCCTCTAGCTGGGCATCACGCGTCACCGCCTGCAACCATCTCGAGGGCAACAGTTATATCGAACTGTTCCATCGCAGCTTGAAAGAAGAGGAGGTGTGACTCAACAAATACGAGAGCTTCGAGCAGGCCCGGCACAGCATCGCGTACTGGATCGAGGAGTCCAATCACGACCGTCCGCATCGCGGACTCCACGACACAATCCCCGCCCGACACTCGTTCCCGGTTGGCCCTAAACCTCATTTCAAGCATGGCCCCTTGTGTCTAGCTCTGAGGGGTGCACTAACCTTCTCCTCGTTGGTCTTCTACTCTCACCGCCGGGAAAAGCGGACATCTCACCTGCTAATGCCACCGGACATTTGATGTGCTAACGACATGGTGACAAATAGTACTTGACATCTGTCCTCTTTGAGAACATGATGCCTTTCTTCCCTTCTAACTTTTGCGTCCGAATTAGCGTCAAATCTCCGGGTTTAGGTATCACAGTATCCCTACTCAAGTCTTTTGAGCGCTCGACCTAGTCACTCTTGCTTCCCCGGCATCTGCGTCGCGGTCATTTGACCAGCAGTGAACTCGCCTATTGCTATGTGGCGAATTCATGGCACTCGACGTCGGACAAAATCCATCTGACTCTCGTCGGAACTGGAGGCGATATGGCTACGGTATATAAGATTCATCCAGCGATTGGTATTGCCCGAATCGGTAACAGCCCCGACGAATTCTTCATCGGACCGGAACGTATCGGCGAGCGCCCTAACCCGGCTGGAGGGTTCAAAGACGCACAATGCCGTGTGAAACGGCAGGCTGCGCGTTTTCGCATTTTTGCTCACCACGACGACGGTACGGTTGAAGAAATAACGAGTGACAACGCGGCGATTACCTGGACGGTTCATCTTGTTAACAAGAAGGCATCCAACGGTCGTGGCAATACTGAGTCGGCTGGGGACATGACGATTGACCCGGGACCGCGGACCTTGAATGGCCCTGACCAACGGCAGGTCTTCGACTCGGGAGTCATCAAGTTCCAGGGCGCGCCAGTCACGACCGTGCCGCTGGGCGAAATCCGGAGTGACAACAAGAATCACCTTCTTGTATTGGGGGGCTTCGGAAAGTCGGCTTCTCCCCGCGGCGACGCGTTGAGCGGCTACTTTTGGGCCTCGAAGGGATGGTATGACGATATTTCCGACGGTTCTGTCAACGCCACGATCCAGCTGCAGGATGGGTCCACACCTGCCGTCGCTGGAGCCTGGGTCATCGTCACGCCACCAAAGTTCTCCCCACACGTCGATAGTGTAATCACGCTGTATGACCGCATATATCAGGCAATGGTGACGGGCGGGTTGCTGCCAAATCCTAATGCTACTTCCTATACTCAAGATGTCTATCCCATCCTGCAGCGCGCTCGCGACACGAGATGGGTGGTCGACATTGCTCCGGGCGTAATGGCTTGGCCAGATCCGGTAACAAGCGACTCACTGCGGAATGCGATCTTCAACAGCCTTAAGACTCCGGGTGGGGGCGGCGATGATATGCCGCTCCTATTTGATTCCGGAACTCTCGATGATCGCCTCACGGACGTGCAATACCGTCACATGGAGCGCTGGAAGAATAACAACTTCAACAACGACTGGGTGGGAGTACCTCCCGTACAACCCAATCGCACACCGGATGGAATGGACCGCGCTGCGCTCGAGACGTGTGTCGGCGGTGCATTCTTTCCCGGCATCGAGGCGGGCGGCCTCGACCCTACTCGTCCCATCATCGATGTGGCCAATTATGGCGAACCTTTTCGGCTGGATCAGACCGTGGTATCGCCGGGCGACATCACGGTTGTGATGGCGTGTCCGTGGCAGAACGACTTCTTCCAGTGCCAGGGATACGAAGGTGGTCACTGGTGGCCCGTGCCCCGGCCTGACGACGTCATCCGTGGCGGGACCTCCGGTAGTTCCTGGACCGATGATCCGTCGTGGAGTATTTCAAGTGGTCAGGACATGGTCGACAAGTGGCATCTACTTGGTTTCGTCGTCGACCAGGGAAACCAGAAAGTCGAGACAGCGCGATGCCAAACAGCCTCGATCACGCTACTCACCCCGCTTCTGGATTTCCAGGACGTGCCGCAGGGTCCGATGGGAATGATACGCGAGGTTCCACTGGCCATTACCTTCGAGGTTGCTTCGCCATCCAGCGCTGTAACGCTCCAATACGCGCCGATGGGCGCTCCAAACCACCCCCAGTTGGTCCCGTTCAACACATCGGTGACGGTGGGACCAACGCCTGGAACTTCCATCGCTACCGCCAGGTTGTGGATCATCTACCGGACAAGTGCTGTGGGAGATGTGTTGCCGGCCCAACAGGTGACTGTCCAGCAGCAGGGCACCTCGAATCAGTGGACCATTACGATCATCGGTAATACGGTTGCGCGAAAGATCGCTGCCGCCGCGCTCACACTCGATCGTTCCGGCAGCATGGCGGAAGATCGCGGCGATGGTGTAAGCAAGCACGTATCGCTGCAGCAGGCAGCCAGTATCTTTGTCGACGTTATGTTGGAGGGCGATGGTGTCGGGATTGTCTCGTTCAATCAGTCCGCGCAAGTTGTGCAACAGGTCTTGCAGCTTGGTTCCGGAAGTTTGTCAGACATCAACCGCAGCGCGACCAAGGACGCGATCAACGGGAATGGCCTGGACCCGCAAGGTTCTACTTCAATCGGCAACGGTATTTTCAGTGCTCGCGACATACTGAATGCGACTACCACGCCTTACGACGTCAAGGCTTTAGTAGTGCTGACAGATGGAGTCGAGAACACTCCGAAATTCATCGCCGATGTCGCGCCGGAAATCAACGAAGAAACATATGCCATTGGCCTTGGCACGCCGCAAAATACGAGCGCGCCAGCTTTGCAGGCAATCTCAGGAAACCATGGCGGGTTTCTCCTAATAACAGGAGCTATTGGAACCGATAACCGCTTCCTGTTACAAAAATACTTTCTCCAGATCCTGGCGGGGATCAGCAATGCGGACATCGTTCTCGACCCAGACGGGCAGTTATTCCCAGGTCGAGTGGAGCGTGTCCCATTTCAGTTAATCCAGGGAGACGCCGGCGTCGACGTCATTCTGCTTACGCCGTACCCACAGGTGGTGGACTTCCGTCTGCAAACGCCTAGCGGAAGAATTATCGAACCATGGCTCGCCTCCACCAGTCCCCAGATGCGGTACGTGCAATCGGCTGGCGTTGCCTACTATCGCGTCGTGCTTCCCGTCGAACTGCAGTCAAACCGCTTCGATCAGGGCGGCACATGGTATGCGCTGCTGACCATCGGCAAGCCGCGTACAGAGCCTTCGCGCGACATCCAGGGGGTTGTGGATGTCAGTCTGGCTGCGGACCTCAGCATCTTGCAGCGCATCAATCAGTTGCCGACGCCTCGCCTCTCGCGGCGCGCGCAGACCGAACTTCAGAGTTCGCTCTCGCGAAACACGGAATTTCTGTTCTCTGCGGCAGGAGTGTCGGCCGCGGCGGTTTCGAATCAGCGATCGTTGCCTTATAGCTTGGTCGTACACGCTTATTCGAACGTGTCCTTGCAAGCGCACGTCCAACAAAGCAGTTTCGAATTAGGAGCAACCATCGGACTGAATGCAACGCTGGCTCAGTCTGGGGTTCCGGTCACAGCCAGCGTCCACGTGTGGGTGGAAGTCGCGCGCCCGGACAATACTAGAGCCGTCATCACGCTCAATGCGCTCAGTGATGGGCAGTTCGCTGCAGCGTTCGCAACCACGGTCGCTGGCGTTTATCGCTTTCGAGTCCGGGCACGGGGAGCCACGGCACGGGGCGAGGTGTTTTATCGCGAGCGTACACTCACTGCGGGAGTATGGGCCGGAGGCGATCGGGACGCTGACAACACTGGCCAGATTCTCATCGACTACCTTCGCGGGCGTGACGAGCGGCTTTGTGAGTTGCTGCAGTGCCTGACCCGGGCTGACGGGGCGATAAGCCGGAAGCTCGAAGAGCAGCTCACAGCGTTCGGTCTCAATCTCGGCCAAGTGAGGAAGTGTCTGAGTATCCTGTGCTCGGGTGTGCGGAAGAAAGATCCAGCTCGCGACGAATAGTAACTATGCGTTCCTTTTTCGATGTTGCAGTCATCGGCGGGGGACCGGCGGGCTCCGCCACCGCGCTTCGCTTAGCCAAGAGCGGCTGCAGTGTCGCACTCGTCGAGCGTACGGGGTTCGAAGGAATCAGAGCTGGCGAGTCTCTTGCGCCGCTGGTGCAACCTCTTCTTGCAGACTTGGGAATCTGGACGGATTTTCTGAGAGCACAACCGTTGCCGTCCTATGGCACGTCCAGTTTTTGGGGTGCTGCAACTCCGGAAGTACATTCGCACCTGACGAGCCCCTGGGGATGCGGCTGGCATATCGACCGTGCTGTCTTCGACCACTTACTCGCAGATGCTGCTGCCAAAGCGGGCGCAGCAGTGCTCTGCGACACAACCCTCATCGATTGCAAGGAGAGTAACCGCGGCTGGTCCGTCAGTCTACGCAGTGGATTCCCTGAGCAAAACGCACTTGTCCTTGACAGTCACATTGTCGTGGATGCAACCGGACGAGTCAGGCGTGTTGCGAGTCGTCTGGGTGCCGATTGCGTTCGATTTGATAGCCTGGTTGGAATCGCGATGTTATACAACGGTGTGAGCACTGGCCAGGAAGGCTATGTGCAGGTGGAAGCGGCCGCGGATGGCTGGTGGTACACGGCGCCTGTTCGAGACGGACAAATGATGGTGATGCTGATGACGGACAGCGATCTCTGTGGTTTCTCGAAGCTAGCAGCAGAATCCGCTTGGATGAAACACTTGAGAACTGCCCCGGCAACTCTTGCTCGACTGGATGGCTATAACCCAAGTTGGGGACCGAGAGTCTTTTCCGCCGCGAGTCAGCGTTTGAAACGCCGCGATCGCAGCCGAAACTGGCTTAGCGTCGGCGACTCCCAACTCGCGGTTGATCCCATTTCCGGTAGCGGGGTTATTCGCGCCTTGCGTTCCGCTGAGACCGGGGCGCAAACGACGTTGGCGCTTCTGGAAAATCGGACATCGGAAGCGATTGAATTCTACGAGGCGGAAAGTGATCGTCTCTGTGTCAATTACCTCAGGGAACGAGCTGCATACTACAGCATGGAAGAACGGTGGTCTGATTCCACATTCTGGAAACGTCGCAGGAAACCCTCCGACCACATCCGGCGCCATTGATACGGCACATATCCCCTCTATTGAGGAGGAACTTCTGCGGTGGGGGTCGCCGAGGCGAGGTCGGCGAGAGTGAGGCCGATGAAGAGGACGTAGGATCCCATCACACACACGCAACGACAAATACGGCGCTGATTTTCGGTGGTGGTGCAGTTTCAAACTGCACCACTACCTGATTTTCCGAAATGTTGCGTTACAAGGCAAGCTGGGATATCTTGACCGGTCAAATGCACACTGTCCGTCTACTTTCGGTTGCATTTGTTTTACTGATCGTCACGGAAGTTAGCTCCTTTCGCTCCCAGGTTGGGATCGACAGACCCTTTGCCGATTGCGTAACTTCACACGATATCTCACGAACCTGACACCCCACTTTTCTGATGGTACACAATCGACATGGGCTTATAAGAATGCATTCTGCAGAAAGGGGTGACCGTGGTGGTGGTGGACAAGTATCTCCTGTTCTGCTCCCGCGGGCAGTAGCGACATCAAGACACACTTTGCTCACCCGTCCTGGATTCTTCTTATAATCAGCTTCCGAACAAAGGCAGGAAGAGAAGGTGGACCCCGGTCCCAAGAATTGCCTCAAGAAGCTTCGAATTTCCTACATCACTCAAGACCTAAGAATGGAGTTGTCGCCATATCCTGCATCTCTTCCGGCGTCACCCTGTGTCTTTGAAAGGATTGGTCGGAGGAAATCGTCGACGTGCTGGTTGAGCTTCGTTCGTCTTGGCTTGATCGTCGCATCCAGGCCGTGTTGAAGATAGACCCCATCAAGTGGCCCGAGATTCGCTTGAGAACCTTAGCTAGGCCCGCGCGGTTCCCCTGGATTCCGGTCTGAAACGCCGCCGGCGCCGGCGGAGAACTGCCCATAACAGGCCGAGCAGGAACAGCGTCAGGATTAGTACCACCAGCAGGCAGAGCAACCGAGGCACCGCTTCCCGCCCGGACCCCAAGCCCAGAGCCGATGCCATCGCCTCAGGCAGTGGTTGTTCGATCGCCCCCCTGTCGCATCGTCCACGCGCTAGACGTGGCTTGCCAAAAAGATCGACTCCGCGCACCTGCGGGTCCGCGGCGCACAAGCCTGTATTGCCCGTGCCGCGCGCCACGCTGACCAGTCCCGGTGCATATTGCCCGTCGAGATCGGGATTGCGCGCCTCCGCCGCGGCGCCGCAGTCGCTAGTGGGATACTGCAGATTGCGGCCCATATCCAAAAGCGTGCCGCCAGGCTTGCAGTTGAAGCCAGCGTTGCGCAGCAGAATCGTGTTGCCGAGGCGCACGGTTGACCCCGCCGCCGTGATGAAACCGCCTGCTGGGTTATCGGCCAGCGTCGTGTTCACGAGTGTTAGGTTCACCCCGCTGACTGCGCCGCCCCCAGCCGCTGCGCTCTGGTTCCGCGCAATCAGACCATTGCCGATCGCCACCGTGGCCGCTCCAAGAGCCAGTGCCGCGCCGCGGCTTCCGGCGCGATTGTCGACCAGAATCGGCCGCGCGAGCATCATGGAGTCGGCAGGCCCAAGCTGGGTCGATGCCACAAGCGCGTCGAACACCCCGCCATACGGTTCCGGCAGTTCGCCGGCTCGCCAGTCAGCGATCGCCCCACCCGCCGTGCCCGATACGTTCGCCTGAAGCAACACGGCTTCGCCATCCACAGCCCCCGCGAACAGCAAGGCGCCACCGAACGCGGTCGCCGAGTTCCCCCGGAACTGCGTGCGTCGGAGTTCCAGCCGTACTGGCTCCGGCGAGTCTCCAGTGCTCCAGATGTTCACTTTCGGAGGGCGGCCCCAGAACATCACCGCTCCGCCCGCGCGCGCTTTGTTCTTCTCGAACACCGATCCCGCAATCCGCAACCGTGTGCCCATCGCGTAGATTGCGCCGCCGAATCCGCTGGTGTTGTTGCTGCGAAACTCCGCGTTCACCAGCTCGGCATCGGAGCGCACCAGCGTGATTGCGCCACCGCAACAATCCCAGGTCCCACCCCACTTCTCCTGGGGAATACCATTCCCCTCGAATCGCGTGCGGCGAATGGAGACACGTGCATCGGTCAGCAGTAGCGTAGACCGGTTGCCGGTGAAGACGCTGTCCTCGATCACGACACTGCGCGACAGCGCGGGCCGGCCAGCCTCAGGCGCCGATCCTCCACCGGTCGGGTGATCGAAATTCCCCTCGAAAGTCACGTGCTGGAGCTGGATCGAGTCGGCGTTCACAACTGCGCTAAAAGTGCCCGATTGCGCCGGTTCTCCGTTTCGCAGAAAAGCGCTGTCCCGTGCACTGAGGCGCTGCACGACGTAGGCCGAGACGCTATCCTGCGTCGAGACTCCATCCAGTTCTATTGATGACTTAGGCCCGAGGATGATCGTGCCCGCCTCGGGCGCATTCCCGGTGGCGGCCGTGCGTGGGTTTGTAACCGTGAGCCGCGACAGACTCAGTGAAATGTCGGATGTGAACAGTGGCCCCGCAACGGGACCCCGCAGCGTGACCTTGCCCTCGCCATCCACATGCACGATGCCGCGCGCATTGAGAGTTGCGACAACCTGGATCTCCTGCTGACCCGCGGGACAGCGAATGACGATATCACCGCCTGTGGCGATTGCAGTCGCCAGGTTCAGCCCTCCAGCCGCATCAGAGCGTCCACAGACCGTGACCACTTGCGGTGCGGCGAGAGCCATTTCTCCACTGCAGAGCGTGGCAGCCACGGTTAGCACAAGCCTGATCCGCCACCGCCGGGACCTATCGAGGGTACTGTTCAAGAGCCAATCCTCCCTCGCCATTACGAACCGGATTCTTGGCATCGTTCAGGTCGATGAAGATCCGTGGCCCCACCGACAGGCAGTTCCCCTGCTGCGCCGCAGGCACATTGCTGATCGTGAATCGCGCGCCGCTTTCGTGGTTCACCACACCGCAGGCCCGACGGTCCGCGCCGAAGTCTTCGTCCTTCGGTGTAAACTTCAGCAGCCGGTCCTGGGTCACGGCATAATACTCGATCTCGTCGCCGGACCCCGCCGAGACCCAGCTACCGAAGCGATCCTGATTCTTCGCCGTAATCGCATCGGCAAAGGTAGCCACCGAACGGCCATAGGCGTCCTGCTCTGCCACCTCGAAGAAGCCCCACCCTTGCGGACTCTGAAAGATCGCGATGAAGATATCGTTCGCCGTGGAACCGTCCGCGTCATTGAACGAACTGCACTTGGTGGAGTCGACAATGAAGAAATTTTGTGCGACCGAGCGCGTCCTGCAGGTGGCCGCGTCGAAATCGCTCGGCAGCCGCATCGTGAGTCCGCATGCGAATGAACCCGCAACGCAGTTGTTGTCCGAATACGACCAAAGCGGCTTGCCGGTGTTCAGTCCGGTTCCGGAATTGCTCTGGTCCAGCAGTCCCCAATCTTTTTTGTTGCCTTCGAAGCGGAGAAACTGCTGCACTCTCGCCCGGCCTTCCATCCTGCCGCTTGCTCCCGCTATCTGAGCCCCTGTCATGAGCATCGTCGGCACTCCAACGCCCCGGTCGTTAACCACGTCCCCGCTGATCGGCGGATAAATCGTGAAGCCCAGCGGCGACCGGAAACCCTGCGCTGGGCCCTCGTCCGATCCACCTGCTGTAATCAGCCAGCCATTTCCGCTGACATACCGTTCCCGCGTATGGTGCCGGTATTGTTGTTCCCGCGCGATGCTCTTGTTCACCGCTATATCCAGAATCAAGGGATCGGGCCGGTACTGCGAAGTCGAATACCACACGAGTTCGCCGAATGTCCCGGGCTTGGCCTCTCCGTCCGGCGCATGCCGCATCTGCCCGGTCCACATCTGCAGTGCGCCCAGTTGATTGTCCGCTCCCGCGCTCAACTCCAGCATCGACCGGCCCTTATAGTACTCGTAATTCTGCTCTGCCAGCCGACGGTAGGGGATGAAACGCCGCCCTTCCAGAGATCCGACAGCGTCCTTCGCCGCCGAGAGGTCCATGACGGCAGCCGCTGCTTTCTCGATCGCAACATCCTTACTGTCGCATTCGCGGTCGCTATTCAGAATGAAGCGGCTGGATTCGTAGTCCCAAGAGACGTCGCAGGCATAATCCAGAAGGTTCAAGATAGACGCGTGACTCAGGCGGTTATATGGTTTTGCGTTGTACTCCCTGAAGTCCTCGCGCGCGATCTGCTGAAGGCGCTCGAGCAGCCACGTCCGAACCTCTTCGTTCAGTTTCGATATCGTGTCGAATCCCTCGCGCTCGCCCTGAGCGCTAAGTTCCGCCATCATGAGCTTATTCTTGATGTAGCGCGACGTGTTCTGCATCAGCAGATGGTTCTCGGTTTCTTCGATCCCCCCGAACAGGAACGTAATAGCCACGATGATCCCGACCGCCGCCGCCACAGCGGCGCCAACCGCTGCGGCCCCCGCCAGAGCTCCGGCGATCGATCCCGCGATGGCACCAGCCAGGGCGGCGGCCAGTGCAATCGCCAGCACAATCAGCAGCGCCGCGAGAAAGCGCAGAAAGCTGTCCCAGAACGACTTCTTGCCGATCGCGTCATTCGCGTCCGTCGAGTACCGGTCTGCTCCAGGATCAGCGCCGTTCCCGTTGACCGTGTCGATTGCGTCACCGAACTGGTTCGGCAGGTTGCCGCAGCTCGTCACCAGGTTGAACTCTTCGCGTGCGGTTGCACCCTGCTCGGGACTACTGCGAAGCGTCAGAAAACGCCGGTTCAAGACCGCAATCGCAGCTTCCACGTCCTCTCCGATAGGCAGCGTTGACCGGCCGAAGCGATAAAGCAATGAGGTCAGCCGCGTGTATTCGATAACCGCCATGTCCCAGTCGCCGTCGACACCCTTCACCTTGAAGGTGAGTTCCGAGAGGCAGGGCAGCTTGCCGGCGCTGGTTCCCGGCAGCTCTGGCGTGACCACGCCACCCTCCTCCGTCCACGGCCCGTGCCGCGGGTCTGTCATTACCGCCCGGATCTGCCGGGCCATGCACTCGCGGCTTATCGTGAGGCTGACTTTGTCGGTACCACTCGGACGTGCGACCCCGGAACAGGCCGCTCCGCTCACGCCGTCGATACTGTCATACAGTTCCCTGTAAACCCGGTTCACCACGTCGGCGCGCGACTCACCTGACTGCGCCGCGCCGGATTTGGTGAGGCCGCCCCAATCCTTTTCGATCTCGCCATCCAGCGTGCTTTCACACGGCGCGCCGTTGCGCGACTGATCGATCAGCTGCGCGGCCTTGCCCAGCATCAGGGTGACAGGCCATTGAGCAAGGTCCGGATTCGGCGCGTAGTTCTTCTTGCCGTTGCGGCTCGCGAGAGCAAACCCCTGCGCGAAGGCGAATTCGTTACCGCAGGCCATTGCGGCGTGCAGCCGCTCGGCTCGGCCCTTGATGCCATCGCGGGCTTCCGTCCCACTGGTGGCCGCTGGACCCAGTTGCGCGGACGTTTCCGTGCCCGTTGCGTGCGCAAAGCCAGCCGCAGCGATCAGAAACAGCACACTGCCCAGAACCATGAAACGAAGGGAGGATGTCTGTTGTGCCCTCACGGCTGAGGATCCCCACGTGGACCCGTGTTCTCCTGTAGAGTCGCGCTGCGCTCGGCCGGTGTCACGCAGGTCGTGTCGCTCTCGAAGGCCTGCCGCCAGACATATCCTGATGCGCACGTTTTCGCACCGAACGGTCCCGCCACCCAGAGCAGCGGCGCCCGCGCGTTGTCCGCGGCCGCGCGCCGCCGACTTTCAGGTGTGACGCAAACGTTATCCCCGGGTGACGCAGCACGCACAACCATTCCGGTCGGACAGGGGGCGGCAAGAACCGGACTGGGCCATATCCCACACAGCGCGATGGCTAGTCCGAGCTGCCACCCATAACGTCGCCCGAGAGTCACGTTGCCCATCCGCGCCTCCTAGCTATAGTGAACCTAATTTTCCGGTGTAGTGTAACCCCACTCGGTGCGGTACACAATCGCCGAATGTCCGAAAAAACAAGCGAAGCTACAGGTGGGCTCTTATCGCAATGGTGACTAGGAGCTTGGTGCACTTCCGACCCAACGGTAGCCACTCATCACCTAAATCAGCTGGACCGACGAGTAGACCAGCGAACGATTGTTCCGGACATTCCACACGGCTACTTCATGGTCGTTTCGTCGTGAACTCATGTCGGGAGCTGGCACCCCATCCTTGGTCGATTCGAAAACCGATTCTGTGCTTGCCGTCCAAAATCGCCGTCGTGGTAGAACCCACAGAACTGATCGTCGATACTGAAATCTAGCAATTCTTCGCTGACTTCGCTGGCCTAGTTCCAGGAAGTACTGCAAATGCCGCCCCTCCACCTTCACTTTGATCTGGAGAATAGTTTGTCAAGGTTAAAGGTAATTCCAATGTTTCCACGTATCTCTTTTTCCTTGATCAATTCCGTGCGGTTTGAAGCAGTGAACGAGATAGGAATCTCCAGGCCCGAATCACGGACAGGAATTGAGTACTTCGCTTGGAATATGCCAATATTTCCAGGTTGGTTCACGTTCTGATCGTTGATTAACAGATCTACTCCAAGGGGTTTTTGATGCAGGTGCTCAAAGAGCCCGCTGAAGGTCAAAGTGCCTTTGGCAATGAACGAGGGTATGCGGCCGACCGGGATATCCCACTTACCCGCAAGCTGGAAGTCTCGGAAGTTTCCGCTCATTCCGGACTGCGTCTCGTTAAAGAACCTGGCTGTTGCGTTCAAGGTATATTCGCTGTCGAACAAGCTCGCAACATACACTAGACCCATAGTGGACAGATCAGGCGCTGTCACTGCGGGAACCGGCGTCGCATCGGCCGCCGTTCCGCTAACTGCCGGGGGACGCGTGAAGTCATATTCGAATGACAGAGTGGGTGCTTTGGCGATCTTTCGATAGAGATCGGAATTTAGTTTTTCAAGCGTAAGCCGAGCCGCACCGTACGCATCCCAGCGTTGCCGCCAATCGGGGATCAGTGCGGTGATTACTTGGATTTCCTCGAAATAGTCCGCAATGGTCTTTTTGAGGACACTCTCGTCAAGGAGATTCACATCAATCTTGTCGTACGCATTCAAGGCATCATCTAGTGTTTTGTCGAATGCGGGCTGTTTTGTCAGAGCGCCCAACAACTGAGCCGCTGCATCCGCAAAATCCTGTGCGCTTATGGACGTACTTTTCTGGCGAATTTCTCGCCAGTTCTTAGGCGACAGCGGATCTCTGTCATGAATAAGTAGAATCCGGACCGTCGCTTGAGAAAGTTGCTGATAGTTTGCCAGCAACTCGGAACCTGAGTCGGTGCTGGCGCCCGTCGTTCGACTGGTATCGAAAGAAACCGACATGCTGACGCGCTGTAAGGCTGCATAGGTGCCGTCACTCGGAGGAGGTGCATCTGGCCCGTAAATGTGGGCCATTGCTCCCAGAAGTTTAGCTGGCGTAGTGCGGAAGGTCACAGTGGTACCATTGAAGCTCTCGCTAATGCCACCATATTCCACGGCGAGCCCGAGTAGTCCTGCGACAGAACCGCTGGGAACAAGACTTGTAGATCCGCCCCCGCCATTTGTCGTCCCTGCCTGGACGTCAATGCGGCGATTCTCCAGCATTGAGGCGAATTGGGCGTCTACGCGATTGCCGACGTCACTTCCACTTGCGCGGTTGGCGCAGATCCAAAGGCTGGTTCCTTGGCTGAGGTCGTGACCAAGGTTGTTCCTCACACGTTGGGCAAGTTGCTGTCTCTTTTCGTCTTCTGTCTCCGCCGCCCGGGCCTTAAGGTCTGACACGATCCTCTGTACGATCGGATTGATAACTTTCGTTGCACAATCGTCAGAAATCTCTGCCCTGCATACGTTGAGCGCTACTGAGAATGTAAACACAAGACCAACCACTCCGTATCTCACGACCCTTCACCTCCGCTCGAACAAGATTTTCCGAAATTCGCCATTTCCGGTTTGTCAACACTCCGGACCGTGGGGACTGTTTTGCTTAACCACCTAAGGTGTCGCCGGCAGCCGAAATTCGTAGGGAAGGTCATCTACGTCGCCAATCACGGGCGGAAAGACGTCCTCCGGCAGATCTCTTGTTCCATTGTCCGAAGCGAAGGAAACGGAATACTTGGCATCTGGATCAGTTTGGCTCGCGGGCGGGAAACCATACACGATCGCAAAGAACTCTCGAGATCCTGCGGGCATGGCGAATTGCCGCTTCTCGATGGGCTCTGATGGAGTTGGTTGCTGCAAGGTGACCCACTGTCCGCCGCTTTCCAGCTTGGAAAAAGTCACTTGAAACGGAGTCTTGCTGGCGGAGACAATCACGGTGATTTCCTCTCCTGGCTTCGCCTCAAACAGATCTCGATTGTTACTGATTCTCTTCACGGATTCCTCCTCCTTATCTGCTGCCGGTCGCGCCCACAGTTTCGTCAAGTGCGCGCCTTGGCCCGGACCAAACGTCGCCAATATGGTTATGTCTACATCGGGCCGAGCGAAAGTCTTCCAGTCTCGATGACCTCGCGAGAATGAAACGACGTCGGGAAGTACATTCGTACTACAACCAATGTCACATCAGCCTATTGGCCCTTCGCTGGCACTCACTCATTTGGCTTTCAGAGAAATTGTTACTGCTCCGTCCTTGTTGTAATCTGCTGTCTTCTTGTCGTTGTCGGTAACAGAAATCTGGAATTTAACCTGGGTGTCGGCGGTCAGTGCATCGGCCACCGTAAACTCCTGTCGGATTACTCCGTCGCCTGTCTGAACATCCTTAACCGGAGAGAGCAGCGGCGAGTCAAACGTTATCGAGTACACATAGGGGGCTTTGCCACCCGAGACAAAAGACGAGATGGTGAGCTTCTCTCCCTTTTTCGGTTGCAGATTAGTAACGTTTGCTGGAGCAATCGTCAGGACCTGTGCCTTTGCGGTGGGCGGAGTAGCGCTGGTTTCTTTTGCTGACCCGAAATAGAACCCAACGATCGTTCCAAGGAGGCCGATAAGCACACCCAGCACCTGCTTTCCTTTGTCGAATCGTTTATCTTCATCATCTCCACTTGCGCTGAAGATAGTCGAGACTGCCAGGATGATCGCGATGCCGACAGTGGTAAAGGTGATGAGGAAGGTGATGAGACCACGAGCAACGGCCATGTCGCTCAAGTTTGTGAGGAATCCTCCTCCTTTTTCGTACAAGCCCCACAGGATTACCCCAAGTATCAGAACAGCGATCACTCCGTAAATGATGGTTGGCAACGCCTGCAACAATTTGTTAGGCGGGCCGGACGCTGGAGGATTTGACGGGTTCTGTGCTGCCGGATTTGGAACGCTTCCCATAGAGTTCTTCTCCTAAGACGGCTTCCTGCGTCGTCTGCCTGGCTAAAGCACTTCCAGAGCTGACGGTCTCAACGAACTGCGAACGGCTTGCACAATTAGGAGACGAGAAATACCGCCAGAGTCCTTTTTGTGATGAGTTCGAAGAAACTGTGATTTAAGAGGCTGAGCGGACTTCGTGTAGAATTCCAGCCTGCGCTGTGGGGTATTGAGTGACGCGCTATTCGTCTATTTCCGCAGATGATTTGATCCGTATCTGCGCCCACTCCAACGACGGGGATGCATGGACGGAGTTTGTCTCGCGGTTTCACCGAGCCATAAGCCTTTCGGTGATCCGCACGACACGTCAGTGGGGAGAACTCCGGTCCCAAGAAGTCGACGATCTAGTCCAAGACACGTATGTCAAGCTCTGTGCCGATGGGTGTCGGTCATTGCTCAAGTTTTCTGCCGAACATTCCGAAGCTGTTCTTGGGTATATAAAGACGATTGCGGTCAATGTCGCGCACGACCACTTCAAGTCCCTGCATTCTCAGAAGCGAGGCGCCGGGAGGGTTCCCGATTCTCTGGAAGGCCTGGAACCAAGATCTGACTCGCCCAACCTTGGCAGCCAGAACGCGGCGGAGCGTCAGGTCTTGCTGCAGCAGATCGACCACTGCCTTGCCACGTGTTCCTCCGGACCCGATCAGGAACGTGATCGCCTGGTTTTTTGGCTCTACTATCAGCAAGGAATGAGTGCTAAGGCCATTGCAGCGTTGCCGACAGTTGAATTGACAGCAAAGGGAGTCGAGAGCGCGATTCTGCGCCTTACGCGGCAGGTTCGTCAGCAACTCGCCGACCGCCGCACTGGACAAGCTGGTCAAACAGGCGAAAAAGGATTTCGCCCCGTCGAATCGTATTAACTAGGAGAAGCTGGTTTTGACACGGCCTTTCGATAAACATCTCGACAACGACGAGCTTGACGGGCTCGTTTCGTTGCGAGCGCAAGGTACGCCCGATTCTGAGCGGTTCCCAGACCGCGGTCTGGGAGAAGCTCTGCATCACGTGGAGTCTTGCGAGGACTGTAACCGAAAGGTTCAGATGCACAGAAGGGTGCAGGGCGAGATTCTGCATTTGCGATCGCCAAACGTGGCAAACCCAGGAGTTAAATGCCCCCAGGATGTTGACTGGCTACAGGTCGCGGCCGGGCTCCTGCCGGAATCGCGAACGAGGGAGCTCATGCTGCACGCCTCTCAGTGCCCGTACTGTGGACCGTTACTCCGAAACGGCGTGGAGACTCTTTCTGATGAGGCAACTCCAGACGAAGACAACTTTCTTTCAAATCTGATGAGCGCACGCCCCGAATGGCAGAAAGAGATGGTAGGACAACTGCGGGACAGTGCCAGGGCAAACAGATTCGGCAAAGATCACCAACGATCGTGGAACCCTCTGCGTCTGTGGCCACGCCCGTTGCTCGTCGCAGGAGCCTTGGCGGTACTTGTCTTTGCCGGATGGTTGGGAATAAGCAAATTCAGAACGCCTTCCGCCCAGCAGTTGTTGGCTCAAGCCTACACTGAACATCGAACACTTGAACTGCGAATCCTTGGGGCAAGATTCGCTCCCCTCCGCATACAACGAACGGCCACGGAATCAAACCTGGATAAGTCATCCGCTCTTTTGAAAGCCGAGGCCCTGATCAGTGAGAACTTGAAGAAGAATCCGAATGACCCAGCGTGGCTTGACGCTAAAGCCCGGGCTGATCTCCTCGACCGCAACTACGAATCGGCGATTCGTTCATTGAGGCGTGCCCTCGAAGTGGAACCGGATTCCACTCAACTCTTGACTGACCTCGCGTCTGCCTACTTTGAGCGCGCCGAGTCTGCTGATCGAGCAATCGACTACAGCAGCGCTATCGAGTGCCTGGGAAGGGTTCTTGCCAAGTCTCCAAATGACCCCGTCGCTCTTTTCAATCGAGCAGTTGTGTCAGAACGAATGTTCCTCTACGTCCAAGCCATAGGGGACTGGGAGCACTATCTCCAGGTAGACCCCCAGGGCGAGTGGGCGGATGACGTCCGCAAACGGCTCGCGACCCTCCAAAAACAGTTAAAGCACCACGAGCAAAGCCAAAACAAACCACTTTACACGCCGTTCGAAATCGTCCAAAGAACGCCGAACCCCCTGGATCTTCGTTTTGAGATCAACCAGCGCATTGAAGATTATCTGACCATTGCTCTTACGGACTGGTTGCCAAATGCATATCCTCCAACGATACGATCGACCGCCGACACTTCCAATTTCAGAAACGCCGTTCAGATACTAGCGGAAGTTGCAAGCCAGAAACACAATGATTACTGGCTTGCGGATTTCCTTTCGCGAACATCGTCACAGTATTTTCCCAAAGGAATTGCCGCTCTCGCAGAAACGATGCGCTTCAGCAAGAATGGGGACTTCGCAGCTGCCGAGCGGCACTCACGCGAGGCAGAGCGATTCTTCTTGGCGGCTGGCAATAGTGCTGGGGCGGTACGAGCGCAATATGAAACGGTTTACGCATTGCACCTCATGCAAGACGGTACCTCATGCCTAGACGCTGCTAGGCGCGCTGATAAGAGTCTGACCTATCATCGCTACCCCTGGTTACAAATTCAATTGCTTCTCGAAAAGGGTACGTGCCTTTGGCTTCTGGGGGATCTAGGAAGCAGTCGTGCGCGTTATCGAGATGCGGTGCATAAGACACAACACGCTGGATACAAAGAGATCTACTTGCGAGCCATTAATCATCTTGCCGGGGCTGATTCAGCATCAGGCAATCAGGCCTTATCTTGGGCCGAAGCAAAGACCGGCCTGACGCAATACTGGTCCGATGAAGCTGCTCCAATGCAGGCATACAACCTCTATTTCGCATTGCATGAAGTGGCGGAATGGAACCGCCAGCCATACCTCGATGTGGCAATCTGGACACAGGCAGTTGCCACGATCGATTCAACTCCGGATGTGCTCCTCCGGGCTTCAGCACACTCTTACTTAGGTAAAGCGGCAATCGCCGCAGAGAAGCCGGATCTTGCGCGCAATGAGCTTTCAGTAGCGTCGCATGTTTTCTCGACAGCCCCCGAAAGCCAGGCAACGCGAGTCGCGCACGCTGAGGCTGAGTCTCGCTTAGCGGGTGTTGAACTGCTGCAAGGAGAGGCAGTGCGCGCCGTGAGTCGGCTCTCGAAAGTACAGGGGGAGGTCTCGACTACTAACGACAATCTGCTAGCACTGCTCTTCTACCGCACTCTAGGCGAAGCACAATTTCAGGCAGGCGCTTTGAGCGAGGCGGAAGGAGCCATCCACGCAGCCGTAGCCCTTGCTGAGCTCAATCTGAATTCCCTCCAAAGTGAGAGCGATCGCTTGCGCTGGAGTCAAGAAGCGGGTGACGCCTACAAGACACTGGTAGAACTGAAGCTTCGCGAAGGAGATGTTCAGGCAGCTTTGGAGGATTGGGAATGGTATCGAGGAGCACATTTGCGATCCGGCAGGAAGTACTTTCCAAGATCGTACCGTTCCCTCGCCAACGCGGGAAATGACTATCCTTTGCCGGAACTGAACGTCGTCTCTGCTCACCTTCCAGCGCTGACCGGGGAAACCGTGGTCTCCTATGCTGTCTTTGCCGACGGTGCGCAGGTCTGGGTTTACGATGATCGCGGAATTCTGCCTCATTGGATTGCAATCCCTGGGAGACAACTGGCGACGCTGGCTGATCATTTTCGAGATCTGTGCTCTGACCCTGACTCCGATGTGCAGCACTTGCGGGAAACTGCCCGACGCTTATATGACTTGCTCGTTGCGCCCGTCGCCGACCGCATCCCCGCGGATCGGATAGTGGTTGTAGAAGCGGACGACGCATTGAGTCCTGTACCCTTCGAAGCATTATTGGATCCCGACGGTCAGTATCTGGCCGACCGCGTTTCAGTAATCTCCTCCTACGGACTTTACTATCGCGATGTTCTGCGCTCTAGTATTCCCCTCTCTGCTTCAACGCACGCTTTGGTTACCGTCGTACCCGCGCCACCTGATGAGCAATATAGTCGTCTTCCTGCTTTGGTTGATGCTGAGTATGAAGGAGGCGTCGTTGCTGCTGATTTTCGGGGCTCGATTCTCCTCCAAGGCAAGGAAGCCAATTTCAGGGATGTGGTAGCCCATCTGAAAGGCGCTGAAGTTTTTCACTTTGCTGGTCACGCGATAGCTTCAAAAGGATCTAGCGGACTTCTGTTATCCGACAGGCTCCTCGATGCTACTTCTCTGCAGAGAGCGGATCTCTCAAGTCTCCAACTGGCTGTGATGTCCGCTTGTGAAACAGAAGATGGCGGAGACGGTTCTTCAGTCGATGCAGACAGCCTTGTGCGTTCCTTTGCACGAGCAGGTGTGCCTCATGTCGTTGCCAGTCGATGGAAGCTTGATTCGGGCGCCGCTCGACTTCTTATGCAGACGTTTTATGCACAAATAGCCGCGGGGAAAACGGTTCCTCGATCTTTGCAGACATCTGAAGCTGCCCTCAGACGAGCGCCTGGCATGAATCACCCGTATTTCTGGGCTGCATTACACGAATTTGGCTGGAATTGAAGTGGATACCAAGCAGCTAGCTGCGGGAGGTGCTATGAAAGTCACAGATATCGCAAGGATTTGCATTGGGATTTTGGCTCTGGCGGGACTCTTGTGCTCGCCTGTTTCTTCCGCCGAAAAAGCCGAAAGCAACCGGATCAACTCTCTCGACACCAAAGCGGGAACGCATCAAGTTACCGTCTCGGTCGAGGGACCTTGGGCGTACGCGGATGATCCCGCCCATCCCGGACGGATCGTGCTCATCGCTCCTCAGGACCGGGTCGGTCATTTTCCCCCTGCGGCAACAAGCGCGCATGCCGAAGCGCACCTGAAATTGTATTCGACGCTCGACATCAACAACCGGGTATCTCCCGCAGCCCCAACCTGCACGATCTCTGCTTTCGAACCTCACTTTGCAACAGATCTATTGAAAACGATCGTCGACCCGGCGGTAAAGAAAGGCCGATACGTCCTCTCCTTGCCCGCTCCCGACTCGTGTCAGGATTCGGTGACGATGGAATCGAAAATAAGTCCGATCTGGTGGAAAGATGGGAACTTTGATCTGAAAAAAGTGGTGCAGGGCTATTTTGCTACAAAGATCGAATTGATCTACACCGTTTCAGACCTGCAGGGATTCGTGTTGGATGGGATGAAATATGACTTCGAGAGCAATGACAGAATCAGCATTCTTATGGATCCGAAGGGTGAATTGGATTACTGTGACGGCGGATCTCGCGGTGCGTTTGGCGCCTTGATCGCCGTCTTTCATGACAAGGATCACAATTTCACGTACTTCGCTGATTTCCCCATCGACGATCCCGTTCCGCCGAACAGAGGCACTTACGACGCCTACTGCTGGGACAGCGATCCGCAACACCTCAACAACGGTTCGGGGACTATCATGGCAAAGCAGTCGGGTCGATTGCTCGCTCACGCCAGAAGCCTCCAATCATTCATCAAGTCGCCCGCAAAGGATCGAGCCCAGCAAGCCCGCCGCGATGTCGAGGCGCTACAGGCTGCATTGCATCACTCCCATTCCCATGCGACATCCGAAGCAAACACTGCACTGGATGAGCTGCAGAAGTTTGTTGGCAATCCCTCCACAGTGTCCGAACGGGCGAGGCCTGCTTTGATCACAGAAGTGGATGATCTTGTCAACATCTTCCACAATGGCTCAGGAGCTTGCCGCAAGGCAATTGTCCATCTGACGCCATAGGAAGAAATACCTCGATGACAAGCGTGTGAGGCCGGTTTTCCCAATTTCCAAATCGCGGCGCATAGGCGCAGAGCCCGATCTGGAAACGAGTCGTTGAATCAGAAATCCGACCGAGGAGAATCCAAGCGATACGAGGGATACTGATGACGCATCGTTGTGCGAATGATCGTTGCATCACAGACCCAAAGATGCATCTGCAGCAGCTTTCGAGTTCTTCTATTCTTCTTTTCGTGGCGAATCGGGTAGATCTTGGGGCCGGCGAATGTCGGGAACGTAAGCTTGCCGCGGAACATGTCGTCATAGACGGTCTCACTGTTCATCAAAGCGCGAACGTAGCGGAGGACTCACCTAGGCGTGGCTGATCAGCGGCAAAAATGTAGCCGTCCCGTCCGGCACCGCCATCGTCTCCGTCTGCGGCCCAGATTGTGTTAAAGAAGTTGTGGCTCGCCCCATAAACGTAGATAGCGTTCTTGGTGGTGGCGTCCGGTGGGACCAAGGTCGTTCCCGCACGATCGTAGACACGTTGTCCTGTCAGCGTGCAAACGTCACCGTCGACAGGTGGAGAATCACAAAATATGGAACATCCGGGAGTACGTATCCTTGCCCATCTACTGGAGCAACCGAGGATACGGAATTAATAGAAAATGGGTTCGCACGGGCGAGATTGCGCATGTGTGCGCCTACTGAAACTTCTCCGCCGCGCGACTGTCCTGATACAGAAATGTTGTTCATGTTTACGTGTGCAGTAAACCGACCAGAACACGCTCGCCTTTGCCGGTGCGAGTGCTAGGGAATATCGAACGCGCGCCTTCCTGTCATTGGTGATTATTGCTACCGAGACGTCTCTCCACAACACCCACGCCGCTAACGTCCCCATAGCCAACGGAGCCTGTCGAAAAAAGACCAGTTTCAGACTGCAGTATCCGCTATCCCTCAAATAAATGGCACCGTTATTCGGCCTCGCTAGAATGCAAAAACGCAATTTCGATACTGGATGTTTGCGACCTAGTTAGAGGTGACAGATATCACTTAGATCGGTGATCAACAATTTTTTTGTTGCGTGCACAAGGTAGGTAGGGTTATGGTGTCGCGTTGCGAACCTGCTGCAATCAACTGAGGGGGTGATTGCGCGGGCAGTTTACTCGCGACCACTTCTGATGTGGTCGAGGAGGATTGTCCATGCTATGCCCTCGCTTGATCACTGCCCTTCGTGTTGCCGTAGGCCTTGCATTACTGTCCTTCGCCCCGTACTCCACCGCGCAGCGTTCTTGCCTTCATAGTCCCCCGAAAAACAGCTGCTTCGGGCACTTCACATTCTGGACTGGAGACACGTACTTGCCCTACGGGTCGGCCTGCCTGTGTGGGGACGGGGTACCCCGCATGTACACCGACTGCTGGGTGGCCACGGACCAATGTAGCGGGATATGTATCGATTGTGAGCTCTACGGAGGGCAGCCAATCAACTTGTCCAGCGGCAATACTTTCATCACCCAGACAGACGTGAGCCTCCCGGGATTGGGTGGCGGTATCAACCTAACGAGGACATGGAACAGTATCACTCTAGGTACCGCGATAGCCGGCAAGATGTTTGGACTAGGTTGGACTTCCACCTATGAGGAGCGAATCTTTATCGACGATGATGATGGGCTGGTCAAGTATGCGAGGGGCAATGGGGACCTCTGGTCATTTGGGGTGACTACGCTCTACGCGAATGGCGGAACGCAGACGATCTACAGCATGGTGGCGCCCCGGAATGCTGGCGCCACTCTGGTGTCGGACGGTACCTACCTGACCCTCACGTTCAAAGGCGGCGAAAAGAGGATTTTTGACCGGGCAAGCGGCCGGCTGCTCTCAATCAGCGATCGGAATGCGAACATCACGCAGCTAACCTATGATGCTTCATCTCATCTGACGACGGTCACAGATGCAGCATCCCGCCATCTGTATTTCACTTACACGTCCTACGGGGTTAATAGCTTCGTAACCAGTGTCGCATCGGACTTTGGCGTGTCTCTTTCGTATACATATGACGGCGTGGATTTGTCGAGAGTCACAAAACCGGACAATAAGTTCATTACGTTCGACCGCACCTACCAGGCCGGCCTTCTCACTTCTTTGACCGTGAAGGACCAGGACGGGAAGGTCTTGGCATCACACACGTTCGAGTTAAGTGGACGTGGGACCAGTTCGCAACGGGCGAATGGCGTCGACGCTATGTCCGTCACATATGTGCAGTGAGAGTGGATTCGTTGGAATCTTTCTAATTTTGTCTCCGTGCCACTGAGGAATGTTATGCGCATTCATAATTGGGTGGCGGTGCTATTCGTGCTGTTTGCCAGCCTTCGATCGTTTGCCAGCCCTGCTGTAACCAGCGTCAGCCCGGACAACGGACCGGTCGGCACGCAGGTTCAGATCAGCGGAAGCGGATTTGGGCCTTCTCAAGGCGCCAGTACTGTCTCCTTTTGGCCGTTTAGTCAGAACGCCACGGTCGTGAGTTGGTCCGATATTCAGATCACGGCCACTGTGCCTACTTCTGCGACGACTGGTGGTGTCCGGGTAACCGTCGGAGGCCTGTCGAGCAACACGACCGTCTATTTCACGGTTCCCGCGCCGAGCGTCAGTGGCATTTCGCCTGGCACCGGAGTCGTGGGGACACAAGTGACGGTGAATGGCAGCGGGTTTCAGGCGACGCGAGGATCGAGTTCCCTGTTTGTTGGAGGAGCGCAAGCAACTATCACAACGTGGAACGATACGCAGATCGTAGGCACGGTGAGCAGCACGGCCACCACTGGTCCAGTCTGGGTCGCCGTAAACGGTGTCAACAGCAATCAGAATGTTGTCTTTGCTATGCCGAACCCGTCGATAACCGGGTTGTCCCCGACTAGTGGTTCCATTGGTACGCAGGTGGCAATCAGCGGGAACGGGTTTGGTGCGAGTCAAGGCAGCAGCAACATCACCTTCACGTCGAACGCCAACGCCAGCGTTATCAGTTGGTCTGACAGTCAGATCGTAGCGACGGTCCCAGCCAATGCGACAAGCGGTCCCGTAACGGTGAAGGTCGGAGGTGTCAGCAGCAACACCAATGTGAACTTCCGAGTGCCGACGCCGCTTGTCACCAGCATTTCTCCAACTAGCGGCGTGGTTGGAGCGCAGGTCACCATCAACGGGTCAGGTTTTCAAGGTACGCAGGGATACAGCTCGATCGTGATAGGAGGGGTTCCGGCTTCGGTCGTGACGTGGAGCGATACCCAGATTGTGGGAAGCGTGCTGTCCGGTGCTAGTACAGGGCGTGTGTCGGTGACCGTCAACGGCTCCGTGAGCAATCAGGATGTGGTATTCACGATGCCCAATCCGACGATCATCGGTTTATCCCCGACGATCGGGCCCGCTGGAACGCAGGTTCAAATCAGCGGCAGCGGCTTTGGTGCCACGCAAGGCAGCAGCATCGTCTATATCAGCAATAATGCCGCGACCGTAACGTCATGGTCGGATAGCCAGATCACGGCAACGGTCCCGGCAGGAGCAACGAGCGGTATTGTTCGGCTGACCGTTGGAGGAGTGGGCAGCAACACAAACATCAATTTCACTGTCCCGGCGCCTAAAGTGACCGGCATATCTCCAACCAGCGGCGTCATCGGCACTCAGGTCACAGTGAGCGGGTCTGGTTTTGGCAATACGAGCGCAAACGGATCGGTATCGTTCAATGGCACGAGCGCAAGTATCGTGAGCTGGACGAGCACTCAGATCGTGGCAACAGTCTCGACGTACTCGGCTACGGGCCCGGTAACCGTCGCCGTCAATGCGGTGCCAAGCAATAAGGATTTCACCTTCACGCTGCCGAGCCCGAATATCGTAAGCCTGTCTCCGACTGGTGGTCCGGTGGGCGCACAGGTAACTATTGCGGGAAGCGGTTTCGGGACGACGCAGGGCTCCAGTACCGTCAAGCTGTACGGCCTGAACGCTCCGATTGTTAGCTGGTCGGATACACAAATTGTCGTGACCGTGCCATCCAGCGCCTCAAGCAGCAGCTTCCTCGTCGGAGTTGGGGGAGTAAACAGCAACGCGGTTCCGTTCAATGTCGGCAACGTGTCTGTCTACAGTGTGTCCCCCAAGGCCGGCCCGGTTGGGACACAGGTCACTGTCACTGGCGCCGGATTTGGTTCTTCACAAGGGAGCGGCACTGTCTCATTCAACAACGTATCTGCCACTTCGATCTCCAGTTGGTCGGACGCGCAGATCATCGCCGCTGTCCCGACCGGAGCAGCCACCGGAGCGGTCAAAGTGGTGCAGGGCTCGACAAGCAATACCGATGTGACGTTCACCGTGGCCGGAGTGGCCGTTAACAGTGTGGTTCCTAGCAGCGGCGCAGCCGGAGCCCAAGTGCAGATCAATGGGAGCGGCTTTGGTTCGACTCAAGGTTCCAGCACCGTGACGTTCAATGGTTCTGTAGCCAGCATTGTGAGTTGGTCGAGCACCCAAATCGTGGCCACAGTTCCGACCGGCGCGACCACGGGTCCGGTAAAAGTTACGGTGAGCGGAGTTGCGAGCAACAACAACGTGAACTACATGATTGTTCCGCCGGCGGTGACCAGTGTTTCGCCAACCAGCGGCTCGGTCGGCACCCAGGTTCAGGTGAATGGACGCGGATTCGGGGCGACGCAAGGCACGAGCACGTTGAGATTCGCAGGAACCAACGCCTCGATCATCAGTTGGAGCGATACCCAAATCGTTGCCACGGTGCCTGGGCCCGGCACGACCTCCGCGTATGCGCAAGTGCTGGTGGCTGGCGTCAGCAGCAACACGAACATCTACTTCAACATTGTGCCAGCTCAGGTTACCGGCATCTCACCTGCGAGTGGGGTAGTTGGTACCGAATTCACCATCAGCGGGTCAGGCTTCGGGGCAACCAAGGGATCAAGTTTTGTTCACATGAACAACGGCTCCCCGACGGTTACGAGTTGGAGTGATACGCAGATCGTCGCCTCCGTGCCGAGCGGTGCACTAACGGGGGCAGTATGGGTCTACTTGGCTGGCGTCGGGAACAGCAACAGCGATGTCGTGTTCACGTTGCCGAATCCCATTGTGGCAACTCTTTCGCCCAGTAGCGGCCAGATAGGAGTCCAAGTCACGATCAGCGGGAGCGGGTTTGGATCAAGTCAGGGAAGCAGCACGCTGAAGTTCTCTGGAACAGCGGCATCGGTGGTGAGTTGGAGCGATACGCAAATAGTCGCGACGGTTCCCAGTGTCACGACTTCCTATGTGCAGGTGACGGTTGGAGGTGTCGGCAGCAATACGAACACATACTTCACCGTGGTCACTCCCCAGATCACGAGTGTGTCGCCGACCAGTGGGGTGGTGGGCACCCAAATCACGATTGTGGGCACGAACTTCGGTGCGACGCAAGGGGCCAGTTCCATCTTCATGTATGCGCCAGGTGGATACGCTCATCCCAGTGTCGTGAGCTGGAGTGACACGCAGATTGTCGCTACCGTTCCGTCAGGTGCGGCGACCGGGTCCGTGTGGGTTTCGACGACCGGTGGCACGAGCAACAAAGACGTGCTGTTCACGATGCCCAATCCGACGGTGTCGTTACTGGTTCCTAGCAGCGGCCCCGTGGGCACCCAGGTTGCGGTCAACGGCAGCGGTTTCGGAACCATGCAGGGCACGGGCACCGTCACGTTCAATTTCCAGACGGCCACCGTGGTGAGCTGGTCGAATAGCCAGATTGTCGCGGTCGTGCCAGCGACGGTAGCGAGCGGCCCCGTCGTGGTCAACGCGGGCGGGGTGACCAGCAACAACAACATCCGGTTCACGGTGCCGCCACCCGTCATCAGCAGCATTTCGCCAGTGCTTGCTTCGGCCGGCCACACGGTGACGATTACCGGATCAGGGTTTGGTTCAATTAAGGGTACAAGCAGTGTCGGTTTCAACGGACCTTACGCCATCGCGCCGATCATTAGCTGGAGCGATTCACAAATCGTGGGCACAGTCCCAGCGAGTGTCCTCGGTGGGCCGGGTCCGGTGTCTGTGTCGGTGAACGCAGTCAACAGTAACCCGTTCAACTTCACCGTCCCGATGAATATTGTGACCTCGGTCTCACCAGCCACGGGTCCGGTGGGCACAAGTGTAACCGTGTCGGGCAGTGGATTTGGATCGACCCAGGGTACGAGCACGCTTACGTTCAACGGACAACCAGCAACGACGATTACGACTTGGACTGACACGAGGATCGTCGCCCCCGCCCCGGTTACGGCGACGACGGGCCCGGTCGTTGTCACAGTCAACAACCTCGTCGGCAATCTTACGGTGACGTACACGGTTCCTCCGCCACAAGTGCTCGGTGCGTCGCCGCAAGGAGGAGCGCCCGGAACGCAGGTGACCATTTCTGGCACCGGATTCCAGGCGAACCAGCGCGACAGCACGATCACCTTCAATGGAACCCCGGCGAGCGTCGTAAGCTGGAACGACGCGCAAATCGTCGCCACGGTGCCCGGTGCCGCGAGTTCGGGCCCCGTGACGGTTTCGGTCAATGCGGTACCGAGCAACACAAACGTCACCTTCTCTGTGCCGAATCCGGTGATTGCCAACCTGGCTCCGCCGCAAGGGGCTCCCGGCGGGTCGGTCATCCTACAGGGATCTGGGTTTGGGCTCTCGCAAGGAAGCGCCCAGGCGCATATCAATGGCTTAAGCGCAGCTATTCAGGCGTTTAGCGATACTGCCGTAACAGTTCAAATTCCGCAAGGCGCTACCAGCGGACCGATCACGTTTACCAACTGGGGTGTAACCAGCAACTCGATCGCATTCACCATCCTCTCTACTCCAACAGTAGCGTCGATAACCCCCATCGCCGGTTATGTTGGCTCGCATGTGACCATCGACGGAAGCGGCTTTGGCTCGACACAAAGCAACAGCTCAGTGGATTTCAACGGCATGCTGGCGGAAATCTTCAGTTGGAGCGACACGCAGATTGTCGCGATCGTGCCCCCGGACATGCTGAGCGGCCCGGTCAACGTGACGGTAGCGGCACTCAACGCGCAGGGACCTGACTTCTTCCTCGACCGCGTTGTGGAAGTGCGGGACTCGAACAACAACCTGACCGTTTACAACACCCAGATGGTGGGCGGCGCCTGGCGCGCATCAACCGTCGAAGGCCCGGGTTGCTCCAGTTGCTCGGCCCGCGGCAATCAGTCCAATACCTACGATTGGAACGGCAATCGCCTGACGCATACCGACGCCAACGGCCACACGACCAGCTATACCTACGACGCTGCCAACAACATGCTGACCCAGACCGCCACCCTCGACGGCAGCACTCCGGTCACGACTTCCTACACCTACAACAGCTTCGGCGAAGTCCTGACCATGACCGACCCGCTCGGCCATGTGACGACGAACACCTACGATGCGAACGGCAATCTCCTCACGGTCACAACTCCGCAACCGAATGGGCAGACTCCCGCCAGTGTCACGCAGTTCAATTACGACACCAAAGGCGAGTTGACAGGCATCACGGACCCATTGAACCATGCCACCACACTGACCTACTACGCGAACGGCCTGATTCAGTCGATCACCGATGCCCAGAACCACACGACCAGCTACGGCTACGACGCGCGCGGCAATCGCACGAGTGTGATTGACCCCATCAACGGCAGCGCTCATCCGACGACGTTCACGTACAACATCATGAGTCGTCTGACAGGGATAACCTACCCAGACGGCGCGTCGGTCAGCTTCGGCTATGACGCCCGCGGACGGCGCACAACAGCGACAGACCAAAACAACCGCACGACGGTTTACACATACGACGACGCCGATCGACTGGTAGCCGTGACCGACGCTGCCAGCAACGTCACAGCCTATGGCTACGACACGGAGAGCAACCTGACCTCGATCACGGATGCGAACAACCACACAACCTATTTCACCTATGACGCCTACGGGCGCGTGACTCAGACAACGTTCCCTTCGACCTTAGTTGAGACGTACGGCTACGACGGCGTGGGCAATCTGACCTCGAAGACCGACCGCAAGAACCAGACAATCCAGTACGTTTATGACGCGCTGAACCGGCTGACGCACAAGGAGTACCCGGACCAGA
>Ga0335082_10000285_pt1 | contig 51475 bp, 39 predicted proteins | sample Lox_Sample_41_FD_206718 | JGI IMG/M metagenome (GOLD analysis project Ga0335082, IMG submission 206718) | Soil microbial communities from Loxahatchee National Wildlife Refuge, Florida, United States - Lox_Sample_4.1 | ecosystem: Environmental > Terrestrial > Soil > Wetlands | place: USA... | reverse complement strand
CTTGCCGCTCTCCGGCTGGCTTTCTTCACTGCTGGGCCGCAAGCGCTTTTACATGGGTTGCGTGGCCGTGTTCACGCTCAGTTCCTTCTTGTGTGGCTTTGCGCCAAGTCTCGGCATGCTGGTTTTCTTCCGCATTTTGCAAGGCGTGGGCGGCGGTGGTTTGCAACCCAGTGAGCAGGCCATTCTCAACGACACCTTCCCGCTCTCGAAGCGCGGCATGGCCTTCGCCGTTTACGGCATCGCCGTGGTTGTTGCGCCGACGCTCGGGCCGTGGCTCGGCGGCTGGATTACCGACAATTTCTCCTGGCGCTGGATCTTCTACATCAATGTTCCGGTAGGCCTGCTCTCTCTCGCTCTGACCTATTTCCTCGTTTCCGATCCGCCCTATATGAAGCGCATCAAGGTCAGCGAAGGCTTCCGCATCGATTACATCGGCCTTGGCCTGATCAGCCTCGGCCTCGGCAGCCTGCAGATCATTCTCGACAAAGGGCAGCGCGAAGACTGGTTCGACTCCGGGTTCATCCGCTTGTTCGCAGTCCTGATGGTTGTCGGTCTGGTTGCTGGCGTTGTCCGCGAGCTCAAGTCGAAAGAACCGGTCGTGGATTTCCGCATGTTGAAAGATCGCAACTTCGCCATCTCCACGCTGGCCATGTTTTTCCTGGGCTTCGTGCTTTATTCCAGCACCGTTCTGATCCCGCAAATGTTGCAGCAGCTCATGGGCTATCCCGCGACGCTTGCCGGCCTGGCGCTTTCGCCGGGCGGTGCCACGATCATGCTATGCATGCCGCTGGTTGGTTTTCTCGTTTCCAAGGTGGACACGCGCTATCTCATCACTTTTGGCTGCACGATTTCCGCATCTGCCCTGCTGGTGATGGCCGGCTGGAATCTCTCGCTCGATCTCAAGCACGCCATACTCGGGCGCGTTCTGCAGTCGCTCGGCTTGGCGTTTCTCTTTATTCCCATTAACGTCACCGCATTTGCCTACGTGCCCCGCGAAAAAACGAACATGGGCACGGGCATCATCAATCTGGCTAGGAATATCGGCGCAAGCGTTGGTATCGCTACGGTTACAACTTTGTTAGAGCGGCGAACCCAAATGCATCAGGCGCGTCTAATGGACCACGTGAATGACATGAATCCTGCGCTGCAAAAGACGATGACCGGCTTGAGCGCGATCTCTGTTTCGGGTGGTTCCTCGGGTGCCAATGCCACGGCGCAGGCTCACGGCATGCTCTTCAACATGATCGAGCGGCAAGCCACCATGTTGTCCTTCGTCGATAATTACAAGCTTTTGGGCGTCATTTTTTTCGCCATCATTCCTATCTTCTTTCTTATGAAGCGCCCAAAGATGAGTGGTGGGGCAGTCCCGGTGCATTAGCGAAACTTTGTAACCTTTTTGCGCGTAACGACTCTTATGAAGCTACTTGGGGGGGACCAAATGGCAACGCAAGTGATCAGTACACCGCAACTTACCGAGCAGAAGTTGATTCGTGCCGGTCAACGGGGAGACTCTCAAGCGATTGAGATGTTGTTCAGCCGTTATCATCGCCAATTGTTTCAGACCGCGCTTCGCGTGCTCGGCAATGCAGAAGACGCTGAAGATGCTCTGCAAGACGGGCTGCTCTCCGCGTATCGCAACCTCAAGCGCTTTGAGGGCCGCTCGCAATTTTCCACCTGGCTCACGCGCATCGTGATCAACGCGGCGTTGATGAAGCGCCGCAGCGCCAAGTCGCGCCCCGCGGTTTCGCTCGACGAAACGCATCACGAAGATGAACTGCCCGCCGCCGAGCGCTTCGCCGACGATGGCCCGACGCCGGAGCAGGTCTACGCGAGCACGGAAATTCGCGAGCTGATCAACGAAAATCTTGATGAGCTTTCTCCGTTGCTGCGTACTGCATTCCTCCTGCGCGAAGTCGAGGGTTACTCCACCGGCGAAGCCGCGAAAAAACTCGGTGTCACCGAAAATACGCTGAAGGCTCGCTTGTGGCGTGCTCGTCATCAGCTCGCCGAACGCTTGGGCCGCCGTCTTCGCCGCATGAAAGACGGAATGTCCGGCCACAACGTCGGCGACGAAGCCTGCAGTTACTGCTGATTTCACACCCAATTTCGTGGGGCGCACATCGTTTGCGCCCCATTTTTGTCTTTGCGCGCGGCTTCTTTCTTTCGCCTGGCGTGACTCCCATCACATCCGCTTGTGTCGGGTCGCGTTACCCTGTCATGCGTGGAGGTCTCTCCTCATGACACGAAATTTCAAGCTTCTTCTCTATGCTACTGTTGCTATCGGCGCGCTGCTATTCTCCGCCGTGACTTATCTTCCCGCCGGCCAATTGACAAACGGGACGCCCATCTATCCGATCGGCAAACCCATCGCCATCACCGCTCCCCTTGGCTTGCCCTCGGTTCCCATTCCGGCCGAAAATCCTCCCACCGCGGAAACCATCGCTCTCGGTCGGCGTTTGTATTACGATCCGCAGCTTTCCCTCGATTCCACGGTCTCCTGCGCGTCGTGCCACGCTCCTCAGTTTGCATTCTCGGACAACCGCTCATTTTCCGAGGGAGTCGGCGGCAAGCTGGGCACCCGCAAAGCTCCTACAGTGATCAACTCCGCCTACAGTCCGTTGCAATTCTGGGATGGCCGCGCTCCGAGCCTCGAAGAGCAGGCCAAAGGCCCGCTGGCCAATCCGGTCGAGATGGCGCATTCGCTCGACGGCGTCGTAAAGCGTCTCCAGGCCGATCCGAAATATCCGCCGCTTTTCCAGGCTGCCTGGGGAACCAGCCAGATCACGATTGAAATGATTGTGAAATCGATCGCGTCCTTCGAACGCACCATCATCGCCGGCGATTCGCCCTTCGACCGCTTCTATTATGGCCACGACAGCACAGCGCTTTCCGCCGCTGCCCAGCGCGGGCTGAAGATTTTTGTCAGCAAGAACAAGGGAAATTGTGAAGTCTGCCACACGATCGGCAAGGACTACGCGCTTTTCACCGACGGCAAGTTCCACAATCTCGGCATCGGCGCGGACACTCGCGGCAATCTCTCTGATCTCGGCCGCTACACGGTCACAAAAGTCGAAACCGACAAAGGCTGCTTCAAGACGCCTTCTCTGCGGAATCTCGCCAATCGTGGCCCTTACATGCACGACGGCACTTTTCGTACGGTAAAGGATGCCTTTGCCCACTACATTGGTGGCGGCAACTGGAACCCGTATCTCGACAAGGAAATCCACTCGCTCGATACGCTGACCTTCGACGAACGCGAGGACCTGCTCGAGTTCCTGGACTCCCTCAACGGCAAGCTGCCCGGCAACATTGGCCCGCCCTCAGATCTTGTTCCACCAGCGAAGGCGACAATCACCGGAAGGTAGCGGAACGCACAAAAAACGAAAGCCCCGGCTTTGGCCGTGGCTTTTCTGTTTCGAAACGGATAGGCTGAGCGGCTCTACTTTCTTGCGGCCACGTATCTGCCCAGCACTCGCAATTCGCTTGTTGCTTCCCGCACTTCCTTCAACGCCCGCTCCAAGAATTCAGGCCGCTCGGCTTCCATGTCCAAAAAGAACTGGTATTCCCAAGGCTTTCCATGAATGGGCCGGCTCTCAATCTTCAGCAGGTTCGCGCCGTTTTTTGCAAAAGGCTCCAACGAAGCCAGCAGCGCACCCGGTTTGTGCGCCAGTCGCATCGCCAACGAAACTTTGCGTGCATCCGGACCGCGGAATCTCGCGGCCTCCTCCGGCGGCAGGAGCAGCACGAAACGCGTGAAGTTCTCCGCGTTGTCTTGGATGTTCTCCTGCAGGATCACCGCGCCGTAATGCGCCGCCGCGCGCCGTCCCGCGATCGCGGCGTAGTGTTTGTCGCCGCGCTCCATCATCTCCCGCACGCTTCCCGCCGTGTCTTCCGCCGGCACGCGCTTGAACTGCGGATTCGCCGCAAAAAACCGCTCGCACTGTGCCAATGCCATGGGATGCGAAGCCACTGCTCGCAAATCTTCCCGTCGCGCCCCGGGCATGCCCATCAACTGGTGCTCGATTGGGAGGATCGTCTCTGCGCACATCTCCAGTGGACTTTCCAGCAACAGGTCGTACACGCGCAACACCGATCCCGCGAGCGTGTTCTCCACAGGAACCAGCAGCGCGTCCGCCGCGCCTTCCGCAATGGCGGCAAACGTGGCGTCGAATGTCGCCCGCGGCACTGTCTGAATTTCTTCTCCTAAGAGTTGTACCGCCGCGGATTCGCTGAACGCCCCCGGCTCCCCTTGAAATCCCACGCGCATGTTTCTGAAGTTAAGTTCTGCCATCCGTTTCCAAGTCCCGGCAATTCTGGAGCTTCCGCAGCTCACGCTATAATTGGTGTTTCGCCACTGGAGGCATACGCATGATGACACAAAAGCGCCCGCAGTCGAGTGACTACGCTCCCTTCTTTGCCAATTATGTTCTGCAAGTGCCGGATGGGGATTTCCTGGAGACTCTGGAAAAGCAGCGGCAAGACTTGAATCGCCTGCTCGAACCGCTATCGGAACAACAGGCCGATTTCCGCTATGAACCCGGCAAATGGTCCATCAAGGAAATTCTTGGCCATATCAATGATGCAGAGCGCATCTTCTCGTATCGTCTGCTCCGCATCGCCCGTGGCGACCAGACGCCGCTCCCCGGTTTCGAACAGGACGACTACATCAAAACAGCAAACTCTTCCGCGCGCAAGCTTTCCAGCCTGCTGGAGGAATTCAATTCCATTCGTAACGCTTCCATCACGCTGATCCGTTCCCTCGACGACGCATCCTTCCTTCGCCGCGGCACCTCCAGTGGCAAGGAAATCTCGGCCCTGGCCTTGGCGTTCATCCTTGCCGGTCACGCTCTTCATCACCAGAAGATTCTGGCGGAACGCTATCTGCCGGCTCTCCCGGTTTCTTGATCGCGCCGCTTACATCGGGCCGGGAAGTTCTTCTTCCTTTTCCAGGACCCATGCACGCTTCCTGTGCGATTGCAGTGGTTCCTCTTCGAAGTTCGGAGATTGCCCGACCCCCGGATCCCCGGGCTCCTCCCGGTGGGAAACACACTTCGCATATGTCGGCCAGGCCAGGTAAAACAGCAGCACCGTTGCCAGTCCCAACAAAAGTCCGCCGCCAATCACAGACATCACTCCTGCCTTCAGTGGACTCAGTATCGCCTCCGCCAGCAGATAACCGCCGCAAAACAACAAGCCGGCTTCGGCGAACAATCCCAGGCTCCGAAACGTATGCGTGGAACTTCCTCGTACCGCCAGCGGGGTCCGGTTCCTAGCGTGCATTCCGTATTCCCTCGCTTCTCTCATGACACTCGCTCCTTTCGCGTTGCCTCCCCTGGTTGCTTGATTTCCTCTTCCCGAAGGAAATTCAGATAAGAAAAGACTGCCGGCCGCATCCGCTTTTGCATCGGGCTCCCGCAGGCGCACGCCCGCGTCTCTTTCTGGGATTCGCCGGCCGCCACCGGTATGGCTGCGCCGCAGGCTCGATTCAGGCAATGCCAATAAGCGTTCACGGCGTCAACCTGTCCCGGTCGCTATATATAACTAAGTAACTAAACCAGACAATACACGGTGGGAGGCCGGGGCGCTTATATAAGGCAGTGCAATATCTAATGCAATAGTAAATGTGCGATCTTTGAAAAAATTCTTCGGAACGCCATCAATACCGCCCGAAGAGGCAAAAGACGAGACACTTCCCAAAATGGGAAGCGCGGAGATTTTTCTGCCGGAGGACTGCCGCAATGCGTCATAGGGGCAAATTCGTTTGCAAAATTGCAGAGTAAAAAGCAGTTACGCGCACCGTCATGACTGGGGATTCGAGTACTGGTTCTGCGCTTCCTGACTCTCTCCTTCTCCCGCGTTTTTCTCTCTCGCCTCCTCGTCCTTGGGTTGCCCCTCTCTTCCGGCCGCTGTTACAATTACGGTTTCGCGGGTCCTGGCCGCGCTCCACAGGGCAATTCCGTTTGCAACCCCTTCATTGCCCGAACCTTTTGTGCCTGTGGTGAGGTTTGCTTACAGGGAAGGGAGACCTCGCGTGGCAAAATACGACGTCGCAATTATCGGCAGCGGACCGGGTGGCTATGTCGCGGCTATTCGCGCCGGCGAACTCGGCCTGAAGACCGTCGTGATCGAAAAAGATCCCTTTCTGGGCGGCACATGCTTGCACGTCGGTTGTATTCCAACCAAGGTTTTGCTCCATCACGCCGACGTCTACGACCACTTTAAGAATGCCGCGGAACTCGGATTCGAAATTCCCGGCGTGAAGGTCAATTGGCCTAACATCCTCGCGCGGAAATCCAAAATCGTCACCAAGCACGCCAAGGGCATCGAATTTCTCTTCAAGAAAAACAAGGTGGAATGGGTGCAAGGCTGGGGGAAATACGAAGGTCCCGGCACCATTAGCGTCGAAAAAGACGGCAAGAAATCCACCATCGAGGCTCGTGGCATCCTCATGGTCAGCGGCTCGGAAGCCAAATCTCTTCCCGGCATCGAACCGGATCACAAAACGATCGTCACCAACCGTTCCATCCTTGAGCTTCCTGAAATTCCCAAGACCCTCATCGTTATTGGCGCCGGCGCCGTCGGCGTCGAATTCGCCTCTATCTACAACTCTTTCGGCTCCCAGGTAACTATTCTCGAGGCCTTGCCGCGCGTTGTTCCCGTAGAAGACGAAGAAATCTCCGTCGAACTCGAAAAGGCTTATAAGAAGAAGGGCATCGCCGTGCAAACCAGTTGCATGGTGGAAAGCGTCAAGAAAGACGCCAAGGGTGTCACCGTCTCCTTCAAGGACAAAGACGGCAAGGCGCAAACCCTGCAAGGCGAAAAGCTGCTCCTCGCCGTCGGACGCAAGCCCATGACCGAAAACTGCGGTCTTGAAAAATCCAAAGCCAAAATCGAACGTGGCTTTGTCCACGTGAACGAATTCATGGAAACCGACGAGCCCGGCCTCTACGCCATTGGCGACATCGTTGCGGGCCTGCCGCAGCTCGCCCACGCCGCCATGATGGAAGGCATCGTTGCCGTCACGCACATCGCCGGCAAGCCGACGCACGCCATCAACAAGTTCCGGATTCCCAACGCCACCTATTGCGAGCCGCAAATCGGCTCCATCGGCATGACCGAAAAGCAGGCGCGCGAAGCCGGCTACGCCGTGAAAGTCGGCAAGTTTCCCTTTGTCGGGAACAGCAAAGCCACTATCCTCGGTGCGCACGGCGGCTTCATCAAGGTCGTCTCCGAAGAAAAATACGGCGAAGTGCTGGGAATCCACATCATCGGCCCGCTGGCCACGGAAATTCTCGCGGAAGCCGCCGCCGTGCTGAATCTCGAAGGCTGCATCGACGACATGATGAACATGATCCACGCCCACCCCACGGTCTGGGAAGCCATGGGCGACGCCTTCGCCTCTGTCCGCGGTCTGCAGATCAACGTGTAGCGGCCGCCTTCTGAGGCGGGTGCCTTGTTCGGGCCAAGGCATTCGATAACAGCGAGCAGATAGCAGCGAGCAAGATGCAAAAGATTCCTGCTCGCTGTTCGCTGCTATCTGCTATCCCTTTCCAATGCTCCAAACGCTTCTCATTTGCGACATCGGAATCTGCAGCTGGGATGCTGCGTTCACTCTCCAGCAACGCCTTGTCGCCGCGCGCAAAGCCGGAGCCATCGCCGACGTCCTTCTCTTCTGCGAGCACCCGCATGTCATCACCCTTGGCCGCAACGCCAGCCAGAAAAATCTCCTCGCTTCCGAACACGTCCTCCGCCAGAAGGGCGTCGAACTTCGCGAGACCAACCGCGGTGGCGATATCACTTATCATGGCCCCGGCCAGACCGTCGGCTACCCCATCCTCAATCTCGATCGCATCCGTCGCGACGTTCACTGGTACGTCCGCACTCTCGAAGAAGCGATGATCCGCGCTTCCGCCGATTTCGGCGTCACCGCCCATCGCATCCCAGGCAAAACCGGCATCTGGGTCCAGCCTCCTGGCGGAATTCCCGAAGAAAAGCTCGCTGCTATCGGTGTCCACATCAGCCGCTGGATCACTTCGCACGGCTTCGCCTACAATGTTTCCACCGATCTGCGCTACTTCGACCTCATCATTCCCTGCGGTATCGCCGACCGCAAAGCCACCTCGCTCGAAAAGCTCCTCCATCGCAACGTGTCTCTCGACGAAGTCCGCCCCCGCCTCGCGTCCCATCTCGCCGAACTTTTCTCCCTTGCTCCTCAAACCATCTCCAAAGACGACCTCTTCGCTCGCCTCGAGCAATCCGAATCTTCGCTAAAGTGATCCGGGGTCTGCGGCTACCGGCAGGCACCGAGCCCAAGCGCCGCAGGCGCGATAGAAGCTAGCCCAGCGCGTAAGCGCTGGGTTGGGAGAAAGTGCAAACAAAAGCCCCGGAGGGGCGAGAGAATCTTCCAACCGGAAAACTCGCCCATGCACCGGGGCTTTGATTCTTCATTACCTCATTACGTCGTTACTTCTTCACTTCTTTATTTCATTCCTCCCACCTTGAAAATCAACGACCGGCTTATCTCGCTTCGCGAAGCGTCCAGATCCAGCACCTTGTTGAACTCCGCGCCAATCGCTTCCTGCTCTTCCTGGCTCCGCTTGTCCCGGTCCGCCATGTATGCTGCGCGCACCTTCTCCATGCCGCCAAGATCCTTCGTCGCGTACCACACGAAGTGCGTGAAGTCACCTTCCGTGCGCACGTCCTCTATGCTGAAGCCGTAGGCCAGCACTACGCCGTCGGCCACCAGCTTGTCCAGCACTGGTTTGTTGTACTTTTCCCAGGTCTTCCGGAAATCGCTGCCCATTCCGGGTTTCGCTTTTGCGAAGTTGTAGCGCACCCAGGGCAACGTGCTTGCCGGCAAGTCGCCATGCCCGGCCACAAAGATAAGATCGCGCGTCACGTAATCATGGGTCTTGCTCACGTCGGCGATCTCCATCATTTTCGCGGTCACGCCGCCGGCGGGCGCTGCGCCCTTTTTTGTCGCCCCGGCCTTCATTGCCTCCTCGTCCAGCTTGGCGATCTGCGCGCGCATCGCGCTGTCCACTTTCTCGACGCCGCTCCATTCCGCCACGACATACCAGATCTGGTGCGTTGAAGCTCCGGGAATGCGCAGCAGCGGCGCGTGTACGCCCCAGGCCAGCACCACGCCGTCGGCCATGAGTTTGTCGCGCACCGGCGCGCCAACTGTCTTCACCAGATCCAGGAACTGTGCTTCCTTTCCGGGATTGATCGTGTACTCATACCAGAACGTCAGCGGCTGCATCTTCGCGTCCTGTGCCACCGCTGTCAGGCCAGACATCAGCACCACTGCAAGGCACAGCAATATCTTCGTCCTCAGGTTTTTCATGTCCATTTAGCTCCTTAAGCAAACGAGTGCCGCCTGCGCGGGATTCCTGGTTCCGGACTTGTAATGCAAAGCTCAAGCGAGGGGCAGGCGAGCGACGCTCAAGCTTGGAAGGGGCCGACCTGCGTGAGAATGCACCAGTTTTTAGCACCGCCTCCCGCGTTGCGTCAAGCAATACAAAGGTAATCTGCGGAGCCGGGCCCTTGCCTTGGTTCCACCCCTGGAATCCAGGCTTATGCGCTCCTTCATAAGGATGCTATTCACTGCTTGGCGGGTTTGGGAGGGCGGCGTAGGATTTCGGGCTCGCCGCGGTAGTGATACACGATGGTGTCTCCCTCCTGGGTTACGCTCTCCGGCAAGCTCTGCTCTGGGGAAACAAAATCTTCCACCAGTTCATACACGTGATTCTTCTCGCGAAATAACAGGCAGCGATCTGCATCGGCGCGGGGAATCTCGATGGTTTCCAGCAGCAACGTCGTTCCATCAGCCTGCTTCCACGAGCCTGATCCCTCACCGTACCCTGGAAATACGATTTCAAACACGTCGTGAATCAACGAGCGCAAATCCGTGTATCGCGACTGAATGGGGGGTTCACGGACGAGCTTCTGCACCCGTGCGATTTCCGAAGGGTCCAGATTCTCCGGGTCGTTCTTGTAATCGTCGTAATCGGTATAGGTCTTGGAGAGTTTGAACGTTTCGCCGCGGTATTCCATCTTGTCGAAACGCGACATTCGCCGCTGCAAGGCCCAAAGGAACACCACCGCGATGATAAGGACAATGACCGCCCGCTTGCTTTGCATGCGTCCACCTTGTCCAAACCTATCACGCGAGTTCTAACTTGCCTTGCGTTTGCGGACCGCACGATTCGCAAAAGAAAACCTCGCGTTCATTCTTACTTCTTGGGGCATGATTCAGAACTCGACATCAGTCACTAGCTTCAGCAAACGCAGCAACTCCGCTCTCTCTTTTGCCTTCAAAACTTTGGCAATTTTTTCGTCCGCTGCTTTCCGTTCTCGGATTAGAGCTTCCCGGTACTTCTCTCCTTTCGGTGTCAGGCGAATCACAAATGACCTTCCAGTTGTGGCTTTCACCTTCGAAACCAATCCTTCCTTCAGCATCGTCCCGATCGAACGGTGCACCACGGTGCGATCAAATCCCAGCAATGTCGCGATCTGGTTCTGATTCCGTTCCGCGCCTCCCCGTAACGTGGACAAAATAAATCCCCGCGTTTGCGAACACTCGGTCTTCCGCTCCAATTGCTTGCTGACCGAAAAATACGCGGCCGCCAGGTGCACCAGCACCGAATCCTTCAGGATTTCTTGCGGGATCGATTTCTTTTCCACGCTGATCATAGAATCGTCACCGTCGTTTCCAGCGGCCGCCGCCATTGCGGCTGGTCCCTGTGCTTCGCCGACTTCTTTCCGATCGCCACCACCATCACAATCTCCTGCGTTCGCCGCGAAAGTCCCAGGAATTTCCCCAGGCGCACTCCGTCAAATCCCTCCATCGGGCACGTGTTCCACCCCAGCGCCTCCGCGGCAATCATCAGATTCCCGCAGGCCAGCGCCGTGCTCTTCGTTGCCCACTGGAACAATCCCCGCCTGGTTACCGGAACCATCCCCATGATCTTCCAGGGATGAATCGCTTTCAGGATGGCCCACTTCACGGCTCCAAGAATGTTGAACCATCCCTGCACATAGAACCATTTCGCGAGTTTCGCTTTTTTCTCGTATTTGCGAATCTTGTCGTCCGGGAACTCGGTTTCCCGCATCCACTGCAAGCAGCCCGCGCAGGTGGTCTTCCAAATGCCCAGGTCCGCCACGGCCACCACCAGTGCCGATGCCGTTTTCGCCGCCGACTGTCCCATGCACAGCTCTCCAGCCCTTTCGCGTTTCTTCGGCAATTCGATCCAAAACAGCCGGTAAGGCTGGCTGTTGTTGCTCGAGGGCGCCGCCACTGCCGCCCGCAATATCTGCTCGCGCGTTTCCGGCGGCACCTCTACTCCGTCAAATGCGCGAATCGCTCTTCGCTGCAGCAGGGCCTCGAGGGTTGCCATCATAAGGCCTCCATGTTGCAAGTACAACATACATGTGTTGCATATACAACATAAATCAATGAAGAGTATTGTTCGCCTAGAGCCTTTTCTGGCTGTGGCGGCCCTCCGGGTGGTCAGGTCGGCTTTCAGTTTAGTCGGGACTTATCGCGAGTCCCTGGAGCGAGACTGTTTGTTTTCTATCGTCAGGCTGGGCGAAAGTTCGTATTTGTAGCGTTAGGAAGCTTGATTTGTCCTTGCTTGCGCTGCATCGAAGATCCTGACCTGAGACCTGGCAGTCGTAAACCCAGGCATCGAGTGGACGGGAACGCCAGTGTTCGCCGCCATCATCTGTATAGAGCATGTGTCCCGTGTTTGTCGGACCCGCCTGTGGGACCGCAATAACACCTTTCGCTGGGGGTTCCACCGCCGCTTCGACTTGATCGTCACGACTGAAGGCAAAGCCGATTTTGGAGTTGACGAAGCGAACAACGGATAGCCACTTTCCGGGACCTTGTATCGTCTGATCAGGGTGCATGCTCCAAGTCTTTCCACCATCGGTGGTGAGGTAAAGATGCGTGCCACCGTTGTTGTAGTGCCACGTAATTAACCATCCGACCGATTTGTTTAGAAAGAAGAGGTCTCTGATCTCCGCTACCCCAGTCTCGGACGGGATTTGGGAAGAAGTCCAATGCTGTCCGCCATCGGTCGTTCGCAGAACGACAGCGATCCTGCCGTTCAAGTCCTCGGAAATATCCTTCGTGCCGGCGAGCCATCCGACTTCGGCGCTGATGAAATGTGTCTTGCTGACCAACCGCAGGCCGGGCAGGGCGGAGGTTATCCAGGTGCGTCCGCCATCGGTCGTCTTCGCGAATAGACTACTGTTGCTGCCGACGTCGACCTCGCTGCCCACTGCGACTTTCGCGTTTACGAATTGCATGTTCTGAATGTATCGGTCGGAGATTTGGGCCCAGGTGCGTCCGCCATCGCGGGTTCGCAGTACCCAACTGTTCGCATCCCAATCCATTCCGGAAATCCAGCCGGTTTTATCATCAAGGAACGAAAGCGAAGGCTCGGCCGCGTGCATCCGGCTCTTGCGAAGTTCCACCCAGTGCCGCCCCGAATCGATGGAACGAACCACGGAATAATCCCCAGCCCCTGCTCCTTCAGTTGGGAAGTAATATCCGATCGCCCACATCGCTTGTGTTCCGGTCAGGACCAGGTCGCCAAGCGACTGAACACTTTGACAATTACGGCACGACCCTGCCGTCCAAGAAATTTCGAAAGATGGGTTCGGTGATTGCCCTGCTGCGACCGTTAAAAGAACTGCGCAAAGAAGACCGGCCCGGATGAGCAAGGCCGCGGTCAACCGCACAGGAGATTTAGGCATGATCGCGCTCAATTCTATCTTATTGCAGTGCTCGCAAGAGAAGATGCCAGTCAGTTGTGCAATCGGAAATCGACCCAATACCCAGTGGTGCAATTCGCCAACTTCCACCAATAGCCGTAAGATATACACCCGGATATTCGATCGGAGACTTGCCGAACATGCCTGCCACGGAAACCGCCGCTAAGCTCAAACTCACCCGCCAGCAATATCTCGACCTCTACTACTTCATGCGCCTCAACCGCGAGGTCGAAGACACCATGACGCGCCTGTTCCGCCAGAACAAAATCGTCGGCGGTCTCTACGCCAGCCTCGGCCAGGAAGCCGTTTCCGTTGGCAGCGCGTACGCTCTAGAGAAAAAAGACTGGATGGCGCCGATGATCCGCAACATCGGCGCGCTGCTCGTCAAAGGCGTTCCTCCGCGCGACATCTTCACGCAGCACATGGCCAAGTACACTTCGCCAACGAAGGGCAAAGACGGCACCAGCCACTTCGGCGACCTCGAAAATCTCCACATCGTTTCGCCCATCTCCATGCTCGGCGACCTCATTCCCGTGCTCACCGGCGTGGCCATGGCCGGCCGCTATCTCGGCCAGAAAATCGTCTCCATGACCTGGATCGGCGACGGCGGCAGCTCCACAGGTGTTTTTCACGAAGGGCTGAATCTTGCCGCCTCGCAAAAAGCCGCCTTCGTCCTCATCCTCGAAAATAATCAGTGGGCCTATTCCACGCCGGTCCGCCGCCAGGTGCCCATCGCCGATCTCGCCGATCGCGCCAAAGCCTACGGCATCGCCAGCTACATCGTGGACGGCAACGACGTCGTCGCCATGTATTCCACGGCCAAGGAAGCCGTCGACCGCGCACGCGCCGGCGAAGGCCCCATCCTCATCGAAGCGAAAACCTTCCGCCGCCGCGGCCACGCGCAGCACGATCCCGCCGAATACGTTCCGCCGGCGCAGCGCGAGTATTGGGAAAAGCGTGATCCCATCGCCCTTTACGAAAAATTCCTGATGTCCGAAAAACTTCTCGACGCCAAGGGCAAAAAGGAAATCGAAAACAAAATCACCGCGCTGCTTGAAAAAGACCGCGAGTTCGCCGAAAACTCTCCCTTCCCCCCGCCCGAATTCGCCTCCACCGGCGTCTACTGCACTGGGGACGATTGCCACAAGATCCGCGCGAAATGGGAGCGCCCCGTCGCCGAAGTGATGCCGCCGAAATCCAGCGTCGAGCCCGTCTGGACCGTGGAAGGCTTCGGCCACGGCAGAACCTCTTCCCGTGAAAATGCGCCCATCCATTTCGGCGACACGCAACCCGCCGCCGAAAAGCCCGCTGCCGATCCTCCGCCGAAGCCCTCCGCGAAACCTCCCGCCCGAAAAGCAGCGCCGGCGAAATCCCCCGCGCGCGGAAAGGCCCGGAGGTAATCCATGGCCCCCGTCACCTTTCTCGAAGCCATTCGCCAGGCCATGTTCGAAGAGATGGCCGCCGACCCCAGCGTTGTTCTCATCGGCGAAGACGTCGGCGTCTACGGCGGCGCGTTCAAAACCAGCGAGGGACTGCTCGAAAAATTCGGCTGGGAGCGTGTGATTGACACGCCCATCAGCGAAAGCGCCATCATTGGCGCCGCATGCGGCATGAGCTACCTGGGCCTGCGCCCCATCGCCGAAATGCAGTTCATCGATTTCATCGCCTGCTGCTTCAACCAGCTCACCAATTTCGTCGCCCGCGGCCACTATCTCTGGAACGCCCCCGCACCCATCGTCGTCCGCGGCCCCTCCGGCGCCGGCGTGCACGGCGGCCCGTTCCACTCGCTAAGTCCCGAAATGTATTTCCTGCACACCCCCGGCTTCAAAATCGTCTATCCCTCCACGCCGTACGATGCCAAGGGCCTGCTCAAAGCCAGCATTCGCGACAACAACCCCGTTCTCTTCTTCGAGCACAAATTCCTCTACCGCCGCCTCAAGGAAGAGCTGCCCGAGACCGACTACACCGTCCCTCTCGGCAAGGCCATCGTCCGCCGCGAGGGCAAGCACCTCACCATCGTTACCTACGCCGCGATGATGCACACCTCCCTTGAAGCCGCCGAAGCCTTGGCCAAAGAAGGCATCGAAGCCGAAGTCATCGATCTCCGCACGCTCCTGCCTCTCGACGAGGAAACGATCCTGACCTCCGTCAAAAAGACCAATAAATGCCTGGTCGTCCACGAAGACACGAAAACCGGCGGCATCGCCGGCGAAATCTCCGCCATCCTCTTCGAAAAAGCGTTCCACGACCTCGATGGCCCGGTCCTTCGCGTCGCTTCCCTTGACACGCCCGTACCCTACGCGCCCACGCTGGAGGAAGCCTTCCTCCCCAACGCCCAAAAGGTCTTTGCCGCCGCCAAAGAACTCGCGCGCTTTTAGCCCGAGCTACGTCCCCACTCGTTTACTCCGTGCCTCATTGGGCATCGTTCCTCCGGGCCTAGAAGGTTACTAACCGTTTAAAACCAACGGTCACGAATCTGGGTTGGTGGCCATCTCTCCTTCCTACAATGGAAGAGAACCGGACAGGCGCGGTCGCTCACGCGCTCTTTTGCTCGACCTCATCGCCCCCGCGCTTTGCATCCTGCCGGTTCGCGGCCCCCGGACCAAGATCTCAGGAGGGTTTACGGTGATGAGAATTTTCAGTGCTGCAGTTTTTTCCTTGCTCCTGGTCGGTTCTCCGAGCTCACTTTTCGCAGGTACGCGTGTCGCCGGACAAGTCACCTTCAGCGGATCCGTCGGCAAGCTGAAGGCCCTCGATCTTTCCAAGGAACCCGCCTGCGCCAAGATGCATGCGACCCAGCCGCTCTATTCCGAATCCATCCTCACCGGTCCCGGGGACGCGCTGCGCAACGTCGTGGTTTACGTCTCTGCCGGCGCTCCGCCTTCCGGCCCGGCGCCTTCCACTCCGGTTCTCTTTGATCAGGTCGATTGCCATTACGCCACCCATGTTCTCCCCTTCCGGGTCGGTCAGGAGGTCAAAATCTCCAATTCCGATCCGCTTTCCCACAACATTCACCCGCTCGCCAAAGTGAATCGCGAGTGGAACAAAATCCAGCCTCCTGGCACTCCTCCGTTTTCCTATTCGTACGAGAGTGAAGAGATCATCCCGGTGAAATGCAACATCCACCCCTGGATGGCTGGCTATTTCGTCGTCCTGAACACCGCCTACTTCGCCATCACCGGTGAAGACGGCCGCTACACGCTTCCCGCGCTTCCTCCGGGCCATTACACGCTCACGGCATGGCACGAGTCTCTCGGCACGCGGACTCAGGACATCACCATCGCTCCTGGCGGCGAGTCGCAAACCGTCAACTTCACTTTTTCCACTAAGCCCTAAACACTTCTGCGAAACTTGCGTTTCTTTAGGCCGCGCCGGGTCTCGCCTGGGCGCCTAAATTCCAGCGCGACCTTTGAAGGTCTTTTCGTTTTTGTGTCTGCCATCACATCGGCGGCCACTCTGGTGTATTTAAGTTTCTTGAACTGTTCTCCGGGAATTCATTTTCAATTGACATCTGTCCGTTTAGCTGGCGGCAGCACGTATTTCTCTCGGCGCTGGATTTCTGCCCGCTCCGGCGGCCTGTTGGGATTCCGGCCAGACCGCCATATCCAAAACCTTCGCGCCAGAACAGGAACATTCCTATGACTACCACCAAGCATTGGGTGAAGACTCTTTTAGCGTCCTTGGCCGCAGTTGCTCTAACCCTGCAGCCCGTGACCACCATGGCACAGCCCGAACACAATAAAGCTCTGTCGCAGATAGAGAAGATCGAGTTGCTGCGCAGCAAAGTAAAGTATGTGTTTGTGATTTTTCATGAGAATGAATCGTTCGACCATTTTTTCGGCACCTACCCTGGCGCCAACGGCCTTTTCAGTGCGCCGTCCGGCGCGACGCCAGCAAACGCGACACCCGGCTTTGTGCAAAAATACCTCGACACCTCGCTCAACCCTGCGACTATCTCTCCCTTTTTAATGCCGCAAGCGGTCCAGACCCCGACGGGGAAGATCGTGCCGATCTACCCCGCTGACCTGATTTCCGTTGATCACAGCCACCAAGGCATGGCGAATGGCCTGGATATTGACCCGACGACAGGCGTGGCCGCCAATGACCGTTACGCGATGGATCAAGAGGGCCTGACGACGGACGGCTCCGGCAATATCGTAACCAACAAGGGTTTGACGCCGACTATGATTACACTCGGGCAAAAGCAGAAAGCGGAGACCGACATTAGCCACATCGATTGCGATACGATCCCCTTCATGTGGCGGTGGGCAAAGAACTTTGTGCTGTTCGATAACTTCCGTCAGACAATCATCGGACCGTCAACCCCGAATGCGATTGCGCTGATCGCTGGCCAGTCCGGTGAGACGCAATGGGCGCTACACAACGATCAAGGCGCGGCTGTGACTTATGCGAATCCAGGCTTCCCGAACCCGCTAGGAGCCAGCTATGCCGCGATGTCGCCGACTTCCCCCGCCGACACCAACGCCTACGTCCCGATTGTCGCCGATCCAGGCCCGTTTCCCGGCTCGAACCTGGACACCAATGTGGTCAAGCCTCCGTTTAACTTCGACGAGAATCCAGCCAACCCGGCCCTAAACCTGACCTTCGCCACCCAGCCCCTCTCGTTCATGGGGCGGAACATTGAGAAAATCATCGCGAACGACCCGAATCCCGCCGCGGACCTGCTGGACGTCCAGCACGACATTAAATCCATCGCTTTCTTCAACCGGCCGGTCAACTGGGGCTGGTATCAGCAGGGTTTCAACGCGAACGATGCGTTGGATCCTTACGAACCGCCAGGGTCGCCGACCAACCCGACCGCAACGCCGTCCGCGAACAGCGGGTACATATTGCATCACAACGGCCCGCAGTATTTCGGTTACCTCGGCGACAATCCGCAGGTCTTGGACAATAACCTGCACGGCGCGAAGGACTTCTTCGATGCCGTTGAAAACAGGACTCTGCCGCGCGGCGGCGGCGTGTTCTATCTGCGCGGTGGCTACAACAACAATGATGGGTTGGTGCCGGTCGATCCAACGCCCGCCATCCAGCACGCCTTTATCGGCAACGACGATCATCCGGCCTACTCGGATCAACAAATCTCGGAGGCTTTTGCCGCTAGGGCCATCAACGACATCACGAACAGTCCTTATTGGCCGGAAAGCGTGATCATCATCACGTACGACGAGACCGACGGATTCTATGACCATGTTTCACCGGAACGCCGCAGCACCTTCGCCGACGGCTCGCAACTCGCCGCTGGTCCGCGTATTCCAACAATCCTGATCTCGCCCTATGCAGCGTCCGGCATGATCTCACACCGCTACAGCGAGCACGGCTCGGTGATCAAATTTATCAACGAGCTCTTCGGCCTCGTGCCGCTGGCGTGGCTGCCAGACGAACTCCGTGGGCGCGAGCTGGGCTTCCAGACATTGGGACAGCCAAACCTCGGTCCTTCCGATGATCCGTTCAACGACGTCGGCGACCTGACGGAAGCTTTCGATTACGATATTTTGCGGGGGCATAAGCCGCCCGTGTCCGCTTCGCTGGCATCGTTCCCGTCTTCCGTGGTGGCAACCCTGCCTCATTTGGCGACGCCAAACTATTCGCCGAACGGCTATACCAATGGGGCATGCGCGGCGATCGGCATATTGCCGACCGACTTCCCGTCTCTGGGTTCCTACCAGGCGGGCCAGCCGATCGACCCGTATCCGGTTGACGTGAATCCGCGTCCGTCCCAATCGCCTGGCACGCCTACCTCCGGAACGTGGATACCTTGATCCACTCTCCTTTGCGGCATAGCCTTTGGTCCGGAGATCGTCAGGAAAGGATGGAGGCCAGAACCTCCGTCCTTTTCCCTTTTCCTGCTGAACGGGTTTGGCTGATGCCACGCTTGCTTCTGAGCCTCCTCTTCGGCGGTTTGTTCGCGCACGCCGGCATTGTGCACGCCCAGACTTTGGAGTCCATCCGCGCCGCTCATCACTTGGACTGCGGCACGGTCGTAAGCACCGACGACTGGAATGGAGAGGACGTCCACGGGAATCTCTCAGCGCTGGAAGCCGAGATTTGCCGTGCTGTCGCCGTGGCCATCTTCGGTGACACGGACGGCCTGACCATTCAGACCTTTCCAGGCGAGCCGGAGGCGTTGAGTGCCCTGAAAGCGGGCACGATCCAGCTTGCCATCGGTATCTCACCTTCGGTATTGACCGCCACGCACTTCGGCCTTGGGTTCGGGCTGCCCGTCTTTTATGACTCCCAGCGTTTGATGGTCTCGAAGCGAAGCGGCATCACCGACCTGGCGGGTCTGCGCGACAAGGTTATCTGTGCGCTGGACATGAGCCCGCCGGAGCGAGTGCTCCACGACGAAATGACCGCGCGGGGAATTCCGTACGCGCTCCAATCTCATTCCGAACAGGGTGAAATGGACGCGGCCGTGGCGGTCCGCCGATGTGCAGCGGGCACCGCCCTGGAGTCGCGACTGGCCCAGTCGCGGGCCAACTTTCATGCGGTGACCAGCGATTTTGTATTTCTTCTCGAGCGCTTCGGGCTGTACCCGGTGGTTCCCGCTTACCGCTATGGCGATCAGAAATTCGGCCTGTTGATCGATTGGACGGTCAGCGCGCTGATCGAGGCGGAAGCGCTGGGGATCACCCAGGCCAACGTGGCAACTGCGGCGAAACGTGAAGACCTGCGCGCCGAGCAGTTGCTTGGGCATGACTTCGCGACGGCTCAGGCGCTCGGGCTGGCGCATAACTGGGCCGCCAGGGTTATTGCGGCGACAGGTAATTACGGCGAGATCTTCCAGCGCACCACGGGCGGGCCCTACCATCTGGATCGCGGCTTGAATGCGCTTTGGACCGAAGGCGGGCTCATGCGTCCGCTCCCAATGAGATGACGCCTGAAGCGGCCTCTTAATTTTTCGGCAAATCCAGGTTCTGCACTGCGGTCGCCGGGTCCGGCACTGCCGCCTCGTGGGCCACGATCTTCCATTCGCTGCGCACTTTCCGCAGCACCACCAGGTTCACACCCATCGCTTGCTGTCCGGCGTTTGTCGCCGTGTAGCGGTCCACAACGTAGGCCATATCCCCGGAGCAATCCGTCCGCACCACCTCAATGCGGTCCACTTTGTAGCCGGCGTCCACTCCCCGTTGCACGTACGCCTGGATGGGCGCGCGTCCCGCAACAATCCCGCTCACATAATGCTGCGTCAGATATACCGCGTCGGGCGTGTAAAGCGCCACCACCGCTGCCGCATTTCCCGCGTTGTAGTTTTGCTTCCACATTTCAGGGATCTCCCGCAAAGCGATATCGTCTTCCGCTACGCGGCAACTCGCCGCCGGCGCAGTCGGCGCAGCTTTTCCTCTTCCGCTATCTGGTTGGATCGCCGGTGCCGCGAAGACCACCAGCAGTCCCAGAAACATCGCCGTTCTCATCTGTGTATCCTTCTTCCTGTCTTTATCTCCGCTGGAGCGGCTCCCCGTCAGTGATCTCCTGCCCAATCGCAACAAACATCGGAACCCGGTTTCCGTCACCGCGCGTTTCGCTGTAAACTAGTAAGGTTTGCGGTTCGCGCCGCGAGCGCCCCGGTGGTCCAGAAGTTTCGCAAGGCTTACCTAACCAAGGAGAGCAATCCCATGGCAGTCGACGTTGTTATGCCCCAGATGGGCGAAAGCATCTTCGAAGGCACCATCACCAAGTGGCTCAAGAAACCCGGTGACAAGGTCGAGCGCGACGAACCGCTCTTTGAAATCTCCACCGACAAGGTCGACGCCGAAATTCCCTCTCCCTCCGCCGGCGTCCTGAAAGAGATCAAGATCCCCGAAGGCCAGACTGTGCCCATCCAGACCATCGTGGCCGTGATTGACGGCGCGGGCGGCGCCGCCGCTGCTGCCGCTCCGGCCGCTGCCCCGGCTCCTGCAAAAGCCGCTCCGGCTCCAGCGCCAGCACCTGCGCCCATGGCCGCCAAGCCCGCTGCCCCTGCACCCGCACTTGCTCCTGCACCGGCTGCTGCCGCTGCCGCACCTGCTTCCACGGAACGCATTCACTCCTCGCCGCTCGTCCGCCGCCTGGCCAAGGAACACGGCATCGATCTTTCGACCGTCGAAGGCTCCGGCGCGGGCGGCCGCATCACCAAGGAAGATATCGAATCCATGATCGCCGCGCAGTCCGCTCCTGCCGTAGCCACGCCCGCAGCCGCACCTCGTCCTTCCGCGCCTCCGCCACCGCCCGCTCCGGCTGCGGCTCCCGGCGCTCTTGCCGTTCATGGCTCCCAATTTATGCCCGCGCTGCAACTCGGTGTGCCCCGCGAGCGCATCTACTTCGGCAACTACGAAGTCCAGCCGCTCAGCGTCATGCGCCAGAAGATCGCCGAGCACATGGTGGCCTCCAAGCACGTTTCACCGCACGTTTATTCCGTCGACGAAATCGACATGACCAAGGTCGCCGCCATCCGCGCCAAGGCCAAGGCGGAGTTCGAATCGCGCTATGAAACCAAGCTCACCTTCATGCCCTTCTTCGTGAAGGCCGCCGTCGCCGGCCTGCGCGCGTACCCCACGCTGAACGCCTCGCTCGACGGCACCAGCGTCGTCCTGCACAAGGAGATCAACATCGGCATGGCCGTGGCCCTCGACTGGGGCTTGATCGTTCCGGTGATCAAGAACGCCGACGAAAAGAATCTTCTCGGCATCCAGCGCACGCTCAACGATCTCGCCGAGCGCGCCCGCACGAAAAAGCTCAAGCCCGAGGAAGTGCAGGAAGGCACCTTCTCCATCACCAATCCAGGTGTTTTCGGCGGCCTCTTTGGCCTGCCGGTGATCAGCCAGCCCAACGTCGGCATCCTTGGCCTGGGCGCCATCGAAAAGCGCCCCGTGGTCGTGGATGACGCCATCGCCATCCGCTCCATGTGCTACGTCACGCTGAGCTACGACCACCGCGTCGTCGATGGCGCCATTGCCCATCAGTTCCTGCACAAGGTGAAGGAAACCCTGGAGAATTGGTCCGAGCCCTTGGTTTAGTGACTCGTGATTGGTGACTGGTGGCTGGTGCCCCCACGTTGGTCAACTGAACTGTCTTCGGTTGCCGGCTCTGGCCGTTATTGCCCTGATTGTTTCGCAATTGCTTTCGGGCAGACCGCCGCCCCGCATCCGCCGGATCTGCTCGACAGCATGGGTCATGCGCAATTATCGTAGCGATACTTAATTTTCTTAGCAAGCCACGCCCCGGACGGCGCCGGCCGCTTCCCCATCTGGCACTTCTTCTTTCCCGCTCTGACTCTTTTCCGGCGCTTCCCTTTTTACCGTTCGGGAACCCACACCAACAAAAAGAGGCCCCCCAGTCCTCGGGGAGCCTCTCTTGCCAACCTATTTAAAGGCCTGCCTAGCGGCGCTTCTTGCCCTTCTTCGCCGCCTTTTTCTTTGGCTTGGCCTTGGCTTTTTTCGCGGGTTTCTTGGCCTTCTTGGCCTTGGCTTTCTTCGCGGGCTTCTTCGCTTTCTTCTTGGGAGCCGCCCTCTTCGCCGGTTTGGCCGCCGGCGCCTCGGCCTCTTCGGCCGGCTCTTCTTCCACGATCAGAAGCTCTTCCTCTTCTTCTACGACGCCTTCCGGCTCTCCGCCCAGTTCTTCATCATCTTCCAACCGGGACAGCTCCTCGTCGTCTTCAAACTGATCCTTCTCGAAATCCATGCTCTCCTCCCCATGGGGAACCTTCACACCCGTTGTTCTTGGCACGCTGCACCAGTCGGAGATACCGTGCACTCCGTCCTTGCGATTTGTTATCCCACTCCAACGTCCTTGTCAAGCCTTCCGGACACATTCCGCCCTTTTTCCGTAGTGCGGCCCTGCCGCTTCTTCCATCAGTCACTAGTTACCAATCAGCAGTCACCTGGCTCAGGGGTTTGTGGAGGCTTTGGCGCTGCTGGTACCTGTGGTCCGTTTGTGATGGCTCCGCGCCGAACTCTTCACCGCATGGGCCTCCGGCACGCCCCCCACGGTATAAATCCGCAACACCATCCCCCGGCTCACCTTGCCGCTCTTCAACCCGTTCCATTTTTGAATCTGGGCGGTGGTCACGCTGAACTGGTCGGCAATCCCCCCTAACGTGTCACCCCTTCGCACCCGGTACCGCACCAGCCGGCTCTTGGTCTCCTCCACCGGCCGTACCGCTGGGATAATCAGCTTCACCCCAAGTTCGAGACCGGTTCCCGGCTCCAGGTTGTTGGCTTCGGCGACCGCCGCCGGGGTCACCCGGTATTTCTTGGCAATCGAGGTCAGCGTCTCCCCGCTCTCCACGCGGTGGCGCCGCCAGCTCACCCATTTGTCCGCCGGAATGTCCGCGATCTCCGCCGAAAACGTGCTGGCCGTCCCTTTCGGCAAGTGCAGCACAAAGTCCGGATCATCCGGCGTCGCCAGCCGCAGCAGCGAGGGGTTCAGCGACCGCAGCGTCTCCACATCCACGTCAATTGTCTCGGCTACCAGCCGCAGGTCGATTGCCCGCCCTGGTTTCACCGTGTCCGTATCCATGGGCTGTTCCGGGTCCACCGCAATCCCGTAGTGCGCCGCGTCCTTGGCGATCAGCGTCAGCGCCAGGATGATGGGCACATAGTTTTTCGTCTCCCGCGGCAGTACGTTGCGCTTGTATAGCTCCCAGAAATCCGCGTAGCCCGTGCGCTCCACGCCCTTTTGCACGTTCCCCGGCCCGCAGTTGTACGCCGCAATCGCCAAATACCAGTCCCCGAACAGCCCATACAAATCCCGCAGGTGTTGCGCCGCCGCCCGCGTGGCCTTCTCCGGGTCCATGCGTTCATCCACCCACCAGGTCCGCTTTAGTCCATATTCGTTGCCGCGCCACTGCACAAACTGCCAGATCCCGCGCGCTCCGGCCCGTGAAAGGGCCAGTGGCTGAAACGCGCTCTCCGCCTGCGCCAGGTAGATCAGGTCTTGCGGCACACCCTCTTCGCGCAGCACGCGCGAAATCATGTCATCGTATTTGCCTTTGCGCCGCAGCCCGGTCTCCACGATCGCGCGGCCCCGTGGCGTCTGGAAAAAGTTCAGGTAGGAAACCACAATGTCGTTCACCGTCAGCGGCAGGTCGTGCGACAAGCTCTTTGCCGCTTCCTCGGCCCGCTCCTTCAGTTTCGGGTCCACCGGAAAGGTCATCTCCGCCACTTCGTCAATCGGCGCCGGCACCGCCGGCGCTTCGCTGAATCCATCCCCGGCGCGGAATGCCTGCAGTTCGTAGGCGTAAATCGTGTCCGTCACGTGGTGGAACAGGTCGCTCAGCTCCGGATCGCTGTTTGGGTCGTACCCGCTCTCCAGCATCCAGTCCACCGCGTCGTCAAAATCCCGCCGCGCCGCGGCAAGGTGCCCGGCCTTGTAGTTCGCCTCTCCCGAAGCAAACTTCTCCCTCACTCTCTCCATTAAGTAGGGAATCCCGCCCGGCGCCGGCTGCACCAGGGAAATCAACGGCTGGTTCGTCAGGTTCCGCAGGGGCAAATTTCCCAGGGAATCCTGCGGCTTCTGTTGCGCCGCCGCCACCGGAGGATCCAGTGCCGGCACATGCGCCAGCACGGGCTTCTTCCCGGCATCCTCGCATCCCGTCAAGGCTGCCAGGAACAACACCAAGGCTCCCGCGCACACCATTCGCCCTCGCTCTGGTCCCAAGCCCATTTTCCAATGGTAAGTAGACCGTCCCGCCCGGGTCAACGCTTTCACCCTGGCCGCGCCACGCATCCCGCACCTCCCCGTCCCTTTTTGCCCACCCGGCAGCCGCGGCGCCCGTTCTTACCCTGTAAACACTTAACTACCCCTCGCGAGCGCAAAGCGCTACGCTACACTCCAATCCCGGGACGCACAGTCTTCGTGCGATTCAAACCGTCGGCCAGAGAAGAGGCAGGACATGCACTTCTATTTGGTGGTTGCTTCCTTGCTCGTCCATTTTTGCAACGGCGGATCGCCGCAGGCCGCGCCCGTCAACGTCAAACTCCGCATCGTTCTCCTCGACAAGGATCTGAACCAGAAACCCGTCCCCTTCTTCGTCGTTCACCTTCAGAAAGAAGGCGCTTCGGATGCCCCGGCCGAGCTGAAGACCGATTTAGACGGGAAAGCCGAAAAAGAACTTCCGCCCGGCCGCTACACGCTCTCTTCCGCAAAGCCGATCGAGTTCCAGGGCCAGCGCTACTCCTGGAATTTCCAACTCCAAATCACCCCCGCCGAGAAGCACATCGACCTCACCAACGACAATGCCAAAACGGAAGCCTTGCCTCCCGGTTCCTCTCCAGCCCCCGGTAATAAATCTCCCTCCGGCGCCGCCGATGGCGAGCTCACCACGCTCTTCAACAAACTAAAAGATTCCGTTGTCGCCGTTCACTCCGACTTCGGAACCGGCTCCGGCTTCCTCGTCGATTCCTCGGGCCTGGTCGTGACCAACAATCACGTCGTGACTTCCTCCCTGTATCTCGACGTGCAATTTGACGACAAGCGCAAGGTTCCCGCCCGCCTGGTAACCGCGGATGCGGACAAGGATGTCGCCGTCATCCGCTTTGACCCCTCCGCCTTTCCCGAGGGCGTCGTCGCTCCGTTGCTGCCCAACACCGCCGCTTCCCATCTCGCCGTCGGGCAGCGCGTATTTACCATCGGCAATCCGCTTGGCCGCGATAAAGTCCTCACCACCGGAATCATCAGCAAAATCGAAAAAGATTCCCTCAACAGCGATCTCAACATCAACCCCGGCAACTCCGGCGGCCCGTTGTTTACTCTCGATGGCCAGGTCGTGGGCATCACCACCAGCCTTTTGCGCACACTGGCCTCCATTGTTCCCGTCGAATTCGTCCGGCCACAGGTGGAGCAAGCCAGAAAGAACATCGCGGGTGAAGCGCCGCCCTCCCCGGTTCTCCTTCCCGTGGTGCCCGCGGATTTCTTCCCCGCGGACGCCTTGCGCAATCTTCTGAAGGAGGAAAAGCTCGATACTCGATCCTATTTTTTTGACGCCGGGGAATTTCAGGTCGGCTTCTTCACCCCTCCGCTAACCTATTATTTCCGACACGAACAGGAGATGGCCGCCGCCCGCAAGGCCGCCAAGCGCTCCAGCGGTGACGCGGCCACGCCCAAGCCGCCGGCCAGTGCGCTTGAAGACGCTCAGGACTACCGGCCCATTCTCGTGGTGCGCGTGCGCCCGAAGTACAGCGCCATGTTCAAAGTCCGCTTCAAGAATGGCTTCGTGCGCATGAGGTTGCTTTGCGGTGGCAAGGAGGTCACGCCCATCCTGCCCGGCCGCGAGGAGTTTGATTTATACGACCAGCGCGAGCGAAAAGTGGACACCACCTATCAAGGTGCCTACGAATATCTACCCGGCGCTGTCTCCCCCACCTGCGGCGCACTCCTCCTCGAAATCTACTCGGAGAAAAATCCCAACACTCCCGAGACCCGGGCGGTTGACCCTGCCACCATCCAACGAGTCTGGGCCGACTTCGAACCCTTCCGCCTTGCCGAGTCGGCGCCGCCCGCGCCTGTCGCCAAACCGTAGCGAAGCTCGCCTACTTTTCATCGCCGATCTCGCGGCAATCTTGACTCGCGTTGCGCACACATTGGTACCCGCCGGGCCTCTGGACTTCCGCGGCTCCTTGCGACACACTAACCGGGCACCGTCCGCCTCGGCGCTGAACCACTTTGCTGTAACCATTCACCGGTATTCTCCATCGAAACCGGGAGGAGATTCCTGCCATGTTTCGCTCCCTGCGCCTCTTGCTGCCCTCTCTCGTCATTGTTTTCCTGGCATCGGCCATGCTTTTCTTCGGCCGCACTTCCGCGAATACGCCGGCCGTTGACCCTGGCAAATCCCAGCGTAGCTTCATCTTTATTTATCAGGTCCACGTCCCGCCGGACGCCGATGCGAAGACCATGCACCTCTGGATCCCGCTGCCGCAAAACGACGCCTATCAATCCGTCTCGGACATGAAAATCGAAAGCGCCGTTCCCCACACCGAAAGCCACGACCCCGAATATAAAAATCCCTTTGCGGTCTTCACTCCCACGGCTGCTCAGGCCGCTGCCGGCTACGACGTCACTCTCACCTTCCGCGCCACCCGCCGCGAGCACCTCGTGGACGTTCATGCCCCCGCCATGCAAACGGCCGCTGCCACCCCGCCCGCAAACGATCCTCTGATGAAGCGCTACCTCGAATCCGATAAGCTCGTGCCTCTCAACGGCACGATCGCCGAGCTTGCCAAGCAGCAGACCGCCGGCGACACTACACCGCTGCAGAAGGCCCGCCACATTTACGAATATGTTGTCGCCACCATGCGTTACGACAAATCCGGCGAAGGCTGGGGACACGGCGACGCCATCTGGGCCTGTACTTCCAAACGCGGCAACTGCACCGACTTTCACTCGTTATTTATCGGCATGATGCGCTCGGTCGGCATCCCCGCGCGCTTTGAAATCGGCTTCCCGCTCCCCGAAGGAAAATCCGAAGGAGATGTTCCCGGCTATCACTGCTGGGCTGAATTCTATCTGGACGGCGCCGGATGGATTCCCGTCGACGCCAGCGAAGCCTGGAAACACCCCGACAAGCACGACTATTTCTTCGGCGCCCACGACGATAATCGCGTCTTCTTCACCTATGGCCGCGACATCACCCTCTCTTCGCAGCAGAAAGGCGCCCCGCTCAACTATTTCATCTACCCGTACGCCGAAGCCGACGGCCAGCCCGTCAAAGACCTGACGACGCACTTCTCTTTCCGCGACGTAACCACCCCCGCCGACTGAACTGGGCGCGGCTCTGCCCTGCATGAACGTGTAGGGGCGGCTTTATGCCGCCTTCTTGTACGTAACCACATCAGCGAGCCGTGGTCGGCAACCGGATAACAGCTAGCAGCGAACAGATAAAGGAACCAAGGATCCCCGTAGAGATTTTCCGGATTTGCTCGGTTTCGATCCAGCAGGTTCCTGTTCGCTGCTATCTGCTCGCTGCTAGCTTCTTCCTGATTGCTCTCTTACTGAAATTCGCTGATCAATTTTCTCGCCGCCAGCCCCAGCATCAACCTCGAAATCCCCGTCATCAGCAGATTCACTCCCACCAGCGTCCCGATCGCCCACACCGAACTTGACGGCCAGTGGAACCAGATCAAGCCGCCCAACAGAATCGTTACCAGGCCATTGATCAACAGCCATCCCGCGCCACCGCCGCTGCGCAACCGGAAATAGGCCACCAGCTCGAAAATGCCTTCCACCAGGATCACGCTCGCCAGCAGCAGCGTCAGCGTGCTCACGCCCATGATCGTGTGCGTCAGGAAATAGCCGCCGCCAATCAGGTAAATCAGCCCCACCAGCAACTGCAGGATCACGTGTTTCGCTCCGCCGCCCTTCAGCGCGTTAATGAAGTGCGCCACCGCGCCAATCACCAGCAGCCAGCCCACCAGCAAGGTCACGCCGAGGCCCGCGGTGAACGGCTCGATAATCGCGAAAAGTCCCAGCACAATAAACAGCACCGCAATGGCGATGAACCAGCCCGTCGCTTTTTTCGCCACTTTCCCCGGAGTTTGCAATCCCTGACTCGCATTCGTCGCCATCTCGCACCTCTTCTCCTCACTCTGGTTGCGGCGCTATTTTCCCTTCATGCGGCCGCCGTCGCTCGGCTTGCAGGCGGATTTGCGCCGATTCTAACCCGGAATCCTCGGGCGATGCCGTCTTTCTTTCGCAGTCGCTAGCAAACTCATGCTTTCTTCGTGACAGCCGTCACACGATAATCGCAGTCTCGTTCTTCGCCCTATCTGCGCTAGACTTTTCTGCAATCCTTTCGAGGAGCCCGCTTGCAACCTCTCCCGCTCAACGCCGAATTCCCCGTTCTCGAAACGCCGCACCTGCGTCTCCGACGCCATCGCTTCGAGGATTTTCCCGCCTGCAGCGAAATGTGGGCCGACCCGCGTGTCACGCACTTCATCGGCGGCCGCCCGCTTACGCAGGAAGAAGCCTGGCTCAAATTCCAGCGCAATGCCGGACACTGGCCGCTCCTCGGCTTCGGCTTCTGGGTCCTCGAGGAAAAATCCACCGGTGCCTTCTCCGGCGAGGTGGGCATCTCCCATTTTTTCCGCAAAACGCAGCCGCCGGTCGAAAATCTCCGCGAAGCCGGTTGGATCATCTCTCCCGCGATGCAAGGCAGGGGCTACGCCACCGAAGCCGTCCGCGCCGCCCTGGCCTGGACCGATGGCCGCTTCACCGATCCCCGCACCATCTGCCTCATTCATCCCGAGAATCTCGCTTCGCTTCGTGTAGCCGCAAAGTGCGGCTTCCGCGAATGGTTCCGTGCCACCTACCACAACGAACCCTGCACCATTTTCCAGCGCACGCCCTAACGCTCTTTCTTGCTTCCTTCTTTCATGTGGCGCCGGCTTTTACGCCAGCCTCTTCTTCTCCGCATTGCCAAGGGCTGGTTATCACCCGGTCATATCGCCGCCACGAGATCCGTCAGCTGCCGTTGGCTCCCTGTACACTCTTCTTATCCGCAACATGGCCGTCGCTCCCAGGCCCTGAGGCGCCATGGAATTCTGGGTTCTCATCCTTACGCTTTGGGCCTTCTACGTCTGGGTGCAATCCCGCATCCGCCGTCAGAAGGAAGATGAACGCTTCGGACGCGTCATCGAAGCTCTCAACCACCTCGAGCCTCGCCTCAACGAGGTGAAAAAACTCGAAACCCGCGTCGCCGAACTCGAGCACCGCCTCGCTACTTCCGCTTCCACCGTTTCTGTCCCCTCACAGCCTCCCGTCGCTGCCGCTCCGCCACAACCGCCCGCGCCCAAGCCCGTCGAGCTTCCGCCATCCGTTCCACTTCCTCTCAAGATCGAAATCCCCAAGCCACCAACGCCAACTCCGGTGCCGCCTGCAGTTCACCCGGCCGAGCCTGCTGGGACTCATCCCCCAACGCCTGTCCCACTCGCGCCTACACACAAGCCTGCACTGCCTCCACCGCTTCCCGTTACACCACATCCGCCCGCGCCAATGCCTCCGCGCACTGTTCCTCCGCCGCTGTCACCGCCGCCCAAACCTGCGCCCGCCTCTGCGCGCGAAATCAGTTCCCAACTCGAAGAAACTCTCGGCACCAACTGGCTCAACAAACTGGGCATCATTGCCCTGGTCATCGGCATCTCGCTCTTCCTCGCATACAAATTCCCCTCGCTCAGCAACCCAGCGAAAATTGCACTTTGCTATTTCGTCAGTTTCCTCATCCTCGGCACCGGCGTCTATCTCGAACGCCTCGACCGTTACCGCGTCTTCGCCCGGGCGCTCATCGGCGGCGGTTGGGCGCTCACCTTCTTCGTCACCTATGCCATGCATTTCGTTCCCTATACGCGTGTCCTCGACACGCAATGGGTGGACCTCGTTCTCCTCTTCCTCGTCGCTACGGTGATGGTCGTCCACACCTTGCGCTACGACTCGCAAGTCGTCACTGGCCTCGCCTTCCTTCTCGCCTTCACCACCGTCGCCATCAGCCAGAACACCATCTACTCGCTCTCCGCCGGTGCCATCCTCGCGCTCGGCCTTGTCACCATCGTGCATCGCCGCGGCTGGTTCGAGCTGGAAGTCTTCGGCATTCTCGCCTCCTACGGCAACCACTTCATCTGGCTCTACCGCGTCATCGAGCCCCTGGTCGGCCGCCATCGCATGTTCCCCGAATTCGTTCCCAGCACCGTGCTCCTCTGCCTCTACTGGGGCATCTACCGCTGGTCGTACATTGAGCGCCGCATCTCTTCCGCTTCCCAGGAATCCGTTTCTACGCTCGCCGCGATTCTCAATACCTCGCTCCTTCTCGCGCTCTTCAAATATCAATCCCTTCGTCCCGAACTCGCCTTCTACGCGCTGCTTCTTCTCGGCGCCGTCGAACTCGCCCTCGGCCAGCTTCCCGCCACGCGCCGACGCCGCGTCGCCTTCACCATCCTTTCCAGCATCGGCATTGTCCTGCTCGTCGCCGCCATCCCCTTCAAATATTCCGGCATGGACACGGCCATCATCTGGCTCGCCGAAGCCCAGATGCTCCTCCTCGCTGGCGTCTTCTCCCAGGAAGTTCTCTTCCGCATCTTCGGCATGCTCGTCGCCTTGCTCACCTCCGGCGACATGCTCATCAACCAGGCCCTGCCGAAACTGTACGACCGCCTCTCGCAGCCGCCTCACAACGTCTTCGACCGTTACACACCCAATGTTCCTGCACCCGACTTGCAGCTCGCCATCAGCTTCCTTGTCGCCGGCGTCCTTTTCTATGCGGACGCTCTTGGCATCCCCCGCCGTTGGAAAGCGCTCATCACTTCCGAATCCGAAGAGACCTCATTCCGTGTCTTCTCCTACCTTGCGGCCCTCATGCTCTTCGTATGCATTTGGCTGGCGTTTCCCGCCGCCTGGACGGGCGTCTTCTGGATCGCCGCGGCGTTTCCTCTCATCATCTTGGCCCGTTCGTTCGATGCCGATGACCTTCTCTACCAGGCGCATCTGTTTGCGCTCGCCGGCTTCGTGCGCGCCATTGATGTCAACTTCTTCCTCAACGCCTCTTATCTCCACACTGACTTTTCCCTGCGCCTCGTCACACTCTCGCTGGTCATCGTGCTTCTCTATCTCTGTGCGCGTTGGCTGAGTCTCCAGGAATCCTCCGATTCCCCCTTCAACGCTTCTGAGCTTTACACCACGGCCGCGGCCATCCTTTTCGCGCTGCTCTCCTATAAGGAATGCAACTGGGTTTGGATCGCCGCAGCCTGGGGTTCTTTCGCCGGCGTCCTCGCCCTCATCGGCTACCTCCGCGACCGTCGCGATCTAAGCCTCCAGGCGCACTTCCTCATCCTTGCTGGGTTTTTCCGCACGCTTTTCTGGAACATCGACGCCACCCAGGAATGGCACCACTTCACCTACCGCTTTCTCACCTTCACGCTCATGGCCGCTCTCCTTTATCTCTGCGCGTTCTTCAGCGGCTCTCGAGATTCCGTCTATGCGCGTCTCTTCTCCGCGCTGGAAACCTGGTGCGGCTCCATTCTCATCGCCGTTCTCGCTTTTGAAGAAATCTCTTCCCCGTGGATCGCCGTCGCCTGGGCCGTTTTTGCGCTCCTGCTGCTCATCATCGGCAATCGCGTCAAGCGCATCCAGCTCCACTTCCAGGCGTACCTGCTTTCGATTGCCGCCTTCGTGCAAGCCGTCTCCGTCAATCTCAACAACCTCGATCGCTTCCGCCTGATTCCCAGCCTCACGCTGCGCTTCGTCACCATCGCGCTCGTCGCTGCGCTCTTCTATCTCTGCGCGCGCTTCGCTGCCAAAGGCGATTTCGCGCAGGCTCCAGTTGTTGGCGCCGCCTACACCTGGGCCGCCTCCTCGCTGATTGCTTTATGGATGTTCCGTGAATTCCACGAGCACCAGGTCGCCCTCGGCTGGGCCATCTTCGCGCTCGTGCTGTTTGAAACCGGCGTGTGGAGAAGCTCGCGCAGCTTCCGCGCGCAAGGCTACATCCTTCTCCTCCTCAGTTTCCTTCGGCTGCTTATTTTCAATTTCGACGTGGCGCCCAACCAGCTTCTCGTCTTCACCCTGCCCATCGCCTTCATCTTCTATTACGTCTATCTGCGCCTCTGGCGCCTCGGTGAATCCGGCGACGACCCAATCACCGCCCTCGAAGCCCACATTGGCACCGCTCTTTCTTGTCTCGGCTCTGCCACGCTTGTTCTCTTTGCCGATTCCTATTACCCGGGCGCCGGTCGCTTCATCGCCTGGGCCGTGCTCTCTCTCGTCTTCCTCGCCATCGCCTACCTTACTCCGCTCGAACTCTTCCTCGTGCACAGTGTCATCCTTGCGTTTTTCGTCTCCTTCCGTACCCTCGCCTACGAATTCCAGTTCTTCCGCCGCTCTGACCTTTATGGCGAGTACATTACCGTCTCCTATGTGTCCGCCGTCGCCGCCATTCTCTTTTGCGGACTCGGCTTCGCGTTTCCTCTGCGCATACGTTTCGCCGCTCGCGCCAAATCTTCTTCCACCGGCGATCTCCGCGTCACCGTCGCCGATCTTCTAGCTCGCCCCGAACAAATCTACTTCTTCCTGCCCTTCGGCCTCGTCACGCTCCTCATCCTCAACGAAGTTTCCTTTGGCCACATCACCATCGCCTGGGGCATTGAAGCCGTCGTCTCCTTCCTCTTTGCCCTCTTCGTCCGCGAGCGCAGCTTCCGCCTCGCCGGACTCGGCCTGCTCCTCGTCTGCGTCGCCAAGATCGGCCTCCTCGACGTCTGGCGCCTCCACGGCTCCGACCGCTACGTCACCCTTATCATTCTCGGCGTCGCCCTCCTCCTCGTCTCATACCTCTACACGCGTTACTCCGAAACTATCCGCCGCTACCTGTAATTCCGTGCCCCGTGTCGCGTGACCGTATTCCGAAGCAAGGCGTCGGGGTTCGCCCCCTTCTCTTCAGCTGTCGCCTGTCGCTTCTTCTCTCGCCACTCCCTCTGCTTTTTATTCACCTCCTAATCATCCAGTGGTATCCTCTTCGCCTCGCCGCCCCGGTGACCGCCCCCAGGAAAGGATCCTGCTCGCATGCGTTGCTCCCCGCGTACGCTTCTTCTGCTTCTCTCTGTGTGCATTGCCGTCGCGCCGCGCTCTCTCGCGCAGGCCAACCTCACCGTCGCCACGCAATATGGACCTGTGCGCGGCAAAGAGTCCGGTGATGGAAAGGTCCACATCTTCCTCGGCATTCCCTATGCCGCGCCGCCCCTTTGCCCGCTTCGCTGGAAACCGCCGCAACCTCCCACGCCTTGGAAAGACGTCAAGGAAACCACGGCGCTCGGCTTCCGCTGCTGGCAAGTGGATTTGTTCAAGGGCATCGTCTACCTCGATCCTGGCATGAACGAAGACTGCCTCACGCTCAATGTCTGGGCGCCCGCGGCGAAGGACGCCACGAAACTTCCGGTGATGGTCTGGATCCACGGCGGCGGGTTCCAGGACGGCGCCAGCTCCGACGCCAGCATGGACGGCAGTTCGCTCGCGCGTCACGGCGTGATTGTGGTCTCGATGAACTACCGGCTCGGCATCCTCGGCTTTCTCGCCACGCACGAGCTCGCGGCGGAGTCGCCCCATCACGCCGCCGGAAATTACGGTCTCATGGACCAATCCTTCGCGATCCACTGGGTAAAGGACAACATCGCCGCGTTCGGCGGCGATCCTGCCAACATCACCATCTTCGGCGAATCCGCTGGCGCGTTCGCCGTTTCCATGCAGATGGCCTCTCCGCTGACGCGCGACATTCCTGCCAGGGCCATCGGCGAAAGCGGCGGCAACCTCGGCAAGAGCAGCGTGCCCGTTCCCGATTTGGCCACCTCGATCGCCGAAGAAGAGAAGCTGGTCAAAAAACACATCAAGGTGGAGGAACTCGCCGCTCTTCGCGCCATTCCTGCCGAGCAACTCTACAAAGAAACCGCCCCCAGCACCTTCAGCACGCCGCTGTTCATGCCCAACGTGGACGGCTACTTCCTTACCGAACCCGTCGCCGCCACGTTCGCCGCCGGCAAGCAGTCCAAAATCCCTCTTCTTGCCGGTTGGAACAAGGATGAATTGGCCATCGCCACGGTGATGAATCCCATCAAGACCAGTCTGCAAAGCTTCAACACCATGGCCTTTCAAAAATACAAATTTCACGCCGGCGATTTCTTGAAGGTCTATCGCGCGGCCAACGACGCGGAGGCCGCGCAGGCCGCCACCGATCTTGCCGGCGACGAGTTCGTCGCCTTCGGCACCTGGGCATGGCTCGAAGCCCAATCTACTGGCGGAATCCCGAGCGTTTATCGTTACCGCTTCGATCTCGGTGTTCCCGACGGCCCCAAACATCCGGCCGCTTTCGGCGCCTTCCATGCCGACGAAGTGGTTTACGTCTTCGGCACTCTGGACACGCGCGCCGGCTACATCTGGCGCCCCGAAGACTACAAGCTGTCCGAACTCATGCAGCTCTACTGGACCAACTTCGCAAAAACCGGCAATCCCAACAGCGAGGGCCTTCCCAACTGGCCCGCCTACGGCCCAACCGCCTGGCAGACCATGTATCTTGATGCCGTCTCCACCGCCCGCCCCGACTCCCAGCGTGACCGCTACCTCTTCCTCCAGAAATACTGGAAGTAACAGCCCGAGTAGCGCGCTGGGCTGCATGCCAGCCTCTTCTTCGTTGCGTCTTGACGCCGATCCCCTTGCAAATTCGCCGAATCCTCCGCGCCGGAACCTTCATCCAATTCTTCGCGAGGTACAACCCATGGAAACCCTGCTGTCTGTTTTGCAAAAAGCCCAGGCCGGCCGCGTCGCGGTCGCGCATTTCAACGTCTCGGACTTCCTGCTCACCAAAGCCGTGGTCCAAGCCGCCCACGAAGCGAACAAGCCCGTTGTCATCGGCTTGTCCCAGGGCGAGCGCGACTTCTTTGGAGTGAAACAGATCGTCGCCCTGGTCGATTCCTTCCGCGAGGAGCTGAACCTTCCGCTCTTCCTCAACGCCGATCACACGCATTCCCTGCCCAAGGCCGTCGAAGCCGCCAAAGCTGGTTTCCACTCCGTGGTCTTCGATATGTCGTCGCTTCCGTTCGACGAAAACATCCGCCAGACGCGCGAAGCCATCAAAACGCTGAAAGCCATCAATCCCGATTTTGTCGTCGAAGGCGAAATCGGCGACATCGGCTCCGGCTCGGAAATCCACGATGTGGCGGCCGCCGGCGAGAAATCCCTCACCACACCCGAGGAGGCGCAACGATTCGTGCGCGAAACCGGAGTGGACGTCCTGGCCCCCGCCGTCGGCAATCGCCACGGCATGTCCGCGGAGATGGCCAAGGGCCACGCCCGCAAGCACCTCAATCTGAAACGCATCGCCGAAATCAAGGAAGCCACCGGCTCGCTGCTTACGCTGCACGGCGCCTCCGGCACGCAGGACGAAGATCTGCAGGGAGCCATCGCCGCCGGCATCAACCTGATTCACATCAACACGGAATTGCGCGTGGCCTGGCGCCAAGGCCTGGAAAAAGGCCTGCGCGAAATGCCCGGCGAAGTGGTGCCCTACAAGCTCCTGCCTCCGGCCTTCGAAGCCGTCAAAGCCGTGGCCGCCTCGCGCATCGCCCTCTTCACCGCTCCCCGGCCAGCCAGCAGCAGTAGCGCCGCCGCAACCTGACCCCCGCGCCCCAGGGGCACCCCGCGTAACAGGGAACTACGACTTGAGTTTTATCGGATGGCGATGCCAGAAGCGCCATTCACGAATCCGGTTGCTGCGCCGGAAATCGTGGCGACAGGAGCCGTGTTGCCATTGGAGCCGACAGCGTAGACCGTTAGAGTAGCAGTTCCGCCGCCGAACATGTAATTGGAAAGATATATATTGCCGCTAGCGTCGACGGCGATTCCCTCGGGGCCGTTCACGCCGGTGGCCGTGCCACTGATGGTCGCGGTCGGAGTGGCGTCGCCATTCGCGCCTGCGGAGTAGACAGTCACGCTGTCATCGGTGAAATTCCCAACATAAACATTTCCCTTGGGGTCGAGAGTAAGGGCGTTAGGGTCGTGCAATCCCGTGCACGCGCCACTGATCATCTTCGCGGGAGGCACATTGCCGTTCGCCCCTTGAGAGTAGATCGTTACGGTGTCGCTGCTCGAGTTTGCTACGTAGATGTTACCCCTGGCGTCCACCGCGATTCCTTCGGGGTGATCCAAACCCGTGGGCGCGCCGCTAGTGGGGCTATGTTGCCGTTGGAGCCTGCAGCATAAATCGTAATGCTATCGTTATCATAATTACATACATATAAGTTGCCACTGGCGTCGACGGCGAGAGCCACAGGGCCGGCCAAACCTGTGGACGCACCGCTGATTGTTGCCGCAGGAGCCACGTTGCCATTCGAACCTGCGGGATAAACCGTAACGCTGCCTGCTGAGGGGGCGTAGTTGCCGGCATAGATATTTCCTCGACCATCCACAGCGACCGCATAGGTGTTGCTCATGCCTGTGTAGCGCCAGTAATTGTGGCGCTCGGCGCGACATCTCCATTGGCCGTTAAGGGAAACACAGCAATTCCGGTGCTGATCGAAACATAAAGATTCTGTGGAACGCCTCCACCCCCGGTACCTCCCCCTCCTGAGGACGATGAGCCACCGCAACCACCTATTGAAAGCAAGGCATTACCCAAGAGGAGCATGAGACTACAGGCTGTAATCCGTGAAAAGCTGAGTCCTTTTGTCAACACAGAGAACCCTTTCCCTAGGCACCAAGTAGCGTTGGGTCAAATTTGCGACATAGTGTTTCGTTTTAGAGTAGATGTCCCGAGAGTATACACGACCCCTGCGAAGAACTTCTTGGCGGAAGCCGGGTGCCCCAAATTCGCCTTTTGAACCTGGGTCTTGGGCTTGCCTTTGTCCGCTTCTGCCATCCCGACCAGGGCAATGTCCATGCGATCCTTCCCTATTTTTAATTTCCATTTTCTATTTTCGCCTTTCCCTCTCTCATGTAGACTTCCCCCACTTCTCCCCCGGAGGTACCCCATGTCATCCGCGCCGCAATCGCTTTCTCCCCTGGAACAAAACAAGCACCTCGTCGTCCGCTGGTTCGAGGAAGTCTGGAATCAGGGCCGCCGCGAAGCCATCTTCGAACTCTTCGCTCCCGATGCCGTCCTCCACGACGGCCCCCGCGACATGCGCGGCCCCGCGGAATTCTGCGCCTTCCACGACGCTCTCCGCTCCCAGTTCTCCGATTTCCGCATCTCCCCCGTCGTCTCCCTCGCCGAAGGCGACCTCGCCTGCGTCCACTGGTCCGCCGAATTTCTGCACACCCCCACCGGCCGCCGCGTCCGCATCACCGGCACCTCCGTCGTCCGCGTCGCCAACAACCAGTTCGTCGAAGCCTGGCAAAACTGGGACGCCGCTCACCTCGCCGCCCAGCTCGCGGCGTAGCGGCCTGGGAACGCCGATCTCCCGATCGGCGTCTCTTCATTCTTCTATGTAGCGCTGGCTTTTAAGCCAGCCTCTTCTTCCTCTCTTTTCTCCAGGAGGTCGGGGCTTCAGCCCCTGAAGAATCGCCGCTTCGAGACCATGCTGATAGGTGGAGATGTAACGCGGGCAGTAAACCGAGAGGTTACATTAGTCGACACCGCCGCCAAAGTGGCGGAACGAGTGAAAAAATGGTCGACGACATTCTTGTATTTCGCGCTCGTTCCTACCGTGCTCCTCGCCCTAGCCGCGACATTCTGGATCGGTAAAAGCTTCCTTACCCTGCATGACATAGCCAACAACTCAAAAAGAACTGTAGAGGATGTGCTAAAGCAAGCCAAAAGGCCCACGCTCCTGCCGCCCTGCATCCTATACTTCGACCCAAATTTAAGGACTCAGGCCGTGAAAGCACGCGATCTTGTGAAAACTGTCCAAAACATCCCAGACACCCGCATCCTGTATAGCGACCCCAAAGTCCTCACCTCAGATCAACGCGAACTGTTGGACCTGTCGCACATCGACATCGTGATTGTACTCGGCCAGCCATGAACTCAAGTCAAGCAATTCGGGGGCTCAAATGAAACAACACGGCTCGGTGTGTGAGATTGCGGGATGTCGCCGGATATCAAAATCCCCAATGGTCAGCACCATGAAATACAAGAAGTTGGGGCCTCATCTGAAGGAAGACACATCGCGGCACGGAACATTGGTTTGGCTATGCCCGAAGCACAAAGATGAGTTCGGAATCGAAGAGAAATAGCCAAGCCCCCCAGATTCGTTTTTCGGCCGAGTGCCCAGGTTCGCTTTTGAACCTGGGTCTTCGGGCGCGCTAACATCTTCCTTGCCTCGCAGCGCGTTTCGAATAAACGCCACCACTTTTCGAACGCCCCACCATCACATTCGAAACGCATGTAACCTGCTGTAACTGTACAGCTATATACCCAATTCGTATACTCCACCAATGTCAACGAACTACGGAACCAACGACTGGAAACTCTGCAACTATCAATTCGCTGACGGGCGCTGCTGCCCCAACCCCGTCGCTCCCAATTACAAAGCCAAAGGCTTCTGCCGCTCCCACGGCGACCTCGAAAAATTCCGCAATCGCCCCGCCCAAGAGATCAACGAATTCCTCTTCCTCGATCCTTTCGAGCACAATCCCCTCACCGAATCCGAAGTGCAAGGCGCCCTCGCCGTCGTCTTCCGTTCACTGGCCATTGGCAAAATCTCCACGCGCCGCGCCGCCACGCTCGGCTACCTCGGCCAGCTCATGATGCAGAAGACCTCCATTCGCGAGAACCGCGAAACCCTCAGCATGTCCACCGTCATCACCGGCATCCTCAAAAATTGCTACGCCCCCGAATCCGCCCCTCTCACCCGCGCCACCACCCCCGTCGAAAGCTCCAGTCCCGATCCGTCTATTACCGATTACACCCCCGATTACCCGGACGACTCCACCCCACCCTCCGCTCTCCCCTCCCAACTCCACGAATCTCTTCCTGCTCCGCCTGCCGAGCCCGCCCAGCCTGTCCCACTACCCGCCAAACCCACCTTCACCCGCATCGCCCGCAACGCCCGCAACTCCTCCCGCAGAAGAGCGTGACCTTGCTTAGGCCCTTCATCTTTCTTCCAAAACTGTTGACTGTAAACTGTCGACTGTCGGCTCAATTAACTCCTGCCCTTTCCACACTTCCAAAAAAAACCTATGGGGGAGCGAGGATATACCGGTCCTCTGGTCCAACCTTTTGGAATGCGGCAACTCAATGCTGCCTTCCCGCACCCTCAAAAGCTATCGTCCTGCTCTTCAACTCGCCACTCGTCACTCGCCACCCGCCACTTCTTCATTCACACGGCATTCACAATTATGTTACGGCAGCTTCACCAATCCCCCACCGGGACTTGTAACAATGCCTAAAGGATTCGGGGATTCACACTTAGACCATGCCTACCGCAATGCCAATGCCTACGGTACACTTCTACCAATGCGTGTTGGCAGACGAGATCCACTCATGAAACGCGTGTTAATTATCGAAGACGACCGCGACATCGTCGAGCTTGTGCGCTACAACCTGGCCAATGAAGGCTTTCAGGTGGCCGCCGCCTTTGACGGCCCCGGGGGACTAGCCGCGCTGCGCAAAGCGCCTCCGGACCTGCTGCTGCTGGACCTGATGCTACCCAAGATGTCCGGCCTGGATATTTGCCGCGAAATCCGCAAGGACGAGTCGCTGAACCGCCTGCCGGTGCTGATGCTGACCGCGCGGGGCGACGAAGCCGACCGCGTCGTCGGCCTGGAAATGGGCGCGGACGACTACGTCACCAAGCCGTTCAGCCCGCGCGAGCTGATTGCACGTGTCAAGGCCCTGCTGCGCCGCGCCGAGCCTCCCGCCGACGCGCCGCGCATCATCGAAATCGGCCGCCTGGCGATTGATCCGGCTTCGTATCGCGTCAGCCACTCGGGCAAACCCGTGCCGCTGAGCACGCTGGAGTTTCGCCTGCTGTATTACCTGGCGTCGCGCCCGAACCGCGTCTTCACGCGCGACCAGTTGCTGGACGCCGTCTGGGGCACGGACCGTTTTGTCACGCCCCGCAGCGTGGACGTCTACGTCCGCCGCTTGCGCGAAAAAATTGAATCCGACCCGGAAAATCCCCTGCACCTGAAGACCGTCCGCGGTGCAGGCTACTTGTTCGAGACACGTGCGGCGTAAATTCTTTTGGCGACTCGCGCTCACCTTCCTCGCGCTCCTCGGATGCGTGCTGGCAGCCGTTGATTTTCTGGCCGAACGCGCGCTGCGCAGCAGCTACGAAAACGACGCCTATCACGAACTGCAATCCATCGCGCGCGTCGTGCGCCTGCAGAGATTGCCGCTGGCTTCCGTTCCGCCGAAAACGCCCGAGGAAAAGGCCGCGCTGAATAACTGGGTCGCGAATGCCGCTGCCAGCAGCGCGCGTGTCACCGTGATCAGCGTGGACGGAACCGTTCTGGCCGATTCGCAGACGCAAACCGCCACCATGGAAAACCACGCCTCGCGCCCCGAAGTGGTGGACGCGTTGCGCGGCGGCGAAGGGCGCTCCACGCGCACCAGCGTTTCGGTGAAACGCGCGCTCATCTACTACGCCTTTCGCGAATATTTGCCCGGCGACGTGCCGGTGATTGTGCGCCTGGCGCTGCCGCTCGAAGGCGTCGAAGAACCGCTCGGCAGATTCCGTTTCAATCTGATCGTTGGCTCGCTGCTGATCTTCCTGATTGCCGGCGCGGTGGGCTTGTTGATGTCCCGGACGTACACGGATCGCGTGGAGCGCTTGCGTGAGTTCTCGCGGCGGGTCGCCGAAGGCGATTTCCGGCCGCTGCCGCCGGACGGCACCGGCGACACGCTGGAAGCGCTGGGCTCTTCGCTGAACCAGACGGCCTCGCGCCTGGATCGCACCATTCGCACGCTCACTGAAGAGCGCAACCTTTCCGCCGCGATTCTCGGCTCGATGGTGGAAGGCGTCGCGGTGGTGAGCGGCGCGGAACGCCTGGTGTTCGCCAACCCCGGCTTTGCTTCGATTCTGGGCCTGGATGTGCCGCCCGTGGCGGGCAGCCCGCTGCTGGAAGTGGTGCGGCAAACCGAACTGATTGAAGCGGTGCGGCGCGTGCTGGCGGGCGAACCGCGCGTGGAAGCGGAAATTGCCACCGGCACCTTGCGCCAGCATTTTTTTGCCGCCACAGTCGCTTCCGTTCGCGCGGGCGAAACTTCCGGCGCGGTGATTGTGCTGCACGACATCACGGAGCTGCGGAAACTTGAGCGCGTGCGCCGCGATTTCATCGCCAACGTTTCTCACGAATTCCGCACGCCGCTGACCGCCATTCAGGGCTTCGCGGAAACATTGATTGCCGGCGCGCTGGACGACCCGCAAAACCGCGGGCGTTTCCTCAACATTATTCTGGAGCATGCGCGGCGGTTGGCTCGCCTGACGGAAGATTTGCTGAAGCTTTCGCAGATGGATGCCGACCGGTTAGAGCTGGAAATTCGTCCAGTGAAAGTCGCACAACTCGTGGAGTCCTGCTACGAAACCGCGCGGCACCGCGCGGCCGAAAAAGAGCTGCATCTTTCCGCGGATGTTTCCGAGAGCTTGCCGGACGTGGCGGGTGACGCGCGCCGCTTGCAGGAGGTGCTGCAGAACCTGCTCGACAACGCCATTCAGTACACGCTGCCCGGCGGCAAAATTACCCTCACCGCGGATTTGCGCAACGATGAAGTGATTTTCACCGTCACCGATACCGGCATCGGCATTCCGACCTCCGACCAGCCGCGCATCTTCGAGCGCTTCTATCGCGTGGATGCCGCGCGTTCGCGCGAAGCCGGCGGCACCGGGCTGGGCCTGGCCATCGCCAAGCACCTGATCGAAGTCCAGGGCGGGCGCATCTGGGTGGATAGCGAAATCGGCGCCGGCTCGAAATTCCATTTTTCCGTGCCGGTCTTTGACGCCGAACGCGTCGCGCTGCGTTCGGCCACGTCCGCGGCATCCAGCGGCCGCGGCGGACGTTCCTCACCTTCGCACAGTGGGTAAATCTCCTCCTTTTCCTCATATTCACGTTCCTGTTACCGCTCTGTAACTTTTCCCGCCGACCATACGAATGTGGTGTGGTGTGAACCCGCACCGCGAGCTCCCGCGGAGGGACGCAATGGCATCCACAGCCGGTTTGACCGAAACCGTTTTGTACGACACTTTGGTCAATTACTTGATTTCCATGGCGCGCGTGGTGGAAAGCGCCATGAACCGCTCGCTCGACGCCATCATTGCCTTCGATAATCCGCGCACGCATGGCCTGCCCGGCGAAGTATTTCTTCTTGAGCCGCGCATCAACGAAATGGAAATCATGATTGACGAGCTGGCGATCCGCTTGTTGCGGCGCGGCTCGTTCACCGACGACGAAATGCGCCTCGTCGTCGCTGCCCTGAAGATCACCAACGATCTGGAACGCATCGGCGACATCGCCGTAAATCTGGCCGAGCGCGTCATCTCCCTGCGCGAAATGACGGATGCCGAACAACCTGAAGAGCTTGCGCCGATGGCCGAAGCGGTGCGTTCGATGGTCAGCCGCAGTTTGGGCGCGCTGATCTTCCGCAACGCGGAAATGGCCGCGCAGGTGCTCGAGAGCGACGACGTTGTGGATCAATACCGCGACCGCATCTTCGAGAACCTGATGCTGAACATGACCCAAAATGTTGCGCTCGTGACTCCGGGAATGCAGTTTATCCTGGCGACGCGCCATCTGGAGCGCATCGCGGATCATGCGACGAACATTGCCGAGGACATCATTTTCTGGGTGCGCGGCCTGGACGTGCGCCACGGCCGCGGCCTGACCGTGCGTCCGGAGTCGGAAACGACCACGGTTGGCGTCAGTTCGGAGGTCACGGAGAATTCACATGGGCTTCATTCGGATGTGACTCCGAGCTGCGAAGCTCAGCGTGTTTGAACTTCACTCCACGTCCTACCTCGGGGACCGGTGCACCCCTGGCTCCGGTCCCCTTCTCCTCCCTCCACAGAAAAGCACACGAAACCTTTTCCCTGCTTGGAGTCGTCTAAAGACTGTTGGATAATAGCTGAATGCAAGGAAGCCCAAGCTCGAGGCAGGACGTTCAAGTGCGCCCGTTGCGCGCGTGGATTTGTGTGCTCCTGGCCCTGGCGATTCTCTACAATCCTTTCCTGGCGCTCAGCAGTTCCTGCGGGAGCTATTCCGTGCAAGGGCAGGCGCGGCATCGCGCCACCGTCGGCTCCTCGGAACTCCAACACTTGGGCTGCGCTCAAGACCAAACGCAGCAAGACGCAATGAGCTTACAGGAATTCGGCAAGGAGTTTGCCGGACCCGCCGCAGAGCATGAAGCGGTAACGTTTCATCCAAACGTAGAAATAGCGCAGCCAGAGTTGACAAACCTGATCTGGTCGCGTCCCCCACCGGTGGCGTAAGCCAGTCTTAGCCATGGGTCCCGAAGCCGGACACCTGGACCCCAATAAATTAAAGTTACCCTGGATCTTCTGGTTCCCTCTTTTCGGTACCCGGGAACGAACGTCTCCGGCTGGAGCGAGGGCCAAGAACTCTACGAAGGAAATGTCATGTCAAAGAAGATGCAAATAGGAATCGCGTGCGGGGCTCTGCTGGTGATCGGGTTTCTCTGGCTAAGCTGGCGGCATGCAAAAACGGAAGCAGATGAAGGCGATTCCTCCGGGGCATCCGGGCTCGTGACCGCGGGCATCGTTCCGGTACGCCGAGGCGTGGTTGCACAATCTCTTACGATCAGTGGGGAGTTCAAACCGTTTCAGGAGATTGATGTTCACGCGAAGGTAGCCGGCTATATCAAGGAAATCTACGTAGATGTCGGTTCGCATGTGCGGGAAGGACAGACGCTAGCGGTGCTGGAAGTGCCGGAGTTGAGGGCGGAACTCGCAGGGGCGGATGCCGCGGTGCGGCGTTCGCGGGAGGACATCCGCAGAGCGCAGAGCGAATTGGAACGGGCGAAGTCGGCACACATGGCGGCGCACGCCATGTATCAGCGGCTGGACGCAGCGTCAAAGGAAAGGGCGGGTCTGGTGGCCCAACAGGAACTGGATGATGCACAGGCGAAGGACCTGGAAGGAGAGGCCCAGGTCTCCGCGGGAGAGGCGGCGTTGAGCGTCGCGCAGCAAGCGCTGGAAGTAGCCGAAGCAAACCAGAAGCAATACCAGGCGCTTTCGGACTACACGCGGATCACCGCGCCATTTACCAGCGTGGTGACGACACGATATGCGGATACAGGAGCCTTGATCGCTGCGGGGACATCTTCGAGCACGCAGTCCATGCCGGTGGTGCGGCTGGCACAGGTCTCGAAACTCCGGCTAGTGCTTCCGGTTCCCGAATCGATCGCAGCACAGATCCATCTGGGAGATCCGGTGAAGGTACACGTGCAGGCACTGAACGAGGATATCGTGGGAGAAGTATCGCGCTTCGCGCAATCCCTGGACCTGCAAACACGGACAATGGAAACGGAAATCGATTTTGAAAATAAGAAGGAAACGCTGTTACCGGGAATGTATGCGGAAACCGTGTTGCAACTGGCAGACCACCAGAACGTACTAACGGTGCCGATCGAGGCGGTCATGCAGAACGCCGGCGAGGCGCGCGTCCTGGCCGTGAATTCGCAGAATGTTGTCGAAGAAAAGAAGGTGAAGCTGGGCTTACAGGGCAAATCAAGCGTGGAAGTGCTTTCGGGATTGAATGAAGGAGACCGGGTCATCCTCGGCAACCAGAGCCAATTCCGGAACGGGGAGAAAGTGGCGCCGAAGGAGATTCATGCTCCGGACGGGGAAGCCGGAGGGGCAAACTGATGGCCGGCTTTTCGATCCGCAATCCCTTTTTCATTGTTGTCTGCTGCCTGATTATCGCGATTGTGGGAACGGTGATGCTGGTGCGCATGCCGGTGGACCTCTTTCCTCCGATCAACATCCCAGTGGTGGTGGTCGCCACGTTTTATTCTGGAATGCCGCCGCAACAAATCGAGGCGAGCATCACGAATCCCTTCGAAAGGTTTTTTACACTGGCCAGCGGCGTGGACCATATCGAATCGCGTTCGCTACCGGGGGTGAGCCTGGTAAAGGTGTATTTTCAGCCGGGGAGCAACGCAGATTCCGACGTAAGCACGATTGCGAACCTCGCCATGGCGCAATTGCGCCGCTTGCCGCAAGGAACGTTGCCACCGGTGGTGCTGAAATTCGATGCATCGAGCCTGCCAGTTTGCTTGGTTACGCTGAAGGGGAAAGGACTTAACGAAACCGAGCTGCACGACCTGGGGCAGTTCAGCGTGCGCAATCAGATTGCAAACGTGCCAGGAGCCTCGGTTCCGCAGCCGTTCGGGGGGAAATACCGGCAGATCATGGTGTACGTGGACCCGCTAAAGCTCGAGGCGCACGAACTCAGCCCGATGGACGTAGTGCGGCAGATGAATGAGAGCAACCTGATTTTGCCCGCGGGTGACGTGAAGATCGGCCCGTTTGACTACAACCTTTATTCGAACGCGCAGGCGCCGGATGCCAAATCCATCAACACCATGCCGCTGAAGACGGTCGGACAATCTTCAGTGATGGTGGCGGACATCGGAAAAGCCGTGGACGCACAAGCCATCCAAACCAATATCGTGCGCGTGGACGGGCAGCCTTCCGTGTACCTGCCGATCCTCAAGCAAGGTGGCGATACGAACACCATCGCGGTGGTGAACGGTATCCGCGAAGCACTCAAGAACCTGGTGGATGTGCCAAAGGAACTGGTGACTCGGGTGGTGTTTGACCAGTCCGTTTTCGTGAAAACGGCGATTAAAAATCTGATCAACGAAGGCGCGATCGGGCTGGTGCTGACTGGATTGATGATCTTGCTGTTCCTCGGAAGCATGCGGGCGACCGCAGCCGTGTTTCTTTCGATTCCGCTGTCGGCGCTGGCGGCGTTTTTGGCGATCGATGCGGGAGGAGGAACGGTCAACACCATGGTGCTGGGCGGACTGGCGCTGGTGTTCTCTCGATTGATCGACAACTCGGTGATCGTGCTAGAGAACATCTTTCGCCACCTGGAACACGGCGAATCTCCGGAGATCGCAGCGGAGAAGGGCGGCAACGAAGTGGCGCTGGCGGTGCTGGCGGCGACCTTGACGACAGCGATCGTGTTCTTTCCCGTCGTGTTTCTCTACGGCGTGAGCCGATTCTTGTTCATGGCGCTGGCCTCCTGCGTGGTGCTTTCGTTGTTCGCCTCCTATTTTGTGGCGATGACCGTGGTGCCGCTCTATTGCGCAAAACTCATGGACAAGCACGAAGCCGATGAAGAGCTGGGAGGCGACACCGTAAACGTATTCGGGCGCTTCGTGAAGGGTTTCAACCAGAAGTTCGAAGATATGCTGCGAAGCTACGACAAGAGTCTGGCCAAGTCACTGCTCCGGCCCACGGCGACGGTCCTGGGACTTGCCGGCGTGTCGATCCTGTGCCTGGGGCTGTATCCGCTGCTGGGGCAGGCATTCTTTCCGCGGACGGATCCCGGGCAGTTTGTGATCAACGTAAAGGCGCCTTCAGGAACTCGCGTGGAAGTCACCCAGGAGTATGTGAAACAGGTAGAAGGCATCATCCGGGAAGTAGTGCCGAAGAATGAATTGCAGATGGTAGTTTCCAACATCGGCATCACGCCAGACTTTTCGGTGATCTACACACCGAACTCCGCACCGCACACCGCGTTTGTGCAGGCGAGCTTGCGCGAAGGACACAAGGTCGGCAGCTACGAGTACATGAACCGTGTCCGGAAGGAATTGCAGAAACAGTTGCCGCAGCTGACCACGTATTTTCAATCGGGCGGGTTAGTGGATGCGATTTTGAATTTGGGATTGCCCGCGCCGATCGACATTCAGGTCAGCGGAACCGACCTGGACGCAACGCACGGAATTGCGTCGCAGATCGGGTCGCAGGTGAAGCAACTGAAGGGGGTAAGCGATGTGCTGATCCCGCAGGACGTGGACTATCCGGCGCTGGAACTAGATGTGGACCGTGAAAAGGCGGCACAACTGGGGCTTTCGCAAAAAGAAGTCGTGGATAACGTCATTACCGCCCTGACCTCCAACGGCATGATCGCGCCGAATTACTGGGTGGATCCGAAGAGCGGGAATCCATATTTGTTGACGGTGCAATATCCGGAAGAATCGATCCAAACCCTGAGCGACCTGAAGCAAATCCCGCTGCGCGGCGCAAAGCTGACACAACCGACATTTCTGGATTCGGTGGTCACGGTGCGAAGAATCACCGCGCCGACGGAAGTGGACCACTACCAGTTGGCGCGCGTGGTGGACGTGTATGTGGCGCCGCGGAAAGAAGGCCTGGGCAAAGTGACCAGCCAGGTGGAAAAAATCATCGCGCAGACGAAATTACCGGAAGGGGTGCGTGTCAAACTGCGGGGATCGGTTCAAGGCATGCGCGCCTCGTTCCAGAGCTTCGGTTTGGGGCTGATCCTCTCGGTCGTACTGGTTTATCTGATTTTGGTGGCCCAATTCGCTTCGTGGTCGGACCCGTTCATCATTTTGCTGGCTATCCCGCCGGGTCTGGCGGGGGTATTGCTGTTTTTGCTGGTAACGCGGACAACGTTGAATGTGATGTCGCTGATGGGCGTGGTGATGATGGTGGGAATTGTGGTGTCCAACAGCATTTTGATCGTGGAGTTCGCGCGCCATTTGCATAAGGAAGGAAAGTCGTTAAAGGAAGCGGTGGCAACCGCTTCGCGGCAGAGGTTGCGCCCCGTCCTAATGACTTCGCTCGCGACGCTGCTGGGCCTGATCCCGATGGCGCTTGGCCTTGAAGAGGGAAGCGAAGCCTATGCGCCGTTGGCGCGTGCGATCATTGGCGGACTTTTGGTCTCCGTGGTGGTCACCGTCTATCTGGTGCCAGCTGCATACCTGCTGGTGCACCGAAAGCAAGAAGCAGGAGAGGTGCAGGCATGAGGTTGGTGAATGGACTTCTTCTGCTATCTCTAGCGGCAGGCGCGAGCTGCAACATCGCCTCGGCGCAGGGCTACACAATGGCTCCGGGTGCCATGCCGCAAAACAGCCCTGGACGAACGACGCTTACCGTTCAGGAAGCCGAGGCGATCGGCCTGCGGAACAACCCGCAAATCACCGTCGGGAAACTGCGGGCACTGGAGGCACACGAGTTCGTGCGGGAGGCGCGGTCGGCGCTTATGCCGGAGGCCAGCTTGAATCTGACGGGAGTGGGAGCCGACGGAGGAAGCCGACTTGCCGCCGGTTATCTTACCAACGGCAGACTGTATTCAAGAGCCGCTGGCGGGGCGACGGTAAGCCAACTGATTACCGATTTCGGGCGTACTACGAACCTGGTATCCAGCACAGAATTTCACGCTAAAGCCGAGGATGAAAACGCAGTGGTGACGCGGCAAGACATAATTCTTGCGGTGGACCAGGCTTTCTACAGTGTTCTGGAAACCAAAGCGCTGTTGAAGGTCGCCCAAGATACGGTGAAGGCGAGGCAAAACCTTGTAGATCGGGTTCAGGCGCTGACGGACGCGAAGCTGCGGTCGGATATTGACCTGAGCTTCGCCAAGGTGGACCTGGCGCGGGCGAAGCTGCTGATGCTGGACTCCGAAAGCAGCTATGATGCGTCCATTTCGACGCTGTCCGCCATCCTGGGCTACCCCGACAAACAGGATTTCAGCATTGTAGAAAGCCCGTCACAAACGATGGCTCCGCCTGCCGGGGATCCCGTGCCGCTGATTCAGCAAGCCATGCAGCTCCGGCCGGAGATTCTCTCCATGCGGAATGAAGTGACGGCCGCGGAGAAATTCGGGCGATCCGAGCATGACCTTTGGTTCCCCACGATAAGCGGCATTGGAGTCGTCGGGGGCGCTCCGGTGAGAGATCCCAACATCACGAGTTGGTACGGAGCGGCCGGGGTCAACGTGAATATCCCAGTGTTCAACGGTTTCCTGTTCAACGCGCGAGCCAAAAGCGCGGACCTCGAGACAGAAGCAAAACGGAAACGCCTTCAGGATTTGCAGGACAACGTTGCTCGGGACGTTCGCAATAGCTGGCTGGATACGAACAAAGCATTCGAACGCCTCTCGGTGACCCAACAATTGAGGGAGCAGGCGGAGCTTTCGCTGGAACTGGCGGACGCGCGATACAAGCTCGGGCTTGGGACCATTGTGGAGTTCAGTCAGGCGGAATTGCAGCAGACCGATGCGGAACTTCAGGATACCGACGCACACTATCAGTACATCCTTTCGCAAATCGTGTTGGCCTATGAGATGGGCCTGACGCGATAGATCGAATACCAAACGGAGACACGACGGAAGACCCTGCGCGCAAATGCAGTCAGGGACCACGCTTGTTCCGAAAGCCTTATAGATGCCGTAGCAACTTCAGCGCTGTTGCGCATTGGCGTGGGGAGCTACTACTGTGGCTGTAACCACATTTACAATTCCTAAAGCATTTTGAATGAGACAGATAGAAACCCGCCCGGGTAGATTGTTACAGATTATTTACGTGCGATTGATACGGGCGTAAGAGTCGCCACATACCTTGCCAAGCGGGGTGGTACGCATTTCCCGGGTACGTGTTTGAAATCTGCACCAAAAAAAAGAGAGAGGCAATGAAAAAACTTGCATCGCTAACACTGTCGCTGTTCCTGATGCCAGGAATGGTGTTTGCTGATTCACCGAAAGACTCACCGAAAGACGCTCCCAAAGAAGCGGCGCCCGCGAAGACCGCGGCAACCACGGCCGCAACGAAGACCAACGCAGAGATTGCCGCGGAGATGGAAGAATTGCGTCAAGCTCTGCAAGCACAGCAGGAACAACTCCAGATGATGAAGGAGGAGTTGGCGAAGCGCGACAAGGAGATCGAAGAGGCGCGGGAAGCAGCGGCGTCAGCGAATTCGCGCGCGTCCGAAGCCAGCACCAAGGCGACGGAAGCGGCGGCAACCTCTGCCGAAGTGAAGACCACGACGACGCAACTGAATTCGACCGTGGCCAGCATGGCGGCGAGCAACGCAGCAGCGTCGAGTGCCGCCGCGTTGACCACCACCGGACAACAAAAGGATGAAGAGAAAGGACCGCTGGCGATCCGCTACAAGGGTGTGACGATTACGCCGGTCGGGTTCGTGGCGGCAGAAAGTGTGAGCCGTCAGCGGGCGACGGAGGGCGACATCAACACACCGTTCACCGGCATCCCGTATCCGGGTAACGCTCTGGCCCACGTCAGCGAGAACAACTTCACCGGCCGCCAGTCACGAGTTGGCGCGTTGGTGGAAGGCAAGATTTCCGGCGCGAAGCTGACCGGCTACGTCGAGGCTGATTTCCTGGGCACCGGCGTAACCTCCAACAACCGTCAGAGCAACTCGTACGTTTTGCGGCAGCGGCAGTTCTGGGGCCGCATTGATCTGGACAGCGGCTGGGCATTCTCCGGCGGCCAGATGTGGAGCTTGGTGACGGAAACCAAGCACGGCATCGTGAACCGGCAGGAAGTGTTGCCGCAGACGATTGATCCGCAATACACAGTGGGTTTCAACTGGGCGCGCCAGTACGGGCTGCGCGTGACCAAGGCGTTTAACGACCAGTTCTCCGTGGCGGCGTCGATCGAAGGTTCGCAGTCGACGATTGGCGGGCGTGGATTCAGCACTCTGACGAATACTTCCGCGACCGGCTCGCTGACCACCAACAATACGAACTTCTTCTTTAATGGGCCGGGTGCGGGCGGTGGTTTGTTCAACTTCAGCGACACGGCCGGCTATACTCTCAACAAGACCCCGGACTTCATCATCAAGGCGGCATGGGATCCGAGCTTTGGTCACTTCGAAGCCATCGGTATTCTGAGCACATTCCGCAGCCGCATTTATCCTTGCGCGGTGGTTGGGACGAACGCGGGGAATTTCCCGGCGCCTGCCACGCCGCCTGGGCCCACCTCAGTTACGTGTCCGCAAACTGCAGGCACAGCAGCGCAATATACTCCTAGCGCTGTTGGCGCAAGCAATCAAACTTCGACCGGCGGAGGATTCCTGCTCCACGGACGCGTGTCAGCGTTCGATAAGAAAGTGGACCTCAGCGCGAGCGGCGGATATGGAACCGGCATTGGCCGGTATGCTTCGGCGCAGCTTGCCGATGTGACCGCGCGTTACGACGGCGTTCTGGTTCCCATCAAGGCCGCCAGCTGGCTTGGCAAGCTCGAATGGCACACCACGCCGAAACTTGACCTATATGCCTATTT